>Ga0102924_1001189_pt1 | contig 30663 bp, 23 predicted proteins | sample PaiPotPPM11metaG_FD_80116 | JGI IMG/M metagenome (GOLD analysis project Ga0102924, IMG submission 80116) | Iron sulfur acid spring bacterial and archeal communities from Banff, Canada, to study Microbial Dark Matter (Phase II) - Paint Pots PPM... ... | reverse complement strand
GATCAAGGACGATGAAGTCTCAATCGAGGACGCTTCCGACCTGTGGGGCACAGACGCGATCGAGACCGAAAAGCTCCTGATGGCGCGGTACGGCAAGAAGTCGAGCGTGGCCGATATCGGCCAGGCCGGCGAAACGCTGTCGCTGATCTCCGGCATCTGCAACGACCACGGCCGCCTCGCCGCGCGCAGCGGCGTCGGCGCCGTGATGGGCTCGAAGAAGCTCAAGGCGATCGTGATCGTGCCCTCGCGCAACATCATGGTGCAGAACAAAGAGGTGCTGGCCGAAGTCAAGACCGGGCTCAACGACTTCGTCAAGCCCACCGCCGACTTCTTTCGCACCTACGGCACGACCGGCATCACCAGCCGCTCGGCGCATACGGGCGACTCGCCGGTGAAGAATTGGGGCGGCGTCGGCATCGTCGATTTCCCCGAGGTCGAGACGATCACCGGCGACGTGGTCAACGCGACGATGGAGAAGCATTACGCCTGCTGGCACTGCCCGCTCGCCTGCGGCGCCGAGTCCAAAGAGTCGGAGAACGCCGAGTATCCCTACCCGCGCCATACGCACCGGCCCGAGTACGAGACGATGGCCTCGTTCGGGACGATGAACCTGAACAACAACCTCGACTCGCTGACCTACGCCAACCACCTCTGCAACGCCTACGGCTTCGACTCGATCTCGGCCGGCGCCACCGTGTCGTTTGCGATCGAGTGCTTTGAGAACGGGATTCTTACGAAAGAGGACACCGACGGCCTCGAGCTGCACTGGCGCGATGACAAGGCCGTGATCAAGCTGCTGGAGCTGATGGGCACGCGCCAGGGCATCGGCGCCGTGCTGGCGGACGGCGTTAAAGTGGCGTCGGAGAAGATCGGCCGCGGCTCTGAGAAGTTCGCGATGCACGTGGCCGGGCAGGAGCTGCCGATGCACGATCCGAAGCTCCAGCCCGAATACCACACGACCTATAAGCTCGATCCGACACCGGCGCGCCACACGCAGTACGAGGGCAATCGCCGCTTCGGCCTGATCCCCGCGGCGCAGCGCGACCGCACCGTGGCCGAGGGCCGCGGCCCGCACCACAAGGGCGCGTCTGAGTACATGCACGTCGTCAATGCCGCCGGCCACTGCCAGTTCGTGATGATGGCCGCGAACACGGCCAACATCCCGCAGTGGATCAACATGACCACGGGCTGGGATGTGACCAAAGAAGAGCTGCTGGAAGTGGGCGAGCGCATCGCCAACATGCGCATGGCCTTCGAGGTGCGCGAGGGCGGCAACCCGCGCAAGCGCGAAGTGCCGGAGCGCATGTCCGGCGCGGTCTACAGCGAAGGGCCGCACAAGGACTTCGGCCTCGACACCGAGACGCTGGAGAAGGAGTTCCTCGCGGCCTGCGACTGGGACACCGAAACCTGCAAGCCCAGCGCCGCCAAACTCGAGTCGCTCGGCCTGGCCGACGTCGTGCCGATGGTGCACGGCAGGGCGTAGGCCCTCACCCCCTTCCCCTCTCCCAATTCTGGGAGAGGGGCGATCCCGGGTTGGAGCGATCCGCGGGGGCGTCGGGTTAGCGAGACGTTGTAGGGGCGCACGGCGTGCGCCCGTCGCGGCGAAAGTCGCGACCAAGCGGGCACCGGGTACCCCAACATCGCCTCGCGCCCGCAACGCCCGATCGCCCCTCTCCCAGAATTGGGAGAGGGGACGGGGGTGAGGGCCGACTGCCAGGCTAGCTCGACGGCAACTGCCCCAGCGTGACCTTCACCTGCGTGCTCTGGCTGCCGCGCAGCACGGTGAGCGTGACGGTGTCTCCCGGCTTGTGCGGGTTGATCGCCTCCGCGAGGCCCGAATCGCCCTGCAACGGCTGGCCATCGATCTGCGTGATCACGTCGCCGCGCTGCAGGCCGGCGCTTTCAGCAGGGCCGCCCGCTTCCACGCGCAGCACCACGGCGCCGTCCTTCGCGTTCACGCCAAGTTGCGCGGCGATCGCCGGATTCAGCGGCACGTAGCTGATGCCCAGCGACGGATGCACCACGCTGCCCGAGCTGACCAGTTGATCCGCAATCGCCTTCGCGGTATGCATCGCGATCGAGAAGCCGATTCCCTGCGCCTGCACGCCCGGCTCGGCCTGCCCCGCGGCTAGCGTGTTAATGCCGACGACCTGGCCGCTCAGATCCACGAGCGGCCCGCCGGAGTTGCCCGGGTTGATCGGCGCGTCGGTCTGGATCAGGTCGAAGAGAAACGGTCCAGCCGTACCGCCCGCGCCGCTCGCGCCATTGCCGCCGGGGCTGCTCTGACCGCCCGGTCCTTGCGAGCTGGGCGGCTCCTGCACCGTGCGGCCGAGGGCGCTGACCACGCCCTGCGTCACGGTCGGGCCGCCGGGCAGGGCCAGGGCGTTGCCGATCGCCACCACCCAGTCGCCGGCCTGCAGCTTCGTCGAGTCGCCAAGCGAGGCGGCGGGCAGATTGCTGCCGGAGATCTGCACCACGGCCAGGTCGGTCTGCGGATCCCTGCCGATCAGCTTGGCGGAGAACGAGCGGCCGTCCGGCAACGACACCTGCAACTGCTGTGCGCCTTCAACAACGTGGTTATTGGTGAGGATGTGGCCCTGGCCGTCGTAGATCACGCCGGAGCCGACACCGGCAGGCACCGCCGCCCCGCCGAACTGATCGGGCTGCACCTGTTCGTTGGTGATCTGCACCACGGCCGGCTTGACCTGTTGCACCACCTGCCGAATCGCCGTGATCAGGTTGGATCCGGAAGTGGAGTTTGCGTTCGTGCTGGCTGATCCCGACGAGCCGCTGCTCGATGCGCCGGGCGTCTGCGATGCAGTCGCCGCCGTGGGTCGCGCGGCGGCTGCATTACCGTTCGCGCTCGCCGCCTGCGCGGCTGCCGGGCCGCTGCCCGTTGCTGCAGCGCCGTTGTGATTGTTCTTGCCCGTGCAGCCGGCGAGACTGAGCAGCACGGCAGCTACAAACATGGCGGCAGCGGGTCGCCACCACCGCCTCCTCGCTATGCCGCGCATCGAACCGTTTCGTGATCGCATCCCAGGCAGCGAGCCCATCATGCCTCCTCTGTCGCCACCTGGGCCGCAGCGCCGATCGCTGCCCGCATCCCATTACGCGCGACGTATACGCATATGATCCGCTGCGAGGTCTGCCACGCGAATTGACGCGCGGGCGTATTTGCGCCTGGAAGTAGCCTAATCCGAGACATCCGTAAGCACAGCAACGGCGTGCGGCGCGGATGGACCGACGGAGGAATGAGCAACAGCCGCTCGGCCTTGCCGCGCGGCCGCTCGTCCCCTGATAATGCCAGCGCTATGAACGCAACACTGTAGCGGGTCCCATCACGCCCTGCGCCGGGCCCTTTCGCGGCCGGATCTGTACCCAGCCCTGCGAGCGCATGGCCCGCGATTCTGCCCGACGCTGACATTGGTCCCACCGATTCACCGCGCCTCTCTCCTCGGTTCATCCGGTAGACCTCGCCGCGCGCTCCGCCAACGGGGCAGAATGGGACGACATGCGTCTACCAAAACCCGCCGCCTACCGCGTCTATCTCGGCCTCTCGGCCGCGCAATTCCTGCTGTTCTCGATGCTCTCTACCGTCTCCGGCGTCTACGCCGTGCGGGCGGCGCATCTGAACCCGCTGCAGCTCGTGCTCGTCGGCACCACGCTCGAAGCGATCGCGTTCGTCTTGCAGGTGCCGACCGGCGTGATCGCCGATGTTTACGGCCGGCGGCTCTCGGTGCTGATCGGACTGTTTCTTACCGGCATCGGCTTCCTGATCTGGGGTGCCTTCGCCCGCTTCGAGACGATCCTGCTGGCGCAGCTCTTCTATGGCGCCGGCTACACCTGCATCAGCGGCGCCGAGGAAGCCTGGATCGCCGGCGAGATCGGCGACGCCAACGCCGGCCACGCCTTTCTGCGCGGCACGCAGGCGGCGCAGCTCGGCGGTATCGTGGGAATCGCCCTGAGCGTGACGCTGGCCAGCGTTCACCTGAGCCTGCCGCTGCTGACGGCCGGCGTGCTGTTTCTCGTGCTCGGCGCAGCGATGGTCGTGCTGATGCCGGAACGTGGCTTCCGCCCCACGCCAAAGGGCGAGCGCACGAGCTGGCAGCAGTGGAGCGGCACGTTGCGTTCCGGCCTGCACGCCGTGCGCGGCCGGCCGGTGCTGCTGACGATCCTGGCGATCACCGCGATCCTCGGCGCCTCGAGTGAGGGTTTCGACCGGCTGAAGGACGCGCACGTGCTGCTCAACGTCGGCCTGCCGGCGCTGGGCCGCTTCGACCCGGTCGTCTGGTTCGGCGTAATTGCCGGCGGCGGCATGGTCTTCAGCATCGGCGCGGCGGAGATCCTGAAGCGTCGGCTCGATACCACCAGCCACAGCGCGGTGGCGCGCACGCTGCTCGGCGTCAATGCTCTGCTGGCGATCATGGTGGTGGCGTTCGGTCTCTCCGGCAACTTCGCGCTGGCGCTGGCAACATGGTGGTCGGTGTCGGTGCTGCGGCGCGTGAACACACCGCTGGTCACGGCCTGGCTGAACCAGCACGTCGAGCCGGGTGTGCGCGCCACGCTGTTCTCGATCAACAACCAGGCGGACGCGCTGGGCCAGATCGGCGGCGGGCCGCTGCTGGGCGCCGCGGCCGCCGGCATCTCGATCCCGGCCGGCCTCGTCGTCGCGGGTCTGTTCATTCTGCCGGCGCTGCCGCTCTACGGGCGCTCGCTGCGGCAGGGCACGGCGGAAGAAGGCAGCGGGCAATTGGCAGTGGGCAGTCGGGAGGGTGAGTAGTGAGTGGTGAGTAATGTTTAATGTCGGATCAGCGGGCTCGCGAAAGATCCCCCTCTCCCAGTATTGGGAGAGGGGTTAGGGGTGAGGGCTCGCGGGAGGGCAGCATGGCCGGGCGCTTGCAGGGCAAAGTGGCGATCATCACCGGCGCGGCCTCGGGCATCGGCGCGTCCACGGCACGGCGCTTCGCCGCTGAGGGCGCGACCGTCGTCGTCAACGACATTCAGGCCGAAGCCGGCCAGCGCGTGGCCGCAGAGATTCGACGGGCGGGCGGTGAGGCCGACTTCCAGCTCGCCGATGCCGGCGATGCGGACGCGGTGACACAGCTAGTCGAAGAGACGGCGCGGCGCTACGGCCGGCTCGAAGTGCTGCACAACAACGCCTTTCGCACGCGCTTCGGCATGGTGGGGCGGCTGACGCCGGAGCAGTGGCGCGGCGCCTTCGACGTGACGCTGCACGGCACCTTCTACGGCATGCGCGCCGCGCTGCCGATCATGGCGCGGCAGGGCAGCGGTTCGATTGTTAACACCGCCTCGGTTTCCGGCCTGTTCGGCGACTATGCGATGAGCGCCTACAACGCCGCCAAGGCCGCCGTCGTCAACCTGACGCGCACAGCCGCGATCGAGTACGCCCGCTACGGCGTGCGCGTGAACTGCGTCTGTCCCGGCCCGATCGACACGCCGGCGGTGCAGGGCATGCTCGCGCGCCAGCCGGAGGTACGCCAGCGGCTGCTGGACGCGCTGCCGCTGCACCGGCTCGGGCTGCCGGAAGAGGTTGCAAACTGCGTGCTCTTCCTCGCCTCCGACGAGGCGGCGTTCGTGACCGGCGCGGCGCTGACCGTGGACGGCGGCCTCACCTCCTGGACCGGCCACCCGCCGCTTGCGCCCGACCTGCTGGAGCGCGGCCCGTGAGGGGCAGTCGGGAGTCGGCAGTCGGAACCTGCCTCCAACCCAATCACAAAAGACACACCATAGCCTCCCCTCTCGATGTGAGATCGCGCTCCGCACGATGGAGAACCATGGAGAGGGGCCGGGGGTGAGGCCATGAAGATCGGCGTTTCGCTCACGACATCGCATCCGCGGGGCATGCCGGCGCGCGAAGTCGCCCGCGATCTCATCGAGCGGGCACGGACGATTCACGCCGCGGGGCTCGACATGCTGCAGGTGGGAGACCACCATGCCACGCCCTCGCACTACTTCCAGAACGTGCCGACGCTGGCGCGGCTGGCGGCCGAGACGGGCGAGATGCCGCTCGCCGCGCTCTTCCTGGCGCCGCTCTGGCCGCCGCTGCTGCTGGCGGAGCAGGCCGGCACGCTGGCCGCGCTGGCCGAAGGGCCGCTGACGATCATCCTTGCGGCGGGCGACGGGGAAGAGCAGTTCGCGCCGTTCGGCGTGCCGCTGCGCCAGCGGCCGAGCCGGCTGGAAGAACACCTGACGATCGTGCGGCGGCTGCTCGCCGGCGAGCGTGTGACCTTCGACGGCCGCTATCACACGCTGAAGGACGTGACGATCAATCCGGTGCCGCCGGAGGGCGTGCCGCTCTGGATCGGCGCCTCCGGCCGGCCGGCGCTGGCGCGCGCCGGGGCGCTGGCCGACGGCTGGCTGGCGGCGCCGGGCGCCACGGGTGAGGAGCTGACCACGCAGGCGGACATCTACCGCGAGGCCGCGGGCCGCGCAGGCAGACGGCCGAAGCTGCTGATCCGCCGCGACGTGTACGTGGGCGAAACCGATGCCGACGCCGAAGACGCCGTGGCGCCGGCGCTGGCGAAGGGCTACCGCGGCATGCGGCGCGAGGCACTCTGCATCGGCGGTCCGCAAACCGTGGCAGACGAGTTCCGCTATCTCGCCGCGCTCGGCTTCACGCTGGTGCTGGTGCGCCACATCGTGCCGGAGCAGGAGCTGGTGCTGGCGTCGTACCGGCGGCTCGGCGCCGAGGTCCTGCCGCGCGTGCGCGACGCATAACCATCGTCTATCCTGGCTCACTTGAAGGCTCGGCTGTGCTTTGCAAGTCTCCGACGGTTGCGCTGCGGTCATCGAAAGTCTCCGACGGTTGCGCTGCGCTCTGGCCCACGGTGGAGGGGTTGCCCGAGGACATCCGGCAGCTCTCGAACAACCCTTCCCCTGTGGGGAAGGGAGATTTCGCTTCAGCGAAAGCGGGGTTAGGCGATGCCTCAGCCCGCCGCCCACTCGTAGGCCGCGCGCAGCCAGCCGAGCAGATCGGCGTCCATATCATCCGGCGTCGTGAGGGCGACGCGATGCGTGACGCGGCCGCTGCCGAAGGAACCGGCCGGCTGGAGCCGCTCCGTGCTTTGCAGGTGCGGGCCGATCAGACCGACATCCACGCGCTTGATCGAGATCGGCTGGATCATGGCGAATTGCTTGCCACGGGAGAAGGTCATGTAGGTTTGGCGCGCTTCGACGCGCACATCGTCGCCCAGCGAACACGCCGCCTCGACCACGCGCTCGTAGATCAGCAGCAGAGCCGCCTTCAGGCCGGCATACTGCTTCGCCAGCAGCTCGTCGGCGCTGGGCTCAACGTAGCCGGGCGCTTTGTCCGCCTCGCTCACGACGAGGAAGGCGGCGCTGTGCCCGAGTCCGTACTCGGCTTTGAGCCAGTCAACTCGTTGCCTGTGGCCGCTCATCCCCACTGACCGCACGATCGTCACCCACTCGTCCAGCGAGCGGCCGGTCTTTTCGGGCAGGCTGTGCAGAATGGCAGTGCGCATATCGGCGGGACCACGGAGCGCGGGCATCGGTCGAATCCTCCCCTGGCAGAGCAGCAGGCGTTTTCCCGATCCTACGCCGGCCACGCTGCGACGTTGCGCAGGATTATGGCAGGCGCCGGCAGCGGCAGGGCGATGATGCGGATGCGCTCGCGTACGCGGCGCCGCGCGTGGCCGCAGCGTGAGCCGTTGCCGCATGGCGCGGCGTGCCCTCGTGCGGCTCTCACTTCGCCCGGCGCCCGGCCGGCGATCAGCCCCGCTGCGCCGATTCAGCATCTTCGGCGGCGAACGCCGGCCAGAGTGTGGCAACCACGCGCTCGGCCCAGCCGCGCTCCGGCGGCCCAACGGCGAGGTAATGCTGGAGAAAACTGCCCATCACCGCGTGCGCGGCCAGCTCGGCGTCGAGGTCGGCGCGGACTTCGCCGCGCACTTTGCCACGCGCAAGCGCCTCCACCACATCCTCACAGCGCGGGGCGATCATGCGCTCGCGGAAGCGGCGCAGCAGCTCGGGGTGCTGGCGCTCCTCCACCAGCAGCGTGCCCATCAGCGTCATATCGAACTTCAGCCGGGCCTGCTCAAGGTGCCGGACCAGGTCGCGGCGCGTGTCGCCGCTGTTCGGCGCGGCGACCTGCGCCCGCATGTAGGCGATCGCCGCCAGTACCAGCTCGGACTTATCGCGGTAGCGGCGGTAGATCGCGGGGCGGCCGACGCCCGCGGCTTCGGCGACGCCGGCGATCGACATGCGCGCGTAGCCCTGCTTGATCAGCAGCCGCGTCGCCGCTCGCAGAATCGCGGCGTCCACGGCCTCGTCGAGCGGCCTGCCGCTGCGCGGGGCGACAGCGGCAGGTGAAGCGGCTTCAGCGGCATTCGTATCGCGTGGCATCGGGCCCAGTGTAGCAAAGCAGCCATCGGCTTCCACGCGCGCCGGTCCGGGTCGGAAGCACGGCTGCCTGTCCGTCTGGTCAGTGCCCGGCCCGGCTGCTTTGCCGGGCGCGGATCCGTCCGCAAGACGGCGGCGCGGCCATCATGGCGCACTGTGAGCATAGATACGTTACGATACTGGATCGGAACATATCCTGTACTGCGAAGCAACCAGCAAGGAGATCGCCGTGACCGCTGCATTGAATCTGTATCGCCCGCCCACGGGCGCAGAAAGGCCCCACCGATGAACCGCACGACCACTCCGTCCGGCACAACCGGGCAACCTCCCGCGATCCTGCCCACGGGCAGCGGCATCTGGGTGCGCGAGCTGTGCAAGACCTACGCCGGCGGCATCGAAGCGTTGCGCGGCGTCTCCTTCGAGGTGCGCCGCGGCGAAGCCTTCGGGCTGCTCGGCCCCAACGGCGCCGGCAAATCCACGACGATCGGCATCCTCACCACGACGGTGCGGCCCACGAGCGGCAAAGTCCTGCTCGCCGGCCACGACGTTGCCCGCGAGGCGATCGCGGCGCGGCGCGTCTCGGGCATCGTCTTCCAGGACTCGGTGCTCGACGGCGCCCTCTCGGGCCGCGCCAACCTCACCCTGCACGCCCGCCTCTGGGGCGTGCCCAAAGACCGCGCCAAACAGCGCATGGCCGAGCTGGTCGAGACGATGGGCCTCGCCGAGGTGATCGACCGGCCGGCGCGCTCCTACAGCGGCGGTCAGCGGCGCCGGCTCGAAATCGCCCGCGCCGTGCTCAGCGAGCCGCGGGTGCTCTTCCTCGACGAGCCCACCGTCGGGTTGGACCCGGCGATCCGCCACGAGCTGTGGGCGCTGATTCAAGACCTGAGCGCCCGCCAGGGGCTCACGATCCTGCTGACCACGCACTATCTGGACGAGGCCGAACGGCTCTGCGATCGCATCGCGATCATGCACGCCGGCCGCATCGTGGCGCTGGACTCGCCGGCCAACCTGCTCGCGGGGCTGGGCGCCGAGATCCTGGAAGTCGATGCGGCCGGCGCGGCGGACGCGCTGCGCGGTGCCCTGCGCGACTCAGGACTCCCGGTCGAGAATGCGCTGGCGATCGGCTCCGTGCTGACGATCCCGTTGCAGGACGGACAGGGCGACTTGGCCGTGCGCCGGCTGCGCGAAGCCGCCCTGCCGATCCGTTCGATCGCCGTGCGCCGCCCGACGCTGGACGACGTCTACCTGCGCCACACCGGCGCCCGCCTCGCCGCCTGATGTTGCCCGCTTCTGGGAGAAAATTCGGAAGGAACCGTCGCCATGCTCTCGCAACTGATGACCCTCTACCGCCGCCGGCTGCGCCTGCTCGCCGGCAGCCCGCGCGAACTGCTCGTACCACTGACCACGCCGTTGCTGTTCGCCCTCGTGATCGCCCCGGCGCTGAACGACTCGCTCGGCTCGTTCAACCCGAAGATCAACTACATGACCTTCGTCTCTGTCGCCACCGTCGTGCTGCTCGTGCCGCTGAACGCCCTCTTCACCGGCATCAGCGTCTTCGCCGACCGCGAGCACGGCGGCCTGCGCGAGCTGCTGGCGGCGCCGCTGCCGCGCTGGCTCGTGCCGCTCGGCAACGTGCTGGCGACGCTGACGATCACGGCGTTTCAGGTGGTCGTGCTGATGCTGGCCGCCGTCGCGCGCGGCGCCACGCTGCACACCGATGCCATCGGGCTGCTCTGGTTCGCCGTGGCGACGGTGCTGCTGGCCGCGACGGTCGCGGCGATCGCGGAGGTGCTGGCCTTCCGCGCCCGCTCGCAGGAGGAGTACGTCGGCATTATCCCAGCGATCGCGATCGTGCCGTGGTTCTTCGCCGGTTCGCTCTTCCCGATCGACGTGCTGCCGAAGGGCCTCGCCGGCGTCGCCAAAGTCCTGCCCTCGACGCACGCGCTGGCGCTGATGCGGCACGGGCTGGTCGGCGGCTCACCCAGCGGCCTCCAGGCGATCTGGGGCAACCATTCGGAGACCGCGCTTGCGGCAGCCAGCCTCGCCGTGCTCGCCGGCTTCACGGCCCTGCTGATCGGCGTCGCGATGCAGGTATTCCGCCGCTCGGCCCTCCAGTAGCCGCGGACGTCGATCCGTGTTCGGTCTCATCGCCGTGGGCCGGGGATCTCCGCCATCCGGCCCGCGCACCCGCTCAAAGGCCGCCGATCCCGGGCAAACAGATATCCAAAGACAGGAGCAGGAGTCATGGCCGCATTCGTCGTCGTTCAAGCCCTGGAGATCACCGATCCCGCGGGCATGAGCCGCTACGCGCAGATCGTCGGACAGACGATTGAGCAGCACGGAGGTCGTGTGGTCGCCGGCAGGCAGGCGCAGGTGCTCGAAGGGGAACTGCATCCCCTGAGTATGTTCGTCATCGAGTTCCCGAGTCAGGAGCATGTACAGCGCTGGTATGACTCGGAAGCGTATCGCGAACCGAAAGCGCTGCGGCAGCGCTCCTCCAGGATGAACCTCTTTGCCGTCCCCGGCACATAGCGAACACGGCGGCGGCCCAGACCGCCGCCCGCGTTCGGCTGCACGCACCCAACGGCAGCCTCACCTCAGCGTTGTACGGCCACCAACAGCCGTGTGTATGCGTGTGCCATTCCGGCACCGGGCAGCACCGATTCACGAAGGGAATCACACCATGACCACGCCAGCAACCGCCCACGACACCGACACCGCAACCACCTGGGAGATCGATTCCGCCCGGTCGCGAGTGAGCTTCGCCGTCCACAAGCGCCTCCTCGTCGTGCCCCTCAACGTCCGCGGCCGCTTCGCCGACGTTGCCGGCACGATCAGCCTCAGCACAGCCCGGCCGGCTTCCTCGCATGTTGCGGCCACCATCCGGGCGGCGAGCGTGAGCACCGGCAACAGCATGGCCAGCCGGATGCGCGACAAGCATCTGCGCGGGCCCGACTTTTTGGACGTCGAGCGCTTTCCCACGATCACGTTTCACAGCCGTGCAGTCACGCCCGTCGACCCGGCCGCCGGGAGCTACCGCATCAGCGGCGATCTGACAATCCACGGCGTCACACGCCCGGTGGAACTCGACACCCATGCCGCGCCGGAACAGGATCCGCGGCTGTCGCGGCTGACGTTCAGCGCCACCACCTCGCTGAACCGGCGCGACTTCGGCCTGACCTGGCGCGCGTTGTACCTCGGTGTCGGCGACGAGATCGCTGTCGCGCTCGAGGTTGAGGCGGATCGGGGCTGACGCGGCGGCACGCCCGGGCGTCTTCGAAACCTCCCCGTCGTCCGGGACTCCGGCATCCCCGGGATGTCCGGGAACTCAAATGAGATGAAGCCAGGATAGCTGCAATGCGCATCGAGCATAGAGCCCGCAAGAAGAGCCTGTTGGGTCGCTGGGCCGGCGTGGTCACACGCCGGCGCGGCCTGGTGGTCAGTGTCTGGGTTGTCGCCCTGATCGGGTTGCTCGCCTTCTCGCGGGCGGCGGGCGGCAGCTTCTGCGGCAATCTCGATATCCCCGGCACGGAGTCGCAGAAGGCGGCCGACCTGCTGAAGAGCCGCTTTCCGCAGCAGGCCGGCGACAACGCCACGATCGTCTTCAAGGACGCCCGCGGCCTCAACGACCCGGCCGTGCAGGGCGTTGTCACGACCGTGCTGGGCGAGGCCGGCGGCCTGAAAGGCGTTGTCGGCGTCGGCTCACCGTACCAGCAGAACGGCGCTGGCAGCATCTCGCAGGACGGCACGATCGGCTATGCCAGCGTGCAGTACGCCAAACGCGCCAGCTCGCTCAGCGCGCACGACGTCAAGCCGCTGCTGAACCTCGTCGACCGCGCGAAGGGCGGCGGGCTGACCGTCGAAGCGGGCGGCGCGGTCGTCTATCAGACGGACGTGGCGCCGCCCGGCGCCAGCGAGGCGATCGGCCTGCTCTTTGCCGTCTTTATTCTGCTGATCGCCTTCGGCTCGGTGGTGGCGATGGGGCTGCCGCTGGCGACGGCGGTCGTGGCGCTGGGCGTGAGCTTCGCCGGGATCGCCTTTCTGGCGAACGTGCTCGAGTTCCCCTCCTTCGCCAGCGAGTTCGCGGCGCTGATCGGCCTCGGCGTCGGCATCGACTACGCGCTGCTGGTTGTGACCCGCTACCGCGAAGGGCTGCACGGCGGCAAGAGCGTCGCTGAGAGCGTCGAACTGGCGCTGACGACGGCGGGCCGCTCGGTCATCTTCGCCGGCAGCGTCGTGGTCATCGCGCTGCTCGGCCTCACGCTCGTGGGTATCCCCTTCGTCGGTGCTCTTGGCATCGGCTCGTCGCTGGTCGTAGCCGTGGCTGTGCTCGTCGCGCTCACGCTGCTGCCGGCACTGCTCGCCTTCAGCGGGCGCAACATCGATCGCTGGCCGCCGCCGTTTCTGCACGTGCAGCTCGGCGGCGGCCAACAGGACGGCGGCTGGTATCGCCTGGCGCGGCGCATCCAGCGGCGGCCGCTGCTGTGGTTCGGCGCCTCGCTTGTGCTGTTACTGGCGCTGGCGGCGCCGGTGCTGCGCCTGCGGCTCGGCTCGTCGGACGCCGGCAACGGTTCAACCTCCTTGCACTCGCGCCGCGCCTACGACGTGCTCACCGAAGGGTTCGGCGCCGGCTTCAACGGCCCGCTCACGGTCGTCGTGGACACGAAAGGAGCGGGCGCAAACACCGGCGCGGCGCTCTCCGCGCTGGGCTCCGCCCTGGCCGGGCAAGCGGGCGTCGCCCAGGTCTCTCCGCCGGTGCAGAACTCGGCCGGCGACGCGGCCATCATCCAGGTCACGCCGGCGACCTCGCCGCAGGACGTGGCGACACAGGACCTGATCCACACGCTGCGGCACGGCACGCTGCCGTCGGCGCTGGCGGGCACGGGCGTCCGCGCCTACGTGGCCGGGCCGACCGCGGCCTTCCTCGATATCGGAGACCGCATTCAGAGCCGTCTGCCGCTCTTCTTCGCCGCGGTGATCGGCCTCTCGGTGCTGCTGCTGATGGCCCTCTTCCGCTCGGCCGTCGTCGCGCTGAAGGCGGGCGTGATGAACCTGCTCTCGATCGGCGCGGCATACGGCGTGCTGGTCGCGATCTTCCAATGGGGCTGGCTGGCAAGCGTCGTCGGCGTGCGCAAGGGGCCGGTGGAGAGCTTCCTGCCGATGTTCCTGTTTGCGATTCTGTTCGGCCTCTCGATGGACTACGAGGTCTTCCTGATCAGCCGTGTGCGGGAAGAGTACCTGGTCACCGGGGACAACAAGGCGTCGGTGGCGCACGGGCTGGCCGTGACGGCACGGGTGATCACGGCGGCGGCGGCGATCATGGTCGTCGTCTTCCTCAGCTTCGCGCTGGGCGACGCCCGCGTGGTCAAAGAGTTCGGCGTCGGTCTGGCGACGGCGATCTTCGTCGATGCGACGATCGTGCGGCTGGTGCTGGTGCCCTCGACGATGGAGCTGCTGGGCAACGGCAACTGGTGGCTGCCTGCCTGGCTCGACCGCCTGCTGCCGCATCTGGATATCGAGGGCCAACCGGGGCGGCGATCGGCCTTCTCTGGCCCCGGCTTCGAGGCAAGCAGCGCCGTGCTGCAGCCCGTGCCCGTGCGCAGCGAGGACTGATCGCCACAACGCCTGCGCCCTCCGAACGGTCCGTCCGCCGGTGGAACGTCTGTTTCCACCGGCGGACATGATCGGCAGGCCGCTGCAACGCGCGGCGTCGAGACCGTGCGCCGTGGGACATTGACCAGAAGTGCGGGACTACCTCGCGGGCACAAGGGGCAGGAGCACGGGCGTGGTGAGACTGATGGTCCCGCTGCCGATCGCCCAGGCGCCAAAGCCGACCGGGAGCGACTGCAGCGCCAACGCTGAAGCAGCAGCACCGGCATGTCAACAAGGGCGGGCGGCGCTGCCAGCGCGCCGGTTGTGTGGGAGCGATCGAGTAGCTGGCGATGCGAGCAGCGTTCGTGAGAACCGATGATGATCGAGATTTGCGTCGGTGAGTGTTCCACCACCTGGTAGATCATGCGCTGCAGGGCGTTCGGCTTGATGAGGGACACTGGTGCCGTCGATCCGAGCGGGCAGCCAGCGTCCTGCCTCACACCGGCGCCAGCGGCCGGTGCGGCTGCCGCAACACAAGGTGAATGGCTGGATGAGTCGCGCCCGTACGAGGAGCCACGAACAGAAGCCTCCGAACGAACTCGCGCCTGCCGTGGCCCAGAGATCGGCTCTGAAAATCCCAGCTAAACGTAAGCGACTTGCCCTCCGACCGCGAGTCCACGACCCTAGGAGCGTCATCACTACTGAGGACGGCTCAATACGCACCCCTCCCAGCTCAAGCTCCCCAACGAGCTGTCCGCTAGGTTGCGCACCCCTACTCCTGTGATCAAATGGGCTGGGGGCAAGCGTGCTGTTGCCGAGCAGCTGGCGGGCATGGCGCCACCCGACATGAGCACATTCTATGAACCATTCATTGGCAGCGGCGCTTTTTTCCTTAGACTGGCGAAGGACCGCTATGCTCACGCAGTCCTATCGGACAGCAATTGCGAGCTCATACATCTATACACAGCGCTAAGGAGTGAACCTGAACAGGTAATTGCAGAACTTGATGACTACCAGCCACTTGCCCTCGATAGAGATAGCTACTATCGCATACGGTCAGAGATCCCATCAAGCCTACCCTCTCCTCGTAGAGCAGCAAGATTCATTTATCTCAATAAAACCGGATACAATGGGCTATATCGCGTCAATAGAGCCGGGATATTCAATGTTCCCTTCGGCAGCTATTCCGTTGCCCCGAGATTGTACGAACGAGACAATCTGTTGATGGTTTCCGAATACCTGCGGTCAGCTACGCTCTCATGTGGTGACTTTGAGAGTAGCCTCTCTCAGGCCGGCAAGGACGACTTCATCTATATGGATCCGCCATACGTTCCCCTGACGAGCACCGCAAACTTCACGAACTACACCAGTGCTTCATTCACAGAAAGTGACCAGCGGCGGCTCGCAGAGCTTGTGGGCGTGCTCACCGCTAAGGGCTGTCGGATCCTCCTATCGAACTCAGACACGCCGCTCGTGCGGGCCTTGTATCGAGCATATAACATGACTGTTGTGTACGTGTCACGGCGAGTGAACTCGGACGCCAGCGGCCGAGGCAAGATAGCCGAGTTGGCGATCCGAAATTACGGCGCCTGATCGCCACGGCTGGGGGCACACATGCCAGGGCGGACGAGGGCCGCTGCCTCGGGTCAGACCTTGGTGGTCAAGACAAGGGAGCTGGCGGTCAAGCTCGGCCTCGACACGCAAACCGAAGTTCGCGTCGGTCGGAGGCTATGGGGCGCAATCCGCCGGATTGATCTGGTCGTCCGAGACCCGGTAACCCGGCGCACTCTCGGCATCGAGTGCAAGGCTCAAGAGACACCGGGTTCCGCCGAAGAGAAAATCCCCGCCACCATTGGCGATATAGCAGCTTGGCCTATCGCGGGAATCGTCGTCTTCAGTGGCTCGGGCTTCTCGACCAACATGCGCCAGTATCTTATCTCGACGGGCAAGGCTGTTCTCTTTGAGGATCTCGAAGATTGGCTACGTCTCTACTTCGGCCTCCCACTTCAGGAGAGGCTGGTATGACCGCGGGAAGTCGGGGTGGCCGGGATAGGGAGCGGCAGGAACGCGCCTACCGATTTCTGATGCAGAGGGCAGAGGATCAAACCCTCTTCACGAGAGACGATTTCATCTCGGCTACTGGCTGGACCTTAAGCAGTATTAAGACGTATATGTCCAAACAGTGGAAGGAATATATAGAAAAGCTTGACGGCGACCTGCGTGTTAAGCGTGAGTTCTGCCGCCTATCACTCACCGCATTTCAGCATCTCGCCACCCAAAGCCGCAAGGTGTTCACGGAGTATAACAGGGCGAAGTATGGCCAAGTAGTCACGTATGAATTCCTCCTTCCTTTGACGAGGCAGGGAGAGCTGAGACGTTCACTTGATGATCTGTTCTATTCTGACACTATCATGAGAAGAGTCAAAGAGATCGGATTGCCGAAGTTTGAGTCCGAATTCCTACGTGAACAGTGTGAAACCGACGAAGATTACACAGATAGGATAATCGCATTCGCCTCGGATCACTTTGATGGTTACTCAATGGGCCAAGTGTCTGGCCGCTTCCGGGCGAACGAACTGATGATTCGCCAACACGCGGGGAACCTCATTGCGGAAGACAAGGAGTACCTCATCGACGAAATAACTGCAAATGTAAGATTTATCATCCCGTGCATGTCCAGCAAAGTGTCGTATGACGAACACAGTGGCTCGATTTCCGAATTTGTCGATGCCAGCCTTGAAGATGTAACGATTGAGGCCGTAACCGCTGAAATTAAGCGCATCAGATCGCTCTTCTTTCATCTCTTTGTCGAGGCTGTAGTGCGTTCCATTCAAGGTGAAGAGGAAATATGGCTGCTTGAGAATGGAGCGACACAGCGGTTATTTGTTTGGGAGCGCGCGAGCAGATGACAGGAGTTCAGAGGGTCACTACCATCACACCAGCGGCATATGTTGTTTATTATCGGACGCGTGGCCTTCCGTCGGACCTTTGCAAATCTGCCCGCCTCACACCGGCACGAGCGGCCGGTGCGGCTGCGGCGGCAATTCGATGTGGATCGGGTCAGAGGGGCGCACCTCGCCGCCCGCTACGACGATGCCCATCACGCCGGCCTCGCGGATGAGCTGGCCCTGGGCGTCGCGGTCCAGCACGGCGGCCATCAGCCCTGGCTGCAGACCATCGAGCTGGGCGCAGGGGTTGCGCAGGCCGGTGATCTCGACGACCGCCTCGGCGCCCAGTTGCAGCCGTGTGCCTGTGGGCAGACGCAGCAGGTCGAGCCCGCGCGTGGTGATGTTCTCGCCCATCTCGCCGGCGCGCACAGCGAAGCCCCGCTCCCGCAGCGCGTCGTGCAGCTCCGCGTGAATCAGATGCACCTGCCGCAGATTCGGCTGGCCTGGATCGCGGGCCACGCGCGAGCGGTGCTGCACGGTCTCGCCCAGGTGCGCGTCGCCCTCCACGCCCAGCCCCGCCAGCAGGCGGATGCCCGGCGCTTCCCGCTTCGAAAGCGTGTGCGCGGCACTGCGATGGACCGCCGCGACGATGCCATGCATAGCCTGCTCCCGCCGCGAAACTCAACCGGCCGCGGTCTGCAGCGTACCAGACCCGGCGACCGGGCCAAACGGCTCTGCCGCGGCCGGGTTCCGGCACCCGACGATCCTTAGGAGCGCTTCATCACTTGCGTTCTAGCGTATTCGGAATTACGCTACGCCGCAGGAGGTGGGCATGGCTGACGATCTGTTCCTCAACGTGCCGCTCCTGCGCCGGCGTGTTCCCAACCTTACCGTCGCCGCGCGCGCGGTGGGCCTGCGACCAGCAACGGTCTCTGACCTGTGCACCGGCAAGATTCCGGTCGGCCGCGCGGAGGTGCGCACCCTGGCCGCGCTGGCCGCGCTCGCCGGCTGCGCCCTCGACGAGCTGGTGCTGCGCGGCGGCACGGGCGGGCTGATCGAGACCGGCATCAAAGTGCTCGACCTGTTCGCGCCGCTGGTGCGCGGCGGCACGGCAGGCTTCGTCGCACGCCAAAACGTGGGGCAGATGGTGCTCGTGATCGAGTTGCTGCGCCGCCTGCGCGTCCAACACGGCTACTTCACCGCGGTTTGGCTGCCGCCCGAACCGCTCCCGGCCCCCGACGAGCTGCTGGCCGAGGCAAGCGCAACCGCGGCCACGGCAGATGAACTGCAGGCGCTCATCGCGGACGTCCGCGACGAGCGCGACGTGATCATCGCCGCCGACCGGCAGACGGTACTCTCCGGAGAGCTGTTCTCGCTGCGCGAGCGGCTGCAGGAGCCAGGCAGCCGGCCGGTTACGCTGGCCCTCTTCGATTCGCGCGGCGAGACGCCGGATGTCGAAGGGGCGCCCTACGGCCCGCTGGAGACCGTGTGGCGCTTCGACGTCGACCTGGCCGTGCGCCAGCTCTATCCGGCGGTGGATCCGCTGGGTTCCACCTGCGTACTGGTGGAAGGCGCTCAGTTGGAGGCAACGCACCTCAGCGTGGCGGCGCGTGCCCGTGCGTTGTTGCGCCGCTACCGCGAGCTGCGCGCGGTTGTGACGGTCCATGGGCTGGAACGGTTCTCGCCTGCCGACCAGGCGAAGGCGCATCGGGGTGAACGGCTGGAAGCGTTCCTGACGCAGCCGTTCTTCGTCGTGGAGGGGTTTTCCGGGCGGCCCGGCGTCTGGGTATCGCTGCCGGAAACGCTCGACGGCGTGCGCCGCATCCTCGACGGCGCCGCGGACCAGATGGAGGCCGACCAGCTTCGCTACGGTGGGCCGCTCCCCACGCGGGGCGGAGCCGGCCGGCCGCCGTCCGCTTGAGGCCGGAACGAGGCAGATCGCCGAACATTATGCGGAGTTGCGGGTGTCTCGGCTCCTGACCAGTGTTGGCAGATGGGATAGTTTAACGGTATTGTAACGGCTGGTGCAGGTGTGTTGCGTTTCCCGTACGGCACCCACGCGGGGCGCACGGCACCCGGAGAGCGTTGGGCGGAGACGCAGTTCGCGCGCGCAAGTCTGCCGGCGAGGCAGGCATGGCAGCCGGCTCCGGTACGTTGGAGCCGGCCGTCAGCTATTTGCTCGAAAGCCTGGACGAGGCCTGCTTCGCCGTCGACGCCAGCGGCCGCTTCACCTACGTCAACCTGCTCGCGTCGCATGCGCTCGGCCAGACGCGCAAAGCGCTGCTCGGCCGGGTGCTTTGGAACGAGCTGCCCGCCGCCGCCGCCGAACTGTTGCGCCGCCACGCGCAACAGGCGCTTACCGCCGGCAGCATCGTCGAGTTCGAGGGAGTGCTCGCCGGCAGCGCGGTCCGGCGCGTGCGCATCCGCCCAACCGGCGATGGCTTCTTCGTCTACCTCGCCGACCCCGCACCAGACTCCGGCGCTCAATCCAGCCCCGCGGCAGCGCCCGCGGCCGGCCCGGTCGCTGGCGCCGAGGCCGCGCTTGAAGTTGCCGGCTTCATGCAGCTTGCCTCGGCAGCAGACGATGCGCCGCTGCGAGCGCTCGCCGATGCCCTGCCGTACATCGTTTGGCTTGCCGATATTCATGGTAGGCTGGACTATCTGAACGCCTGCTGGTTCGCCTACACCGGTCTGCGCGAGGATGAATCCTACGGCGCGACAGCACAGCTACGGGCGTTTCACCCGGAGGATCTCTCTGCGTTCGAGGCAGGTTGGCGTGCGGCGCGGCAGAACGGCGAGGCATTCGAGTTCGCCTTCCGTTTGCGCCGTGGTGACGACGAATCCTTTCGCTGGCACCTGGGCCGCGTCGTGCCCGTGCGCGATCGCGAAGGCCGCATCGTGAAGTGGTTTGGCACCAGCACCGATATTGACGATCAGAAGCGCGCCGAAGAGGGGTTGCGCTTTCTGGCCCGCGCCAGTGAGGCGCTCACCGTTTCGCTCGACTACGAGGCGACGCTCACCAGCATCGCCCGGCTCGCCGTGCCGGTGCTCGCCGATTGGTGCATCGTCGACGAGCTGGAAGAGGACGGGACGTTTCGCCGCATGGCGATCGTCCACGCCGACCCGGCCAAAGCCGACCTGGCGTGGGAGATGGAGCAGCGCTTCCCCACCGATCCCGGCGGGCGCATCGGCCCGGCCGCGGTGCTGCGCAGCGGCCGGCCGGAGCTGCATCCCACCGTCTCGCGCGATCTGCTGGTCGAGCTGACCGAGAGCGGCGAGCACCTGGCGCTGCTCGAACGGTTGGGCTTTCACTCCTACGTCTGCGTGCCGCTGATCGCCCGTGGCCGCACGATCGGCGCCCTGACGTTTATTTCCGGCGATGCGGCCCGCCAGTACGGCTCGCAGGATTTGGCCCTGCTCGAAGACCTGGCACACCGCGCCGCGCTGGCGGTGGACAACGCCCGTCTCTATGAAGCGGAGCAGCAGGCGCGCCGCGCCGCCGAGCGCTCGGCCGGTCGCACCGCCCGTCTGCAGGCCGTCACCGCCGCCCTCTCCGAAGCGCTGACCCCGGCGCAGGTCGCGCACGTGATCGTGGCACAGACGATGGCGGCCCTGCGCGCCGATGCGGCTTACGTGGCCCTGCTCGGCGAGGGCGGCGCCGTTGCGGTCGTCGAAGTCGCCGGGGCGCCGCTCGATTTGGAGCCCGAACGCCGCACGCTCACGCTCGACGCCGCGCTGCCGCTGAGCGACGCGATGCGCGCCCACGAGCCGCTCTGGCTCGACTCGGCCGAGCTGCTCTCGCGGCGCTATCCGGCGATCTCCGGGCTGCGGGTGCAGGCCGGCCGCGCGGCGCTGGCCTGCATCCCCTTGCTGGTGGAGGCGCGTGTCGTCGGCGGCATCAGCATGAGCTTTCCGGAGTCGCGTGCGTTCACCGAGGAGGACCGTGCGCTGGCGATGGCGCTGGCGCGGCAGTGCGCCCAGGCGCTGGAGCGCTCACGGCTGTACGAAGCGGAGCGCGCCGCCCGCGCCGCCGCCGAGGCCGCGACCGAAGAGGTCAAGCGCACGCAGGAGCGGGTGATCGAGAGCGAGCGGCTGCGGGCGCTGGGCGAGCTGGCCAGCGGCATCGCGCACGACTTCAACAATATCCTCGCCGTGATTCTCGGCCGCTGCGAGGTGCTGCTGGCCAGCGACGCCAACACGATCCAGCCGGCAGACGTGGCGCGCCACTTCGAGGTGGTGCGCCAGGCCGCGCGCGACGGCGAGGCGACGGTCAAGCGGTTGCAAGCCTTCTCCGGCATCAACCGCTCGCCCTCAACCGGCGCGATGGACGTGCCGGCGATCGTGCGCGACGTGGTGGAGTATACGCGGCCGCGCTGGAAGGATGAGGCGCAGCAGCGCGGCGTCACCGTGCAGGTGGAGATCGACGCCGCGCCGCTGCCGCCGATCGTGGGCGATCCGTCCGAACTGCGCGAAGTGCTGGTCAATATGCTCTTCAACGCCCTGGACGCACTGCCGCGTGGCGGCGCGATCCGGCTGAGCGTCAGCCGCAGCGACGGCGACGTGATCGTCCGCGTCGCCGACACCGGTCTCGGCATGGCCGAAGCCGTGCGCAAGCGCATCTTCGAGCCGTTCTATACGACGAAAGGGCAGCGCGGCGCCGGGCTTGGTCTCAGCATGTCCTACGGCATCGTCACACGCATGGGCGGCCACATCGACGTGGCCAGCACGCCGGGCGAGGGCACGGTCTTCACCGTCACGCTGCCCTTCCGTGAGGCGCACGCAGAGGAGCAAGGCAGCATCGACGAGTTCGTCGGGCCGCTCTCCATCCTGCTGGTGGACGACGAGGCACAGATCCTCGAAACAACCCAGCTCATGCTCGAGCTGGACGGCCACCAGGTGACGACCGCCGACGGCGGCGCCGAGGCGCTGGAGCTGCTGCGCGAGAGCGCCGAGCCGGGAGAACCGGGCATCTATGACATCGTCTTAACCGACCTGGGCATGCCGGGCATGAACGGCCTGCAACTGCTGGCCGCGATTCGCGCCGCCGGCTATGCGCTGCCCTGCCTGCTGGTCACAGGCTGGGGCGCCGAACTGGCCGGCACCGATGTGGAGGCCGCGGGCGCCCAGGCCGTGCTGCCGAAGCCGTTCTCGGTCCAGCAGCTGCGCCAGGCGCTGGCCGCCGTGCTGCCCGTACGCGAGACGGCGTAGCACGCATCCGATCCGCAGCGGTCGGGGGCACCTAACCCTGACTTCGCTGAAGCGAAGTCTATCCCTTCCCGAAGCGGGAAGGGTGGGGTTCGAGGACACGCGATCGGTCGGGAGACCAGCCCGCCGCGTGTCCCGCAAGGACACCCGAGCCCCGTCGCCGTCCGGCGCCGCTGGGAACGCTCCAGAAGTCCCTTTCCCGGCTCGGGAAGGGACAGCTTTGCCGTCAGGCGAAGCAGGGTCAGGCGCCCCGCCACACCGACGCGGCCGTGCATCGTCGGCCCCGCGACCGCTTGACGTTGCCGGCAGTCAACCGGAAAATCGGGAAAAAGGGAAGTATGGTCTGAATGCCATGAAAAAACGCGAGCTTGCCCCATCGGCGATCGAATCGCGCGCGGTGCTGCTGCTGCGCGCCCTTGCCAACCCGGTGCGCTTCCGCATCGTCGAGCTGCTCGCCGAGCGCAAGGACTGCACCTCGCTGCAACTGGCCGAGGTGCTGCCGCTGGCGCAGTCCAGCCTGTTCGACCATCTCGCCGCGCTGCGTGAGGCCGCCGTCGTGCAGTCGAGCGGCGAAGGGCCGAACCGCTACTACTGTCTGGACCCGGCCGCGCTCGACTTCCTCGCCGGCTATCTCAGCGGGCTCGGGCAGCACACACGGTCATGGCTGGGCCTGGTCGAAGACGCGCGCAGGGAGGGGATCATGGATATCCGCGACGCGACGTTGGAGGATGCAGCGTCCATCGCCCGCATCTACAACCAGGGCATCGAGGACCGGGTAGCGACGCTGGAAACACAGGCACGCACGGCGGAGGAGCGAGCGGAGTGGCTGGCGGCGCGCGGCCCGCGGCATCCGGTCATCGTCGCGGTGGATGGCGCGGGCGCGGCGATCGGTTGGGCCTCACTCAATCCCTTCAACCCGCGGCCGGCCTACGATCACGTGGTGGACTTCTCGGTCTACGTCGGCCGCGACCAGCGCGGTCGCGGCGTGGGCGATGCACTGCTCGGCGTGCTCGAAGGGCGCGCCCGCATGCTCGGCTACCACAAGATGGTGCTTGCGGCTTTTCCCACGAACGCGCCGGGCATGCGCCTCTACGAGCGCCACGGTTTCGTCACCGTCGGCGTCTACCACGAGCAGGGCATGCTCGACGGGCGCTGGGTCGACGTGGTCGTGATGGAAAAACTGCTGAGCTGAACGCCGCGCGGCGCTCATGCTATTGTCAGCGCCTCCGTGCCGCGCTGTAGATGGGCCACCGCGATCCGCAGCGGCGTCGGGTTAACCGTTTACTGCTCGGAACGCTCACTGCCGGATCGTCTCCATCTCCCAGGATTGGGAGCCAGAGCGCAGCGCAACCGTCGGAGACTTCCAACGCACAGGAGAGGATGAGGGCCGACGGCCGGGCCGCGTATACTGGCGGCGATCCGCGCGGCGGGAGCGGCAGGAGGCAGGCGATGGCCGACAACGAGACGATGCGCAAGGGCTATGCGCTCCGGCGGCAGCTCATGGGCGAGGTGTTCGTGGAGCGCACGAACCAGAGCGTCTACGACGATCCGATCATGGAGAAGTTCCGCGATCTGGCGGCCGAGACCGTGTTCGGCGCGCTGTGGACGCGTCCCGGCCTGGATCTGAAGACCCGCACGCTGATCTGCGTTGTCTCCGACACGGCCACGGGCCGCACGCCGGAGCTGGCCATCCATCTGCGTATGGCGCGCGGGCAGGGCTGGAGCGAGGACGAGCTGGTCGAAGCGCTGTTGCACCTGTCCGGCTACGTCGGCGTGCCGCTCGTGCGCGAGGCGCTGCTCACGGCGAAAGACGTCTTTGCCGAACTGAGGCGCGAGAGCGCCGCTTCCGTGTGAGCGCCGCGTCGGCTTGACGGCGTGCACGGCGACGGGGCGGCCGTGTGCGATCGCTGCCCATTGGTGCCGCATCAGGTGCCCGCAACCGGCAGTCTTGACGATCATCATTGCCCCGGCGCGGCGGCAGCGCCCGCACCCGCGAGCGTACTCACGTTGCCGTCCGGCGTGATCAGGCGAATGCGGCGGTTCGTGAAGTCCGCCACATAGACCAGGCCATTCGCGTCTACGGCGACGCCCAGCGGCAGATTGAACTCAGCCACGGCGCCCGATCCCTCGATGAAGCCGGCCGTGCCCGAACCGGCGAGAGTGACGACACGCCCATCGGACGTGATCTTGCGGATGCGCTGGTTGTAGCTGTCGGCCACGTAGACATTGCCGGCCGCATCGAGGGCGACGCCGGCCGGGAAATCGAAGCGTGCCTCGGCGGCGGCCGCGTCGATGAAGCCCGCCTTGCCCGTGCCGGCGAGCGTGGACACCTTGCCGTCCCGTGTAATCTTGCGGATGCGGTGATTGCCCATGTCGGCGACGTAGACATCGCCGGCGGCATCCGTCGCCACGCCCGCCGGGCCATTGAAGCGTGCGCTCGTGCCGCTCCCGTCGGCCCAGCCCTTCACGCCCGAACCGGCGAGGGTCGAGACGGTGCCGTCGGGCAGGATCTTGCGGATACGATTGTTGCCGCGGTCGGCCAGATACACATTCCCACTGTGATCGACGGCGATGCCCGCCGGCTCTTGAAACTGCGCCTGGCTGCCGGGACCATCCTTGTAGCCGGCGACTCCCGAGCCCGCGAACGTGGTGGTGCTGCCATCAGGGGCGACTTTGCGGATGGCGTTAATGATGTCGTCGGGAAAGTAGATGTTCCCGGCGGTGTCCATGGCCTGGGTAACGGCGCGGGCGCCCAGTCCGGTTTTCGGCACGCGGACCACCCGGCCGTCCAGGCCAATAAAACGCACGTTGTGGTCGCTCGCGCTGCCGGCATCGAAGACGCCGATCGTTCCCGACGCCCCGACGATCAGCGCCTGCGGATCGACGAACGCCACCGAGGGAGCAGGCGCAATGCTGCCGCGCGGCGGTGTGGGGCCGACCGTGCCCGGTGTCGGGGTCATGACTGCGCCGGAGACCGGCGAAACCTTGTGCTGCCAGGGACCGGGCAGCCGGCCCGACGCTGCCGCCGCGACCGTCGCGCCGAGCGCGACGATGGCCACGGCCGCGAGCGTGTACAGGGCCGGCCGGTGTCTCCTGGCGCCGCGCACCGGCGCCGCGCTGAGTCGATCGACGGGCGGGACGAACGGAGGCGGCGTGGAACGGCTGAACGAGGGCGGGCTCGGCGCCGTGCGGGGCCGGGGCACGAAGCCGGTCGCCTCATCGACAGGCGGCACGTCGGCGGGCGAGGTGGCGACGGCGTACGGGCCTTCGCCTGCGAGCCGCGTGGGAGACCGGGCGGCGGCGTCCAGCGCCTCAATGAATGCGCCGCAGGTTGGATAGCGGTGGTCGGGGGCTTTGGCCAGCGCCGCGAGCAAGACCCGCTCTACCACGTTGCTCAGCTGCGGATTGCGGGCGCGCGGCATCGGCAGCGGCGCATGCGCCTGCTTCCAGGCCACATCCCACGGCGTGGCGCCGGTGAAGGGCACGCCGCCCGTCAGCAACTCGTAGGCGACGATGCCCAGCGCATACTCGTCCAGCCGGCCGTCCAGCGTCCCGTCCGGCGGCTGCTCGATCTGCTCAGGCGCCATATAGGGCGGCGAACCGATGCCCATGCCGGTCTCGGTGCCGGTGACGGACATGCCCTCGGCGCTCGCGCTCAGCAGCCGGGCGATGCCGAAATCGGCTACCACAGGCGTCCCGTCTGGCGTCAGCAGAATGTTGCTCGGCTTCACATCGCGATGGATAACGCCGTGTGCGTGGGCGAAGTCCAGCGCTTCCGCCACCGGGCGCAGCAGACGCACGACCTCGGCAACCGGCCAGCGTGTGCCGCTCAGCCGTTCGCGCAGTGTGCCCCCGCGGATGTAGCGGTAGGCGATGTAGGGTCGCCCGTCCTGCTCGCCGAATGCGTAGATCGGCAGAATGTGCGCATGCTCCAGCCGGGCGAGGATCTGGGCTTCGCGGCGAAAGCTCGCAAGGAAGCGCGGGTTGTCGGCCAGTTGCGGGCTGATGAGCTTGAGCGCCACCTCGCGGTCGAGGTCGGGCTGATACGCGTGGTAGACCCGTGCCATTCCTCCCTCGCCGAGCAGGCCGAGGATGCGGTATGCGCCGAACTCCGTTCCGGGGGAGAGAGCCATCGGCAGCCTCACGCCTGTGCTGGCGTATCGCCGCTACTCTATACCCCATTCCGCAACCATGCGAATGACGGCGTGAATGATGGCGCAGCGCCGTTGCCGCACACAACCCGGCTGCGCGCGGGCGCGGCGGAGCGCGATCGTGCGCCGGGCGGCGCCGCGCAGAACGTTCGAACCCACAGGCAGCCCGCGGGCTGGCGAGCATTGATTCAGTATGAACCTCGGCGGGGCCGGCGCGGCTAGCGCCGGGTGGACGCCGCGAGCGGCTGCAGCGCGGCGGTTCGGCGCTCGCAGCGCGTCGCCAGCACCTGGCGCTGGAGCAGGGCGATCAGCCGTTCCCGCTCGAGCGCCTGCGCCTGGGTTTCCATGTCGTAGTCCAGCATGACCGGGTCTCCCTGATGCTTCTGGTCGTTCCGCTCCGCTGCCGCGTGACTCGATGCTCGGCCATACGTCTCAGAATAATCTTCGTGTCGCAGGCGCCCGCTCTGTGCATGGCCATAGTCACAATTCGGGAACGAGTGGTTCGCGCCGTTCAGCACGCGGCGCCGCGGATCCGCTGCCGCCGCTGCACCGCTGCCCGTCATCGCTCTTCCGGCAGGCCGGCCGAACCGGATCGCCAGCCAGCGCCGGTGCTATGCTGCGCTTGCGGCGGCAGCACCCGCCGCCAGGAGCCGACGACCAATGACCACAACCGAACGCAGCGCCGTCGCAGCCTACGCCGACCGCATCGATGCCGTCGAGGAGCAGCGCCAGCGCCTCAGCGGCGGTCCGCCGCCGTCCGACCGCTGGGGCGGGCCGATGGCCAGGCTGTTTCGCGCCGATCCGCGCCGCGAGCTTGACGCGGCCACCGCCGCCATCGCCGCCTATCTGCGGCCCGACGACGTGCTGATCGACGCGGGCGGCGGCGCCGGCCGCATCGGCTTGCCGCTGGCGTTGCGCTGCCGCGAAGTCATCAACGTCGAGCCGTCGCCGGGCATGGGCGACGAGTTCGAGTCGCTGGCGCAGGAAGCGGGCATCGGCAACGCCCGCCTGATCCGCAAGGATTGGCTCGATGCAGAGGGGGTTCAGGGCGACGCGGCACTGGCCGCCCACGTCACCTACTTCGTGCGCGACATCGCCGGCTTCATCGCGCGCCTGCAGGCCGCGGCGCGCCGGCGCGCGATCCTGTTCATCGCCAGCCCGCCGCCGCCCGCGCGCAGCCGCCGGCTGTTCCAGCGCGTGTTCGGCGAGGAGCAGGTGCTGGTGCCGGGGCAGGCCGAGCTGTTGCCCGCGCTCTGGGAGCTGGGTATCCTGCCCGATGTTCAGGTGCTGCCCGGCATGCTGGAGCTGCCCGGCGCCCCTCCTGCGACGCGCGAGGAGGCGGTGCAGACGGCGCTGCGCACGGTGGCGCTCGGCATGGGCAGCGAACGGCGTGCGGCAACGCAACGCCGCATCGAGCAGGACTTCGCCGAGCTGTTTGAGGAGACGGCGCACGGATTCCGTCCCCGCTACGTTGACGACATCCGCGGCATCGTCGTCACCTGGGAAACGGCCAGGACGGACTGATCCGCCCGCGCATCGCGCCCGCCTACGCTCGCCGGCGCTCGCCGGGCTCGGCGTCTGTCTGCGGGCGTGGACGCACCGGCGGCTCGGCCACGTCGTCGGTCGGCCCATACAGCCGCACGCAGTTGTAGCCGGCGTTCTTGGCGCGGTAGACGGCCACATCGGCGCGGTGCAGCGCTGCCAGCGGCTCCTCGTTCGGCCGCATCGCCGCACCGCCCGCGCTGATCGTGCAGGCCACGCGCTGTCCATCGACCAGCAACTGCATCTCCTCGATCGTGGTCCGCAGACGTTCGAGCGCAACACTGGCGCCGTTCAGATCTGTGTACAGCAGGATGAGAAACTCGTCGCCGTCCCAGCGTGCTGCCCAATCGCCGCCGCGCATCGCTGCCCGCAACCGATCACTGATCGCCGCCAGCAGCCGATCGCCCGTGGCGTGGCCGTGGCGGTCGTTGATGTGACTGAGCTGATCCACATCCAGCTTGGCAAGCGCGATCGTCTGCCCCTCGCGCGAGGCCAGGCTGAATGCCTGCCGCAGCCGGTCAAGCGCGGCAGGGCGGTTGAGCAAGCCGGTCAGCGAGTCGAAGGCGGGCCGCTCCTGCGCCCGGTTGCCCTGCGCCTCCCAACGGCCGATCGCATACGCCACGTCGCGCATCAGCAGGCCGGCGTCGTCGGTGAAGTCCGTCGGCAGCGGGCGCAGATCGCCGTCTTCGAGATAGGTGCCGAGCGCCCGCCGCGCCAGCAGCACCGGCTCCAGCATGGCCCGAATTGCCCAGGCCGCCGCCGCCATGCCTGCCAGCACGGCCAGCAGCGCCACCAGCAGCTCCCAGCGGTGCAGGCGCAAGCCGTCCGGCTGCATCGCCAGCGCGCCGATCGCGGCCAGCAGCGGCAGCTGCATGGCGAGGGCGATCAGCAGCACGCGCGCGGCGTAACCGCGCGGCCAGGACAACCGCGCCATCTGGCGATACAGCCGCAGCGCCCGCGGCGGGTGCGTTCGGTCGGTGCGTGCGCTCAACTCAGCGTCACCAATCACCACGAGCGCCGCGGGTCGCAACACCTTGCACCGCGGCGCACCTTTCCAGGGTGTGCGCATTATACGCAGTATCGATCCGAACGCCACACAGAACAGATCAATCGGGCTAACCGACATAACCACGGACCAGCGGGCAGCGGCAATCCACTCTGCCGCTGCCCGCTGGTCCGATCGTCAGTGTGCTGCTCAGCGCCGCGAGGCGGATCGTCCGGCCGAACGCCGGGGCGGTTCCAGCCGGAAGCGCGTTGCGGCGCGGTTAGTGTCCGCGCCCGTGGCCGTTGCCGCCGTGGCCGTTGCCATTGCCGTTCGCGTTGCCGTTGCCATGGCCGCCCGGCGCGCCGCCGGTCGTCTCGCCGGAGCCGTCGCCCCCCGACGTGGTGGTTCCGGTCGGGGAGGCGTTGCTGCCGCTGCCCGAGGTCGTGCTGGCCGTCGAGGTCGCCGTTGAGCTGGCCGTGTCGGTGGCCGTCGCCGTGGCATCGCCGCCGTGCTGCCGTGCGTGCGCGGCCGCGCTCACGCAGGCGCCGTGGGCGCCGTCCGGGCCGTGCGGACAGTTGTGCGCAGCGCCCGAGTTGCCGGGATCGCTGTCGTCGGGGTCGTCGGGCGTCGCCGAGGCAGCATCGGTGCTGGTCGCCGTCGCGGTATTCGTCGCCGTGGCCGAGCCGCCCGAATCATCGGTGCTGGAAGCCGTGGCGCAGGGCGTGCCGTCGTCGCCGTTGTCCTGATGGCTGAGATAGGCCATTCCGGCATCGCCGCTCGTGGTGGTGCTGGTCGCCGTAGCCGTGTCCGTCGCGGTTGCCGTATCCGTCGATGTGGCACTGGCAACCGTACAGCCGGAACCATCGCCGTCGTCGGCACGGCTGGGCGTTTGCCCGAAGGCGAGCGAACCGATCACGAGCGCCAGAGCGGCCGCGCCGAGGGCCAGATACAGCCCGAGATCGCGCGGTCTGCGATGTGGGGCAGGTGCTGCTCTACGATCTGCCATGTCGGGAACCCTCTCCTGAGGCGCAGCCGAACCTGCCGGCTCGCCGGTCTCGCAGCAGGAAACAGGGAACCCATGACAGAGTTACGACGAAACGGTGTCGTTGTCGGCGCAGCGCAGCGACAGCTAAGAAACAGTAACGACGGCACGTATGCCCGTCATCTCTCATGCAAAGCTTTTCGCCATGTTGCGCTGCACAGTGGCCTGCGGCGCGCCGTCGATGTGATTGGTCGCCGCACAGTCGCGCAGGCGACCAGAACGCGCGGCGAACGCCCGGCGGCTGGAATGGCGATGAATCCGCCGTGCTGCTGCCCGCCACTGGCGCATCCGGCGCCGCCGCTGCGCCGGCCGTGTCTCAGCGCCCGGCGTGCATGGCGTCCAACGCGTCCTGCGTGGCGACGGCGATGGCGGCAGCGGGCGAGAGGCCACGCGCGGCCGCGCGGCGCAGATCGTCGAGCTTCACCGGCGCCAGCATGCCCGCGCCGCACGAGCAGCGCACATCGAACAGAAACTCGCCAGGTGGCGCGGGCGCCGGCCGCGCGACGAAGCTATGCCCCGCGGGCGCCGCGGGCGCCGCTCCCGGCGGCAGCGCTGTGCCGCGTACACGTGGCGCCGCGGCTGGTGCGGCTGCTGCCGGCTGAGCCGCGATATCGGGCGCAGCGCGGCTCCCACCCCCGCCAGCCGCGGCGGTTGTGCCGGTCGCAGGAATGCTGCCCGTCTCCGGCCTGGGCCGCGCCGGCGGCAGCGAACCGTCCGGCGGCAGCGGCCGCCCGTCGACGCCGAATTCAGCCGGCCTGGGCACGGGCGCGGCCGTGCTCGCAGCGTTGGCGGCGGCAGCGACGCCCGTGCCCGCACTGCTGTTCCCTGATTGTTCAGAAGTGGGAGAAATGGGAGGAGTGCGCGGCGCCGGCGCCG
>Ga0102924_1001188_pt1 | contig 30666 bp, 27 predicted proteins | sample PaiPotPPM11metaG_FD_80116 | JGI IMG/M metagenome (GOLD analysis project Ga0102924, IMG submission 80116) | Iron sulfur acid spring bacterial and archeal communities from Banff, Canada, to study Microbial Dark Matter (Phase II) - Paint Pots PPM... ... | reverse complement strand
GCTTACCCTTTTGGCGCATCAGACGATGTTGTCGGTGGACGCCGTTGTTCGGGCTCTGGTTCGCCGGCTGGTCACAAGGGAACGCCTTCTGGAGTGGGAAACGGCGGAACAGGCAGAATTGGGAAAGAATCGCACGCCGATCGATCGTTATATTGATTGGATGCCCTACCTCGCCGCTGGTTTGGGTGTGTTGATTTGGCTAACGCGACATCAGGCATTTTGGGCCGCGGCGCCCGTTCTTCTTCTTTGGGCCTGCAGCAAACCTCTCGCCCTGTGGCTCAACGCCAGCCCGGTCGAAGCGGAGCCGGAGGTCGTCGGCGGGGAAGCGTGGCTCCTGCGAAAGTCGGCGCTTCATATCTGGCGCTACTTCGCTGAATTCTCGAACGAAGAGCACCACTGGCTCATCCCGGACAACGTTCAGGACGATCCGCGGAAGGTGGCTGCCAGCATATCTCCCACGAACGTTGGCCTGTTGCTGAATGCGCGGCAAGTGGCTGCTGAGTTCGGATACCTCACCGTTCCGGAGATGATCGAACTTTCTCAGAAAACTTTGGCGACCTTAGACGGTCTCAAGAAATATCGCGGCCACCTGATGAACTGGTACGACACGCATACGCTCGAGCCAAAGCCGCCTTTCTTTATTTCTTCAGTGGACAGCGGAAACATGGTCGCGTCGCTTTGGACACTGCAGCAAGGATGTCTCGACCGCTTGCATCGTCCCCTATTGTCCAAAGCCTTGGCCCAAGGATTGGTGGACCACCTTCGAGTGCTGGTTAACTTGCGAGCGATCCGCAAACGCACATTGTCCGAATTCGAAACGCGTGTCCAGAAAAATGGATGGTTGAAGTCCATTCTGGAGTTCCCCGACGATGCGCTGGCAGAGCAGAATCTCCGAATCGAGACTGATCTCTCTCCCGACGTCGCTTGGTTTCATAGTCAGATCCTGGCCCGCATTCAGAGCGTTCGAGAAACGGCCCAAGCCTACACCCCTTGGGTACTACCGGAATTCGCCGAGCTACGAAATAAATTGGTCGCCCCCAAATCTCTCGACGAAGTTACGCTTGAGCGACTGCCTGACTTAATCGCAGAGTTCGAACTAAATCTCGACGAAACATTGCAAGCGGCTCGCAATGGCAATCGATCCTTGGCTGAACGCTTCATGCTGTCTTTGGCCGAAGCGAGGAAAAATGCGGCTGCACTCGTCGGCGGTTTGCGCCAAGTCGCCCGGCAGGCACAGGACATGGCTGAGGCCATGGATTTCACGTTCCTCCTGGACAAGCAGCGATTGCTGATGTCGGTCGGATTCGACGCTCAATCGAAAGAACTTCAGCCGTATTTCTACGACTTGCTGGCCACCGAGCCACGCACGGCTGTTTTTGTCGCCATCGCTAAGGAAGATATTCCTCAAGAGGCATGGTTCCGGCTCGATCGGCCGTTTACGACAGATCACGGCCGCCCGGTTTTACTTTCCTGGACCGGAACAATGTTTGAATACCTGATGCCTTCGATCTGGATGCGCAGCTATCGCAACACTCTGCTCGATCGGGCATGTCTCGCCGCTGTGCGCTCGCAGCAGGAATATGCAACCTTGAAAGGCATTCCGTGGGGGATTTCTGAGTCTGCTTGTGCCCGGCGCAATGAAGCTGGGGACTATCACTACGAAGCTTTTGGCGTGCCCAGCCTGGCACTGAAGAAAAACGAATCGGACCCGTTGATCGTTTCTCCTTACTCTACGTTTCTTGCTCTGAGTGTGGACCGCAAGAACGCGCTCTCTAACTTGCAGCGCATGGATGCTCTCGGATGGTTTGGCTCCTACGGATTTTACGAAGCGGCGGACTTCACGGTCCGGCGGCGCCGCTTCCGAGGTCCTCGGTGGGAGTTAGTGCGCTCGTGGATGGTTCATCATCAGGGCATGAGCTTGCTCTCGCTGGCCAACTTCCTTTGCGACGATATCGTGCAGAAGTGGTTTCACTCGCACATGCGAGTAAAGGCCTCCGAGCTTCTCCTGCAAGAAAAATCGGTCTCGCGGGCGGCCTAGTCACTAAGTAAAACGATGGGCGAAGAGGGATCGCCGTTCCCGTTCCTTTTTTTCCGCGTGAATTGGGCAAGGTCCCCGCATTGCGCTCCATCACGCTGCCTTTGTTATGACTCTTGAGAGAACGACGCTGAAGAGCTTACCGAAAGTGCTGCTCCACGAGCACCTTGATGGCGTGTTGCGCCCGCAAACCGTGATTGACCTGGCTAAGGCAGTCGGATATTCCGAGTTGCCTACGACCGATCCAGATGCTCTGGCCCACTGGTTCCATCAAGGCGCGAACCAGGGAAGCCTCGCGAAATATCTCGAAGGATTCAAGCACACGATTGCGGTCATGCAGACGGAAGAAGCGTTGGAGCGCGTAGCCTACGAGCAGGCAGAAGATCTCAGCCAAGACGGCGTGGTGTATTTTGAAACCAGATTTGCGCCCATCTTTCACACCCAAAGAAGACTGACGCACCAGCAAATCGTCGCTGCCGTGCTGAAGGGAATGGCGCGGGGCCAGCGTGATTTCGGCGTGCACTCCGGATTGATCATATGCGCGATGCGCAACATGAATGTGTCTCTCGAAATGGCCGAACTGGCGGTCGATTTCCGCGAGCGTGGCGTAGTTGGATTCGATCTTGCCGGTGAGGAGGGCGGCTATCCTCCGAAGAAGCATGTGGACGCGTTTCATTACATTCAGCGCGAGAACTTCAACATTACGGTGCACGCGGGTGAAGGCTTCGGAAAGGAATCTATCTGGCAGGCGATTCAGTACTGCGGAGCTCACCGCATCGGTCATGGCACACGCCTTATCGACGATATTGCTATCTCGGATGGCGAGGCGGTCAAACTCGGCGACCTGGCTCAATACGTGCTCGACAAACGGATTCCTCTCGAAATCTGCCTGCTCAGCAACGTGCATACCGGCGCCACGCCGAGCCTGGAGCAGCATCCCTTCAAAATTCTGTACCAGGAAAAATTTCGCGTCACGCTGAACACAGACAACCGGCTCATGAGCAATACCACGATGACGCAGGAGTTCGAAGCCGCGGCGAATACTTTTGGCCTGACCTTGAACGACTTTGAAAAAATTACGGTCAACGCGATGAAAAGCGCATTCCTGCCCTATGACCAACGCTGCGACTTCATATACAAGACGCTGAAACCGGGGTATGCGAGAATCCGCGAGGGCCTCGCGCGATAACTGCGCGGCCGGCGTTGCCATGGCCTCCGCGAGCAATATGCTCAGGGGTTGATACTTGTCGCCACTGACGCAATTCGGCGAAATGAGGACGCTAGCGTGCCCACATTGTCGTTGCAGACTTCAGATGCATAATCGAGGGCATAGCGGAGTGTTGACACCCACGAACTGACCGAGCCAAAACATGGACAATCCTTTCATGGCCCGCGCCATACAGCTCTCGCTCGACAACGTTCTCTCCGGACAAGGCGGACCCTTCGGCGCCGTCATCGTTAAAGACGCGAAGATCATTGCTGAGGGGTTCAATCAAGTTACACCTCAAAATGACCCCACGGCGCACGCCGAAGTGGTTGCCATCCGTGAAGCCTGCGTTAAACTCGGCAGCTTCAGCCTGAAAGGCTGCGAGATTTACACCTCGTGCGAGCCTTGTCCCATGTGCCTGGGAGCGATTTACTGGGCGCATCTTGCTCGAGTGTATTTCGGGAATATGGCCGCGGACGCCTCCCAGGTCGGCTTCGACGATTCCTTCATCTACCACGAATTCGGTCAGCCCTTCGCCCAGCGCTCGATTCCGATGATCCAACTGATGCGCGAGGAGGCGCTGGCGGCGTTCCGCGCTTGGCAGGATAAACCGAACAAAGTCCAGTACTGATCCTTATCCCGCCGCGGGTTGAAGTTTCGCCACGCTGTAGCTTTAAAAACTGTGGTCCGTTATTCAGTCAGAAAGCTTCCAGTTCCAATCCAAAATTCTGCAAGGGATCGGAGATTTTTCTTATAAGTGCGCGTGACGGTGTACTCTCTTCCGCCCCTTAATCGAAGTTGGTACTCTCCCGTCGAGCACGGCCGAATCTCTTGCACGAAAGAGGAATTCACCAGCACCGAGCGATGGATTCGGATGAAGCCATATGCCTTGAGATTTTCCGCGACAGTTGAAATCGATTCCCGCAGTAAATAGGAGCCCGTCTCCTGCTGCAGCAGTACATAGTTCCCTTCGGCTTGCACCAAAGCGACCTCTTTTGGATCGATGAAGAGAATCCTTCCGTTGCTCTTGATTCCAATTTTGCAGGAGCTCTGCTGCGTCAGCGTCCGGAGATGGGGCATTAACTCCACTAATCTTGCCGCCCGCTCGCTCGCCGTTCTTCGGCACGCGAACTCCAGGGCCTGGTTCACCCGGTCATTGGAAAACGGTTTCAGAACATAATCGACGGCGTGCTTTTCGAAGGCAGCAACCGCATGCTGCGCGTATGCGGTTACGAGGACTACAGAAGGCGATGGCTGCTTGTACTGGTGGAGACGGCCAAGCAGTTCAAGTCCCGACATCTCCGGCATATTGATGTCGAGCAACATCACATCATACGTCTCTTGGGAGAGATACTCCTGAGCCTCAATCGCGTCGTTGGCCGAATCGAAACGCTCGACATCCACCCGCGCAGCCAAGATATTCGCCAACGCTGTTCGGGCTAAAGGTTCATCGTCGACGATGAGAACGCGCATAATTCCTAAAGGACAGTTTGCATGCGTTGGCTCGAGCTGGCGGACTGTGCGTTCAACGGAGGCAGAATCAAACTTGCAGTGACCGTGCGGTCCTCAGCAACCGTAAGTTGCAAACTCGCGTCCCCCGAATACAGATACTTTAACCGGGCTTCCACATTCCGCAATCCCACTCCAGTCCCGTTGGAAGAATTGCCACCAGCGCTGTTGCGGACATGAATGTTGAGTGTTCCACCCTCGGCACTCGTCAACACTTCGATCCATCCTCTTTCGCGGGATGAGGAAATCCCATGCCGAATGGCGTTCTCGACCAACGGTTGAAGGATCATCTGCGGAACCAAAAAATGACGAGTCTCCGGTGCGATCAGCCACTCGATCTTGAGCCGGCTACCGAAGCGCATGATTTCGAGGTCGAGGTATTCGCGCACAAATGTCAACTCGTCCTCAAGCAGGATGAGATCGGAGCTGTCGCGATCCAGCGACGTCCGTAGCAGGCTTGATAGCTTGACGATCATGCTCTTGGCTGTCTGGGCATCACCGTCGACCAGGGTGGCAATTCCATGCAGCGTGTTAAAAAGAAAGTGAGGATGAAGTTGCATTTTGAGTGCCTGCAATTCGCTGGCAGCCAGCGCCTGCTGATACTCGTATCGTTCCGCCTCCTGCCTTCGCACGCGTTTCAAGTACTCGTAGCCGTGGGCGGCAACCACTATGGCGATGTATATGAACGTGTCGTCAGCAAACCCGGTCCTAACAATTTCAAGCCATGAAGGGATCGTCCGTGGAACCTGTGGGATCACCAGCCAGGCGAGGACGGTGTGAAGTAGGACGAACGGCGCAGCGCCAAGGCCCCACAGCAGCACGTAGAAAAAACGGTTCTTCGAGAAGGGCAGGTACTTGGCGACCAGATAAAAAATGGGTGGCGTCCAGAGGGCTATCGCAAAAGCGCGAGCTACCGCTTGAACCAGCAGATTACCGAACGATGACCAGAAATGTTGTGGATTCGGAGGTTGATACTGAAAGCCCATCAGCAGCGAAATCCCGCACCAGAAGGCGATCGACATCAGATACGCCCGGGCAATGTCGCGGAATCGGGGCAAATGCATCCCGCCATTTTAATCCTGAAAAGGGCGTCGTAACAGGCGCAAATGGAATTGGAGCAGGTCGGACGGGCGCTGACGCGTCCCAGAATACGCGTCCTCATTTTGCCTTGCCGATGCTGTCGATATAGTCGAGATATACTGGAGGCGGCGTATCGGAAGCCTCCGCGTCCGCGGATAGGGCAGAGCCCACCGGGTGCACCTGTTCTCAATAATCTAACGGCGAATCTTCTTTTAGCCCGACACGCGGACGACGGGCAGTGATTAAAAGGAGATCGTCATGTCCCTTCCTCGGTCCTCTCTGGCTCCCACGCGCCACTTGCCCGAACACCCAAGCCTTGAGCAGCTTCGCAAACAAGCCAAAGATCTTCTGAAGAAATACCGCTCCGGTGAGCCCGCAGCCATCGCAGAGGTAAATCAGTTCGAACGTAACCCAGAGAGCGGTGCCTTCGCACTCAGCGATGCGCAAAGGGTGATCGCTCGGGCCTACGGATTTGCGAGTTGGCCCAAGCTCAAAGCGTTCGTCGATGGGGTAAACATCGTCCGTTTCGCAGAGGCCGTAAAAAACGGCGACGTAGCCCAAGTGCGTTCCATGTTGGCGAGCCGGCCAGAACTGGTTTCGTTGGATATGTCAGCGAACGACGAGCATCGGGCTCTTCATTACGCCGTTCTGTCACGCGATCCAAAGATGGTGCGCCTCCTGATGGAAGCCGGTGCGGACGCTCGGAAGGGCATCTTTCCTCATCGTGATGCGACATCTGCCTGGGCGATTGCGAGGGACCGGCAGTATGGCGATATCGTTGCTGTGATCGAAGAAGAGGAGCGCCAGCGGCGGGAGGAAATGAGTTGTCCCAACGCTACGGTTTCTGCTGTTCAAGACCAAATTAGTTCCGCGATCGCCCGCGGGGACGACGCGACGGCGATTCGTCTTTTGTCAGCGGATCGCACTCTGATTCAGGCGTGCGACCGGGACGGTGCGACTCCATTGCATATCGCAGCCCGGCAGCACAGACTCCAATTGATCGCGTGGCTTCTGGAAAGACGCGCGAATGTCCGCAAGAAAGATCCGAACGGCCTTACTCCGCTCGATCATGCCGCCCTCGCCGCAGATCCGCGCAATGACCGCGCCGCCAAATTCCCGCAAGTTGCATCGAAGCTGTTAGTGCGCGGTGCGGAGTTGACCGTGCGCGCTGCCATTGCACTTGGCGATGGTCCTCGAGTTCGGCAGTTCATCGAAGCGGAGCCAGACCTTCTTCGCCAAATTAGTAGTAACGGTGGACTTCTTACGCTCGCGGTGAACCACCGCAAGGTTGACATAGTGGAACTCTTGCTCGATCTGGGCGCGGATGTGAACGAACGCATCCTTCTTGAGGAGCTCGAGGAGCCGATCGAAAGTTGGGGCATGCCCCTCTGGTACTCGGCGCTAGCAGGCGACTTGGCGATTACGAAATTGCTCCTGGACCGAGGTGCGGACCCGAATGCCAACGTGTACGCGTCGGGCTGGCCGCTTCGCAACGCTTGGAGCCATTCGGATGATTCTGTAAAGAAATTGTTGCTTGAGCGAGGCGCGAAACCACAACCTTACATGGTTGCTGAAACGCATGACATCGATGAGGCGAAGAGACTCCTCTCGGAATCACCGACCGAGAACTTGGCCAGCGAATTGGTATGGTCTGCATCGGACCATGGCTGCCCTGAAATTGTCGAGCTTGCATTGGCTCATCTCGATTGGCCTGCGCAGGATCATCGCTGGCATTGGGTCTTGATTCAACCGATTCGTGGTGCGGGGGCCGACTCCTCAAAGAACGGTGGTCATTTCAAAAGCATGGAGACGCTTCTCCGGCATGGCATTGATCCAAATGTCTCGCGTTTTAGTCAAACGCCACTACACTATGTGGCGGCGCGGCATAGCGGATTATCGGGGCAGGACCGTTCGCGATTTGCTGCGATGTTGCTCGATCACGGTGCCAGATTGGATCTGCGAGATGACCTGCTCCAGTCGACTCCTTTGGGATGGGCATGCCGATGGGGACAACGGGAACTCGTCGAACTCCTCATCCAGCGCGGAGCGCCAGCGCAGGAAAGCGATGCAGAGGATTGGGCCACGCCCGAGGCCTGGGCGCGAAAGATGAACCATCCCAAGATACTTGCCATTCTCGAGCGCAGCCACAGATCGACGTAGAGTTGGAGGAATGCTCAAGCTGGTTGATCACGATCGTCAACGCGAGAGCAAGCCTCATCGGCAGCGGGCCACGATGAGAGTCATATCGTCGGCCTGTTCAGCTTGGCTGAAGCGCTGCACTTCCGCAACAATTCCGTCCAGGATCTCGCAAGCGCATCTGCCACACAAGGCTTGCAAACTCGCAATCAGGCGGTTTACTTCGAACTCCTCTGCATTTTGGCTGGGTGCAGCTTCGGAAATTCCGTCGGTGTGACCGTCGCTTCGAGGCGTTCAAACACCACAGTTGCTGTGGCGAAGACGACAACCAGCGCCAGCAGCAGAGAACGAAGATTGGCGGTTTGGGATGGGTTTTCTGGCGTGCAAGCAACGAGCGCGATTAATGCTAGTTTAGACCATCTTCCTACGGCGAGAGCATAACGCCATGGCAGATCACGCGTACGGTCAGCGCCCTACCGGTTGTCAGGTGCGCCGGTTGCACCTTATGATCCGACTTGCTTCGTTTTGACCATCGAACCAGTACAGTCTTCTTACAGCGTATCGACGGGGGCCGGACGCCTTTCGTAGATGGTCAGTGATTTATGGGGCGACTCGTTCCGTAGTGGACGCCAATGACAATGAGCGCAGTTTCTTATTCCAGGTTCTTCATGAGACCAACTCCCTACTCCTCGCGATTCAGTGTTTTCCATCGAACCGGTGCAATCGCGCTGCTGGTGGCGTTGAGCACCAGTGTGCTCCTTGCACAGTCTGCGCCCGCTCTTCCTCCAGGCCCTCCTTCAATCGCAGTCGCCTGGACTAAGACCCTGCACAATCGAACCACTCCGACGCTGCAAGCAGTGGTCAATCCGATGCTGCGGCGCGGTTCGCCCATTCACGATGCCTCGATGGCCGCGCTGCACCGGTTGGATTGCGACTTCGTACGCTATGCCTTCTGGTTCCCGTATCCGCATCTGTCGGTTGCGGAGCTAAGACCTCCCGATCAGAACCAGACCTATTGGGATTTTCAGTATATGGATCCCTTGGTTGAGGATTTTCTGGCTGCCAGCGATAAGCACTCCCCGGTCTGGAGTTTCAGCACGATTCCGCAATGGATGTTCACCACTCCAGAGCCGGTCAACTATCCCGACGATCCGAATCAAGTGATGTGGAATTATTCACAGGGGAGGGAACTTCATGACTTGCGGGAACTCGGCGACTACTACGGCCGGCTTGCAAGCTGGTACACGCAAGGCGGTTTTGCCGATGAGTTGGGAAAGTTTCACCCGTCGGGGCATCACTTTGACATGCGTTACTGGGAGATCTTTAACGAAATCGATAGCGAACACGAACCGACACCTCAGCAATACACCGAACGCTATGACGCCATCGTCGAAGCCGTGCGCAAGGTCGTACCCGATATGAAGTTTGTGGCGCTTTCTTTGTCCTATCCGGAGGGCGGAGCGCACATGTTTGAGTATTTTCTGGACCCGAAAAATCACAAACCGGGAGTGCCACTCGATGCCATTTCGTTCCATGTGTATGCCGCTCCCGGCGCGGACCAATCACCGGATGCGTGGCAATTTACATTTTTCTCGCGTGCCAATGAATTCCTGGCGTCGGCGCGGTACATCGTGCGATTGCGTGATCGCCTGTCGCCTTCAACCAGGATCATGGTGAATGAGGCTGGCTCGATTCTGCCGGGCGATATGGTTCAAGGCGAAATGAATCACGTGGAGAAGTCAATTCCCCCGGCGTACTGGAATCTCAGCGGCGCGTTGTACGCTTACTTATATGTGGAATTGGCCCAGCTTGGCGTGGATGCCGTTGGCGAGTCACAACTGGTGGGATTTCCTAGCCAGTTTCCCAGTGTCACCATGATCGATTGGACCACCGGAAAACCTAATGCGCGCTATAGCGTCCTTGCGTTGCTAAAGAACAATTTCGGCCCAGGCGATGATATGCCTGGAACGGAAGTGATCGACCACAGCAACCCGGCTGATACCGACGCAATTACCGCGCAGGCCTTCATCACGGGCCATCAGAGGAAGCTGCTATTGATTAACCAGCGCAATCGCGAGATCGTTGTGGAATTGCCGAAAGAATTTGCGGAAGCATCGGTACAAACCATTGGAGGAACTTCCCCGGATATCGTGAGACAGGATCTTGCAGGTCCTAATCTCCGGTTGTTGCCCTTTGCCGTATCGGTCATCACGTTGAAGGACTAACGGGACGAAGGTTCAACTTTCTCGCACTTAGGCAAGCGCTATCCCGAAACTCTTCCATGGTGGCAGGATCGCAAGGTCACGTCCTATCCGAATCAACTTGATGATGCCAGAGGATGAGGGTCGGAACTACCCCATTCAAGCCGACTTCTTGCCGGCTTTCACTTTCGCCCATCGAGCGCGTTGTGCCGCTGCAATTTTCCGACGAGCGGCCGCAGACATGGTTCGTTTCTTGGGCACGACCTCGACTTTGGCCTTTCCTTTCAGGGTCTTCACCTTGGCCCACCGGGCACGCTGGGCAGCAGCGATTCTGGCTTTTCCTGCGGCAGACATCGTTCGGCGACTTGCCGTGCCGTTTGCGTATGCTGCTCCAAACGCAGATAGCGCTGCCCCGATTGCCTTCATTTCCTTGCTCAAGCGTCCCTGCTCTTTCTTCAACATCCGCACTACACCACTTAAATTCGTCATAGAATCCTCTCGCGGGGATTGTAGCAGGGGTGATTTCTCAATGAGTGGAATGATTTCAAGCGATCTCGCCTCGCTGGTCCGAGTAGAGTTTTGGAGAACCAAACCGGCCAAGAACTCGGAGGAAAGTAGCTCGAACATGTTGAGCAGGGAGTGACGATGAAGGGCTTCCAGCAAATTGCCTTTGTGGCCGCCGCACTCGTTCCAACTTTACGCTGCAGAAGGCTTGCCTGGTGGCGTACTCTGCCACCAGCAGGCGCAGGCCGAGAGAACGGCCCGCGCCATTTCGTTGCCGGGGATGGTGCTATAGCGTCACGTTGAGCATGAGGTTCACGCCCGGGTAGCTCGCATTGCACAGGTAGTACACGCCATCAATTTCGATGACATAAACGTCTTGCGTGTATAGCCAATTGCTCGGCCAGGCAGAGGCGAATCCGAACCAATAGCCGCCGTATTGGAAGCGGTGATTGCGGTAATCGCCCTCGCTGACACGAAACGTATGTTCGCGTCCGAAATTGGCCTTGTAGCGATCGTCGGGAATGCGGCCGCCGCTTGCGTGTTTTTCATCCTGTTCGGGCCTGGATTGCTGGGCGCGTTGTTCCTGTGAATTTTTCTCTTCCGGCTTGACGCTCTTCTCGTCCTGCCGCGCATTTTTCTCGTTCGGCTTTGCGGACTGTTCCGGTTGGGCCTTTTTCTCTTTTTCCTGCGCAGGCTTATCTTTGTTCTCTTCCTGCTGGTCGTGCTGCTCTTGTTGTGCGTATGCGGGGATACCGATCCCGAGGGACAAAGTGAGAACTGCGGTGCTGATCGCTCCAACTAGTTTCATAAAGTGTTACCTCCGTCATCGAATCGCTATCTATTCCTCACTTACCGCAAGCTCCCGGTGGTCGCATTGAGAGGTTTGCCGATGGCTTCGCCGGATACGAGAAGCTCTACTCTGCGATTCTGTTGACGACCGGAGGAGTTATCGTTGGACGATACTGGCAATGTATTGCCGAACCCTCTGGCCGAAACCGAATTCGATGAAACACCTTGCTGCACAAGGTAGTCTCGCACTGAGCCGGCACGATTCTCAGACAGGGTTTGGTTCATGGAATCGCCGCCGACGTTATCGGTGTAGCCGCCAACTTCAATGTTCAGACCAGGGTAAGAGAGCAGAATGCCGGCGACTTTCGCCAGCTTCTCTCGCGCTCCCGGCTTCAATGAATACTTTCCGCTATCGAACAAAACATCAGACATGCTGACGATGAGCCCACGCGCAGTGTCGCGAGTCTGAAGAATCGAATTCAGTTGCTCGGCTAACTTCGTGCGCATGGCTGCCTTGTCGGTTTCCGCCTGTTGCGCAGCCTGCTGCGCTCTGAGGGTGTCCGCCTGCGCTGCTGAGAGTGCAGTCGCGGAGGAAGCCTGGTTGTCTGCCATATCGGACTGGGCCTTCGCGGTCGCAGCTTGTGCGTCCGCAGCGTCATTGCGTGCCTTTGCCGCATCAGCCTGGGCTTGAGCATTGGCAGCTTGAGCATTCGCAGTATCAGACTCTGCCTGAGCCTTAGCGGCCTGAGCTCTTGCTTCGTCGGACTCAGCTTGGTCCTTGCGCCGCGTTGCATCATCGGCTTCCGCCATCGATTTCGCCTGGGCATCCGCAGAATTCTGGCGCTCAATTGCCAGACGGACATCATCCATTTTCTTGACTGCGACCGCGCGGGCATCTTCTGCTGTCTGTACTGCTTCGCGAGAGACCGCGATCAACGGCTTTTTGTCGATATGTTTGCTCGTGGCTTCCGCATCCGCGTTGTCCATCAGCTTGACGGCATGCTGATAACTATCCGGTGCGTATTGTTCGGCCCCTTCGGATTGAGCGATGCGTACTGCATTTCGCGCTTCGAAGAATTCCAAAGGCAACTTCGCGTTCAGAACAACCGGGTCGAACTTGTAGCCGGTGGGGATGTAGCCTCCACGTTCCATCAGTTCGTACTTGGCGTTCACCGCTTCGCTTGTACCTTTCGTATCCTCGCGAATGACGTTCTCGAGCACGACCACATTGCTAGGCTGCCGCACCGCATAGTAGGGCTCCGCGGTGACAATCAGAGCAAATGCCTGCAGATCCGTTGTGACGTTTAATTTGCTGCGATGGTTTCCGCCGAGCAGAACTTCACCCAGATTCACCGCGCGGCCTTCCGGTGAAATCGCCCACAGCACGTACGTCAGATACTCATTGCCGAATGCCGTTGGCTTCTGCAGGCCGCCGAATTCCGCCTCGATCGCAATGGATCCACGCTTGCTGTTTACTTCGGCTACGCCGTTAGCCGAGGGCATCAGGTCCGTGCCCGCGAAATCGAGTTTCGAGCTTCCACTGCGATGTTGATAGTTGATCGCCCGCACGCTCCGGCTGATCACGGTCACCCGAAAAGTGGGCGTCGTGCTCATTGGTTCGATGGTTAAGGTTTGTGAATTGGTCTGAGCAAATGCGCTCAAACTGAGGGTCATTCCTGCTGCTAACAACAGCTTGTTTTTCAAAGTTTCTCCTTGAGAAGCGTGCGGCATGAAGTGCAACTTTGCGCAGCGCCTGATGATTGTTTTCTGCCGGGATCTTTATGTTCCGACGCGAATATGAGACAGCGAGTGGAACAGGCCAAAGACATTCAAGATCCAAAGAACAACGGCAATCACGACGACGCCGTTCAATATGGATTTGATGGAGGACTGCATTGGGATGAAACGATTCACCAGCCACAGCAGGACACCCACCACGATTAGAACTTCCAGAAGCTGAATCAAAGGCATAATCTCGGACCTTCCTTGTTTCGTGAGCGAAGTCTCGGGTCTCACACTCCTGATCTGCCAGAAGGTGTAGGCCATTTCGATTTTCCGGGAACTTGTAGGGGTCGAATCGTGTTCGCCGCAAGGTTTGGCGGTTATACACGGATGAACAATTCTGATTGGACTCGACCCAGCTTAAGAGAGAGCCGCGAATCAGAGGTCGCCGCTCATACTCATATTCAATAGAGTAAGAATGACAGGTCCGGAAGTGTGCGTCTGAGCAAGATAGCTCACATAGCAAGAATCATGGTTGAGCTGCTGCCGTGCTTAGAACGCAGACCGATTAGCGGGCATGGTGAGGACTTGTCCTCGAGCGCAACGTCGAAGAAACGTCGACTCGTTTGGGGGCGTCGGCATGCGGTAAGTCGAATTCCTTTCCACAGTCGAAGCAGACTTTATAGGAGCGGTGCTTAATGGTGAACACTCGGCTGATATGGCGGTGGCGGCAGCCGAAGAGAAACTGGAAAACGTTAAGTAGCAGGCTCATAGATTTCGGGCGCGCTGGCGAGGCGAGCAACTGCCCTCAGGCTTCAATTGCGTGAGTAGAAGTGAACGCTGGCCCGAGCCAGGGCAAGCGCGCACTCCTCTCCTCCGTAAAGTGCGTCGTGTACGTTTTACTGCACATTCACTTCTACGGGCACCAACTCTGGGACACACTTGGAAGTCTGGATTGATTTGACAGTATCTTCCGCCGTGAATTTTCCCATGATTAAAGCCAGTTTGCGATTCGTGGTCATCTGAACGGGCGTCTTATCGATCCGCAGTACGTAGTCAGGCGCCCGGGTTCCGCCGCGGTGCACTCTTACAACAAACTTGATGTTGGTCAATGATTTTCTCCTGTTGCACAGTTTAGAAACAAATGAAGACGACGAAAGTCAGAGCGACGCCTATAGGCCTTTGTAAGGCTCGTATGGGGTCTCATGCGGGTCAGGTTTTTTCGCATACGGCTCATATGGAGGCTCAGGAGGCGTAGGCTTCTCGGCGTAAGGCCTATACGCAGGCGCGGTCAGTGGTGCTTGCTCCGAATCGGGAGCCGCACCCCGCTGCGTCAGCGAACGTTTCAGAGATGAGTTTGTGTTCGTGGCCACCTGATCAAACATAGGAATCGCTCCTCAGATAAGGCTGCTGTGGATCCGACCGTCATCCGGCACATCCTGCCGCCACTTCCAACGCTGTCCTTCACCCGCTCTACGTTAATAATGCGCCCACGGAGGACTGCGAGATGGTCACAATTGACCATCTTTTTGGGCAGAGGTCGTGCATGGTGTAGTGATGAAAATCAAGCCAAAGCAAGCGCTCGCGGTTCGTTGTCCCACATGTGGGGCGAAGCCAGGCGAACGGTGCGAGCTCAGCACGGGACTACCCCGAACAGAGCCGCATCGCGACCGCCGTCTGGCAGCCTCAGAGAAGTGAATGGTATGGAAACTTCAGGCTGCCGCGGGCTGGGGTAGTGGCGAACCGAGACCATCAAGCGCTTCGCTAATTAGCGCGGTGGCCGCTGCGGTTTCTTCTGTCGTAGGCGTTGGAATCTGAAGCAGTCCCTGCCGACCCATGTTCTCCGGAAGCAAAAAGGAGGTTTGGTATCGCATCACACGTTGCAGAATGTTCGAGAGGCCTTCCGATTCGTATCCATTGTCGAAGCGCACGCCAGAGCCGTGGAATGTGGATTCAGACATCCAATACTCACAGGCCAGAAGCCAATGACCCCGAGTGAGGGATGACCAGACTTTGAGATAATCCAACGTCCCGCCGGCAGCAAAACCGTATTCGACATGAATCAAGCCAGACTGAGCACCGCGCGTCAAATCAGCCCACGACAAAACAATCGCCGATTCAAGAACTTCCTCGAGATTAGGTAGCCCATGCGGATTCATCACGGCTTCCTTTCTGCGCCCGGCCAGCTTCTGGCAACGGTCCAATCCCGCCGTCGACTCCGCTCTACGGATCTTTCGCGGGCATTCAAGAAAAGCAAGAAGCACCCAGCCAGAAACATCAACGTCGCTACCGCGGCAATGTATAAGTCAATTCGTTCTGTCAAAATCATGGCTCCCGCAACCCGGTGACGACCATTTCTTCGGGAAGGTCAACCTGTGGCCCAATCCACGTTGTTCTTGGCCGATAGCCTTGTTTCGGCGCTATCCAGATAGCAGCTCTGTTGCACATGTCGCGAATGCGCGGAGACGGTGACGTAGGGCACGCCGAGGAAGCGCTTGTTCACAATTTCAGTTATCTCCAGACCGTTGAAGTGCCGCCGTTGTACCTTCTTCAGGATGCGCTTCAAAGCGCTTTGAATCTTCTGTTTGTCGACAGCACCAAAGAACATCGCGTTGACCTCGTCAGCGATAAAAAAGAAATTCCAGCCCGCGGCGTGAATTTTTCGATCAAGAGCAAAGTTGTCCAGCACCTTGACAATGCTCCAGGCGCCGGAGCAATTCTCACTCTCCAGACCGAGAATCTGCGTAATCGGCCATTCCGTCATGAGTATGGTGCCGGCCTGCACGTTGAGTGGCATACCTTTAGTCCCTCAAAAGCCCCGCGGCAGCGCCAGCTGCCGCAGGACTGAACTCGAATCGCGGATAATCTTAGCCACGCAACATGACTTTGCGGCGGACTGCGGCACCAAGACCGATCAAGCCTGTCCCCAGAAGGCTGAGGGAGCCAGGTTCCGGAACCGCGGTTGTGATGTTGGTATCACCGCTTGAGATCGTTGTTTGTCCGTTGAAGTAACCGCGGCCGGTGTTGATGGTCAACTGAACGGTTGCACCACTGACGGTGCCGCCAGCGTACCAGGTTCCGCTCAGCGAACCGGTCAGCGTGTAATTATGGGTACCGTTTGCCAGCGTTACGAGAGTCCAGCTCACCGGCCCTGTAAATGAACCGTTGAAGATGGTGCCGGTCGGAATACCGCCGGTGCCGTTTCCGGTGATGTTAAAGGTCCCACCTGCGGCAAAGGTCGCGCCCATCTGTAAGTTGCCACTGCTGAGGATGCCCGTGCTGAAACTCACAGTTCCGAGGTCATTTCCGGTGATCAGGCCACCGCCAAGGCCGTTTACCGCAATCAGTGCCGATCCAGTCAACGCAAGGCCGGTATTTGTACCTGAGAGCGTGCCGCTACTGTTCGTGAAGTCGACACTGCTGCCGGCAAAGGCCGCGAGTGGAAGCGCCAGCACAAGGACAGCGAGCAACGCACATTTGTTAATCATTGTTAGGGTCTCCTGAGAAATCACGAGACCTTGACAGACCGGCCCGGTGACAAGCAGCGAATCACGTCGTTCAGTCTTTGTCCGCTTGCTGTATGTATATTGGATGGATCGGTGAAACAAGGCTGATCAATTGTGATCACTACGGTGGGAATCTGCAGCCGGCTTCTCTGCGAGTGAATTGTAGTCGTTGATGGATCGTGACCCGCGCGTAGGGCTAGGCATCCGGTCAGGATCGCTCATTTTTCTCAGTATTACTGTTCAAAATAGCTCACTTCAAAAAAAATTGCGGCGCTCAGATTCACAGCTTCCGGGCCATCCTGTGCGGACTATACTACTCATGACAGATGAGAACCGCGTTGGGAGTGAAGAAAAACGGCGGATTTAATCCTGATGTCTTCCTCGCCACTATCGGCGACGGGAGGAGGATACTCGCCGTTCCGAGAAAGCAATCCATATTTGCCCAAGGAGATAATGCCGACGCTGTCTTCTTTGTGCAAAAAGGCAAGGTCAGACTTACCGTGGTTTCGAAGATCGGGAAAGAAGCAACGATCGCCATCGTTAACCAAGGGAACTTTTTCGGGGAGGGATCGCTGGCGGGCCAGTTGTTACGAATGGGTTCCGCCGCGGCCATGACGGATTGTGAAATTCTCCGGGTGGAGAAGAAGACGATGATGGAAGCTCTCCATCGTGAACCTGCCCTGTCTGAGATGTTTGTGGCCTATCTGCTGGCGCGAAATATCCGGTACGAAGAGGATCTGGTCGACCAGTTGTTCAACTCCAGCGAGAAACGCCTGGCCCGCGTCCTGCTGTTGCTCGCTCACTTTGGCAAGGAAGGCATTCCCGAAACCGTGGTCCCGAAGATCAGCCAGGAGACGCTGGCCGAGATGGTTGGAACAACTCGCTCGCGTGTCAGCTTCTTCATGAACCGATTCCGAAAGCTGGGCTTCATCCACTACGCCGGTGGCTCCGAAGGCGCGCTGCAGGTGCACAGTTCGCTGCTCAATGTCGTTTTGCACGACTAAAGCTCGCTGCAAAAAATGGCACCCTCCAAACCCCGAGGGTGCCCAGAATAAACCGAAATTTCAAACATCCGTTACTGTGGCTTCTCGTTCTGTTTCGGCTTTTCTTCCTCAGACTTCTTTTCTTCCGGCTTGTTGGGCGCGTACTGCGGGTGCTGTGGTTGCTGCGCGGCAGGCCGTGGTTCCGGCGGAGCCGCACGTTCAGGTTGCGAACGCTCGCTCGGCGGCGGAGTCATGGGCCGTTCCGTCGGTTCATTCCGGTTGGGTTCTGGCCTGTTGTTTGGTTGCGCTGCTGGCGCACGATTCGTTTCCGGCTTCGGTTCTGGCTTGGCTGTGGGCGCACGGTTTGGTTCCGGCTTATTCGGCTCTGGTTGGCTCGGGCGTGCCGCCGGCGCACGGTTCGGTTCGGGCTGTCCTTCCGGCTGAGCTGTGGGCGCACGGTTTGGGGCCGGCTTCGGCTCGGGCTGGCTTGGGCGCGCATTGGCTGGTGGCTGCACTGCGGCACGATTCACCGGAGGGTTGTAAGGCGTCCCTGTTGGTTTCGCGTGGACAACGGCGCTGTCGCTGAATGCCCCAGGCTTGGGAGTCGCAGCAACTGCTGGCGTTCCATGATTTACGGAAGCCCGCTGCTGTGGGTTCGCTCGGGCGGCCTGTTCATGTTGCGTTTGAGCGGCTACCGGTGGAATGTGCTGCTCATGGGCGAACGTCTCTTGTTGGGATGTCGGACGGGCGGTGATACCCCCGCTCCCACCGTTGTAGCTGACCCGATTGATTGTAGTGTCGTTGATCACCGTCGTGTTGTAGACGTTGTGAATGTTGGTGACATTCACGTTGCTCACCGAACGGTTGTAGTAAAACTGTCCATTCTGCCAACGTCCACCTTGATAGCCGTCGCCGTTGTAGCCGTAGCCGTAACTAACGCCTCCGTAGAAACCTACCTGCTGACCCCAGTATCCGTTGTAAAAGACGAATCCGTTCCCACCCCAACCCCAATAAGCCGGAGTCCACAGTAGACCGGGTTGGGGAGCCATAACCCATGTGCCTGGCACCCAGTAGTATCCGTCGTCGTCGCTGGCGTAGGCCCAATACCCAGGTGTCCAGATGTAACCGTCGCCGGGAAGAACAGGTTGCGCGTAGACCGGCAACTCCGGTGGAGCGAATGAGACGGAAAGGCCGAGTTGTGCGTACGCTGCGGCTGAGATGGCGAGCAGCACGAGTGCAAAGAATGGGGAGCGAATGGAGCGGATGATACTCATTGTGATTCCTTTTGCCGATGATCCTTCGCGTGACCGGTGATGCTCTGCTGCTGCGGACTGCGCGAAAAGAGAGGCACGATTTCCGGACGAAACTAACTGAACACCCTGTCTCGTTCGTAAATGTTTCTGTTACAGACCCTCTCACGTTCTGGAATCAGAGTCTGAGCAAGAAAGCTCAGTTCGAGACTTCGCCTTTCGCGGCCCCTTATTAGTGCAGTTCGGCGCGGTTGAGTGCTTCCACAAAAGCTGTGGTTAGATGTGACGCCCGGATCGCATCGACTGGCGCCCATTCCATCGGTAGCAAGTGACGCGCGCGTGCAGGCGCGGTCGCTGTAGTTTGCCGATGGCCGCACGACAGGCAGATTGCTCCCACCTGTCTGATGTCAGTTTCTTTCGATATTTCGTTCTCGCGTACCGCAAGTGATCCGGCGATCACCGGGCCGTCGCACGCATCGCAAGGGTAAGCGCACAAGTGCAGATACTGCTTTCTCATTGGGATTCCTCGAACTCGAAAAGACACATACATGATGCTACGGTTTCAAGTGTCGAGATGTCTGGTCACAATTGCTCTGGTCTGGCATTAAGTAAGCTTGATCAATTTTGAGCAGAATTGCGGAACCCCCGCGCGTATATCTGACTGCATGGTTGCCAACAGCACGCTTCTTTGCATCCACCGGGATCCAGGTCAGTTGAGTTTGTTGCAGGAAAACGGATACGAACTTCTCACCGCCAGAAGCGGCTCGGAGGGCCTTCGGCTTCTGATGTCGCAGCCTGTGGATGCAATTGTTCTCGAGTACCATCTGGGCCTGCTGGATGGTGGGGCCGTCGCGGATGAGATCAAGAAGGTCAAGCCACAACTCCCAATTGTCATGCTGGTCGACCACCTGGAATTGCCTTATGGAGCGCTCAAGTCCGTTGATGCTCTGGTGACAAAGTCTGACGGCGCTCACTTCTTGTGGGCCACAGTTCACTTCGTGCTGAATGTAAAGCCGACGCAACGACGGGAAGGACCGCTGGCGACAAAGGCGGCTCATCTCCGTCGTGCGGGCAGGCCTACGGACGGCGAAAAAGAGCGCCAAGCGCATGCCCCCGAGTCAGCCGCCGGCGCGCGGGTCGTTCCTTTTGCGGCAGAAATCTGGAGAGGCATAAAAAATGGGACGATCCGTTTCTGATATGCAGCCGCCTTGCCGCAACATACCCGGATCGCCTGTTTCGAGAGTTTTCAGACCGTGCCTCGGCGGCCGCTAACCAAGTTGATAACGATCATCACCAGCGCTACCACCAGCAGCAAGTGAATCAGGCCTCCGGCCACGTGCAAACTAAATCCCAGCAGCCATAGAATCAGAAGTACAGCAACAATCGTCCAAAGCATGTCAATCTCCTTCTAGCTATCCTTGTCTTGCTTCTTTTCTCTCAAGCGAAACGGCGCTAAGCGACTTCCCGCACTCCAGGCAAAATCGCTTAGCTCGTGGGGTGATCAATCCGCAAAACGGGCACATCCTTTGTGATCGGACTTCAGGAACTCGCGGTTTGATCATCTTTAGCATTCTTATAAGAGAGCCAAACGCGAGCGCCAACCGCCGTCGGAGAGAAGGGCGATACGGTTCCATCGATTTCACCTCTGCGGGATTTCACCGCTGATAAAGTCATATTCGACACCTACGATGACAGGGCAGCGCTTCGGATTCTGTGCAGGATTGCTCACATTCGATGGGATTGTTCACTCCGCCGCCGCGGCGCTGTAGTATGCGGCGCTGGGAACTGAGCAATTCAGACCAGCTATTGCTTGCCGATTGAGCGATCATGGTTTCAGAGCGAGCACTTCTTCTCCCTCTTTCAGGTCCTCTGAACTAAGTCAGCTATCTGAAGCTCTCTCCTCTTAGTTCGGAAGCAAAAGGAAAACTTTCATGAAGAAAACAATGTCACTGCTGTTGATGAGTGTCCTGGGCATGGTTGGAACTTACGCGTGGGCATCGTCAGGACGGGAAGATTCTGTGGACCGCCTGCAAAAGTCCGTCGACGTACTGCATGCGATCATGGCAACACCAGACAAAGGCATTCCGGAAGAAGTGCTGAGCAATGCCAAGTGCATTCTGGTTGTACCCGACCTGATCAAAGGTGGATTCATTTTTGGCGGCAAGCATGGACGCGGCGTCGCATCATGCCGCACCGCGGACGGTTGGAGCGCGCCAGCATTCGTCTCGATCGGCGGTGGAAGTTGGGGATTGCAGATCGGGGTCGAGGGTGTGGATCTGGTCATGCTGGTCATGAACGATCAGGGATTCCAGCATTTGCTTTCCAGCAAGTTTGAACTTACCGGTGAAGGCTCGGTTGCGGCCGGCCCGGTCGGGCGTCATGCGTCCGCGGGAACGGACTGGAAGATGAACACTGAGATGCTGACATACTCGCGCTCCAAGGGAGTATTCGCCGGCTTGACGTTGGAAGGTGCAGTTGTGGAGCAGGACAATGACTCCACTCGCGCCATCTACGGCAAACACATGATGTTCCGCAACATCCTCTCTGGGAAAGCAACGACTCCGCAAAGCGCAGTTGCCTTCGTGAAGGCCGTTTCGGATGCAGGTCAGCAGGCTAAGATCGCCGAAGCAAAATGAAGTAGCGAATACTTGCTACAGAAGCTACGAGCGAGACGGAGATGGCTGGCCGGAACTGCACGTTGGTTTCGGCCAGATCAACAAACGGAACCAAGGGCTGTCTTTGGTGTGTGGAGAATTTTTCAGAAGGTGGAAAATATGAAGATCAAGCTTCCGAAACATCCTTGGCTGCAAGTGGTCTCTCTGAGTCTTTGTTTCTCGCCGCTGCTGGCCCTTGCTCAGTCCTCTGAAGTCACACAGAATCTGGAAGCTTGCAATGCAGGCCGGGTATCGTGCGATGAGTCCAAATTGAGCGCCGCGCAATTGACCGAGGCGGCCCTCGCGGCTCATGCGCGGAATGTCGCGAACTGCCGAAACGGGTACGATTCCTGTGACCGCTCAAAACTCTCTGAGCCCGAGACGACTGCGCTGGCGGTGGCCGATCACCGGCGGAATGTGACTGACTGCAACGATGGGATGCAATCCTGTGATCGCTCCAAGCTGACTCCGTCGGAGGCACGAGAAATGGATTCAGCCGACGAACAGCGCAACCTCACCGCATGCAAGGATGGAACCGGAGCTTGCGATCGCTCCCGACTCACCTCGTCCGAAAGTGCAGAAGTGAAAATCTCCAGGCGCCAGCTGAACGCGTCCGATTGTGCGAACGGTGCTGGAATATGCGACCACGCGCAGTTGACGCCTTCGCAAACCAAAGACGCAGCTAGTGCGGAACTTCAACGTAACGCGCAAAATTGTGAAAATGGCTGGAACGATTGCGATCACTCCAAACTCACTCCGCTGCAAGCGAAACAAACAGCCTCTTCAGAACACCTACGCAATCTCTCGGCTTGCAAAGCCGGAGAGGAAACTTGTGACTACACGGTACTGACTGCTTCGGAAGCTAAGACCCTGGCCGATGCCGAACACAAGCGGAATTACGCAGCTTGCTTAAAAGGATATGGCTACTGCGACACTTCTCGCCTCACACCCGACGAAACTCGTTCCATTCAACCTAAAGGTCACTGATTAAGCGTTGGCGACAAATTGCTTCGTAGATCGTCACCTCAGTACCTGGCCGGCGAGCCAGTTATCGATACTGAACCTTCCCGGACCAGAGCAGATCAGCCAGACAAAGAAGAGCACGTACAGGACTTCCGGCAGGTAAAGGAAATCATCGAGCCACTTAAGAGGAGAAAGTCCCCTAGGCATTGTGGAAACTGCGCTCGTGAAGGTAGCGACAGTCATATCAATTAATAACGCCAGGGAAGCCGGGCTTGAAAGAAAGCCCAGGGCCACCAAGGATCCGCAGACGAACTCGATACCTGACACAAAATAGGCCGTCTGCTCGGGAAACGGAATTTTGGCCTGAACGAGCGTTTCATACACGGGTTTCGTTCCGCCGGCGACAAATAATTTGTTTGCCCCGGAGATGGCGAAGAACAGCCCGATCGAAACGCGCACCAGCACGATGGCATATTGTTCCAAATCACTGCGGCCCAGCAGCGCAAACTGGATCAATTGTTTCCAATCCATCTCGTAACCCTCCATTCCGGTTTCATTAGCGAATTCTCGCGGGTGTTACGTGTCCATCCGTTCGACCCATTGAGCTCGCGATGCGGGAGCCGTGAACGGGTCCGCAAAGTACTGGGTTTCCCGTGCAACCTTGTAGCCCCTAAACTCCATAATGCTCACCGTATAGGACGGCTTGCCGTCATATGTCAGGACGAATTCGGTGACCCAAAGATCGCCGCCGCCAATGATTCGTCGAACAGTGAAACGCTTTTTGCTCGGCTGACTGGCGCGTTGATTCTGTATGTTGCTTCGACCGCGTGTTCGCTCGCCCGACTGGGGATAGTCCAGCACTGCGTCGTCATGATAGATGAAGTGCTCCGTTTCAAAATCATTGGCATCGGACGCGGCCCAGTGCTGATCCAGTGCGGCACGGATCTCTTGATCTCGTACTCCAGAACACTGTCCTTGCGTTGGTTGATCGTTCATCTTGAGCCTCCATTTGAGAGAAGCCAAATGCTTTAATTCCGAACATTGGTTTCAATTCGGTGCACCGCTCATCGATACGACCGGAGAGGCCAACTCGGGCGTTAGGCTGTCGCCTTACAGTCCGATTCCCCATGACTTTGCTGACTATAGCGGAATGCAGAGAAGAAGCCTCTAGATTGGGATCGAACTCCACAGTCCGGCGCCCGAACTGCGAGACGCTCAAAAAGGAAGCCATCCTGTGCAAGGAAACGCATGATCGAGTGATTGGCATTGCAGCACCACTCGTTATGAATCGTCAAGCTCCCGGGCGCAAGGAAGCGGCAATGATGGGCGAGCTGTAAATGTCAGAGCACTTAGTCTCTGAAGCCGCCACGACCGCTGTGACCCTAGTCATCATCTGGATCTGCCATGGGGGACTTGTCATTCAAGAAGTAATCTTCGTCAAAATCAGCAGAAATTGTTTGGAAAAGACGCGGTGGCTGCGTGAGATCGAAGAATTCAGTGAGATCGATTTGGGCGCGTGCGTCCGCAAAGTTGAGCGACCCCTCTTCGATGCCGAAGTTGTATTGAATGAACCTAAGAATGCTACCGAAGTCCAGCCGATTGTTGTCCACATAACCGGTCGGCGTATAGGCCGAAACCGCAAGGAAAGGAACGCGAAAGCCGGACTGATAATCCCCTTGAGGGAAACCCAGGAACGCTGGCGCTTCGTGATCGTACCATCCACCCCAGTCATCCCAGGTGATGAGGATGGCCGTGTTGTTCCAATAAACTTCGCCATCGGTGCACTTGGGTTCTGTCCCGACGGCGTTAACGATCGAGGCAACCCACGAAGGCCCGCCTCCGTTATTAATATCGGCATGATCCGAATTCTGGCCGGTTGGAATTACCCAGCTGACTTGTTGCAGACTGCAGCTGCGAATATCCGTCAGAACACGGGATGGAGTAAGGATGACATCGTTATTCCAATCGGAGCCCGTGCAGGCGCCACCTGTCGAAGCATTCGGCACACAGAGATGCTGTATCGCGTTCGGTGCCGTCCAGATCGAATTAGGACCGGCCGTGTAATACCTCCAACTCACCCCGGCGGAGTCGAACAGATCCGCCATAGTCGGATGCTCGAAGCAAGGATAGATCCGCGGATAGATGGTCGAGTTCTCGCCGCCTGGTCCGATCACTGCGATGGTCGTCCCGGCCGGAGACCCGCACCCAGCAGCCCCCGAAATTGGAAAGGGGTTCTCGGCAGCGAAGATGCCTGCCGCATCGTCACCGGTGCTCGGGGCCGATGTGCCTCCGAAGATAAATTGATGGGCGGGAAAACTCGGACCCTGGTTGGTCTGAAACATGTAGTTTGCCCAGCCGTACTGCGTAGCGAGCGCAAGATATGGGTTCACTGTGCCGGTCGAATTGTCGACATAAGCGTACTGAGGACGAGTGGGACAGGTTTCACTACAGGTCACACTGGCGGCGCCATCCATCAGACACTCGCCCGTCGCGCTCAGATCGCACATCGCAAGAAATGCGCTGTGGCTATGGTTTAGATCATAGTGGTTGGCTAGTGGCACCGTAACCGGCTGCGTCGTTCCTGTCGATGACGTTTTATCCAGCCAGTTCGCCGTTTTAATGTCGTACTGCGACCCGGTCGGGGTCGTGCTGCAAGAATCGCTGGTCCCGTACGGCGCGCTGCACAAACCCTGAAAGAGATTATCCGGGGTGCGGTTTTCCTGCACGATCACAATGACGTGCTGAAAATTTGGAATCTGCCCAGTTGCATCGGTGACAATCAGCGTGGCGGAACCGCGGACAGCGGCTAAGCCGGCTGTAACCGTGACGGTTCCTGGCGCTGCGCCGATCACCAGGCCACTGCTACCCACCATTGCGACGGGAGCCGAAGAAGATGTCCAGGTCGCTTGGGTCGTCAAGTTTTGCGTAGAGCCATTGCTATAGGTGCCAATTGCCGTAAACTGCGTGGATCTGCCGACCGACAGCGAAGTGGCGGTGGGAGTGACCGCCATCGAAACCAAAAGCGGCGGAGTCACGGTCAACTCGGCCGCGCCGATGATGGTCCCCTGTGTGGCGGTCACGGTTGCGGTGCCCTGCATGGCTGCACTCGCCACGCCGCCAGTACTTACGATAGCCACCGACATTGCCGATGAAGCCCAAGCCGCCTTGCTGCTCAGGTTTTGCGTCGTGCCATTGTTGTACAAGCCGGTTGCCGTGAAAGGTTGCGTGTGACCGGCGGTGATCGACGCGTTGGAAGGCGTGATCGAGATGGACGTCAGTACCACGGCCGTCACCGTCAGAGTCGCCGAGCCGCAGATGGCGCCCGTCGACGCCTTAATTGTGACGACTCCCGCAGCCACGCCCTTTGTGATCCCGCGGCCGGTCATCAATGCAACGGAGGGGGCTGACGATGCCCAGCTGACGATGGTCGTTACGTCCTTGGTGGTACCGTCGCTGTAGGTTCCCGTGGCAATGAATTGTTCCGTGTAGCCCACGAACACAGCGGCTGGATTTGGGCTAAGGGCAATCGAAAGTAGATTGGCAGCTGTCCCGGTACCAGTCAGTGAAACCAGTTGTGGGCTGGAGGTGCCGCTGTCGACGACGGTCAGATTGCCGTTTCGAACTCCAAGGGCTGTGGGCGCGAACGTGATCGAAATCGAGCATGCGTTACCGGCTGCCAAGGTGGCCGGACTGACGGGACAGTTGTTGGTCTCGTTATAGTCAGGCAGACTCGTGCTGATGCTGCGAAGAGCAATCGCCGTGTCCTGCCCGTTCTTCAGCGTGACCTTTTCCGAAGCACTGGAACTGCCTTCAGTTTTGCTGCCAAAAGATAGGCTATCCGAACTGATCGTCACCGCTTGCGAAAATACGGGCCAGGTAGCCAATCCTGCGAACAGAATAATCGATATCGCTCGAATGACTGCGGTTCTGATCATGAAGTTGATCCTCTAACCGAAGAAATGCTGGATATCCCGGGGCCCGCATTCTGGTTTGGACCCGAAACCAAACCAGAATGGTATGAAATGAACGTCGCGAAAGCATCGACTACTTGAATCGCGAGGTCAGACTTGTAATGGAACGGCAGACTCCTCAGGTGGGGGAAAATCTAGAGGTCTGATTGATCGCCAAGAAATATGTTTCGAGACGGGTTGCAGGCTGAAAGGTCTGTGTCCTTTTCGTTGCTGATGGCGGTCGAGTAAGATTGTCTGCGCGAGCGCGCATTCCTTCCGTGATTATGGTCACGGGTATGTGTGTGCAAACCACGACGTGCGTTACGGCCCGCGGCAAATGCTGTCCGTCCGGAGCGCTATTGCTAAATCGCGTTCTCACTCATTGTCCTATATCGGACGATTCTGAATGAGTGAAATTGAAAGGTTGAGGCCGCTGGTCACCGAGTTATCGATCGCGAGATTCAGTTGGACGAAGGGCATCGGGAAACTCGGCGTGTTCACCGAGGGCGGCAGAAGCTTCGCGCAGTGCTGACTCAATTCGAACAATCTGAATATTGACTTGTTGAATTGCACCTTCGTTTCGCTGACGGACATTGTGGTAGGCGATGACCTGGAGCGCATTCCGTATGTGGTGGTTCAGTTCCACAACCCGCCGCAACCGATTCAGCATTGCTTGGTACCGTTGCTGGATGTTGGTCAGAATCTGGAACACCAACAGGCCGACGGCCAGGGCTACCGCGGCTCCAGCCAGCACCAATGAGATGCGGGGAAGATACTGGAGCGTCACGAACCAATCGAGTACACCGCCGCTCAAGAAAATGAAGGCTCCGACCGCGAATCCGACGAGGGCCCGCTGCACTCGAGACAGGATCGCAAACCAAGGGTGTTGGATAGAAACCTGAAGGCGAGGTCGCCCGGAGTCAGAAGACATACGGAGAACCTGCGTGCAAATATGTTAGGAATCAGATGAAGTGGCGCATATGATTCCATTCCGCTTGTGCAGAAGGGGCCTGTCCTAGCTCAAACTTAAGAGCCGAAAGAGGGGCACGGCCCTCCCCCGAAAGCCGCGCTCCCCTTGGCGAATACTCTTTTTTCCAAGCGTATTGAGCGCTAAGGACAACACGTTGTCAGTGTCGCCCGACACCTCAATAGGTGAGCAACGTCACATGCAAACACGGCCATGCAGACGGAAAGATGAGGGATTCGTCGGATTACGGACGGACTGACGTAGAAACCTATTCGTTAGGTTCGGAATAGCGTCGGGGAGATGGAAGATTCACCGACCCACTGACCGCGATCGAGACGGTTTTCTGTGCGAGCTCGCCATCAATACCCTCGGCCGTAAGCCGCACGCTGTAATCTCCGGAGGCAGTATACGCATGCGTGAGGGTCGCTCCCTCGGCGACCACTCCATCGCCGAAATCCCAATGATAGGCAAGGGCGGGCGCTTCATCTTCAGATACCGTGCTAGAGAATCCAATCTCTTCCCCGACTTTCGCTTGAGACGGAACGTGGATAGCGATCGAAGGAGCGGATGCCGGAATTGCAGTATCAATAATCTTGATCAGCTTGACGGAGTGCGGGGGCTGATTGCTTAAGCTTATCGTTTCGTGATCCATCGTTAGCGCTTGATCGTGCGAAAATACATCGAAAAAGTTGAATGAATCGCCAGTCGGAAGCTTTAGTTCCGAAGCGGTGAAACTGCGAGAAGACGCCTGCTCCGCCCAGTTAAAAACTGCCAAAATGCACTGACGCCGGCTCTCGCGCAGCAGGAAAACGCTCGGCTGCTCATCCTTTTCCGAGTAAGTCAGGAGATCTAAAGGCAAAGCCGCCCGCCCAAGTTTTACTATCGCAAGCAAATCAGGATTCTTGAGCAACGCCACACGTTCCGCATCATTGCCCAAAGTTGGTAGATCGTCTCCAATTTCGAACATTCCTCCAGACATCGCCGCCAGCGCGATTGAGACCTGAGCCTCGCTCAATGTCAGGGGCGCTTCGATACTTCGCTCTTCGAGGAGTTGTCGGGAGACCGTGAACGCGTCCGGATCATCGATGAAAAAATTGCGATGCATGTAGTAACGTGCGGCGATGCCCGGCGCAGCCTCCTTGCTGCGGAGAAACGCATGACCCGTATCCTGGGATACGCGGCCCTCATCAACCAGGCCAACGGGGTTCAGCATTGGACTTCCATCTTTATCGAGAAGCACGTCCTCGCCGACTGTCTCGCGGATGATTTCGAGTCCAATCCGCTGTGCTTCAAGTGCCGTTGTGTTCGGGCGATGGTAATAACCTTCGATCGCCGTGTTGTCCATAAAGTCGAGCTTGATGTAGCGTGCGCCCCACTCACGGGCCAGCGTGCGATAGGTTTTGCGAAGGTATTCCTGGGCGTCTGGATGGGTGACGTCTAAGACGAACAGGCGTTCGCCCTGCACTTCTTCAGCGTTACCAATTGAAATCGGATCACCGTGTGCATTGTGTACCAGCCAATCTTTATGGTGCTCGTAGATCCAGGCCCGCTCCCCAACTTCAAAGGGAGCCGTCCAAACCCCTACCTTCAATCCCAATCGGCAAATGTTATGAGTAAGATCGCGCATACCACGAGGGAATTGAGACGCATTGGGCGTCGCGTATTCACTGCGCGTGTAGGCATACCCCAAGTCGAAGTGAAAATAGTCGTATCCCAGTGGCTTAAGGTGCTGGGCCAGCCACTGCGCGTTCGTAAGCGCTGTACCTTCGGTGATCTTCGTGTAGAAAGCCGTCCAACTCCACCATCCAAGCATGGGATCTTTACTGACTCGACTGTGATGCAGCTCTCGAATTACCGCTCCGTAATTTTCAAGTTGCAAGTGATAGTCGGAGCCGGCAGCAAACATCAGACGCTCTGAATTCACTGAGTCGCCTGCGGGAATTGGGACATTTAATTCGATCAGATTCTCCGAGGGGCCCTCTCGGAGGCCGGATTCAGGATCGGTCGCTTGTATTTCAGTTGTGCCGGTCGAGTCGACCGTATACGAAACGATGCCGACGCCACCCGGCGATGACTGGGTCTGAAGGTGAATAATAGTGAGGAAGCGATCGGAAGTCAGAGTTCCGAGAAACAGACTCCTGTTGCTGTCACGGTTATAGATAAGTTGGCTGCCAATGGCGCGGTGCATGCCGTTCGGAGCTTTTCCCAAATCGTAAATCTGCAACGGAGGCCAATCTTCACTGAAACTCTCCGAGAGAATCCGGTCCGATTTCGCCGCACCTGCGAGATCGATGATGTTTGTTCCGAGCGCCTCGACGCTTCGGATGCTCTGGACTGTCGCCTGGCTACCCGTGTGGTTTTGTACTGCAACCTGAACGACGCCGAATGCACTACCCTCATAGATTTGTAGCGTATATAAAAGATCAGGAACGTTTGGTAGTCCGGACGAAGTCACGTCAATTTTCTTGCCGTGTCCAAGGGCATCCTCGAAACTCGATTCAGACATCTCATGTTTCGGATAATCTGTCGATCTAACCCACTTGTGATTGATCTCCGCGGCTACCCTTGCGTGAAGGATGCTGCGCCCTTCAGTGCCGGTCCGAATCGTATACGTGCCATCACTCGGTTGAACAGCCACGGATAATTCTCCAATATGAATTCCCTGAAGATCACGAACCGCGCCAGAAAGGCCGAGGCACCCTTCAACCAGGATCAGCGTAGAGGCCAGCAAAGCAATAGCGATCCCGATCTTTCGGAATTGGTTGCGTTGCGTTAAGCGAAAAACGCAAAGGTCCTGCTCAATCATGAAATTCCTCCTACCGTGGTCCGAGCTTGGACTGCATTTCATTCAGAATGCTGATTTGGGCTGAAGGGCCATGCCGATCTCCATTTCGCCCAGATGAAGAAGACTAGAACGCCGGTGAGCAGCGTCAACAAGCCGATACGGATGTAGAGCCAGCCCGAGGTCAGAAAAACATATGCCCAGCCAAAGAAAGCAATCACAATCGGGACGGGATAAAACCACATCTTGTACGGCCGTGAACTGTCGGGAAACTTTCGCCGCAACAGTGGAATAGCGAACAATTGCCCGAGGAACTGCACCAAAATCCTGGTAGTGATCAAAGCGCTGACAAGCTGATCAAGTTTGAGGAACGCGCAGGCAATCGACACGCCTCCGAGAACGAGAAGTGAAACTTGCGGATAGTTTTT
>Ga0102924_1001187_pt1 | contig 30669 bp, 32 predicted proteins | sample PaiPotPPM11metaG_FD_80116 | JGI IMG/M metagenome (GOLD analysis project Ga0102924, IMG submission 80116) | Iron sulfur acid spring bacterial and archeal communities from Banff, Canada, to study Microbial Dark Matter (Phase II) - Paint Pots PPM... ... | reverse complement strand
TGCCCGCCCTCCGGATGCGGCTTAAGATCGAGCAGCCGGATGACGTCGCTTGCAGTGAGAAGAGGCATTACAAGTCATGGCCGGGCTTGTCCCGGCCATCCCGATGAGATTGGCAAGGCCTTACCCGTATCAGCGGGATCACCGGGACTCGGCGCTACGCGCCGGCCCGGCGATGACGAGGCCTAGAAGCGGTTCTTGCGCTCGCGGATTTCCGCGAACACTTTCCAGGCCGGGCTGCCGGCGAGGCCGAGCGATTTTGCCACGCCGGCATTGTCGGCGCGCAGGAACGGATTCGCCGCTTTCTCGGCGCCGATGGTCGCCGGAATGGTGGCCTTGCCGGAGGCGAGGAGCCGCGTGACGTCCTCGGCGCGCGCGGCGAGCGCCTTGTTGTCCGGCTCGATGGTCTTGGCGAAGCGAATGTTGGCGTCGGTGTATTCGTGGCCGCAATAAAACTGCGTGTCGTCGGGCAGGCCGCGCAGCTTGACGAGCGACTGCCACATCATCTCGGCATTGCCTTCGATGACGCGGCCGCAGCCGATCGAGAACAGCGTATCGCCGACGAACGCCAGCTTGTCCGCCGGGAAGAAATACGAGATGTGACCGGCGGTATGACCGGGCGTCTCGAGGACGCGCCCAGCGATTGCGCCAACTTTAACTGTGTCGCCCTCGCCGACCGTCTCGTCGACATGCGCAATGCGCTGCGCCTCGTTGCGCGGCGCGACAACCCGGCATTTGTGATGCTGCTTCAATTCGCCGATGCCTGCGGTGTGGTCGGCATGATGATGAGTGACCAGAATCTCGCTCAGCCGCCAGCCGGTCTTCGCCAAAGCGGCTTCGACCGGCGCGGCTTCCGGCGCATCGATCGCCGCCGCCGCACCGCTTGCCGGATCGTGCAGCAGCACGCCGAAATTGTCCTTCAGGCAGGGGAACAGATAGATTTGCGCCGTCATGTTGCCTCGTCATTCCGGGGCGCGGGCGTTTGCCCGCGAGCCCGGAATCCATAGTCACAGTGGGTTAGAGTAGGCACTCCGAACCATTAACCGCAAGGTCAGGGGCTATGGATTCCGGGCTCGCGCTTTAAGCGCGCCCCGGAATGACGTGCTATTTTACCCGGCATGGATGTTGTCGACCTGCGCAACTTCTACGCTCAAAGGCTCGGCGTCGTGGCCCGGCGCTTTGTCGGCCGCGGCATTCGCGCGCGCTGGAAAGACACCCGGGCGCTGCGCGTGCTCGGCGTCGGCTATGCGACGCCCTATCTCGGCCTGTTCCGCGAGGAGGCCGAACGCTGCCTCGCGCTGATGCCGGCGCCGCAAGGCGTGGTGCGCTGGCCGTCGCGCCGGCCGGCGTTGGCCGCGCTGGTCGAGGAAGACGAGCTGCCGCTCGTCGACGCGGCGGTCGATCGCATCTTGCTGGTGCATGCGCTCGAAATGTCGGCCGATCCGATGCAGTTGTTGCGCGAGGCCTGGCGCGTGCTGGCCCCCGGCGGGCGGCTGCTCGCCGTGGTGCCGAACCGGCGCGGGCTGTGGGCGCGCATGGACACGACGCCGTTCGGCCACGGCCGGCCCTATTCGCGCTCGCAGATCACGCTCCTGCTGCGCGAGACCTTGTTCACGCCGACCGGCTGGGGCGAGGCGCTCTACGTGCCGCCGGTCGCGCGCGGCTGGTTCCTGCGCTCGGCCGTTGCGTGGGAGCGGACGGGTTCGACGCTGTCGGCGCCGTTCGCCGGCGTGCATATCGTCGAGGCGACCAAACAGGTCTATCGCGCAATTCCAGCGCGGCGCGAGCGGCGCCGGCTCATGCCGACGCTCGAACCGGTTCTGGCGCCGGCGCCAGGAGCGGCGGCGCTGCGCTGACGCCCGCGACAACGGGAATTGCGATAAGCCCGTTGTTTTAAGCGACCGTCAGCCGTGTTATTCAGCCCACGGGACTTTCAGGACGATGCACATGTGGAAACTTCTCGGCCCTGCGATCGGCGCTCTGGCGCTGCTGTGCCTGACCATCGCGCTGCCCGATCATGGCGCATGGTCGCAGGCCGGACGGACGATCCGTATCGTCCTTTCGGTGCCGCCGGGCGGCAGCATCGACTTCCTGGCTCGCATCCTTGCCGACCAAATCTCCAGCGCGACCGGCCAGACCATGATCGTCGAGAGCCGGCCGGGCGCCGGCGGCATCATCGCGGCCGAAGCGGTGGCGCGCGCTCAGCCCGACGGCAACACGCTGCTCATCAACAACAACGGCATGATCATCAGCGCGATCCTGCACAAGGTGAATTACGACGCGCGCTTAAGCTTCGAACCGATCTGTTATCTGGTCACGACCCCGCAGCTCATCGTCGTCAACAGCGAGTCGCCTTTTCGCACGCTGGCGGAGCTTGTGGACGCGGCGCGCGCCAAGCCTGGCGAACTGTCGATCGCAAGTGTCGGGCCCAACACGACGCAGCATATCGGCATCGAGCGGCTCAAACGCCTTGCCCATGCCGATTTGACCTATGTGCCTTATCCGGGCGGCGCCACGACCATCAATGCATTGCTTGGCGGGCACGTGACCTCGGCCGTGCTGAACTGGTCGGAAATCGGCGAGCATGTCACTGCCGGCAAGGCCCGCGCGCTGGCGACCATGGCGTTGCAGCGCATCGAGCCGCTGCCGGACCTGCCGACGGTTTCGGAATCGGGCTACAAGGGGTTCGAAACCGACGTGTGGTTCGGGGTGGTGGCGCCGGCAAAGACACCGAAAGAAACGATGGTGCAGCTCATTGACTGGTTTCGCGCGGCGGTGCTGGCGCCACAGGTCAAAGCGAAGCTCGTGGCGCAGGCACTCTATCCCAACCCCAAATGCGGCGCCGACTTCGACGCGCACCTTCGGCACCAGACCGAATTATACACGCAGCTGATCCACGACCTCGACATCAAGACGGAATAGCGCGCCAGCGTTGTCGGCAAAGATCCGAGATCGGATCAATTCGGCAATGACTGCGCACAAGCGGCCTTTCCGCATTGTGACTGGATTGCCACAGTTCTGGGATTTGTGTGGATTGGGGGTCAACCACGCGCATCGGTGTTGCCAGTATGCTATTTTCACCAGGGATTTGGGGGTCGTCATGCATCGATCCAGGCTTAGCTTCGTTGTCGCCATTTCCGCCGCCGCCATAACACAGTCCGCATTTGCTGCGGATTTGCCGGTTAAGGCGCCGATCGCGCAGCCTGCCGCACCCGCTTCGGTGGGCGGATATATCGAAGCGTACACGGCCGCAGCTTGGGACAAAGACACGTTCCAGAATCCGGTTTTTGGCCCGAACAACGCCACGTATCACGGTTGGGTTTTAGGCGGCGCGGGTCGCGGCAATTGGTGGGCAACGCCGAGCGTAAGCCTGCAGCTCGATGCTCAGGCCGAAGGCACCCAATACACCGTTCCAAGCAATCTGCTTGCTCCCGGATTCAACGGCCATTTCTCCACGTTGGACTACCTCATCGCCGGGCACGTGAACTGGCGCAATCAGCAGACCGGCTTGCTGGGCGTGTTCGGCGGCATCGGCGACGCCGGCGGGAACGTCTCCACCGGCGGCTTCAACAATAACGGCGTCAGGCATGGGCTGATCGGCGCCGAGGGCCAATATTATCTTGGCGCGCTCACCCTGTACGGACAGGGCGGCTATGACGCGACGATGAGCTCGGGCAATATTGCGTTTTTCAACAGTGTTCATGCCTGGTTCTTACGCGCCACCGGCCGGTATTTCATCGACCCAAACTTGATGATCGAGGGCACCGCGCAATATGACCGCGGCGCTGTGGGATATCCGGCAGCGATTGCGGTGCCAAGCACTGGTTTTACGATGTGGCAATGGCGCGCCAAAGTAGAATGGAAACCCTCGACGTTGCCGTTTTCGTTCTTTGCCGCATACCAGGGCTCGCGTAACGGTTACGGCTTCAGTGCAGCGACCGGCACGGTCAGCGAGAAAGTGACCGACAATCGCGCCGTGGTCGGCCTGCGTCTCTATATGGGCGAAAATACTTTGCTGGCGAACGATCGCGCTGGCGCGACGCTCGATATCTTTGATCCGCTTGGCTCGCCGACTTCACCAATAATGCTGTTTCCGAGAGGACAGCAGATTTTCGTCTCCGACGCCCGCCTTAAGCGAGACATCGGTCTGATTGGACGGCTCGATAATGGGCTCGGACTGTACAGCTATCGGTATCTGTGGAGCGACACCGTCTATGTCGGCGTGATGGCGCAAGAGGTTGCGCTGATCCGTCCCGACGCTGTCGTTCATGGTCTCGATGGATACCTTCGCGTCGACTACAGCCGCCTTGGTCTGAGTCTCATGACTCTATCGCAGTGGAATGTCCTAAGTACCGCCGCGAGACTATAGAGCGCGAATCTCTGCAACGCTGTCGGCGTTGTTCGTCACGCAGCGAACGGCACCCAGGCGCGCTGCACGGCAGGACGTGCCTCGATCGCATCGTGCCAGCGTTTGACGTTGGCATAGTCGCCAAGGCCAATGTCCCTGACACCGTGAATGTGGACGTCCGAATACATCGTCATGTCGGCGATGGAGTAGGCGCCGCCGAAATATTCGTTGGCGGCGAGATGCCGGTCGAGGATGCCGAGCATGTCGCGCAGATTGGCCTCGTAGTGCGCTTGCGCGGTCGGCGCTTTCACCGGCGACCGTATCGTCCAGTGGCCAAACTGCTGCGCCAGCGTGGTGAACGTCGCCGAGCCGTAGAACAGCCATTGATCCACTGTGGCGCGGGCGGCGCCATCGGCCGGGTAGAACTTGCCCGACTTCTCGCCGAGATATTTGAGGATGGCGCCGGACTCGCAGACCGTCACGCGCGCGCCGCCCGGCCCGTCATGATCGACGATGGCCGGTATCTTGTGGCCGGGGCTGAGTTTCATAAATTCCGGCGACATCTGCGCCTTTTGCCGCAGATCGACCGGAACGATCTTATGCGGCAGTCCGGTTTCCTCCAGCATCATGCGCGGCTTGTAGCCGTTGTCCGTCATCCACGTGTAACAATCGATCATCTGATCCTCCCGAATGCGCCGGCTATTTTAGACCGGCAGCTCATTTTGGCCATGGCTCGGCGGTGACGGAAGCGGCATCTGCGCCGATGAATTCCTTGAGATTATCCTGCCGCTCGCGATCGAGCGCGGCGGCCAGCGTGTGCTTTATCTCGGCGACCAGTCCGAGGCCGCGGAACACCAGTCCCGAATAGACTTGAATGAGGCTGGCGCCGGCGCGGAATTTGGCCACGGCGCTCTCCCCTGAATCGATGCCGCCTGTGCCGATCAGCGGGAACACGCCCTCGACCCGCACATAGGTCTCGGCCAGCATGCGGTCGGCGAGCGCAAGCAGCGGCCGGCCCGACAGGCCGCCGACCTCTTTCGCGGTTGCAATGTCGCGCAGGCCAGGCGGCCGCGCCACGGTGGTGTTGCCGACGATCATGCCGTCGACCCGGCGCGCTCGCGCGACGCCGACCACGTCGTCGAGATCGGGCAGCGAAAGATCGGGCGCGATTTTCAGGAGCACCGGCGTCGGGCCGGCATTGGGCGCCACGCGCTCGCGCGCATCGACCACGCGCGCCAAGAGGTCATCGAGCGCCGCGGCCTGTTGCAGATCGCGCAGGCCCGGCGTGTTGGGCGAGGAAATATTGACGGTGACATAGCTCGCGACCGCTGCGAAGCGCTCGATCAGCCGCACATAGTCGGCGACGCGATCGGGCGAATCCTTGTTCGCTCCGACATTGATGCCGACAATTCCCCCACCCCACCCTTCCCCGCTCGCGGGGGAGGAGAAATCAAAGAACCCTCTCCCGCTTGCGGGGAAGGGTGGGGAGGGGGCGGCGCGCGCGGCAAGGCGCTTGAGCACGGCATCGGCGCCTTGCGAATTAAAGCCGAGCCGGTTGATGACGCCTTGGTCGGCATCGAGCCGGAACAACCGCGGCCGCGGATTGCCGCCTTGCGGCAGCGGCGTGATGGTGCCGACTTCGACAAAGCCGAAGCCGACACGCAGCAGCGCGTCGGGCACTTCTGCATTCTTGTCGAAGCCGGCCGCGATGCCGACCGGGTTCGGGAAATTGAGACCAAACACCCGCATGCCGAGCCGCTTGTCGTCGCGCGCCGCCGGCGGCAACGGCGCGAACTTCAGCATCCTGATCGCGAGCCCATGGGCGTCCTCCGGATCGAGCGCATGGAGCAACGGCCGCGCCAGCCGGTCGAGGAAGCCGATCACGGTTCCAGCTCCGGGATCGCGCGCCCGCCGCCGGCCTCGTCAGGCAGCGGCCGGGCCCAGCGCACCGCCGACACCGGCAGCGCGGCGTAAAGGTGCGGGAAAAGCGCGCCGCCGCGCGACGGCTCCCACTTGAGCGCGGCGCCGAGCGCCTCGGCTTCGACCGCAACCAGCATCAAATCCTTCTGCCCGGCAAAATGTTTTGCGGCGGTCTCGCCGACTTGCACAGCGGTCGAGAAGTGGATGAAGCCGTCGCGCCGGTCGACATCCGATCCGCGATAGAGCCCATCATGCTTGGCCGCATGCCACGCCAACCGCTCGCAGATTTTGTAGATCGTAGCCACGTTGGCGCGCCCCAATTCCGGCGCGACCCTATCGGCCCTTGAGCCGTCAGGCAATAATTCCTATCATCGGTTTGGTTGTAGGAGTGCTGATGCTGACGCATGCGCAGGTCTGGTCGGCCATCGATCGCCTTGCCGCGCGCGCCGGTCTTTCGGCATCGGGGCTGGCACGGCGCGCCGGCCTCGATCCAACGACCTTCAACAAATCAAAGCGCATCACCGGCCAAGGCCGCGCGCGCTGGCCTTCGACCGAATCGATTGCCAAGGCGCTGGCCGCGACCGGCACCACGATGGAAAATTTCGTCGGATTGCTGCAAGGCGGCGCCGCCGTCGCGCCGCGCGGCGTGCCGCTGCTCGGCTTCGCCGAGGCCGGCGCCGGCGGTTATTTCGACGACGGCGGTTTCCCGGCCGGCGAAGGCTGGGACGAGATCGCGTTTCCGGCGGTCAGCGACGAGCACGCCTACGCGCTCGAAGTGTCCGGCCAATCGATGGAGCCGGCCTACCGCGACGGCGACGTGATTATCGTATCGCCGGCGGCGCCGATTCGCCGCGGCGACCGCGTCGTGGTCAAGACCAAGGCCGGCGAGGTGATGGCGAAGGAGCTCAAGCGCACCACGGCGAAGTCGATCGAGCTGAAATCGCTCAATGCCGAGCACGCCGACCGCACGGTCGCAGCTTCCGACGTGCTGTGGATCGCCCGCATCCTGTGGTCGAGCCAATGACGCCGCGGCGGCCGCGAAGGCCGTTGGATCAAGGTGCGGAAGGCCGCTTCGGCACCGATTGCTGAGCGCGATCGATGTCCGCCTTGTCGTCGGCGGCCGCATCGGGTTTTTCCTGCACCCCGCATACTGGAAGCGCAGTCCCAGGAAGAAGAAGCCGCCAGAGCTGCCTTAAGTCCGCGTCGGGTTTGCAGGGACGGTTGGCCATAACTCACATATAGAAAATCGAACTGGCCCGCGCAAAGGGTACCCGCATATTCCTGATCATGCGTGGTGCCACCACAACATACCGGCGCGGACCAGATAAACAATGCTGACGGTGAAGATGATCGCCCGCGTCCATTGCCGATAGCCATGGTCGGTCATGCGCTCGATGACGAACGGCGCCAGCGACGTTGCCGCGACCGACAGCGCGATGGCGGGCGCCAGCGCCCACTTCGGCACGCTCGCCAAGCCGCTCAATGAACCGAAATAGGCGGCGCGAAGTACATGGCTGAGCGTCTGCACCGTCGCCTTGGTGGCGTTGGTCGTCTGGCGGTCGAGCATGCTCTTCTGGAAGAAAATGTCGAGGAACAGCCCGCCGACGCCGGCCATTACCTGAACGATGGTGGTCAGCACGCCGGTGACGAACGGCACGCCGCGCCATTCGATGTTCGGCCGCCACTCGCGCGGCAGCGCCTCGATCGCGAACGGCATCAGGCCGAGGCTCAGATAGACCATCATCTTGTCCGGCACGAACCTGATCGAATACATGGCGATAAACGCGATCGCCGCGCCGACGACGTATTTGAAGAAGATCGGCCAGCGCACATGGTGCCGCCATTGATAGGCGCGCCAGCCATTGGCGCAGAACTGGATGATCGAGAACATGATCATCGCGCTGGCGACGTCGAAATAGTTGAGCAGCACCCCGAGCAGGATCATCCCGCCGGCCATGCCGAACACGCCGGAGATGAAGGATGAGACGACGACGGTGAAACCGAGAAGGAGATAAGAGGCGACGGTCATTCTTGTTTCACCTCCCCTGCAAGTTCGTTGTAGGGGCGGGTTTGAAACCCGCCCCTACGGGGAGCTCTGCAGGGGAGGGTGAAGAAAGTTCACGCCGACCTCGCAAGCGCGCCGTCGATCATGTCGATGGTGTTCCGGATGCCGTAGGCGGCGACGAAGGAGCCAAAGCGCGGGCCCTTCTCCTGGCCGAGCAGCACCTGATAGAGCAGATTGAACCAATCGAGCGAGACGCCGGGCTTGCCGTCCTTGCCCTTCTTCTTCGGATCGAGGAACGGCTCGCGGCGACCGACTTCATAGACCACTTCCTGAATTGCTTCCGCCGTCGCATCGGGCGGCAGCTGTGACAGCGCATCGCGCAGATCGCTCAGCGCCGCGCGTTCGCTATTCGTGGGCTCGCGGAATTTTTTCGCCGGCAGCACGAAATCACGGAAATAGTGGATGGCGTAATCGACCATTGCCACAAGATGCGGATGCGTCGCCTTGGTCACGCCCGGCCGATAGCGGCCGATAAAACCCCACAATGTGTCGGCGTTCTCGGCATTCGACGCGGTGACCAGCGACAGCAGCATGGCGAACGGCACCGGGTTGTCGGCCTTGGGCGGCGCGCCGCCGTGAATATGCCAGACCGGATTGCTGAGCTGCTCCTTGGCGGCCTGGCGGCCGTAGGCGTCGAGATATTGCAGGTATTCGTCGACGTGCCGCGGGATGACGTCGAAGTACAGCCGCTTCGCCGCCTTCGGCTCGCGATACATGAACAGCGACAGGCTTTCCGGGCTGGCGTAGCGCAGCCATTCCTCGATGGTCAGGCCGTTGCCCTTCGATTTGGAAATCTTCTGGCCGCTCTCGTCGAGAAACAGCTCGTAGTTGAAGCCTTCGGGCGGCGTGCCGCCGAGCGCCCGGCAGATTTCGCCCGAGAGCTTCACCGAATCGATCAAATCCTTGCCGGCCATTTCGTAGTCGACGCCGAGCGCGACCCAGCGCATCGCCCAATCCGGCTTCCATTGCAGCTTGCAGCGCCCGCCGGTGACCAGCGTGGTGACGCGCTCCTTGGTGTCGGGATCTTCGTAGGTGATGGTGCCGGCCTTGGCATCGTGGGCGACGACCGGCACTTGCAGCACGACGCCGCTGCGCGGCGAAATTGGCAGGAACGGCGAATAGGATTCGGCCCGCTCCTCGCGCAGCGACGGCAGCATGATATTCATGACCGCTTCGTAGCGCTCCAGCACTTTCAGAAGCGCCGCATCGAAGCGACCCGACACGTAGCACGCGGTCGACGACATGAACTCGTAGTCGAAGCCGAATTGATCGAGGAAGGCGCGCAGCCGCGCATTGTTGTGCTCGGCGAAGCTTGGATGAGTGCCGAACGGATCGGGCACCTTGGTCAGCGGCAGGCCGAGATGCCGCGCCACCATCTCCTTGTTGGGCACGTTGTCCGGGACTTTGCGCAGCCCGTCCATATCGTCGGAAAAGGCGATCAGGCGCGTCTTGATCGTGTCGCCGGTAAGAATGCGAAAGGCATGGCGCACCATGGTGGTGCGCGCGACCTCGCCGAAGGTGCCGATATGCGGCAGGCCGGACGGTCCGTAGCCGGTTTCGAAAATCACTTCGTCCTTCGGCTTGCGCTTTAGCCGCGCCACGATCTTGCGCGCCTCCTCGAACGGCCAGGCGTGCGATTGCTCGGCGAGTTCGCGAAGCGAGGTGGTTTGGGTGTCTGCCGTCGTCATTGTCTCGTCTTCGTGGCGCAGACAGTTGGAATTACATTCGACTCGGTGAATGTTCGGGAGGCGTTTCACGCCTAAAGCAGATCGGCAGCGGTGGGTATCCGTCGCCGCCCATGCCATATGCGTAAAATGTATGCCTTAACGAGATCGTCGTCGCTGCGGTAGTAAATCACATACGATCCGTGCGCGAGTGAGCGGATATCTGGATGAATGTCCCGTCGCTGACGCCCCATGTTCGGGAAACGCACGAGATGGGCACAATGCTCCCGGATACGTTCGATGAAACGTCGCGCAGCGCGGGGGTTATCTGCCGCGATGTGCGACGCAATCTGAGTGAGATCCCGCTCCGCTGCATCCGTATAGACTAGGTCTGTCACTTTGCCTTTTCGGCCGCAACGGAGTCGATGCGTTCACGCACCCGTGCGTAAACCTCTTCAGCATCGGACACACGCCCAGCCTCGACATCAGCGATGCCTTCGGCAACGAAGGCGCGAAGCGCCTCGATCGGTGGCTCCTTAGTCCCTTCGGGACCGTACCAGGCAGTAAGCAGTTCCTCGATGGCTGCGCTTTCGGAAGCGTACATGCCGGAGCGGACCGATTCGCGCAGGCCGGCTACCAAGTGCGACGGCAAATCGACGCTCAGCCGTTCATTTTTCGACATGAAAGTCTCCTTTCATTCAGCATACAGCGCATTCAACAGCCGTGCACGGCTCAATCGGATCAAAACGGACTGATCGGAAAATAGCGCAGCCACAGATCGGTGAAGCTGCCTTTTTCCCATTGCCGGAACAGCGCCCAGTTCAAGGCTTGGCGTAATAGATCGTTGCCGCGCTTCACCGCGATGCCGATGCCTTCGCCGAAGAAGCGGCTTTCCAGGAACGGACCGCCGCGAAAAGCGCAGCAGCCGCCGGAATCGGTGCCGTTGAGCCAGAACGCCAGCGCGATGCCGTCGCCGAACAGCAGATCGACTTCCTTGTTGCGCAATGCCGCGCGCGCGGCTTCCGCATTCGGATAGGGCCGCAGGTCGGCCTCGGTGAACATCTCCTTCAGATAGGCCTCGTGCGCGGTGCCGGCGACGACGGCGATCTTCGTGCCCTCGACCAGTTCCGGCAGCACGTCGCCGATCGGGCTGTCGGCACGCGCCACGAAACGCGCCGGCGTGCGGTAATAGGGATCGGTGAAATCGGCGCGGCGGCGCGTTTCGGCGGTCGGCGCGATCGAGGCGATCACCGCGTCGCCGCGATTGTCGCCCAGCGCATCGAGCAGCGTATCGAACCGGCGTGCCTGGATGGTGCAGGTGGTCTTGATCTCATCGCACAAGAGCCGCGCCAGATCGACGTTGAACCCGGCCGGATTGCCGTCCGGCCCGGCATAGTCGAACGGCGGATAGTCCATTTCGGTGAGGAAGCGGATGGTCTGGATGCGCGACAGATCGGGCCGTTCCGGCCGGCGGCGCGGATCCCAGAACCCCGGAACGACAACAGGTCGCGGCTGGACGCCGTCCTGCGCCGCTGCCGGGCGCGCGCCGGCAAGGGCGGGCATCAGGGCGCAGACAAGACAGGCCATCAATCGCAGCGCGGCGGCGGGGAGCGCCGAGTGGTAGCGAGGTATTGCCATTCCAGCGTGCATCGGCAACGATCAGAAGGTCTGGGCTTAATATCTGGCTTGGCCGCCTCGGCCCGCTTAGCGGGCGCGTAGGAAAAAGTCGAGGCAAGACCCCGACAAGAATGCATTATCGTTTATCGTTTGCCGCGAAAGAAATAAATTCATGAGCTATGAAACCAATCCCGTCAATCGTTATCCGTTCTATGCCATACGGATTGCGCGCAGAATAACGGCGTCGCCCTAGTTTCAGTTCCTGCGACGCAATGGTGTTGCGGCCTCCCCCAAGCCCGAATTCCTTTCGCTTTGCTGGCTTCGGCGATTTCCATCCTCAATTCGGCAATTGCAAGCATGCAGAAAATTGTATTTCGATATGCTCGCATCAACCGTGCTGCTCTGGTGCGCGCTCTATGAGACGCGAGGGTGTCGGAAGTCACGATTCGACATGTTGGAAGGTGGCCGGCCGAGCATCCGAGATTACGTACTCAATACCATGGATCTGCTCCACCGGCATTTTGACGCTCAAGTCGCCACAATTCCGCGCGACCATTTCTGTGAGGTCCAATACGAGAAACTCGTCCGCGACTCTGCTTCGAAATTAAATTGAATTTATCGGTAGCTCGATCTCAGCTGCTTCGAATCCTTTCAGCCGAAGGCCGACGATCATCTCTTAAAGCGCAAAGCACACCAGCCAAACGATCACTTAATGTCCATGGAAGATGCACCTAGTGTTCAGAGTTGTTGGCATCGGTACCTCGGCCGGTTCGGCTATCGACCATCGCCGACGTGTGACGTGCAAACGTCGCCAAGCCAACGTTCGTAACGGCCACCATTCTCTGGGGATTACCCCTACATTTTTGACCGCCGTGACAATTTTGTCACGGCGCGCACGTCATAATGCATTATAAATCTATAAATCTGTGACGGATTTTATTTATGGGGGAGTGGTGACATGAAGTCAGTATTTGCGTCCGGATTGTGCGCTGCGCTACTTTGTACCGCGGCTATGGCCGCCGATATACCGGTCAAGGCACCTCCGGCTGCGCTGCCCGTACCCTTCAGTTGGACCGGATGGTACGTCGGGGGCTATGGCGGATACCTGAATGGCTATACCACCGACAGCAACCCGGTGTTGCCGAACGCCGGCGGCCAGAGTTGGTACGTCGGCGTGATCGGAGGCTATCGCTACCAGCTGGCGAACAACGTGGTGTTGGGAATCAGCGTCGACGCCCCCCTTTGGGCAAGCAAGGAAACTGTAAGCATCTTTGGCGCGTTTCCGAATACGGTCAAATTCAAAGGTGGCGTTAATGGTCAAGGAATGGTCGGCTATGCGATAGGGCGCTTCCTGCCCTATGTATCGGCCGGAATTGGCGCAGCTAGAGTGTCCGCTCAGGAGATCATCCCGCCGATTGCGTCGCCTTGGGTGACAAACACCCATCTGCTCACGATGGTCGGCTTTGGAATGCAGTACGCTGTAACGGACCACTGGATTGCGGGTGTTGCGTATAACCATGTTGTGGCCTCCAAAGAGACGTACAATTGCGGTCCGGTAGTTTGCGGGGTTGTCGGGCAAATCGGCCTGATCTCCGATACGGTCACGGGCGTTGTCGAATATCGCTTTTGACGCGTAGTCTCTCCTGTATGGTGGCGTTACTTCCGGTGAGGACGGTGTTCGGCGTGCGGTGCGTCTGGCCCTCCGCTGGTATGGTATGGTTACTCCGGGCGAGGGGCTGACGGTGTTTATCCAGAAACAGCAGCCGCAGCTTCAGTTCGCGTCGGAGAGCTCGGACGATGGGTTGCAGTTAGCGTCGGCTGGCGGCGGAATTCTTGCGCGCGCTGAACGCATCAGCGACGGCATTGAACGGCTCCTGGACCTTAGGAAAAATCCGTTCGCTACGATTATCGAGGGAATGACTGGCCCCGTCGAGGCGACGATACGCGGTCGACGGACGTTGCTGTTTGGGACGAACAGCTACCTCGGACTCAACTTTCATCCTGATTGCATAAAGGCGGCCGTCGAAGCCACGACAAAACTCGGAACTGGAGCAACCGCGTCGCGTGTTGCCGGCGGCACAACGCGCGAGCACATCGAACTTGAGAGGCAAATCTGCTCGCTCTACGAGCGCCAGCACTGTTGGGTTTTCAGCACCGGTTTCATGGCCAATCTTGGCGTCGTCGCAGGGCTTGGGGGCCGCGGCGATGCAATCTTTATGGACGCGCACTGCCACGCCAGCATTTTAGATGCTGCAAAAATGTCCGGAGCAGATGTCTACACATTTCGACACAACGATGCGGCAGATCTTCAGCGGCTTTTTGACACCGTGGCGATTGCCCCCTCGCGTGCTCTGGTCGTGGTCGAGGGGCTCTACAGCGTTCAAGGCGATATCGGCAAACTTCGGGAGATTTTGCCGCTAGCCAAGGACAGGGGGGCCGTGACCGTCGTTGATGAGGCCCACGCGCTTGGAATCTACGGCAGGCGTGGACGCGGCGTGGCCGAGTTTCTTGAAGTGGAAGATTATGCTGATGTCGTTGTCGGCACGTTCAGCAAAAGCGTGGGCGTGATCGGCGGCTTTTGTACGACTGATATTCATCAGTTGCGCGGTTTCACGCTCATGGCGCGACCATACCTCTATACGGCGGCGCTGCCTCCAGCGATCGTCGCGGCTGCGCGCCGGTCACTCCAGGTCATGTCCTCCAATTCAAAGTTCCGCGATTCACTTTGGCAGAACACGGAAATGCTACGGGCCCGACTTGCCAAGATCGGGGTGTCCATTACCGGAAAAGGACCGATAGGAAGTATTGCAATTCCAAGAAAAGACAGCTTCGGTTTGTGGGATACTATTCTCGATCGTGGGATTTACGTTAATCTTCTCATTCCGCCGGCCACGCCGGACCGGGAATATTCCTTGCGGGTGAGCGTCTCGGCCGCCCACAAACCCGAGCACATCGATCAGCTTATCGATACGTTAGATCGTGTGCTGAATTCCGCGAAAGTGTACGGCGCCTAGCCCAGCATTCACGCATTGCGAAGCCAGACGACCGTATCCTCTACTGCCTCTGTGACTGGGCGCGAGCGGAATCCCAGCTCACGCGTTGCTTTGCCTGATCCGGTGGGGCGATAACGGCAGTCGACTGCGGATTGCAGGTAGACGTTATCGCAGATTCTCCCGGCGGTAGGCCTTGGCCAGAACGGCATCAACCAATCGAATGGGAAGCAGTCGTGTGGCGGCGACCGCAAGCCGCAGCGGCCAGGGGAAGGTGAATTCGCTCTTGCCCTTTTCGACGGCCGCTTTTATTGCGCCAGCGGCCCGTTCTGCGCTCCACGTCAGGGAGCCGACAAGCGGCAGCGAACGCGACATCGGCGTATCGATGAACCCTGGATTGACGACAGTTACCCGTACGCCGTGGGGCCGCATCATACGGCGCAGGCCCTCGGCATATATCCTCACCGCAGCCTTCGAACCGCAATAGGCTGGTGAATGCGGTAAACCAAGCAGACCAGCGAGCGATGAAACCACAACAAAGTGACCGGCTCGGCGTTCGACAAATCTTGGAATGATCGGCGTCGCCGTATTGATGACGCCGAGCGTATTGGTAGCGAAGATCGAGCGAGCGACGACGTTCGTTTCACCCTGCAACGGAGCCATCGCCGCATTTCCACCAATGCCGGCATTTGCGAAAACGATGTCGATGAGTCGAGCTTGATCTGCCCCAATTAACCACGCGGCCATCCCATCGACGTCGGTAACGTCGCAGACGGTCATGGCGACCTCGGCACCAGCGGCGATGCAGTCAGCCGCCACCTTCGCCAGCCGCCGTTCGTGTCGCCCTAAGAGACTGAGACGGACACCAGGTTGTGCATAGACTCGCGCCAAGGCTGCTCCGAGGCCGCTGCTCGCGCCGGTGATGACTACATGCAACCCTGCGGCGCGAGGCGGAATTGCCATTGAGGTAGTCCGTTTGCGCCCGAGATGACGAATTCTTCCGACACCTGGACCATCGCGTGTCGACATTTGCCACACCCAAACAATGCCGACCTTATTCTTGAATTTCCCAGCGTGAACACTATACAACTCGCGTCATGAACGCCATTGCGGTGCGAAGAGTATCCGGCGCGGCAGATATTCGGAATTGGCTGGATGTGCCTCGCCTGATCTTTGAGAAGGATCCGGCATGGGTTCAGGCTCTGGACCATGTTGAACGCCGAAGGCTCTCACGAAGGAAAAATCCTTTTTTCAAATTCGCAGACGTCGAGTTGTTTGTTGCATATAGAGGGTCGACACCGGTCGGCCGCATAAGTGCGCAGGTCAACGGCAATTACCTTGCTCGCCACAATGACGCGACCGGGCAGTTCGGCTTCTTTGACACCATCGATGACCCGGATGTCGCCAAATCACTGATATCCACGGCCGTCGGCTGGCTTGCCGAGCGGGGCATGCGCCGGATGTGCGGACCATTCAATTTTTCAATAAACGAGGAGTGCGGCATTCTGGTTGACGGATTCGATGTTGCTCCCGCGATCATGATGCCCCATTCCGCGCGTTGGCAGGGTCGGTTTTGCGAGGGGGCCGGTCTCGTTCCCGAAATGGACATGTACGCTTTCCGCATGAATTTGCGCGAACCATCGAATTACATGAAATGGCTCACGAGCCCAAAGGACGTCGATCCTCGCATCAGCGTTCGCTCGTTCAACGGCTGGAACCTGAGCGCCGAATTTCGAACGATGGTCGACATCTTCAACGACGCTTGGCAGGACAATTGGGGATTTGTTCCGCTGACGGCCGCCGAGATCGAATATATGATTGGAGATCTTCGACCGTTCTTTCGCGGTTCCTATGGAAAATTCGTGTGCGTGAATGATGAACCCGTCGGATTTGGAATGATCGTGCCCAACGTGAATGATCTCATTCAAGAATTTCGCGGCCGGCTGCTGCCATTGAATTGGTTGAAACTCGCGAGCGCGCTGGCGATCGGACGGTTTTACTCGGGCCGCAACCTCACTCTTGGATTGAAACGGTCGCATCAAGGCTCGTTGCAGGGGCCGCAGCTATTGGGCAGATTGATCGCCGCTGCGCTTGGGGAAATAGGGCGGTTTGGTCCGAATGACCCTAATGGGCGAAGCAAAAAGGTCACGTGGTTGGAATTTTCGTGGATCCTGGCTTCCAATCGGCAGGTCGTTGCGGCGGCTCGTTCGGCGATGGGCGAACCCATAAAGACCTATCGTCTTTACTCTGGCATTCTGGATAAATTGCTGTGCGCGTAGCCGTGGCGTACGCTGCCGGATGCCGCCGAGCACAGTCCATGTTCAAAGTGCCGCTTGCCGCGCTGATGTTTTTGACATGCTGCTTTTCGGCGAGCGCCGAAACGCCTCGCGCCTTCGTCGAGCGCGTCATCTCGACACTGACCGATAAAAACGCTCGGTCCGGCTCAACCGCTGTCGAATTGGTGGCCGCCTTTCGGTCCAACCTGGATGGGTTCGTCGACATCGGGGAAATGGCCAGAAGAGCAATTGGAGAGAATTGGGACCGACTCGATGGTCCAACGAAGGATGCATATCTAGCAGCCTACCGCTCTTTCCTAGGTAGAGTTTTGTTTCAGCGACTAGGCATGATGTCGTTGCGCGATGTTGTCTATTTTGGCGACAGGCCGCAACAGGACGGTACCGATCTCGTCGATACTCGGCTGATACTATTCGATGGCAAGGAGCATGACGTACTCTGGCATATCGAGCCAAATCCGACGCACCTTATTGTCGATTTGACCTATGACGGAGTTCTCGCCAGCGAAGCACAACGGCGCGAGTTCGGCGTCATCTTGAATGCCAATGCTGGCGACCTCACCGCACTCCCAAAGGGCGTGGAGCATCTCGTGCCATGACCGCGTCGCCTACACAGGTTTCGCCGACGAACGATCCGGCGCCTGCAATTCCTCTGCTGGCGCTCGAAGGCATCACCAAGGGTTACGAACAGAGCTCGCCACTCTTTACGGATTTGACGCTTGAGATTTTTCCAACGCAAAGCGTGGCGATAATGGGTCCGAGCGGAAGCGGCAAGTCGACGCTCCTTCATATCATGGGCGGATTAGTCTCGCCCGACGGTGGCCGGGTTCTGATCCGGGGGGTCGAATGCGGCAGCCAAGCTCAATGGGACGAAGTGCGGATGCGCACGTTGGGGCATATCTTCCAGGACGCATGGCTTCTGCCAAGTTTGACTGCGGCCGAGAATATCGAAATTCCCATGATCGGCATGGAACGCTCGGCGCGTGCACGACGTGATCGCGTCGCTTGGCTCCTCGAAATGACCTCGATGTCCGACCGCGCCAATGCACGGGCCGCTATTTTGTCCGGGGGGGAGCGACAACGCGTTGCATTTGCGAGAGCAATCGCAAATCGCCCGAAAATTATTCTGGCCGATGAGCCGACCGGGAACCTCGATAGCCGAAACAAGGGATTTGTGGTCGAGCTTCTTCATGATCTTTGTGATCGCGAGGGTGCGGCGCTGGTCTTGGCCACGCATGATGTCAATGTGGCTGATACGTGCCGTACTAAGCTCATGCTCTCTCAGGCCGACGTTCGGTTGCAATAATCCATGTTGATTCCCGTTTTTCGGCTCGCGATGCGCGATCTGACCGCGCGTTCACTGCGCTGTTTCTTGACCGTCTCAGGCATCGCAATCGCGGTCGGAACATATGTCGCCGTAGAAGGGCTGGTGAGTGGCTTCGAGCGAGCGCTTACGAATAACGCCTCGCAGACAGACGTGCAGTTGGAAGTCACAGAAAAGGAACCAATCGACTTTCTTTCCAGCCTCATTCCGGAATCAGTTGCCGACAGGATCGCCGCAGTTCCGGGTGTTGCCGCGGTCGCACCGATACTGGTCCGACTCTCACCCCTGTCCGACGGCAGGACGATCCCGATAGTAGGCTGGCCCGACGATGCGTTTTTATGGAAGACGATCAACGTTGTCGACGGCCGCATCCCGCGATCCAATCAACCGGTGGAAGCCTTGATCGGAGCCAGGCTGGCCAGCTCAATAGGCGTGCGAATTGGCGACGTCGTGCAAATCCTCGGCGTTGGCGTAAAAGCTGTTGGCATCGCCGAGACCATCGATCGGATCAATCGATCCTCGATTTTTCTGCGATTGCCAGATTTACAAGCCATCACCCACCGGTCGGGCCAAGTGACGTCGGTGGGCGTCAAGCTTGCGGCCACCGCACTTGGAAACATTCCTGAGATACAGAAAACACTTTCGTTACGTGTCCAAGGCTTCGATGTCGTGAGCACCGAGAGCCTTTCCAGAGATAACTTCCTTATGGTTCTAACCCGTTCCTTTTCGAGGGTCATGGCGGTCATTGCCATAAGTCTTGTCTCGTTTGGCGTGCTGAATACGATCTCGACATCAGTCACAGAGCGCCGTCATGAGTTTGCAATCATGCGTGCCGTCGGTTGGCCGGTGCGACGCATAGCATTGTTTGTGATGTTTCAATCGAACGCAATTTCCGTTGCTGGGGTGGGACTGGGACTCGCACTGGGTTACGCGGGCGCTCGAGGTCTGGGGGACCTGTCCGCATACTCGGCATATCTGGAGCCTCAATTTGAGCCACAGATGCTGCTGTGGGGGATTTGCGTCTGTTTTGCCGTAAGCACACTCGGAGCGTTGATTCCGCTGTGGACGATTTCGCGCATGGACCCCGCCACGGTGCTGCGGAGTCCGTAAATCAAATGGCGGCCGGCTGTGGGTGCAGCGGGACATGGTTTGACGCATTGCAAATCCAGATTGTATTGGTAACGATCCGAGGGCAGACGGCGCTGGCTTAGCACGGTCCGCTTAGCGGGCGCGTAGGCAAAAGTCGAGGCACGCAAGCGTTTTCGGCGCGACGGGGATTTGGGTGGCGTTGCGTAGTGTGGAGGGGGCGGCTGCCGATAGCGCCAACGTAGCCGGCTGGCCGGGAGGCGGTCCGCCGCCAGCACCGCTGCGACCAGCGCGGAATCCTGCCCGTATTTTGCCAAAACGGCGGCCCGGCACCTGCCCGGAAGTGGACTGCCTCCGCGGCCTGCTGCCGCGCCGCATCATCGCCGCCGCGGAACGCCGTGCCCGGTCGATCGGGCTGGGCGCCGAGCGGGTCCTGATTTGCGCCGACGCCATCACCGAGGAGGCCTATCTTGTTGCGCTGGCCGCCGCTCTCGGCACCACCTATGAGCCGCTCGACCGCGTGCCGCGACACGATTGTCCGCTCAGCGATCACGAGCTGATCCAGGCAGCCGCGGCCGGATTATTGCCGCTGCGCCGGGCCGGCCGCTTGATCTGGGTTATCGCGCCCCGCTGCGGCACCGCGCGCCGCCTTGCCGATCCGCACCAGCCGCATCCGAAATGGCTGCGCCCGTTCTGCCTGACATCGTCCGAACATCTGCGCCGTTTCGTGGCCCGGCATGCCGGACGCGCACTCGGCCGGACTGCCGCCGACGGCCTCAAGCGCTCGCGGCCGCTGTTCTCGAATGCGCCGCGGACCAAAGGCTGGCGGACCGGCGTCACCATCGCGCTCATGGTGCTGGCCGTCATGCTGTTCGGCATCGCTCCGGCGATGACAATCGGAGCAATCGGCACGGTGCTGTGCCTGGTTTTCCTCGCCACCGCCACGCTGCGGCTATGGAGCGCGTTCATCACCGATAGGTCGCCCGGGGGCTCGGCGCGCATCGGCGACGACAGGCTGCCGATCTACACGATCATTTGCGCGCTGTACCGCGAGTCTGCCGTAGTCGAGAATCTTGTCGCTTCGATCCGCGCGCTGGACTATCCGCCGGAAAAACTAGACGTGAAATTCGTCATCGAGGACGACGACGAAGAGACCAGGCATGCGCTTGCCGGCCTTGAGCTCGGTCCGCCCTTTGAGATCATGACGGCGCCGGCGATCGGTCCGCGCACCAAGCCGAAGGCGCTTAATGTCGCACTGCCGTTTGCCCGCGGCGCGTTCACGGTCGTCTACGACGCCGAGGACACGCCGGAGCCCGATCAGCTCCGGCGCGCGGTCGCCGCCTTCAGGTCCGCCGGCCACCGGCTGGCCTGCGTGCAGGCGTCGCTGACCATCGACAACACCGCCGATAATTGGCTGACGCGCATGTTCACGGCGGGCTATGCCGGCCAGTTCGACGTGTTGTTGCCCGGGCTGGCGGCGATGCGCCTGCCGTTTCCGCTCGGCGGATCGTCCAATCATTTCCGCACCGCCGCGCTACGCAAGGTCGGCGGCTGGGATCCCTACAATGTCACCGAGGACGCCGATCTCGGCATCCGTCTCAACCGCCTCGGCTACCGCTCCATGGCGCTTTCGTCGGCGACCTACGAGGAGGCGCCGGCGCGTTTCACGCAATGGCTCAAGCAGCGCACGCGCTGGTACAAAGGCTGGATGCAGACTTGGCTGGTGCATATGCGCCGGCCGCGCCGGCTGTTGCGGGAACTCGGCTCCGCGGGCGCATTCACTTTTCAGCTTCTGCTCGCCGGCAATGTGTTGGCGGCCCTGGTCCATCCGATATTCATGGCCGGGCTTTGCTATGTGCTGTTGGGTCAGCCGCCGTTGCGGGCGGTCGGCGCCATGGGCGACGCCGCGCCGGTCTATGCCGCGACGCTGCTGTTCGGCTACGCCTCCACCATCGCACTTGATGCCATTGGCCTGCGGCGGCGCGGGCTTCTGCATCACGCCTGGGTGCTTATCCTGACGCCGCTGTACTGGTTTTTGCTCTCGCTGGCCGCGTGGCGCGCATTGTTCCAACTCTGGCGCGACCCGCAGCGCTGGGAAAAGACCGAGCACGGTCTGGCCGGGACTTCGCGCCTGTGGGGCTCACGCCCCGCGGCATCCGCCGGCCGCCCAGCTATCCGTTCCAGGCATTCGACCTATGAACCCATTGCACCGCTGGCGATCATGGCGACATCGCGCGGCGCAATGGCGGAAATCGCCCGCAGCGATCAGGCTTTTCTCGCCGACCCGCGGCTGCAACAGCGCCGAATGATCCGCTCCATGCGGGCGACGCCGCAGTAGCTCCGCCGCCAAGATCGTGGCAGATTGTGCGGGACATCCGGCAACAATGACAACCGGGGAGAGCACGACATGGCTTGGGCTAAAGTAACGGATATCGCTTATGGACGGCTTCGATCGCCCGATCTCGATGTCATGGAAGAGTTCCTGACGCGGTTCGGCATGCAGCGGTCGGAGCGGACCAGTAACGCGCTCTACATGCGCGGCACCGATCCGGCTCACCACATTCACGTCACCGAAAAGGGTGATCCGAAATTCGTCGGTATCGCCTATTACGTCGACAGCGAAGACGACTTGAAGCGCCTTGCCAAGGCGCCCGGGGCGTCGGGGGTCGAGTCAATCGACGAGCCCGGCGGCGGCAAGCGGGTGCGGCTGACCGAGCCGAACGGCTATCAGATCGAAGTGGTCTGCGGCATCGAGGCCGTCAAACCGATCCCGGTTAGGCGGCAAAAGCTCAATTCCGGCGAAGCGCCGACGGCGCGGGCCGGCGAATTGATGCGTTTGCCGAGAGAGGCCGCGCACGTCAAGCGCATCGGCCATGGCGTGCTGATGACGCCGCGTTTTAAGGAAACAGTCGGCTGGTTCCGCGAGGCGCTGGGCATGATCTGCTCCGACGACGTCTACGTCGAGAAGCAGGATAACTTGATTGGTTCGTTCAATCGCTGCGACCGCGGCGACACTTACGTCGATCATCACGTCTTCTTCTGTCTCTATCATGAGAAGACCGGGTTGAACCATTTCTCCTTCGAGGTGCCGGATATCGACGACGTCTGCATGGGCCACGATTACCTCAAGGGTTTTGGCAAGTACGAGCATATGTGGGGCATCGGCCGCCATGTGCTCGGCAGCCAGGTCTATGACTACTGGGCCGATCCATGGGGCCGCGTCCACGAGCATTGGGCCGACAGCGACCGCCTCAACCTCGCCAACGGCTCCAATCTCATTGCCGCGGAAGAAGCGCTGCGGTCGCAATGGGGCGAGCGGCCGCCGGATAAATTCATCAATCACGCGAGTCCGTAAATCGCGGGGACGATGATGCCAAAGCAGAGGATCGCCGGCTCGTTCGTCGCGCTGATTACGCCGTTCAACAAGGACGGCTCGGTGGATTTCGCGGCGTTCCGCAGCCTGCTCCGGTTCCAGGCGGAGCACGGCACCAAGGCGGTGCTGATCATGGGCTCGACCGGCGAAACGTCCATGCTCGCGCCGGACGAGAAGAAGAAAATCATCGTCGAGACGGCGAAGATGAAACCGGGAAAAATGCCGATCTTTTTCGGCTGCACCGGCAACAACACCGAGACGACGATCGCCAACGTGCGTTTCGCGCGCGACAACGGCGCCGACGGCGCGATCCTCGCCGCGCCGGCCTATATCTGCGCGCCGGAACATGACATCGAACGTTTCTTCCTCGACGTCGCCGATGCCACCGACCTGCCGCTCGGCATCTACAACAATCCGCCGCGGGTGAAGAGTGACCTGCACTGGGACAATCTCATCCGCATCTTCAAGCATCCGAACTACGTGGTGCATAAGGAATCGACCGATCGCGTCGGCCAGGTGGCGCAAGTGCTGGCGGCCAAGCCCGATGTCTCGGTAATGTGCTGCGACAGCCCCAATCTCGGGCTTGTGGTGCCGACCATGAGCCTTGGCGGCCACGGCACCGCGAACATGACCGGCAACATCGCGCCGGCCGAGCTCGCAACGATCTCGACGCCATGGGCGAGCTACACCGAGGCCGAGGGCTTCAAAGCCGCGTATCTGCGGCTGTTGCCGCTCCTGCATTTCACCTATTCGGCGATCAATCCGGTCGCCGTGAAGTCGCTGATGAAAGCGCTCGGCATGCCGTCAGGCGAGCTGCGCAAACCGCTCACCGGCCTCGGTGCCGAAGCGCTCGCCAAGGGACTGCGCATCATCGCTGATCTTGGGCTCGACAAGACTTACGGCTACAAACTCAAGCCGCTCTCGGCCGTGGCGGCTTGAAGCCGCTGCGACGCCAACGTCAAGACCGAATAGACAGGCCCGGATCAACGGGCCGACAGGGAGGTAACCGACCATGAGCAGGATCGCATCGATCGCACTCGCCGGCGCTATTGCCGGATTTGCCGGCATGGCAATCGCCCAACAGGCGGCGCCGTCGCCAGCAACGCCGGCGCCGGCGCCGCGCGATTTCTCCAAGGTGGAGATCAAGACCACCGATCTCGGCAACAACACCTATATGCTCCAAGGCGAAGGCGGCAACATCACCATCGCCGTCGGCAGCGACGCCGTATTCATGGTGGACTCCGAATTCGCGCCGCTGCACGACAAGATCAAGGCCGCAATCGAGAAGATCAGCAAACTGCCGGTTAAATACCTCGTCGATACGCACTTCCACGGCGACCATACCGGCGGCAATGCACTGTTCCACAAGGATGGCGCGGTCGTCGTCGCCCAGATCAATGTGCGCACGCGCCTGGCCGCCGGCACGACCAACGGGCTGACCGGCGCGAAAACGCCGCCGGCCGATGCCGACGCGCTGCCGACCAAGACTTACACCGATCGTTTGACGCTCCAGATCAAGGGCCGGCACGCGTTCTTGCTTGGCCATCCGAAGAACGCCCATACCGATGGCGACACTTACGTTCTGTTCCCGGACGCCAACGTGCTGTCCACCGGCGACATTTTCGTCACCGGCCGCTATCCCAATAGCGACTTTGCCAACGGCGGCAACATCAAGGGCATGATCGCGGGTGCCGAGATCTATCTCAAGCTGGCCAACGACAAGACCAAGATCGTGCCGGGCCATGGCTCGCTTGCCAGCAAGGCAGATCTCGAAGCCTACATCACCATGCTGAAGACGGCGCGCGACCGCATGGCGAAGCTGGTCAAGGAGAGCAAGAGCGAGGCCGACGTGGTGGCGGCAAAGCCGTTCACCGATTACGACGCCAAGCTGTCGGTTAACCCGCAGGCGAGCACGAATTTCATCCGCGTGGTCTATCACTCGCTCGCGGACAAACCCGCCGCGACAGCGGCGAGCGCGGCACACTGAAGCCGCGTCACGCTGACGTGCAGCAGCGACCGGGTGCCCGTCAAGCCACTTTGCGCTTGACGGCAAGCCCGTCGAGATGGGCCAAGACCTCCTCGATGTGCAGCACGTCGGCATATTTGTGGTGCAGGTCGAACAGATTGACCTTGTGGCTGATGATCGAGCGGTCGTAGGTGCATTCCTCGACCACGACGTTGTGGAAGCCGTACGAGAACGCGTCGACGGTGGAGGCGCGCACGCAACCCGAGGTGCTCTCGCCGCAAATGATCAGCGAGTTGACGCGCAGTTGCTGGAGGTGGGCGATCAGCGGCGTACCGAAAAATCCCGAGGCGCGCTCCTTGTAGATCACCAGCTCGCCCGGCTGCGGCGCAAGCTCCGCCTTGATGCCGTAGACGTCGTCGCGCTCGCGCGCGATCGTGCGGTTGGTCGAGTGCACGCCGCCGGTCTCGGCATGGCGCGTGGTGTAGATGACCGGCACGTTGGCGCGCCGCGCCGCCGCAAGCAGTTTTTGGGTCGGCGGCAGCGCCTTCCAGGCGTGCTCGCCGCAGGAGCCGGAGAATTCGCGATCGGCTTCGCGCACCGGCTGGCTGCCGCCCTGATAGGCCTTGTTGTAGAGATCGATGGCGAGAACCGCCGGATTGTCGCCGACATAGGTCTTGCGCCGGTAGGCCTGATAAATCTCGATGGTGTCGGCGTCGATGACGTCCTGCCAGCAATGGTCTTCGAAATCCCGCGCCATGATCGGCTCCCGCCAAAGTTCCGCGATCGCGGCTGCCCTTATAGCATCACCCGCGCGTGTGATCTGCATCCGAATGGAACTCAGGGCGCGCCGCGCGAAAAACAGGAACGCGTCTCGCGATTAAGCTGGGAAATCCTCGAACTCTTGCCATAATACGGCGGCATGGTCGGGACCGATCGTAGGGGAAGGGTCGCTTCATGAAATGGCAGGCAGCTTTGGCCGGCGCTTTGGCGTCGGCTGTCGTCGGCTTTATGGCGTCGTCCATTGTCGCGCCGTCTGCGGCCTCCGCGGACATCCGCATCGTCGGCGACCCGGGGGGCGAAGTCTCCTCCTACATCCGCAAGTTCCATGAGCTGCGCGATTCGGGACAGCGCGTGGTGATCGACGGTCCGTGCCTTTCAGCCTGCACATTGCTGACCGGCATCATTCCGCGCGACCACGTTTGCGTCACCCAGCACGCCATGCTCGGGTTCCACGCCGCCTCCTACTACGATGACGCCTCACGCTCACTGGTGCCGACCCGCGAAGGCAGCGCGCTGGTGATGCGGCTCTACCCGGCGCAAATCCGCAATTGGATCGAGCGCCATGGCGGCCTGACGCCGCACCTGATCGAGCTTCGCGGCCACGAGCTTACGGCGCTCTACCACACCTGCCAGTAAGTCGGCGTCCGCCCCGGGGGCCGTGGTTGTCGCTTATCGGGTTCCGGCATATCTACGGGGAGCCATGCCCGAAACCGCCGTGCCACCGGTGCCACGCTTGACGCTACGGCCAATGCTGATGCTCGCAACGGCAGGCGCGATCGCGATTGCGGGCACCGTCTTACTCTGGGCGCATTACGGCACGGCGGTCTTTTTCGAAACGATCCGCGCCGGCTTTGCCGCCTGCTTCGGATGAGCGGAGACCCGCGGTGAACGAAAAATCCACTCGCATCCTGCTGATACTCGCCGCATTTCTCAGCGGCCTGGTGCTGTTCTTCGGCGCCATCCTGTTCATCACCGGACGCGCGCCCTCGCCCACCGGGACGGCGATCGCTGCGGTCGGCGGGCCGTTCCATCTCGAGGATCAAAGCGGCAAGCCGGTCACCGACAAGGACATGAAGGGCCGCCCGTTCCTGGTGTTCTTCGGCTTCACGCACTGCCCCGATATCTGCCCGACCACCCTGTTCGATATTTCGCAGGTGCTGCGCAAGCTCGGACCCGATGCCGACCGCACCGGCGCCTTGTTCATCACCGTCGATCCGGAGCGCGACACTCCCGCGGTGATAAAAGACTATCTTTCAAATTTCGATCCGCACCTGCGCGGGCTGACCGGCGATCGAGCGTCGATCGACGCGGCGATCAAAGCGTACCGCGTCTATGCCAAGAAAATTCCGCTCGACGGCGGCGACTACACCATGGACCACACCGCGGTGGTCTATCTGATGGACAAGAACGGCCAGTTCGTCGCGCCGTTCGACATCAAACGCACGCCGGAAGCCGCGGCCGCGGATCTGCGCCGGTATTTCTGAGACGGCGGCAACAGTGTTTCGGCCGTTACGCGTGATAATCCGCGGCAACGGTCTCGTCGACGTGCTTGCCGCCCATGGCGTTGAACACCGGCGTCAGCACGATCACGAGCACGAGGTTGAGAATGACGGTGTAGAGCGCCGTGTAGCCCGGAAAGTTCATGCCGCCGATGGAGATCACATAGGTCGGCGTGAACTTCATCGCCGCCGCCATCGCCGTGCCCGCCGCAGTGCCCGCCGCCCAGCCGACGAGCAGCGCCCAATCGTTGAACCAGCGGGTGTAGGCGCCGAGCAGCACTGAAGGCAGCGTCTGGATGATCCAGATGCCGCCGAGGAGCTGAAGCTGGATGGCGTATTGCGTCGGCACGAAGATGATGAAGATCAGCGCGCCGAGCTTGACGATCAGCGACACCCACTTCGCCATCTGGGCTTCTTCCTTGTCGGTCGGATTCTTGTTGATGAACTCGCGATGGATATTGCGGGTATAGAGATTGGCCGAGGCGATCGACATGATCGCCGCCGGCACCAGCGCGCCGATGCCGATGGCCGCAAACGCAATCCCGACGAACCAGGACGGGAAGCTGTGCAGGAACAGCGCCGGCACCGCGAAATTGTTGCCGAACTGCTTGAAGCCGTCGGCGAATTCGGGGAGCCCGCCGACACCGGCCGCGATGGCGAAGAAACCGACCAGCGCCAGCAGACCGAGCATGAACGAGTAGCCCGGCAGCATCGCGGCATTGCGGCGAATGGCGTGTCCGCTCGAGGCGCTGAGGATGCCGGTCAGCGAATGTGGATAGAGGAAAAGCGCCAGCGCCGATCCGAGCGCCAGCGTCGCATAGACGCCATAGGCGCCGGTGGTGTTGGCTCCCGGAACCGCGAGCAACAGCTTCGCCGGCGGCACTGCTGCGAAGATTTTGGCAAAGCCGCCGAGCTGGATCGGGATGACGATCACGGCGGCAATTGCGGTGACGTAGATCAGGATATCCTTGACGATAGCGATCGACGCCGGCGCCCGCAGCCCGCTGGTATAGGTAAAGGCCGCGAGAATAACGAAGGCGATGACCAGCGGCAGATCGGCGGCGTAGCCGGTGCCGGAGACGCCCATCGCGCCGATCACGACCTGCAAGCCGACCAGTTGCAGCGCGATGTACGGCATGGTCGCGACAATGCCGGTGATGGTGATCGCCAGCGCCAGCCAGCGATTGCCGAAGCGGCCGTGCACGAAATCGCCCGCCGTGATGTAGTTGTGCTTGTGGCAGACATTCCACAGCCGCGGAAAGGCCAGGAACAGGATCGGATAGATCATCACCGTATAAGGCACCGCGAAGAACGCGATCGCGCCGGCGCCGAAGGCGAGCGCCGGAACGGCAATGAAGGTATAGGCGGTGTAAAGGTCGCCGCCGATCAGGAACCAGGTAATGATTGTGCCGAAGCGCCTGCCGCCCAATCCCCATTCATGCAATTGGTCGAGATCGCCCTTGCGCCAATGCGCGGCCACGAAACCCAGCCACGTAATGAATCCGAACAGCGCCACGAAGATGATGAGAGCAGTCCAATTCACACCTTGCACGGCATTCCTCCCCCGTATTTCCCTTATTCTTTTTTATTTTCTAGTTATCCCGCGATGCAGCGGGACGAGCGTCGCATCACAACAGGTTCTAGTCGTCGGTCGCGAAATACACGACCGCGGTCAGAACGGCCCCGATGATTACGCAGAGCATCTGATACCAATAATAGAACGGTATCCCCGACCATGATGGCTCGACCGTGTTGTAGAACGGCGGCCAGAGCACCGCGACGAATTGAATCACGAGGAGCAGATACCACCAGCTCCAGCACCCGCGTTTTTCGGTTTGCTCAGCCATTTTTCCCACCCCGCACAAGCCATTTGAGGCTCTTGAGCGGCAGGATAGCCGGTGTGTCTTTGCCGATCAAAGAAAAAAGCACGCCCCGCCGACGGCCGGCGAAGCTGTAAGGTCCAGGACGGCCTGCGGCAGCGGCAGCGCGCCTCAGGCGGCGGTTTTTTCCGCGGCGATTGTGCGCTGCATGAAATTCACGAAAACGTTGGCGATCTCGGCTTCGTAAGCGCCCCAGTCCGGGAACGGGATCAGCGGCACCTCCTGGTCGGTGATCGGCAGCTGGTGCAGCTCGCTGCCCGGAATGAGGTTGTGCGCGATGCGCCCGCTGGCGCTGGAATGGGTCTGGTCATTGCCGGGAATGACCAGGGTGGGCACCTTGATCGACCGCAGTTCCGGCTCGCTCACCCCCATGACCGGGTGCTTGCCGCCGGCGGCGAATATCTCGTTCCAGCGGGTGAACACCGCGATGAATTTGTCGGCCGGCAGCTTGGCGAGATAATCGCGGCCGCGCGGATTCTCCTTGAACCGCTCCTTCCACGCGTCCATGGCGCAGACCGCCGCCATGCCGCCCGCTTTGGCGGCGCGGATGAACTGACCGTAGTAGTTCTCCGGCAGCCGGCCGGCGGCAAAGGCGCCGCCGGTGACCCGCAGCAACAGCAGGCCGCGCACTGCTTGCGGATATTTCAGATAAAACCGGATCGAGGTCCGCGCGCCCGCCGACGAGCCGCTGAAGAACGCCGGCAGCGCATCGTTCTGGCGCAGCAATTCGTACATGTCGCCCAGCCACGGCGCCTCTTCGCCTTCGTCGCCTTCGATCCACAGGTCCGACGCGCCGGTATTGCGGCGATCGTGCAGCATGACGCGGAAGCCGTGCTTGGCGATCTTTTGCGCCAGCGGAATAAACTCGTCATGGCCGCGCCGGCCGCCGGTGGTCGCCATCAGCCACGGACCGCGCTCGCCGATGACCTGCCAGTTGATGTTGACGCCGCGAATATTGCTGACCGGCATTTTATCCTCCAAGTTTGTTAAGCCACCGTAGCGCCGAAGACGCGAAGGTGGAAGCCGCGAAGTAGCAGCCTCCGCCGATTTGTGATAAGAAAACTGAATCAGCAAATCCTCGCTATGGCGAGGTTTTTTCCGCAGACTGTCAAAGCCAATTCATATTGAAAAAGCGGTCGATTACGTCGAGCGCGAAACGGCCGAGTTGATCGATATCTATCTGGAACAGGCCAATGTCGTCAGTGGTATCATCGGTATTTATGGAATCAAGGCGCTACATTCAGTCAGTCATCTGGCGCGCGGACGTCGCGTATTTAGATAAGGACGATTGGAAATACGAGACGAGCACGGCAGGTGCTGGACGTGGTGGTCGAACGCATACATTCGGCATTTACTCGCCGGCTGAGAAATTAAAAGAATGCGCAGCTTACGTTCTTGATAGCGTCGAGCTAAAGGGCGGAAAGCCAGTGCTGAAGGATGAACTCCCCGCGATTCTGCGACGCCGAACAAAGGGGCAACGCGGCCTAAATAGCAGTGAACGATATCACGTAAATAGCGACCATCGCTTGACATTCGTCCCCATTTCAGCTACAAGCCGCGAATCTTGCTCCCGTAAAGGACGTCAGCCGGTGACCCCGGCTGATGGAGCGAGAGCGGTTCCCGCGGGCGCGGGTTCGTCACCTGCGCTCCCGGGCGGCTCCGGGGAGATACGCCCGGCCGGCACCATGACCGGTCTGCGAGGCAACTCGCTGCACTGGAACGGCGGGGAACGGGTAACGCCCGTTCCTGCGTAGCCCGTCTTCAGGAAGCGCGTAACTGGAGTTGAGCGGTGGCGTTCGGTCGCTGCCGCAAGCGCCGTGGTGGGACGCCGACAGGCGAGCGGCCCCCACCCTTCCCTCCCCCGCT
>Ga0102924_1001186_pt1 | contig 30687 bp, 28 predicted proteins | sample PaiPotPPM11metaG_FD_80116 | JGI IMG/M metagenome (GOLD analysis project Ga0102924, IMG submission 80116) | Iron sulfur acid spring bacterial and archeal communities from Banff, Canada, to study Microbial Dark Matter (Phase II) - Paint Pots PPM... ... | reverse complement strand
CATCAGCCCCGCTGGGCACACTCTCCCAACCATCCGCACAAAGATCACCCCTTCCCCCAATAATAGGGGAAGGGGTGATCTTTGTGCGGATGGTTGGGAGAGTGTGCCCAGCGGGGCTGATGTCCGGGGCACCTAACCCTGCTTTGCCTGGCGGCAAAGCTGTCCCTTCCCGAAACGGGAAAGGGACTTCTGGAGCGTTCCAATTTGCGCCGAACGGCGGCAGGGCTGGAGTGTCCTGCGGGATCTGCGGCGGGTTTATCTCTCACCGGTATGTGGGTCGTCGAACCGTCCCTTCCCGTTTCGGGAAGGGACAGCTTTGCCGCCAGGCAAAGCAGGGTTAGGTGCCCCGTCAGCCCGTCGCTGTCGGGAACGCTCGCTCAAGCCGAATACGCCAGCAGACCTTCTTCTTCCGTCGGCAGGTTGCGCTTGATCAGCTCGAAGTATTCGAGCGCGATGCCCGCGCCGATCGCCACGCAGTGCATCGGCTCTTCGGCCACCAGGCAGGGCACGCCGGTCTCCTGCGTGATCAGGTCGTCCAGATGGCGCAGCAGCGCCCCGCCGCCGGTGAGCACGATACCGTGGTCGATCACGTCCGAGGCCAGCTCCGGCGGCGTGCGTTCGAGCACGGAGCGCACGCACTGCACGACGAGCGCCAGTCCTTCCTGAATGGCGCCGGTAATCTCGGTCGAGGTGATCGTGATCGTCTTCGGCAGGCCGGTGATCAGGTCGCGGCCGCGCACGCTGCAGGCCAGGTCTTCCTCGACCGGCAGGGCGCTGCCCACCGCGATCTTCACCTCTTCAGCCGTGCGATCGCCCAGCACGACGTTGTGACGGCGGCGGATGTACTGCGTGATCATGTCGTCCAGACGGTCGCCGGCCGAGCGCACCGACTCGGTGACGACGAGGCCGTACATCGAGACGACGGCGGTCTCGGTGCGGCCGGCGCCCACGTTGACGACCATGTGCCCGCTGGGCGAGCCGACCGGGATGCGGGCGCCGATCGCGGCGGCCAGCGGCTCCGGGATCAGGTGCGCCGGGCGGCGTGCGCCGGCCTGCTCGGCGGCGTCGCGCACGGCACGTTGCTCCACGCTGGTCACACCGGCCGGCACGCAGATCATCACTTCCGGCTTGATGAAGTTGAACTTGCCTACGACCTGCTGCACGTAGTGGCGCAGCATCGCCTCGGTGATCAGGTAGTCCGCGATCACGCCGTCGCGCATCGGCCGCACGACGGAGATGCTGTTGGGCACGCGGCCGAGCATGCTGCGCGCCTCCTCGCCCACGCCGACGAGGTTGTTGTCGCGCACGCCAAGCGCGACTACCGCCGGCTCGTCGACGACGATGCCGCGGCCTTTGACGTAGACGAGCACGTTCGCCGTGCCCAGATCGATGCCCACTTTTTTTGCAAACATGCCCGCTCCGAGCTGTACGCGACGCGGGCAAGGCCCAGCCGCGGAAACGGCGCCGGCCGCGCGTCAGACGCGCTGAATGGCGGCGCCGAGGTTAGTCAATTTTACGTCCAAATCCTGGTACCCGCGATCGAGATGGAACACATCACTGATCTCTGTCTCGCCGTGTGCGGCCAAGGCGGCGAGTACCAGCGCCGCGCCGGCGCGCACGTCCAGCGCCCGCACTGACGCGCCGACCAGCGGCGTCGGCCCGCTGATCACCGCGGTCGAGCCGGCCTGCACCATCTCCGCGCCGAACTTGCGCAGCTCGCCCAGGTAGAGGAAGCGGTTGTCGTAGACGCGCTCGTGCACGAAGCTGACCCCGTCCGCCTGTGTGAGCAGCACCGCGAGCAGCGCCTGCATGTCGGTGGCAAGGCCAGGATAGGGCACGGCCTGCACCTGCGTGGCCTTCAGCCGGCCGCAGTGCGCCACGCGCAGCCCGCACTCGAACTCCTCGACATGGACGCCCATGTCGCACATCTTGCTGATCAGCGCCTCGAGGTGGCAGGGCACGGCGTCTTCGATCGCTACGTCTCCCTGCGTGAGCGCCGCGGCCAGCGCAAACGTGCCGGCCTCGATGCGGTCGGGAAGCACGCGGTGGCGCGTGCCGCCCAGCGCCTCCACGCCCTCAACCTCGATCGTGTGCGAGCCGGCGCCCTCGATCTGGGCGCCCATCTTGTTCAGCATCTCGGCCAGCGAGACGATTTCCGGCTCGGCCGCGGCGTTGACGATGCGCGTGTGCCCGCGCGCCAGCACCGCGGCCAGCAGAATGTTCTCCGTGCCCAGCACACTGGGATAGTCCATGAAGATGCGCGCCCCGCGCAGCGACGGCGCCCGCGCCACGAACTTGTCGCCCTCCCGCGTGATCTCGGCGCCGAGCGCGGCAAAGCCGGCGAGATGCACGTCGAGCGGGCGCTGGCCGATCACGTCGCCGCCGGGCGCGGCGCAGGCCGCCTCGCCGAAGCGGCCGAGCAGGGCGCCCATCACGACGAAGCTGGCGCGCAGCGACGTAACGAGCCGGCTGGGCGCCTCCGTGCGCCAGACGCCGTGCCCGCTGACGCGGTAGACATCGAGCAGCTCGGGGTCGCGCGTCACCGAGGCGCCGAGATGACGCAGAATCATCGCCATGACGACGGTATCGTCGATGCCGGGGACGTTTTCGAGCGTCGTCTCTTCGGAGGAGAGCAGGGCGGCGACCATCATCGGCAGCGCGGCGTTCTTGGCGCCGCTGACGCGCACAGCCCCTTCCAGCCTGCGTCCGCCCTCGATCCGCAGGCGGCTGTCGCGCCCGTAGCCCGCAGGTTTCATAACCCGTCCACGGCTGGCTGCAAGGGGTGAACCACCACGCACCGGTTCAGTAACGTGGGCAGCAACCATGCTGCCGCGCCGGGCTGCCCGCCTCAGCATAGCGAAGCGCGTTGCAGGCACGCAACAACGGCGCGACGTAGGCCGATCCGCGGCGAGGCGGTTTCGGGAGAGCGCTCCCAGCGGCGTCGGGCTCCCGGGGCACCTAACCCCGCTTTCGCTGAAGCGAAAACTGTGTTGAAAGTCTCCGACGGTTGCGCTGCGCTCTGGCCCGACACGGGAAGGGTTTGATCCGAGGACACGCGGATGGGTGGGAGAACTACCTCTCGGGCGGCCCGTGAGGACACCCCGGCCGCGCCGCCGTCCGACGCTGTGGGGAACGCTCCAAAAGTCCCTTCCAGTTTCGGGAAGGGACAGACCTCGCCTGCGAGGTCAGGGTTAGGTGCCCCGCTCACTCCCCGCGCGGCTGGCCGGGCTGGCCGGGGCCGCCGCGGCGACGGCGGCGCTCGGCCACGCGGATGCGCACGTCCGCACGGCGGGCGGCGGCGAAGACGGCGGCCACGTCGATGTCGGTCTGGCGCGTCGCCATCGCCTCTTCGGCGCGGCGGCGGGCCGCCTCGGCGCGGGCGATGTCGATCTCGTCCGAGCGCTCGGCGCTGTCGGCGAGAATCGTCACTTTGTCGTCGCGCACTTCGAGGAAGCCGCCGGCGACGAACAGGTCGATCTCCTCGTTGCCGCGGCGGGCGCGCAGCTCCCCGGTTTCGAGGATCGTCATCAGCGGCGCGTGGCGGGGCAGAATACCCAGCTGCCCCTCGCTGCCGGGCGCCACGATGATGTCGAAGCCATCTTCCGAGAGCACTTCGCGTTCGGCCGTAACGATGTCCAGGCTCAGGGGCATGGCTTACTCCCGCAGCGTGCGCGCCTTCTCGACCGCCATATCGATGTTGCCGACCATGTAAAACGCCTGCTCCGGCAGGTCGTCGTGCTTGCCGTCGAGGATCTCGCGGAAGCCGCGCACCGTCTCGGTCAGCGGCACGTACTGGCCCGCCAGGTTGGTGAACTGTTCGGCCGTGAACATCGGCTGCGAGAGGAAGCGCTCGATGCGCCGCGCCCGCCCCACGATCTGCTTGTCCTCGTCCGAAAGCTCCTCGATGCCGAGGATGGCGATGATGTCCTGCAAGTCTTTGTAGCGCTGCAAGACCTGCTGCACGCCGCGGGCCACGTCGTAGTGCTCCTGGCCGACCACCTGCGGGTCGAGCAGGCGTGAGAACGAGGTGAGCGGGTCCACCGCCGGGTAGATGCCGCGGGCAAAGACGGCGCGGTCGAGCGCGACGACGGCGTCCAGATGGCCGAAGGTCGTGGCCACGCCGGGGTCGGTGTAGTCGTCGGCCGGCACGTAGATCGCCTGGAACGAGGTGATCGCGCCCTTCTTGGTCGAGGTGATGCGCTCTTCGAGGTCGCCCATCTCGGTCGCAAGCGTCGGCTGGTAGCCGACGGCCGAGGGCATGCGCCCCAGCAGCGCCGAGACCTCCATGCCCGCCAGTGTGTAGCGGTAGATGTTGTCGATGAAGAGCAGCACGTCGCGCCCTTCGATGTCGCGGAAGTACTCGGCCATGGTCAGGCCGGTCAGCGCGATGCGCAGGCGCACGCCCGGCGGCTCGTTCATCTGGCCGAAGACCAACACCGTCTTGTCGAGCACGCCCGACTCGCTCATCTCGTGCCAGAGGTCGTTGCCCTCGCGCGAGCGTTCGCCCACACCGGCGAAGACCGAATAGCCGCCGTGCTGCTTGGCGATGTTGTTGATCAGCTCGGTCATCGTCACGGTCTTGCCCACGCCGGCGCCGCCGTAGGCGCCGATCTTGCCGCCGCGGGCGAAGGGCGCGATCAGGTCGATGACCTTGATGCCCGTCTCCAAAATCTGCGCCGAGGTCTCCTGCTCCTCGAAGGAGGGCGGCGCTCGGTGGATCGGCAGCGTTTGCACGCCGTCGAGCGCACCGAGGCTGTCCAGCGGCTCGCCCAGCACGTTGAACAGCCGCCCCAGCGTCTTCGGCCCGACCGGCACGGAGATCGGCGCACCCCTATCCACGGCGCGGGCGCCGCGGGTGAGGCCGTCCGTGCTGGTCATCGCCAGCGTACGCACCCAGTTGTTGCCCAGGTGCTGCTGCACCTCGACCACGATCACGTTCGCCTGCTGCTGCTCGCCCTCGCCCAGCTCGGAGGCGTGCTCGGCCGCCGCGTGGCCTTCAAGGTAGAGATCCACGGCGTTGAACAGGTCGGGGAGCTGCTCCGGCGGGAACTCGAGGTCTACGACGGTGCCGATGATCTGCGCTACTCTGCCTTCTGCCATTATCTGTGCTTCCTTGGTCTTGACCGGGCTTCGGCCCGAAGTGTCCTATCTGTATCCACGACCTGCATCCGGCACGCGGCCGTCGGCCCTCATCCTCTCGTCTCTCCTTCTCCCAATCCTGGGAGAAGGGGACGATCCTGAATAGTGCGTTCCGATCACCAGGCGGTTAACCCGACGCCCTTTCGTCCCCGCACCGCGGGATCGCCCCTCGCCCAGGATTGGGAGAGGGGACGGGGGTGAGGGCCGCGGCCTCCAGCCAGTGCAGGTCGAACTGCGCCAGCGTGTGGATGCGGGCGTCGGCCTCCGGGATCGCCAGTCTCTCCGTGTAGGGCGTGTCCACGGCGACCACAGCCATGCCGGCGCGGTGGGCCGACTGCACGCCTTTGGGCGCGTCCTCGATCGCAAGGCAGCGCTCTGGCGCCACGCCCAGCGCTGCCGCCGCCTTGAGATAGATCTCCGGCTCCGGCTTGCCGCGCTGCACCATGTCGCCCGTCACCACCGCCTCGAAGCACTCGCGCAGTCTCAGCCCGGCGAGGCACGCCTCGACCCAGGCCGTGCGCGAGGATGAGGCCACGGCGAGCCGTTTGCCGCGCGCCTGCAGCTCGCTCAGCAGCCAGACCGCGCCGGGCAGCAGCACGGAGTGGTTGGCGTACTGCTGCAGGATCTCGGCGTCGTAGCGGTCGCGGTAGTACGCGAACGGCCGCTTCAGCCCGAAGCGCTGCACCAGATCGCTCCACGTATCTTCGAGCGTGGTGCCGACGTAGCCCAGGTAGCTGTCCAGGTCAAGCGCGGCGCCCTCCTCGGCCAGCAGTGCGTTGACCGTCTCGTGGTGCAGCGGCTCGCTGTCCAGCAGCACGCCGTCCATATCGAAGACGACGGCATCAATTCTCCGGCCCGCGAGGCCCGCGCCTGCCATGCGTCCGCTAGCCCTCCAGCGCCGCGACACCGCCGACGATGTCGAGCAGCTCTTTCGTGATCTGCTCCTGCCGCGCCTTGTTGGCGGCCAGCGTCAGCGAATCAACCATGTCGTTGGCGGCATCGGTCGCGTTCTTCATCGCCACCATCTGCGCCGAGTAGAAGCTGGCGACGTTCTGCAGCACCGCCTCGTAGATCTGCATCTCGATGTAGCGCGGCAAAAGCTGCGCCAGCACCACGGCCGCGGAAGGCTCATAGATGTAGTCGATCAGCCCGCCCTCGCCTGCCGTGCTGCCTTCGGGCGGCTCTACGGGCAGCACCTGGCGCACGGTCGGCCGCTGCGTGGCCGTATTGATGAAATCGGGATAGATCACCAGCACGCGGTCGGTCTCGCCGCCGAGAAAGTCGTCGATCACCTCGCGCACGATCGGTGAGACGTCGGCCGCGCTGGGATAGTCGCCCAGGTCCAGGTACTCGGCCACGACGTGGAAGCCGCCGCGCACCATAAAGTCTCGGCCCTTCTTGCCCACGGCGATGCCGCGGATCTGCGCCTCGGGGCCGGCCTCGCGGATCGTTTGCAGGACGCGGCGGTTGATGTTGCCTGGCAGGCCGCCTGACAGGCCGCGGTTGGGCGAGATCACGACCAGCGTGACGCGGCTGCCCAGCCGTTGCTCCAGCAAGGGATGCACCGCGTCGCCCTCGCCACCCGTATCGACCTGCGCGGCCAGGTTCGCCAGCACGGCGCGCAGCCGCTCGGCGTAGGGCCGGGCGGCTGCAGCCCGCAGCTGGGCGCGTCGCATCTTCGACGCGGCCACGAGCTGTAGCGCGTTGGTGATCTTGGCCGTGTTCTGCACCGAGCGGATGCGCCGCTTGATCTGCCGGTAGCTTGGCATCTGCCGCCTTTTCCAACCCTTGCGGCCCGCAGGCCTGATTCACCGCGACGGTCTCCTCCTCACCCCTCGGCCCCTCTCCAGTTCCTGGAGAGGGGCCGGGGGTGAGGCCACGTCTAGTACGGCACCGTGTTCTTGAACTCGGTGATGGCGTCGCCGAGCCGCTTCGCCGGCTCATCGCCCAGCACCTTCTCCGAGCGGATCGCATCGATGATCTCGGGGTGACTGCTGGCGATGAACTTGTGGAACGCCGCCTCGAAGTCGCGGATCTTGTCCACCGGCACGTCGTCCAGATAGCCGTTGTTCAGGGCGTAGAGGATCGTGACCTCCTGCGCCATCGACAGCGGCCGGTACTGCGGCTGCTTCATCACCTCGACGGCGCGCTGGCCGCGCTCGAGCTGGCGGCGCGTGGCGGCGTCGAGATCGCTGGTGCCGAACTGCGCGAACGCCTGCAGCTCGTTGTACTGCGCCAGGTCGCCCTTGAGCCGGCCGGCGACGGTCTTCATCGCCTTAGTCTGGGCGTTGCCGCCCACGCGCGAGACGGAGAGGCCGATGTTCATCGCGGGCCGCTGGCCAGCGTTGAACAGGTCCGATTCCAGATAGATCTGGCCGTCGGTGATCGAGATCACGTTGGTGGGGATGTAGGCCGAGACGTCGTTGGCCTGCGTCTCGATGATCGGCAGCGCCGTGAGCGAGCCGCCGCCGAGATCCTGCGAGAGCTTGGCCGCGCGTTCCAGCAGGCGGCTGTGCAGGTAGAAGACATCGCCCGGATAGGCCTCGCGCCCCGGCGGGCGGCGCAGCAGCAGCGACATCTGCCGGTAAGCCCAGGCGTGCTTGGAGAGATCGTCGTAGACGATCAGCGCCTCTTTGCCCTGCTCCATGAACTCCTCGCCCATGGCGCAGCCGGCGTACGGCGCCAGGTACTGCAAGGCGGCCGATTCGGCCGCGCCGGCGACGACGACGATGGTGTACTCCATCGCGCCGGCCCGCTCCAGGGCGCCAACGGTCTGCGCGACTTTCGAATCTTTCTGGCCGATGGCGACGTAGATGCAGAACAGGTCGCCGCCCTTCTGGTTGATGATCGTGTCGAGCGCCACGGCGGTCTTGCCGGTCTGGCGGTCGCCGATGATCAGCTCGCGCTGGCCGCGGCCGATCGGCGTGGTCGCGTCGATCACTTTAATGCCCGTCTGCACCGGCGTATTCACCGCCGAGCGCGTGACCACGTTGGGCGCGATGCGTTCCACCGGGCGTGTGCGGCTGGTGATGATCGGCCCCTTGCCGTCGATCGGCAGGCCAAGCGAGTTGACCACGCGGCCGATCAGCGCCTCGCCCACGGGCACCTCGGCCACGCGCCCGGTCGAACGTGCCTGGTCGCCCTCTTTAATCTGGCGGTAGTCGCCCAGCACGACGGCGCTGACCGAGTCCTCTTCGAGGTTGAGCGCCATGCCGGAGATCGGCTCGCCGTCGGGCTGCGGAAACTCGACCAGCTCGCCGTAGAGGGCGCCGCTCATGCCGTGGATGCGCACCACGCCGTCGCCGGCCTCGATCACGGTGCCGACGTCCGTCTGCTGCACCTGCGTGCCGAAGCTCTGGATCTCGCTCTTGATAATGGATGCGATCTCGTCCGGACGGACTGCCATCCTCGAACCTCTTTCGCCTTCCCGCTTCCGGCCTCTGTACGGGCACGGACGCCAGCCTGCGTCGGCATCTGCGCCGTTCAAGCACGCATCAGCGTGCCGATCTCACCGTCATCGTAACGAATCGCGGGCTTCTGCGCCGCTTCCTGCCGCTAGCGCGCCGCCTCCAGCCGGCGGCGCAGCGCCAGCAGCCGCGTGCGGGCGCTGCCGTCGATCAGGCGGTCGCCCACGCGCGCCACGACGCCGCCGATGATGCTCGGATCGACGCGCGTCTCGATCTGCACCTGCTTGCCCGTGATCTGGCCGAGCCGCTGCACGATTAGCTGCCGCTCCGCATCGCCGATCTCGACGGCGGTGACGACCTCCGCGTGCGCGACGCCGCGGTAGGCGTCCGCGAGCTCGCGGAAGAAGTCTGTCACCTGCGGCGCCAGCGCCACGCGGCGGCGTTCGACCAGCAGCCGCGCGTAGTTCAGCGCCAGCGGCGAGACGCCGGCCAGCGTGCGGGTAAGCACATCTTCTTTTCCCTGCTGCGGCACTTTGGCGCTCTCCAGCAGGCCGAGCACTTCCGGCTCGGAGAAGACGGCGCCGACCGTCTGCAGATCGCGCAGCCAGGCGTCGATCGTGTTTTGTTCGCGGGCGATGCTGAACACCCCCTCGGCGTAGCGCTTGGCCGCGATCTCTCGTCTCATTGGTATATCGCCCTTGCTGGATCGTCCGTCCCATTGCGCTGTCCGCCGGCGCTAATTCTGGCTGCCGTTACGCCCTGCGGAAGACTCGAGCACTTCATTGATCAGGCGCAGGTGCGACTGCCGGTCGAGCGACTGGTTGATCACTTTTTCGGCGGCAAGGATGGTGAGGTCGGCGAACTCGCGGCGCAGATCGGCGCGCGCCGCCTCGGTCTCCTGGCGGATCGTCGCCTGGGCCTGCGCCACGAGCTGTTGCTGGCGCTCCTGGCCTTGGCGGGTGGCGTCGTCCTGGATGCGCTGGGCGATCTGCTGCGCGTTGGCGACGATCTCCTGCCCCTGGATCTGCGCCTGGCGGATCTGCTCCTGCACGCGGTTTTCCGACTCGCGGGCCGATTCGGCCGCGGCGTCGGCCGCGCTGAGCGCTTCTTGAATGCGCTGGCGCCGCTCGTCCAGCATCTTCAGCACCGGGCCGTAGAGGAACTGCTTGAGGAGGAACAGCAGCAGCCCGAAGTTCACAATGAACGCGGCCAGCGTGCCGAGGTTCAGCCCCAGCGCGTCGAATGCCTTACCCACGTCTGTTCCTCACTTCCCATTGCCAGCGAAGCGTGACGGTTCGTCCTGTTCGCCTGACGCCGCCGGTCCGGCAGAGAACCAGGCCGGCGGCGCTGTGCGCGGCTGTCCTACACGAACTTGATGATGATCGCGACCAGCAGGGCGTAGATACCGATCGCTTCGGCGAAGGCCAGGCCAAGGATCATGTTGGTCTGGATCGCCGGCCGCGCCTCCGGGTTGCGCCCGAGCGCTTCCATCGCCTTGGCCACCAAATTGCCGATGCCGAGCGCCGGCCCGATCGCGCCGATGCCGATGGCGATGCCGGCGCCGATGCTCTTCATGCCGTCATCGGAGATGTGGGTGGTATCCAGCAAAATCGCCATCATCGCCGTCAAAAGGTGCATATCCCCTCCTCCCAGGCTGGCCGCTCCGCGGCCATGTCCCAGGGATTCGTGCTGGCGTGGTGTTGCCCCACGCGGGCCGCGCACACCGTCGCGCGGTGCGCATCGCGCCGGGGATGCTCAGTGCGCCGCCGCTTCCGCACGCTCCCCGTGTGGTCCTTGCACCTGATGCGCCTCGTGCTCACCCTCGTCGTGCGACTCAACGGCCATCACGGCGAAAACGAGGGTGAGCAGCGCAAAGACTGCCGCCTGAATGAAGCCCACGAACGTCTCCAGTCCGTAGAACACGACCGGAAAGACGAACGGAGCAAGAAACGAGATGAAGGTGATCAACACGTCGCCGGCGAAGATGTTGCCGAAGAGACGGAAGGTGAAGCTGATGATGCGGATCAACTCGCTGAGAAACTCCAGCAAGCCGACGAATACGTTGATCAGTGAGAATTTGGCGAACGGCGGGAAGGCGAAGAACTTGCCCAGGTACTTGAAGCCCAATGCCTGCAAACCCCACATCTCCACAAACAGCGCCGACCAGAGCGCGAGCGCCAGGGGGCTGTTGGCGTCGCTGTTCACGCTGCGCAGGTATGGTCGGAAGCCGGCCAGGTTCGGATCGCTTTCGTGCGAGGAGGTGGTCTGCTCGCCCTCTTTCACCTCGGCCGCGTGCGGCACGACGACCTTGATCGGCCCGGCGTCTTTCCAGACGAAGCCGGTCTCCTGGTGGTCGCCGCGGTGCGCGACGCCGATCGAGTTGACGATCGGCAACAGGCCGAAGTAGTTGCAGGAGACGACGAACAGGAAGATCGTGGCGACGACGATGAAGAACTTGCGCCCGTTCTCCGGCCCGGCGATCTCTTCGACCACCGACAGCATCCACTCGACCAGCGCCTCGACGAAGTTGTAGAAGCCGGAGGGCACCAGCGACGCCTTGCGCGTGGCGATGAACGAGGCGATCGCGAGCACCGCGGTGACGATGTAGGCCGTGATGATCGTGTTTGTGACGTTGAAGGGGCCGATGGCGAAGATCGTCTCCGCCTTGAGTGAGATGTCGGGCTGCGGCCCCGCGAGCACAAAGCCGACGACGATCGTCGCCAGCACGAAGAGGACGATCACCCATACCTTCGGATTGCGCACGGGTTCTACTCCCGATCTCGCCGGCGTCCGCCGCCCCGACACAGTTGACGCCATCCTGCGCGCTGGCGGATGGCATCATGCTGAGCGGCCGGCCACCCATTCAGCGCCGGCCCGAGGCATTGCGAAACTTATCACAGACGATCGTGTGGAGCAACCCCTGTGCAACGGACGTATGACAAAACCGCCGGGGCATGCGCTCCGGCGGCATCGTACCGAACGGCGGTGCTACGCGCTACTTTCGGCGCTTGTCGAAGTCGTCCAGGTCGAGCCCTTCGATGAAGTCGCGGAAGGCGGACATACGCTCCAGCTCTTCCTCTTTGATCGGCGCCGTCATCTCCAGGGCGCCGGCCGCGCTCTCGTCTTCGCTGATCTTGACGCCGGCCTTATCGAGCACGCTCTCGTCGGCGTAGATCGGCACGCGGGCACGCACGGCCAGGGCGATCGCGTCGCTGGGGCGCGAGTCGATCTCGACCGACTTGCCGTTCACGTCCAGCACGATGCGGGCGTAGTAGGTATCGTTGGAGAGGTCGTTGACGACGACGGAGGAAACCTGGGCGCCGAGCGAGTCGATCACGGAGCGCAGCAGGTCATGCGTGAGCGGGCGCGGCACCTGCACGTCCTGCAGGCGGACGGCGATCGCATCGGCCTCGGCCGGGCCGATCCAGATCGGCAGATAGCGTTCGGCGTCTTTCTCTTTGAGGATGACGACGCGCTGGTAGTTCATCAGCGAGACGCGGATGCTTTCGATCGTCATCTCAACCACGGCCACGCCTCCCGACTCAATTTCAGTGTAGGCACGCGCTCGAAAACGTGTCAACGAATCATCCGGCGCAGCCAACGGCCGCTCCGAAACGCGCTGCCATGACTGTGCGCCACCGCCAGTGCGGCGCTGCGGTCCGGCCGGCGCTGCCTCATGGTTATGTATCGGCAGGTTTGCCGCTGGCGTTAAAGGGGTCGCGCGGATCGTAGGGGCCGCGTTCGACAAACGTCTTCAGCCGCCGGTCGAGCGTGCTGCGATCGAGCAGGACGCGATGGTTGCAGATCAGGCAGCGCAGGCCGATATCCGCGCCGAGCCGCACCACACGCCAGTCGCTGCCGCCGCAGGGGTGCGGTTTGCGCAGCCGTACGATGTCGTCCATGCGGTAGTCGATGGGCGGTTTCTGGGGCACGCTGTGGCCCCCATCCTCTCTTCTCTCCTTCCCCCAATAATAGAGGAAGGAGACGATCCTGTAGCGAGCGTTCCGTCGCCGGCGCAGTTAACCCTGCTGCGGCGTGAAGCGTTGCGTGGCCACTGCGGTGAGACGATGCGCTGGGGATCGCGGCTTTCGCATCATGTGTCATGAGGGGCCGTTCACGAACGGCTCCTACCGAATGTTCGAGTAACCCGACGCCACCACGGATCGCTCCAGACGGGATCGCCCCTTTCCCCTATTATTGGGGGAAAGGGGACGGGGGAATGGGGGCCGCCCGTTACGCCTTCGCCGCGATCTCGCGCAGGCGGCGCATGGCGAGGGCGCGGCGGCGGTTCGCCTCCGGCAGGGTCGAGACGTCGACCTCGGCCACGCTCAGGCCGTAGGCGCCGTAGGTCGGAATCTCGTCGTCCGCAAGCTCTTTCATGAACTCCTTGCGCCTGAACGCGGCCTCGATGTACGGCGCCAGGCCGGCCATCTTCGTGGCCACGCGTTCCTCTTCGCGCTCCTTGAACTCGGGCATGACTTCGGCGGCGAACAACTCCAGCGACTCGCAGATATGCTCGTGCTTGTTGTTGCCGCCTTGCTGGATGAAAACGGCCTGATCGACGCCGGCGTCCTGGAAGGCGCGCAGGTGCTCGCGCTGCTGCGCCGGCGTGCCGATGCCGCCCGTGCCTTCGCCCAGCGCGTCCACGCCCATCTCGTCGCGGACCTTGATGTATTTCTCCCAGATGTTCGTGCGGCCCGGCGTGTGCTGTCCGAAGGCGTAGTGATGGCCGAGCGCGAACTGGAAGAAGCGGAAGCCGTCGAGGCCTCGTCGCCGTGCCTCCTCCTCGTTGGGATGCACGGAGAAGCTCGTGACCATGGCGATGTTCGGGTTGACGGCGTGGCCGATCGGCACGCACTCGCGCTTGAACGTCTCGTAGTAGTCGTTCACCCAGTGGCGCGCCTCGGCCGGGTTGATGAAGGCGAAGGTGAGGGCGCCGATGCCGAGCTGTGCGGCGAGGTGGATCGTCTCGCGATTGGAGCATGCGACCCAGATCGGCGGGTGCGGCTTCTGCACCGGCTTCGGCACGACGTTGCGCACGGGCATGGAGAAGTATTTGCCCTGGAAGCCGGGATACGGGTCCATCGCCAGCATGTTGGCGACCTGCTCGACGGTTTCGCGCCACATCGCCCGGCGCTCGTTCGGGTCGACACCGTAGCCCTCAAGCTCGGCGCGCGAGGCGGACTCGCCGGTGCCGAACTCGGCGCGGCCGGCGCTGACCAGATCGAGCGTGGCGATGCGCTCGGCCACGCGCGCCGGCGCGTTGTAGCCGGGCGGCATCAGCACGATGCCATGGCCGAGGCGGATGTTTTTGGTGCGCTGGCTGGCGGCGGCCAAAAAGACTTCGGGCGCCGACGAGTGGCTGTACTCCTCCAAAAAGTGGTGCTCGACCTCCCAGGCGTGGTCGATGCCGAGCCTGTCGGCCAACTCGACCTGCGAGAGGGCGTCCTGGAAGAGCTTCAGTTCGTCGCCGTCGTGCCAGGGTCGGGGCAGCTGGTGCTCGTAAAAGATTCCGAACTTCATTCGCACACTTCTCCTTTACGGCCTCACTGTACCGGGCGGGGCGTGCCATGCGCCAGAGCGAATGCGGGGCACCTAACCCTGATTTCGCTGAAGCGAAATCTGTCCCTTCCCGACACGGGAAGGGTTCGGGGTGCGGATAGCCGGAAGTGCGGGAGACGAACTCTCCACCTGTCCCACAAGGACACTGCCGCCCCGCTGCCGTCGCACGGCGCTGGGAACGCTTCAGAAGTCCCTTTCCCGCCTCGGGAAGGGACAGACCTCGCTTGCGAGGTCAGGGTTAGGTGCCGCGGACGTGCGCCCAGGCCGCGAGTCTTGAGACCCGTGGCCGTTGCACTCTTTCGTCTGTATCATTCAGTATATACTGAATAAACGGACAGAAGTAAACTGGCCAACGGCGAGGTGTGGCTGATGAGCGACGAGAGCGGGGTGGGGGCCAGCCTCGGCCGGTTCATCGAGCGGCTGGGGCTGTATTTCGAGGAGTTTGGGCTGCCGCGCATCGCCGGGCGCTTGTTCGGGCTGCTGCTGGTTGCGGACACGCCGCTCTCGCTCGATCAGGTAGCCACCATGCTGCATGTCAGCCGCGCCTCGGTCAGCACCAACGCGCGGCTGGTGGTGGCGACCGGGCTGGTCGAGCGGGTCAGCCTGCCCGGCGACCGCCGCGACTACTACGCCTTCAGCGGCCGCAGCTGGGACGCCCTCATCGAAACCGACGTGAGGGGCGCAGCTACCCTCCGGCAGTTCGCGGCCGACGCCCTCGCTGGACTCGGCACGGCCGAGGCCTCAGCGCGGCCGCGGCTTGAGGCTGCCGCCGACTTTCTCGACTTCTACACCCGGGAACTCGGGGCGATTCTTGCCCGCTGGCGGGCGCGTGCCTGCGAACCGGGCCAGCCGGCCGCCGAGCCACACCGCGACTGACCAGGCAGCCGCGTCCAGCGGGCAACACCTGTCACCTGTCAAAGGAAACTGCCATGACCGCGCATCCCGCCAGCAGCGCTGCTGCCGCGATCTGCACCGAGGGCCTGACCAAGCGTTACGGCCAGACGCTGGCCGTCGATCGGCTCGACCTCTGTGTGCCGCCGGGCGAAGTCTACGGTTTCCTCGGACCCAACGGCGCCGGCAAGACGACGACGATCCGCATGCTGCTCGGCCTGCACCGGCCCAGCGCGGGCAGCGCGGCGCTGTTCGGCATCGACGCCTGGCGCGACCCCGTGGCGGCGCACCGCCAGGCTGCCTACGTGTCCGGCGAGCCGACGCTGTGGCCGCAGCTCACTGCCGAGGAGACGCTCACCTTTCTCGCCCGCATGCACGGCTCCGTCGATGCCGACTACCGCCAGGCGCTGGTGCAGCGCTTCGAGCTGGAGCTGAACAAGAAGATCCGTGCCCTCTCCAAGGGCAACCGCCAGAAAGTGCAACTGATCGCGGCGCTGGCGACCCGCGCCGGCCTGCTGATCCTCGACGAACCGACCAGCGGGCTCGACCCGCTGATGGAGGTCGCCTTTCGCGAGTCGGTGCGCGAGGCGAAGGCGCGCGGCCAGGCCGTCTTTCTCTCCTCGCACATTCTCAGCGAGGTCGAGGCGCTCTGCGACCGCGTCGGCATTCTGCGCCAGGGCCGGCTCGTGGATGAAGGCACGCTCGACCAGTTGCGCCACCTGAGCGCGGAGACGATCGAGGTGACGTTCGCCGGCAAGGCGCCGGAGATCGCCTCGCTCGATGGCATCAAAATCGAGCGCGCCGGGGCGAATACGCTGCGCTGCGCCGTTTCCGGCAGCGTCGCGCCGTTACTCACGGCGCTCATGGGCGCCGCGAGCGGCGCGGGCACCGAGGTCGTGGCGTTGCGCAGCCGTGAACCGTCGCTCGAAGAGATCTTCCTGCACTACTACGGGGAGGCCGCCGATGGAAGCCGCTAAGGCGCTGGCCCTGCGCACATTCGCCGATGCCCGCGTGCGCATGATCAGCTTCGCGCTGCTGTTCTTCGGCTACGCCCTCGCCAACGCCGCCGGCTACAAAAAGGCGTATCCGACGCTCGCCGACCGGCTGGGCTTCGCACAGAGCTTCGGCAACAACAGCGCCGTACGGCTTTTCTACGGCACACCGCACCATCTGGAGACGCTGGGCGGCTACGCGAGCTGGCGCGTCGGCGGGATCGCATCGCTGGCCGCCGCCTTCTTCGGCGCCTTCGCCGCCGTGCGCGCCCTGCGCAGCGAAGAGGAGACGGGCAGGTTCGAGCTTGTCGCCAGCGGCGCGATCACCCGGCGCGCGGCCTTCGTGGCGCGCCTTGCCGCGATCGGCGCCACGATCGTCGTGCTCTGGCTCGCGGCCTTGCTCGGTTTGGCCGCCGGCGGGCTGCCGGCTGGCGGCTCCGCCTACCTCGCGCTGGCGATCGTCAGTGTCGCCGCGGTCTACGCCGGCATCGGTGCGCTGGCGAGCCAGCTCATTCCCTCCGGCGCGGGTGCCCTCGAACTGGCCGGCGCAGTGCTGGGCCTCGACCTTCTGCTGCGCGTCGTCGCGGACACGGCCAACCACCCCGGCCTGCACTGGCTGATGCCGCTGGGCTGGGTAGAAGAGCTGCGGGCGTTCACCGGTGCGCGGCCGTTGGTGCTGCTGCTGCCGCTGGCCGCCAGCGTGGCGCTGCTGCTGATCGCGCTGGCGATCGAACGCCGCCGCGATATCGGTGTTGCCGTGTTCGCTCCCCACGACACGGCAGGCAGACCGCGCCTGCTGCTGCTGCGCTCGCCGGGACTGCTGGCGCTGCGGTCGCAGGCGCTCAGCCTGACGGTCTGGGCGGCGGCGGCGGGCGGCTTCGCCCTTGTCCTCGGCGTCCTCGCCCAAACGGTGGCCACGTCGAACCTGCCGGCCAACCTGCGCCAGCAGCTCGACAAGTTCGGCGGCGGCAGGCTCGAAACGGCGGCCAGCGTGATCGGCCTCTACTTCCTCTTCTTCGTGCTCGCCATCGCCCTCTTCTGCTGCAGCCAGATCGGCGCCGCCCGCGGCGAGGAAGCCGAAGGGCGGCTGGAGACGCTGTTTGCCCTGCCCCAAAGCCGCAGCGCCTGGCTGGCGGGCCGGCTCGGGCTCGCCGTCGCCGGCGCGGCGCTGATTGCTATCGTCGCCGGCCTCGGCACCGCGATCGGCGCGGCCGCGGCGGGCGCCGATCTCTCGTTCCTGCGGCTGATCGAGGCGGGTCTCAACACCCTGCCCGCGAGCCTGCTCGTCCTCGGCGTCGGTGCATTGCTCGTGGCCGTGGCGCCGCGCCTCGGTGTCGGCGCCGCCTACGGACTGGTCAGCCTCGCCTTCCTCTGGGAGCTGGCCGGCGGCCTGCTGGGCGTGCCGGGCTGGCTGCTCGGCATCTCGCCCTTCCATCAGATCGGGCTGGTTCCGGCCGCATCGTTCCGCGCCGGCCCGGCCCTGGTCATGCTTGCGATCGGCGCCGCCGCCGCAGCCGCCGCGCTGACCCGCTTCCGCGGGCGCGACCTCGTCGGCGCCTGATCGGCGGCGCAAGTCCGCGCAGCGCTGCATACGACGGAGCGCCTCTCAAACCCGGCATCAGAAGACATCAGAGATAGGAGAGATAGGAAGGAAGGCAGGCAGACGATGGTGATGCGCGTCCTGAAGCTCGGCGGCTACGGCACGGTCATGCGGAAGCCGTCGTCGCCAGCTACCGCGGCGTCCTTGACGGGCGACACCCCCGGCACGAACCCTGAATGCCGATGCGCTACCCGCGTTCCGGAAATTGCAGCAAGCGGCCGGATGCGGGCAGGGCGCCTGCGCGCCCGCTGCGTTTCCTGACCCGGTCCGCGCCGGCTTCCGGCCGGGCATCTTCGCCCGGCGCGCCGCGCTCGTTGCGCCAGACGATGGCGAAGGCGGCGAAGGCGTAGAGCCAGCCGGCAAGCACGTCGATCACGTAGTGCTCGCCCAGGTAGACGACCGCGAGCGACATCAGCAGCGGATACAGCACGCTGACCCAGCCCCAGCGCGGCCAGACGCGCCACAGCACCAGCCAGACCAGCACGGGGAAGCCCGCGTGCAGGCTGGGCATCGCCGCCACGGGATTGGTCTTGAACCAGCGCGTGCCCAGCACCACGGGGTTGAGCGCGCCGCCGTAGTTCACCTCGGCCACGATCACATGCACCGGCGGGATGCGTCCGAAGCTGCTGGCAAGCCAGGGCGGCGCCATCGGATAGACCACATAGGTGAGGAAGCCGGCGTAGCAGAGCAGCAGATAGGAGATCACGAACGGCCAGTAGTACCGCGGCCGCCACCACCAGAAGGCGAACGCCACGATCAGCGGCACAACGAAGTGCAGCGGGTAGAGCAGCGTGGCGACGTAGTCGTACCACTGCATCTGGCCCGGATGGTAGAAGTGCGCCTGCAGCCAGACCGTGGGCACGTGTCCGCCGAACATCGCTTTGTCGGCCATGATCGGAAAGCTGTAGTGCACACGCGCGATCAGCCCCTGCGTCACGCCCGTCAGCCCAATGTAGGCGAGCAGCACCAGCACGAAAGGCGTCCAGTCCTGCAAGAAACTCAGGCCGCGCGCCGCGATCAGCGCAAAGACCAGCAGGAAGATGGCGATGACATCGGGGTCGGGAAACGAGTGCTCGTAGAGTAACCAGCCGCAGAAGAGCAGCACGTACAGCGCCTGCACGGCGAAGAGCACGCGTCGCCCCCGCACCAGGCGCCGCAACGACGCAGGCTGCCGCTGCCCTTCTCGTTCCTGCGGAGCGTCGGCAGAAGCTGGATCGGCGATGGTGAGCGGCGCGGCGAGCGGCGGCGCTGGATCCGTACGTTCCGGCGTGTGTCGCATGAAGATCGTCTCGTCGTCGCGGTTGCACGCCGGCGCGCGGTCGCAGCACCGCGGGAAGCGGCCAATGTCCAGAGCGAGACCCAATCACGGGGCTGCGCAGGGCTTCACAGCGTGGCCAGGGGCGCGGCCGGTGAAGCAGTTCCTGATCCGGACAGCAGACGCTCGGCCCACGGTATCCCGCATACCTGAGATGAAGCTGAGAGTCAGGTTTCTACGGTATTTCCGCCGTGTGCGAACGAAGCTGAAGGAGAGCGCCAACGATCTGTCAAGCTGCTCGCGCGTTTGGGCAATAAACGCCGCATTACATTGACATGGAGCCGCCGAATCGCCTAGAATCTGGCTAAAGGTGCTCCCCTTCCGATGCGCCGTCCGGCGCGACTCCACGGCGAGGCGGTATGCCGAAATACATCTTTGTTACCGGCGGTGTGGTGAGTTCCGTAGGGAAAGGCATCACCACCGCCTCCCTCGGTCGTATTCTGAAATCGCGTGGCGTCTCCGTCTCCATTCAGAAGCTCGATCCCTATCTGAACGTCGATCCCGGCACGATGTCGCCGTATCAGCACGGCGAAGTCTTCGTCACCGTCGACGGCGCTGAGACGGATCTTGACCTCGGCCACTACGAGCGCTTTATCGACCAGGATCTGACCCGCGCCAGCTCGGTCACCACCGGCCAGATCTATCAGGCAGTGATCTCCAAAGAGCGGCGCGGCGACTATCTCGGCGGCACGATTCAGGCCGTGCCGCATCTCACGAACGAGATCAAGGCGCGCATCCGCGGCGTGGCACAGGCCGGTGAGACGCAAGCCGTAATCGTCGAGGTCGGCGGCACGGTGGGCGATATCGAAAGCCAGCCCTTCCTCGAAGCGATCCGCCAGATCCGCAACGAAGAGGCGCGCGAGGACACGCTCTCGATCCACGTGTCGTTTTTGCCCTACGTCGGCGCCTCCGGCGAGCTGAAGACGAAGCCGACGCAGCACAGCGTGCGCGAGCTGCGCAGCATGGGCATCCAGCCCGACGTGATCGTCTGCCGCAGCGACCATCCGGTGCCCGACGAGCTGACGGCCAAAGTTGCGCTGTTCTGCGATGTCGAGCAGCGCGCCGTCGTGCCGATGGTGACTGCGGATACGATCTACCGCGTGCCGATCATGCTCGAAGACGCCGGGTTGGGCGATTATGTGATCGAGCGCCTGCGGCTGCCGGCGCTCGGCCGCGACATGGCCGAGTGGCGGGCGATGGTCGAGCGGCTTACCTGCCCGGAGGGGACGCTGGAGATCGCGATCGTCGGCAAGTACGTCGAGCTGCGCGACGCGTATATGTCGGTCAAAGAGTCGCTGATTCACGCGGGCGCACACCACCGCGCCCAGGTCAACGTACGCTGGCTGCAGTCGGAGTCGATCACAGCGGAGAATGTCACCGAGCTGCTGGCCGGCCTGGACGGCATCGTCGTGCCCGGCGGCTTCGGCGAGCGCGGCATCGAGGGCAAGATCCTCGCCGCCCGCCACGCCCGCGAGCGCAAGCTCCCGTATCTGGGGCTCTGCCTCGGCATGCAGGTGATGGTGATCGAGTTCGCGCGGCACGCCTTCCGTACCGACGACGTGAACTCCACCGAGTTCGCGCCCGGCACGGCGATTCCGATCATCAGCCTGCTCTCGGAGCAGACCGGCGTCTCAGAGAAGGGCGGCACGATGCGGCTGGGCGGCTATCCCTGCCGCCTGAAGCCGGGTACGAAGGCGCAGGCGGCCTACGGCGAAGACGAAATCGTGGAGCGGCACCGTCACCGCTACGAGTTCAACAACGCCTACCGGCATATCTTGGAGCAGGAAGGGCTGATCGCCAGCGGCGTTTCGCCCGACGGCTCGCTCGTCGAGATCAGCGAACTGCGCGATCATCCGTTCATGCTCGGCTCGCAGTTCCATCCGGAGCTGCGCTCGCGCCCGAACCGGCCGCACCCGCTGTTCCGCGACTTTGTCGGCGCGGCCTGCGCCCGCGCGGCCGCGGCGGCGCAGGTGGCCAACGGCGTGACCTATGAGCCAGCCGTGCATGTCCTGACGAGCGCTCCGGCGGTCGAGCCCGCCGTCGCCTCGCTGAGCTAGTCATGCAGGCGATCGCGGCTGCGCCTCTGCCAGGCGAACGCCCGCCACGTCGCTTGTTGCTTCGGCCGGAAGCGGTCGTGACGCGCGTCCCGCGGTGACGGCTGAGCAGATCTGGAAGTTTCTGCATATTGCCGCGTTGTTCCTGTTTATGACCGGAATCGGCGCGGTGATGGCGCCGGTGTACAGCGCCTGGCGCAGCAGCGATCGCCGCCGGCAGATGTACGCCTTCACCGCGGCGGCGGATAACGAAACGCGGCTGTTGCTGCCCGGCGCGTTGCTCAGCGGCGCGACGGGCGTGTTCTGGGGAGCAAGTGCGCATCACAACTTCGTCAAAGAAGGCTGGTTGCTGGCGCTGTGCATCGTCTACGTCTTTGCCACGTTCATCTGTCTGCCGCTGCTGGGGCTGGGGCTGCGGCGGGTGCGGCTGGCGGTGCTGAAGTCGTACAAAAGCGGCGGTGCGGTCACGCCGGATCTGGAAGCGGCGCTGGCGGACAACGTGCCGCTCGTCTTCGGCACGATCATCATCCTGCTGCTGCCGATTATGGGCTGGCTGGCCGTGTTCAAGCCGTTCTGAGCGCCGGCGAGGCGGCGCGTGCAAGGATATTGGGAGCTGTTTCCACATGAAGGCTTGACACAGCAACGTTGCAGTGCCATATGTGGTGAACAGGTCTCAGCCGGCGCTGTCGCTGGTTGAGGGCCGGAACACACCTCTCAACCCCATCCCCGGGGACCACTGCATATTCTTTCACCGGCGCCCAGCCGGCTCACTGTATTTCCCCCTCCTCATCCATCTTCAATTCATCCGGAGCACAACAACCGGAGACCCGACAAGCGGAGACCCCACGTGAACATTACGGAACTCGAACTCAGGTCGCGCGACGACCTGATCCAGCAGGCCGCACATCTCGGCATTGACGACGCGACGGCGCTGACCAAGCAGGAGCTGGTTTCGCGTCTGCTGCAACGCCAGGCCGAGCAGTTCGGCCATATCTTCGGCGGCGGTGTGCTGGACATCGTCGACGACGGCTTCGGCTTCCTGCGCGGCGAATCGTTGCTGCCCGGCATCAACGATGTCTACGTCTCGCAAACGCAGATCCGCCGCTTCGGCCTGCGCACCGGCGACTACGTCACCGGCCTGGTGCGGCCGCCCAAGGACAGCGAAAAGTATTACGGCATGCTGCGCGTCGAGAGCGTCAACGGCCTCGACCCGGAAGTCGCCAAGCAGCGGCCGCACTTCGAACAGCTCACCGCCGTCTTCCCCGACCGCATGATCGATCTGGAAACGGCGCCCAACAACCTCTCGACGCGGCTGATCAACCTGATCGCGCCGATCGGCCGCGGCCAGCGCGGTCTGATCGTCTCGCCGCCCAAGGCCGGCAAGACGATGCTGCTGAAGGCGATCGCCAACGGCGTCTCTGCCAACTACGACGATATCCACCTGATCGTAGCGCTGATCGGCGAGCGTCCCGAAGAGGTCACCGACATGCGGCGATCGGTCAAAGGCGAGGTGATCGCCTCGACCTTCGACGAGCCGGTAGAAGACCACACACGCGTGGCGGAGATGTCGCTTGAGCGGGCGAAGCGGCTGGTTGAAAGCGGCAAAGACGTCGTGATCCTGATGGACAGCATCACCCGCCTCACCCGCGCCTACAACCTCGCCATGCCGCCCAGCGGCCGCACGCTCACCGGCGGCATCGATCCGATCGCGCTCTATCCGCCCAAGCGTTTCTTCGGCGCCGCCCGCAACACGGACGAAGGCGGCAGCCTCACGATCATCTCCACCTGCCTGGTCGATACCGGCAGCCGCATGGACGACGTGATCTATGAGGAGTTCAAGGGCACCGGCAACATGGAGTTGATCCTCGACCGCAAGCTGGCCGAGCGCCGCATCTTTCCCTCGATCGACATCCAGCGCAGCAGCACACGGCGCGAAGAGCTGCTGCTCGGCGAGCAGGCGCTGAAGCAGGTGATCCTGCTGCGCCGCATGACGGCGATGATCGGCGCCAACTCCCCCAACCCGTCGGAGGCGACGGAGCGCCTGCTGGAACGCCTCTCGCGCACGCAGAGCAACGAAGAGTTTCTCACCACGCTGCAGCAGAACGTGTAGCGCAGCGGACCGTACACCTCTCGTTCTCCGGCGGTCCTCGTCCGTATCCCTTCCTGTTTCGTGCAGCCACAGCTTTGGCCGCAGACGAGCCAGAATTGGGCGTCCCGGCGTTCTCGGCCGTTTCGTTGACCGCGTTTCCGAACGGCCCGTACCATGACTACACAGGTTGCTCAGCAACTGGAGTCGAACATGGCCACGCAGACGGCACGGATGCAGCGCGGCTTTTGGGCGTGGTTACGTCGGGTGATCTGAGCCTCTTGCGGCAGAGGGTTCTGACCGTGGCAGGCTGTCCCTTTGCCCACGGCCATCGCTTGTGCCCGCCGATTGCGTCAGCCCTGGAGCAGCCGCGTGGCGGTACAAGATGATCAGCGCGAGAATGAACTGCGGGAGCTGTTCGAACTCGTTCGGGATGAGGAAGAGGGGCGATCGGGCATTGACGCCTATCTTGCGGTCGGAAATGTCCGCATTCCGTTTGAGCTGAAATCGACAACCGCAAGCGGAGTCACCACCGTACGGGATTTCGGTCTCGATCACGTTGTCAAATGGACGGGAAAACACTGGCTGATCGGCTTCTACGACAAACACGGCACTGAATTGCAGTATTCGCTTTATGGTTCGCCGCAGCAGATGGCACCGTGGATCGAGGAGAAGCGCGAGTACATCAGTACGGATATCATGCTCGCCGATTTGGTGCCGGAGCACCTCAGCCTGGACGACATGCGTCGTGTCTGCGGCGATAAGCAGATCTACTCCCTGTCGGACGCCAGGCGGATTCAGAAGCAGCAATACAAGGCGGCTGAATACCGCGCCAAGATGGACGTCAGCGACGGGTACTCCCCGGAACGAATGCTTGAAATCGTACGCGACCGATCCCGGTACCTCATTCTTCGGGGGAGCACCCTCAATAATCCGCACATCCCCGGCAGCTATTTTCGCCAGTGGCCGAGGATCACGGAGGACCATGCGGCCACATTACGGCGGATGGTGTTAGAGGCTCTTGCCGGAAGCCAGTAATGCACAGGCGATTGCCTTCGCGACGGCGTATCCCATCGGCGGCACTACCGAGTTGCCGATCTGTCCCAGCGTCTTATACACGCCGCCCGCGAAGTGCCAATCCGCGGGGAACCCCTGAATAAGCGCACAATCCTGCACCGACATCCGGAAATGGCCGTCCTTAGCAACAAACATCGAGGCATGCTTGCGCGTAGCTGCCACCCCGTTCGGCCAAATGCGCAGCTCCGCCCACATGCGCTGACTGGCCACACTGTTCAGCACAGAGGTTGAATTCCGGGGGCCAGTGAAGCCGCTCCGCAGCGTGGGAGCCAGGCCATCGAAGCCAATGGCTGGGAGGCCCAGGGCTTCCCTCACGCCCATGCACGAAGGCAACGTCGGAGCGTTATCGAACAGCGCAATCTGGCCGCTCTGCTGCCGGGCGCCGTTCAGGAGTAGGTGATCGTACCTGTGCGTTGCAGCCGGCGGCACGAATCCCGCCGCATCCTTCTTCGACCGGAAGCCGGCGAAGAAGACACGTTGGCGCGACTGCGGCACACCGAAGGCTGCAGCCTGAAGCTGGAAGCTTGTAATCGTGTATCCCCTCAGGGGCTGCAAAATCGCCGCGCTGACATAGCGGCTGAACTTGGGAGCCAGCAGGCCCGGCACATTCTCCGCGACGAAGGCTCTCGGCTCTATGGTAAGGATTGCATGCACGAACTCAGGCCACATATCCCGGTGATCGTCGCTCCCAAGCTGGTATCCCGCCACAGAAAACGGTTGGCACGGCGGGCCTCCATGGATCACGTCCACGTCTCCCGCATACGGGATCCAATCCACACCGGTAACATCTCCATCCGCGCCGCTCCGCACCTTCCACATCGGCCTGTTCAGCAGCAGCGTCTCGCCGCAGATTTCGAGGATGTCGTAGGAGGCTGTGTGCTCATACCCGGCTCGTTCGAATCCGAGGTCCAGGCCGCCCCCTCCGCTGAACAGCGACAGCGCCCGAAGCCCGTTCTCTGGAAGGGCCGGCATTAACTCTCTCGGATCCAGCCACGGTTCGTAGATCGGGTGGACGGGCCTGGGTCCCTTGCCGGCCAACGCGGCAGACTTGGCACGGGCCGAAGCACGGGAACTTTCCCGATACTGACTCCGCTTCTCTTCGGTGATGTCGTACGGCACGTTCTTTCCTCTGTCATGAGGGTGTGCGGATCTCGGAGCAGCGAGCAAGCGTTTATGTCGTCTCCTGTCGTTCCTGTTGAAGTTCCTCCACCAACGCCGTGATCTGGCTGGTGAGATCGCAGGTCCACAACGTCGTGACCCGCCAGCCCTCGGCTTCGAGTTGGGTCCGACTTCGCCGATCACGCTCGCGGTTGGCGCTGATCTTGGCAATTCAGTATGCGGTGTTGGTTTTCGGTACCAGTGCGCGATGACAGCCATGGCCGTGCCAGAAGCAGCCATGGACGAGCACAATACGCCGGTACCGCGGCAGTACAATGTCTGGTCGCCTTGGCAGGTCCGGACGATGGAGACGGTAACGGAAGCCGGCTCGGAACAAAGCCTGCCGCACAGCGAGTTCCGGCTGCGTATTCCTGCCCCGGATCGCCGCCATGTTCCGGCTGCGGGCGGCGGACGGCGGTTCAAACGCCGGACTCCGGCCACTCACCGAACCCTTCCCCGCTGACTGCGGTTCGCCGCACTGTTTCGTCTTTCAACTTCTTCACACTACTACCAACAGCAGATTTGCACAATGCTCGAATTCTTGCGATTTCTCTCTATATCACCATACCTTGGTTCAGGAAGGTGACGGATATGACCGACGAACCTGAAATGACACTGGCGGAAGCCGCCGCCCGACTGCGGCTCAATCCCGAGACCATCCGCCGCTGGCTGAAGGCCGGGCGCTTGCGCGGCTATCGTCCAGGCGGGACGAAAGCCGGTTGGCGGATTCGTGCCTCCGATCTTGAAGCGTTCAAACGACGAGCCGCAGGAGAGCAGTTACCCGAGGACACATGAGCACTGGGCCTGTACTGCCATGGCGCACGTGGCGCTGGCTGGCCGTTGCGTTGACCGCGTTTCCGAACGGCCCGTACCATGACTACACAGGTTGCTCAGCAACTGGAGTCGAACATGGCCACGCAGACGGCACGGATGCAGCGCGGCGGCGAAATGCCGCGAGCGTACGATCCGCGCACCGTCGAGCGCCGCATCTACGCCTTCTGGGAGGCGAACGGTTATTTCATCCCCAGCGTGCCGCCCGAAGCGTGGCGGCGCGGCGCCGGCGGGCCGCAGCCGTTCACGATCATCATGCCGCCGCCCAACGTGACCGGCGAGCTGCACCTGGGCCACGCACTCACGGCCGCGATCGAAGACGCGCTGATCCGCTGGCACCGCATGCTGGGCCAGCCCACGCTCTGGCTGCCCGGCACCGACCACGCCGGCATCGCCACGCAGATGGTCGTGGAGCGTGAACTGGCCAAAGAGGCGCTGACGCGCCAGGACCTCGGCCGCGAAGCGTTCGTCGAGCGCGTCTGGATGTGGGTGCGCAAGACGCGCCGCCGCATCGACGACCAGCACCGCCGCCTGGGCGCGTCATGCGACTGGTCGCGCAACCGCTTCACCATGGACGAGACGCCGCAACTCGCTGTGCGCACCACCTTCAAGCGGCTGTACGACGACGGCCTGATCTACCGTGGCACGCGCATCATCAACTGGTGCCCGCGCTGCCAGACCGCGCTCTCCGACCTAGAAGTCGATCATCAGGAGCACGAGGGTTTCCTCTATCACGTCAAGTACCCGCTGATCGATGCGAACGGCGCCGAAACCGGCCGCTTCATTCAGATGGCGACGACGCGGCCGGAGACGATCGTGGGCGACACGGCCGTGGCCGTGAACCCGGAGGACGAGCGCTGGAAGGATATCATCGGTCAGCGGGCGCGGCTGCCGATCATCGGCCGCGAGATCCCGATCATCGCCGACAGCGAGGTCGATCCCGCCTTCGGCACGGGCGCGGTCAAAGTCACGCCCGGGCACGACCCGACCGATTACGAGATCGGCCTGCGCCACGGCCTGCCGATCGTCAACGTGATGAACCCCGACGCGACGATGAACGCCGAGGCCGGGCCGTACGAGGGGCTCGATCGCTACGAGGCGCGCCGCCGCATCATCGAGGACTTCGACAACGCCGGCCTGCTGGTCAAGATCGAGCCCTACACGACCTCGATCGGCCACTGCGACCGCTGCGACACCGTGGTCGAGCCGATCGTCAGCCCGCAGTGGTACGTGAAGGCGGAGCCGCTGGCCCGCCCGGCGATCGCGGCCGTCAAAGAGGACCGCATCCGCATCGTGCCGGAGCGCTTTGAGAAGGTCTATCTCAACTGGATGGAGAACATCCGCGACTGGTGCATCTCGCGCCAGCTCTGGTGGGGGCACCGCATCCCCGTCTGGTACTGCGACGCCTGCAACGAGATCATCGTCGCGGTCGAGACGCCCACGGCCTGCGCGAAGTGCGGCGGCGAGTTGCGCCAGGACGAGGATGTGCTCGACACCTGGTTCAGTTCCGGCCTGTGGACGCACAGCACGCTGGGCTGGCCGCGGCAAACGCCCGATCTGGAGCTCTTCTATCCCACGAGCGTGATGGAGACGGGCTGGGACATCCTCTTCTTCTGGGTGGCCCGCATGATCATGCTCGGCCTCTACAACATGGGGTCAGAGAATGTCCCGTTTGACACCGTCTACCTGCACGGCATGGTGCGCGACGAGCACAACGAGAAGATGAGCAAGACGAAGGGGAACGTGGTCGATCCCCTGCTGATGGTGGACGAGTTCGGCGCCGACGCGTTGCGCTACTCGCTCGTCACCGCCGGCTCGGCGGGCAACGACCTGCGCTTCTCCCGCGAGCGCATCGAGGCCGCCCAGCACTTTTGTAATAAGCTCTGGAATGCGGCGCGCTTTGTGATCCAGAAGCTGGGCGGCGAGCCCGTGGCCGCGCTGGACCTGGCCAGCCGTGAAGCCATGCCGCTCGAAGATCGCTGGATCCTCAGCCGGCTCGACGATCTGGCGGCGGAGATCAACCAGTATCTCGGCAGCTTTCAGCTCGGCGAGGCGGCGCGGCGCATCTACGACTTCCTGTGGAACGAGTACTGCGACTGGTACATCGAGGCGGCCAAAGTCCGCCTGAACGCCGGCGACAGCTCGCCGCTGCCGGTGCTGGCGCATGTGCTGGCCGGCGGCCTCAAGCTGCTGCATCCGTTCGCGCCGTTCGTAACCGAAGAGATCTGGCAGAACCTGCTGCCCGACCTGCCCGCCGGCGAATCGGCCGCCCTGATCATCGCAGCCTATCCAACTCCCACCGGCGCCTGGCGCGATGCCGAGGCCGAGCGCACGATGGAGGCGCTGATCGACGCCGTGCGCGCGATCCGCAACCTGCGCGCGGAAAAGAAGATCGACCCGGCGCGCTGGGTCGACGCGCTGATCGGCACGGACAGCACCGCGCTGCGCCAGGCCTTCTCCGCCCGCGCCGCCGTGGCCGAGACGCTGGCCCGCGCCAGGCCGCTGCTCGTGGTCCACAGCGCCGATTTGCCCTCGGCCAACGTCGCCCGCACGGTGCTGGAATGGGGCAGCGTCGTGCTGCCGCTGGCCGGTCTGGTGGACATCGGTGCCGAGCGGGCGCGGCTGCAAAAAGAGCTGGTGAGTGAAGAGGCGAACGTCGCGCGCATCGAGGCACAACTGCCGAAGATGCGCGGACGCGCGCCGGAACAGGTGATCGCGAAAATGGAAGAGGGTCTGGCGGCGTCGCGGGCGAAGATCGCGGCGTTGCGCGCCAGCCTCGATGCGTTGGAGCCGTGAGCCGCGTATGAGTGAGCCGCAGACGGAACCCCGCCCAGCCGAGGCCGACGAGTTCAGCAAGGCCGACTACGAGGCGCTGGCGCGCTTTCGCTACGGCTTGCGCCTCTATTTCCGCTTCAGCGAGCGGGCCGTGCGTCTGATCGGCCTGACGCCGCAGCAGTATCAGTTGATGCTGGCGATCAAGGGCTTCCCAGAGCGCGAATGGGGCACGGTTACGGAGCTGGCGGAGCGGCTGCAGTCTTCGCACAACAGCGTCGTCGGCCTGATCGACCGCAGCGAGGCGAATGGCATGGTGCAGCGCCGTCCGCACGCGACCGACCGCCGCGCCGTCGCCGTCTATCTGACGCCGAAAGGCGAGGAGACGCTCGCCGGGCTCGTGACCACGCACCGCCAGGAGCTGCAGCGGTTGGCCGAGATGATCGTGCTGCCGCCGCTGCGCCGTCCCGACCGCTGAAGGCGCGGCAGTCGGCCCTCACTCCCCCGGAGACGTCGGATTCACAGCCGCCGTACGGCAGCAGGGGTAGGCGACGCGCCGGTTATGCTGTAACAACGCCGATAGGGTTGAGGGCGGCCGATTGCGATTGACTTCACGAATGAGCCGGTGCTAGTGTGCGGGTAGGTGGGGGAAGCAAGCTCGTGTTTGCATCCCTCGCATCGTGCAGGATCGCTTCAGGGGTGCAGCAGCCGTGAATGGGGTGTTCGACACCTGGGGCGCGGTGCTGATCGCGACGTTCGTCGGCGCCATGCTGATCGTCACGGCGCTGGTCGGCAACCTGCTGTTCGCGCCCAAAGCGCCGAGCCGCGCCAAGGGCACGGCCTACGAGTGCGGCATGCTGCCCATCGGCCGCGCCGTGGGCAACGTCCACATCCGCTACTACCTCTTCGCCATCCTCTTCCTGATCTTCGACGTCGAAACGGTATTCCTCTTCCCGTGGGCGGTGGTCTTCCGCAGCAAGCTGTTCGGGGAGCAGGCCTTCTGGGAGATGGTCGTGTTCCTCGTGATCCTCTTCGCGGGCCTCGCCTACGCCTGGAAGAAGGGGGTTCTTTCATGGAAATAGAAACGCTGGAACAGGGCGGCCCCGTCGTGGCGACCACGACGTCGCCCGCCGCGCCGATCGCGCCCTCCACGCCAATCGCGCCAGGCGAGCCGGCGATTCCGGAAACGCCTGCTTCGCCCGGCTACCGCCCGGACTTTTCGCCCGAGCAGAAGCGGCTGGAGCCGTTGGAAGTCGTCAGCGGCAAGGCGGCGTACCGCTCCGTGCTGCCGGGCATCCTGCAGGTGCCGGCCGATGCGGTCTTCGCGCTCTGCCGCAAGTCCTCGCTCTGGCCGATGACCTTCGGCCTCGCCTGCTGCGCGATCGAGATGATCGCCACCTATATGTCGGACCACGATCTGGACCGCTTCGGCATCGTGCCCTGGCCCAGCCCGCGCCAGTCGGATGTGATGATCGTGGCCGGCACGGTGACGAAGAAGATGGCGCCGGCCGTGAAGCTGCTCTACGAGCAGATGCCCAACCCCAAGTGGGTGATCAGCATGGGCGCCTGCGCCACGAACGGCGGGCCGTATACGCAGTACGACCGCGTGCTGCAGGGCGTGGACAAGATCATCCCCGTCGATATCTACGTTCCCGGCTGCCCGCCGCGGCCGGAGGCGCTGATCGACGGCTTCATCGCCTTGCAGAAGAAGATCATGACCGATCGATCGAGCGTCGGACGGTAGGGCGGGCTGGACAGGCAAAGGACGCAGTGCACAACGGGGGAGCCGCGGCTCCCCCGTTG
>Ga0102924_1001183_pt1 | contig 30722 bp, 23 predicted proteins | sample PaiPotPPM11metaG_FD_80116 | JGI IMG/M metagenome (GOLD analysis project Ga0102924, IMG submission 80116) | Iron sulfur acid spring bacterial and archeal communities from Banff, Canada, to study Microbial Dark Matter (Phase II) - Paint Pots PPM... ... | reverse complement strand
GCCTTATATTGACCGGGCGGTTTCGTCCAAGTGCCCGACGCCGTGAAGATCTGAATGTCGGAGGTAGTTGGCTTTGAAAGGACGACGCGCTTGTCCTGGATCATTCCCGATGTCAGCGCCGTGACATTTGGCGGCACGTAGATCGCCGCGATCAGAACGCTGTTCGCCGGGATCGCAGGGCAGAACAATGAACTCCCTCCGGCGGGCGCAGGCGTGCCGTCCGCTTGATGGACGCTTCCGTCGTTGAGCACCGTGACGATCGTGAAGCGCGGATTTGTCGAATCCGCCGCCGTGGTCGCTTGGTTGGACACGGCCGAGACGCTCTGCCAGACGGAGGCGAGACAACTATGACCGGCCGAAACGTCAATGGCCATCGAAGCGCCAGAGCCGCCGTGGACGGTGACGACACATCCATCGAGAATGCCGGTCCCATTAAGCGAGGCGGTCAGCGCGTCAAAATCGATAGCGTCGATCCCCGACTGTTCGGGGTAACTGGCGTTGGCGAAGTCGGGAACTCCGAGCGGCATAACAACTACTCCGCGCTCAACGCGTTGATGACGTGGTACCGACCCTATCGTCGATACTGACGTAGTGACGCATACCTGGCGCGCATCAGGCCGCCGATCGAGGCCAACGACGCCTGACAAGGATGCAGCAGCCCGCAGCGCTTCCGCATAGGTTCGGACATCTCTGACGACAGCCGCCGTCGCAGCTTGAGCCGATTCGGACTCGCCCATTAGGTCGATGTCCGGATCGAACCAATCAACGCTACCAAGTACTTCCCAGGAGTCGAGCCCTTCGACAAGCGTGGACCGTGAACCGTCCTCCCAAGCGACGTAAATCATCGGCACCCGACATGCTTGATCTGTGGCAAAATCGTCAAGACGCTCAGCATCGAGGCTCACTGTGCCGGTAAAGACCACGACACCAAGCTTGAGACGGTCCGTTGTCACAAGTTGACCGTGACATTGAGCCACTCTTTCTACGCTCCCAGTATCAGGTGGTTCCAGGTAATGGCGAGTGTGTCGCTTGCTCCTTTATTCACAACCGGTGAGAGCAGCGCACGAGAGATTGTGTTCGCCGTCGTTCCCGCATCATCGGCAAGGGGAGACTCCGTGGTGATGACGACTTCGCTTAGTCCGTTGGCGGTAGCCGAACCCGGTGCCCAGGTCACCTTGTATTGAATCTGGCGCGACGACCCATTAACAGGACGCTGAAAAACGCCAGTCAACGCGCCGCGGCCACAACATGTCGTCGATCCGCGCCATCGCTGGCCCCCACATGATGTGTTCCCGCCTCACGATGCCGACTTCTTCAGCACCCTGTTAAGTGAAGACAGCGGATAACTCGCATCAAGCGCTTGCCGCGAGCCTGTCGTGTAGGTAACGATCGCTGCACCCGCGCCTGTCTTGGAGACTGCGGTCGTACCGGTCCCGAGTCGCATCCCGGTGGCGGGTGGCGTCGTGAGTCCTTTCACCGTCCCGAACGCCGTCCCAGCGCCGAGCGGTGTACCCACATTGATCGACAGAGTGTTGGTGGTGACTGCAGTGACAACCCAGGAAGCGTTGTAGGCGGACGGCGTCACGCCTGACATGACGGCGACATCACCGACGCCGAGACCGTGGTTTGCAGCAGTAACGACAGCTGGATTCGCATTGGTGATTGCCGTAATCGTTGTGGGTGAACCAAGGATCCCAGCAGCGCGATCGCCGTAGAACTGGTCTCCGGTCTGCGTAACAAGGTTGACGAACTCTCGAATTTCTCTTCGTCGATCCAATCTGTCGTAGAGCTCAGCCGTTCCCCAGCCGTCGAAGACACAGACAAGAAGCTGATTGCTTGGAACATCCACAGCGCGGGCGAGAGCCTCAGCGATGCTTTCGCGCGAAACCAGGCCCGACATCTACTTCTCCGATATCCCGCGAACTCCGAACGCCATTATGCGTCCGCCCAAAGTGGCAGTCCAGAGGAGCCCCCGGGCCGAGGAACTCACGCCCGACGATCGAGCGACGACGACCGGGGGCCCGGAGGCCAGCCGGCGTTCGCGTGACGGGCCGCGCTTCGCGCCGGGGAGCTCGCGGGTAGCTGCCGGCCGGGACAACGTGCGAGTGCTCGACGACCTCGCGGATTCTGCCGACTGGCTGCGATCGACGCCCTTGGCAGGCCGGCCCGAAAGCGGGAACCGGGGTCGTGCTCAACTACTTCGGCGTCCAGGCGGCGGGCTTGCGCGCCGCGCGTGGTAGTGGCACCTTGTCGGCGCGAACTGGTCAGCGCCGTGCGCTGCGCGCGACCTCGGCGACGGTCCGGACCAGAATCACAAGGTCGCGCCACAGGGACCAGTGCTCGATGTACTGGTTGTCGTACCGTGCTCGCTCCTCGATCGAGGTGTCGCCCCTCAGACCGTGGACCTGGGCCCAGCCCGTCAAGCCGACCGGCAGCCGGTGGCGGTCGTCGTACCCGTCGATGCTCTGGCTGAAGCGCTTTACGAAGAACGGGCGCTCGGGCCGCGGCCCGACGAGCGACATGTCGCCCTTCACGATGCTCCACAGCTGAGGCAGCTCGTCGAGCGACGTGGCGCGCAGCACTCGCCCGACCTTCGTCACGCCCGGGTCGCCGTTCACGTTCCAGCGGGTGTCGCTGTCACCGTTGCAGGCAAGGCTGCGGAACTTGGCGACCTCGATCGTCTGGCCCCGCTGGCCGACCCGCTGCTGGCGGAACAGCACCGGACCCGGGCTGGTCAGCTTCACCGCCAGCGCGACGACGGCCTGGATCGGCGCAGTTAGGACGAGGACCGTGCCGGCCACGGCGACGTCGAGCACGCGCTTCATCACCCAGGCCGGCCGACGCAGCGCGGCGCGGCGGACGCGGTACACGGGGATGCCGCGCACGTCGTCCGTGTCGGGCCCCTCCGGCGTCACACCGCAGTCGAAGAACCGAGGGACGACGTGCAGGTCGACGCGGCACTCGGCCGCGGTCCGCAACACCCCAACCAGCGCCGATTCGCGCGCGGGGCCGAAGGCGACGAACACCCGCCGCACCTCCCAGGCGGTGATGATGCCGGCCAGCTCGTCCACGTCGCCCAGCACCGGCAGCACGAGGTCCTCGCCCCCGACTCGGTCGACGAACCCGACCGGCGTGATACCGAACTCGGGGAAGTCCTCGAACGCCTGCGCGAGGTCGGTGCCGACCTCGCCCGCGCCGAGGATCACCGCCCGCTCCTGGAACGCGGGGCGGCGTCGGGCGTGCCGCAGCACGCCGAACGAGAGGACGCGGGTCGGGATCACGGTCGCCACCGCGACGAGACCGATCGTGAGGAGGTCGCCGACGTTCGCGCCCAGCCACGAGGCGGGGGCGAGCAGCAGGAGCGGCACGGCGAGCCGGGTGGCGAGCCACGGCGCGGCGCTGAGCGCACCGAGGGTGATGCGAGTCCGGTAGGCACCCGACACCGCCAGGCAGAACAGTGCGAGCGGGACGAAGGCGAAGGCGACGGCGCTGCCGTGCCCGGCGAGCGCCACGATCGCGATCGCCAGCCCGAGCGCGGCCGCGTCGGTCGACGCGAGGAAGCACGGCGTGAACCAGCGGGGGGCGGTCCAGCCGATGACCTCGGCCGAGCGGGGCGCCTCCGCCCGCGGCCTCGCCCGTAGCGTGACGACGTCAGAGGTCACAGCAGCCATATCAACGACCTACCGAAGGTCGGGGTTTACCCGGGTTTTCGGGCTCAGCTGGCCGTGACGCCAGCGCGGCGGCGACGCCCGTACCGGACCAGGACGATGCCGGCCCCGGCCGCCCCCAGCCCGATCACCACCAGCAGCGCGATGTTCCCGCCGGTGAACGCCAGGAAGCCCGAGCCCTGGCTCTGCCCGGACGACACGACGACCCCCGAGACGTTGGACGTCGGAGGTGTAGTCGGTGTGGTCGTCGGCGTCGGGTAATCCGTCTGCGCGGCGGCGGCGGGTGCCAACACCGCGAGCGCAAATCCGACCACCGCGGCAACACGCGCCACACGTGACAACGTTCTCGACTGCATCCCTAGCCCCTTCCCCATTCCAGCCCTAACAGGTGCCCTAGCGACGGGCCCGCTCAGTCCTCCGTCGCTGTGGGCACACTACCACTGAGGGTAGCCAGAGCGCCAGGCGTCACCACTGCAAGCGTTCAGGCGCCGTGTCCTGGAACGTTTTTTGTCCGAAATGCCAGGTTATGGGAGGTATGCGGGCGGAAGGGATCACCTGGAGTGCCGAGAGCCCAGCCGGGAGGTCGAAGTCCACGGGGACGTCGAGGACCTGGCCCCGAGCGACCGGGAAGTAGCCGTGGGCGACGACCGTCGTCGGGCCATCGGCGCCGGCGGCCAGGGTCGGCGCCGCGATGCCCACCCTCGGGAGTGAGGCCCCGCCCGGGACGCTGACGGCCAGGACCCCCTGGTAGACGCCCTCCCCGAGGCCGCTCCCGGGGTAGGGCCCGGCCACGTAGCCGGGCACGTCGACGGGGGCGGTGTTGCGGATCCGCAGCGCCAGGTGGGCGTGCTGACCGCCACCGGCGGCCGGGCGGAGGGTCAGGCTGGCCTGCACGTCGAGGAACTGGTCGAGCTTGTTGCCGCCGAAGTTCAGGATCGACACCGCGAGCGCGTCGCTCGGCAGCTCCCCGCCGATCCCGGCTGCCTGCCAGGCGCGCTCGAGGACGGGGTCGCGGCTCCAGGCCAGCGCGTGGCGTCCCTTGCCGACGCCGGCCAGGTTCCCGACCAGGCTCGAGGCCACCCAGGGCCGAGTGGAGAGGGTGTCGACCGCGGCCCGCGCCACCGCGCTGAGCTGGTCGTTGCGGTCGGCCTGGTCGCCGACGTTGGCGGGGATCCCGGCGTACTGGCCGAGCAGCAGGTAGGACACGACGTCCTGGCCCCGGAGCGAGCCGCCGTTGGCGGCGATCGGCCCCTGGGCGTCGAGGACCGCCTCCAGCACCTGCGGGTCCACGGCCAGCACCCCGTCGACCGACTGGCCGGTGGCCGCCTGCCACATCTGGGCCGCCAGCGGGGCGGTGACGTCGAACCGGGGGGTGGTGGCGAGGTTGCGCCACTCCTGGCCCGGGTGTGTCCATCCCCACAGCGCCGCCAGGTCGCCCGTCACCGGCACGCCCCCCGGTGGGAGCACGACGTTCGGGGTGGGCTGGAACGTGCTCACCGTGAAGCCACCGTCGGCGAAGGTGGCGGTGCCGACCGACAGGAACATGCCGGAGCCGGCCCGCATCTCGGCGTTGTTGGCGGCCAGGATGAGGTACCGCTGCGGTCCCCGCAGCACCCGCGCCACGCCCGACACGAGCGCGTCGGCGTTGGTGATCGCGTCGCGCAGCTTGTGGAGCCGGTCGAGGAACCGGGTGCGGGCGCTGCCGAGCGGACCGACGAGGAAGAAGTCGGATCCGAGCGACACCCCGTCGAGCTCTCGCTCGGCGCCCGCCGCGATCGCGGCCACTCGGTCCAAGAGGGCGAGCCGCTCGGCGGGCGTCGCGGGATGGACGCGCAGGGCGGTGGACGCGGCGGCCGAGGTGCGGGCGCCGATCGCCGCCACCCGCTGCGCGGCGCCGGTGAGCGACCGGGCGGCGTTGACGTTGGTGCTGGCCAGTGGGACGACAGTCCAGGGGGCGAGCACGAAGCTCGACGCGAGGCTGTGCGCTCGCGAGAAGTCGCGCTCGGCTCGCTGCAGCACCGCGGTGCCGTCGCCGCGGAGCAGCGACTGCGCGTCGAGCTGGTTGCGCGCGCTCTCGAGGGTGTTGAGCCCGCTGTTCACCCGCTGCCGGGCGACGAATCCGATCCCGACCGTGGCGAGGACCCACACCAGGAGCACGACCAGGAAGACCCGACCCGCGACCCGCAGACGCGCGCGGGCCGGAGATCCGATCTCTGGGAGCACGATTCGCAGTGTATGGGCCGTATCTGCGCATCCCGGTGCATGCGCCGGCGCGTCGGTAGCCTCCGGTCAGTGTCAGCTCGTGTCACGCCGGCGGACCAGGACGCCGTCCCGAAGGTCACGCCGTACCTCCTCCGCACCGCCGACACGATGTGCGCGCGACGGCTCGCGCTCGAGCACGCGGCGGAGCCGGGCACGGTCGACCCCGTCAACCGAGCACGGGTGCGCAACGCGCTCCTCGACGCGGTCCGGGTCTGGCACGAGCGAGGCGCCTGGGTCCCCCAGCCCGGTCTCGTCGCCGAGGAACGGGCCCTCGTCGACCACGCCTGCCGCTGGTACGCACGACGGTTCCCCGAGCCGGTGGAGTCCGTCGACGTGCCGGCCGACCACCCCACCCTCCTCGCCCGCCGGGGCGTCACCCTGGGCGGCTGGGTCGACCTCGGGGTCGTCCACCGCAGCGGCGATCGCGAGCTGCGCCAGCTGTCCTGGCACGGCCGCGGCGCGCCCTCGAACGTGCTCGAGGAGCCCGCCGTCCGCCTCGCGGTGCTCCGGCTCGCCTGCCTTGGCTGGGTCGACGGGCCGCTGACGGTGACGGCCGCCGACCTGCTCACCGGTGACGTGGCCCGGGCCGAGATCCGGCCCGAGGCGCTGGCGGAGCAGGCCGGGTGGCTCGACGAGCGGCTCGCCGTCGTGCGCGAGCGGGCCGCCGACCCCACCCCGGTCCCGGGGCGCGACTGCGCCGGCTGCCGGTACATCCCCCGCTGCCCCGCCCACCAGGTGCGGGCGTCGATGGTCACGCGGCGCGACTCGCTGCTGCCGGCCATCGTCGCCTTGTCCCCGAGCACCCTCGACGCCTGGCAGCGCTGCGCCCGGGAGTGCCGCAACCGGGCGCTCCTGGGACTGCCGGCCAGCGACGGGGAGGGCGCGACCGAGCACGGGCTACTCCTCCACCGGCTCCTCAACCTCGTGCACCGCACCGGCTCGTGCCACGACGCTGAGCACGTCGACGGCGTGCTCAGCGCGCACGGCGCCGACGACCGCACCGTCGAGGAGATTCGCCGGCACGTCGCGCGCTGCCCGGCCGGCGCCGACCCGGTCGGCCACGAGGTCGAGTGGGCGCGCGCACACGCCGGCCCCCCGGTGTTCCTCGCCACGGCGCGACTCGACGCGGTGTGGGATCACGACGGCCTCCTCGACGTGCGCGACTACAAGAGCGGTCGCGCCAGCGAGTACCCGATCGAGCAGGACCGTCGGGCCCAGCTGCAGGCCTGGGTCGCGGCGCCTCGAGCCGCCGAGCGGGGCCTCCGCCTTCGCCTCCGCTACGAACACCTGGCGACCGAGGTGGTCGAGGACCCGGAGCCGTGGGAGCCGACCGAGGACGACCTCGCCCGCATCGAGGAGGAGCTGGCGGCGACCGTCACCGAGATGCGAGCCGAGCGCGAGTTCCGCGGCGTCGCCGACGCCGGCGTCTGCGCCCGCTGCCGCTACCGGTCGATCTGCGACGACAGCGCGGCCCCGGGCGTCCCGTCGTGGCCAGCCGCCGACGCGCCCGAGGCGGCGGAGACCGCCCAGCCCGAGTCGGCCTGACCGGTAGCGTCGCCTGAGTGTCAGGCGCGCAGGCGAGTCCCCGCACCGCGGTGATCGTCGGCGTCGGCCAGGCCGAGCAGCGCCCCGACGACCCGGGGGAGGCGCTCGAGCCCATCGATCTCCTCGGGGCCGCGGCCGAGGCGGCCGGCCAGGACAGCGGCGCCTCGGTGCTGCGCGCCGTCGACTCGGTGGCCGTGGTGTCGATCATCTCGTGGCCCTACCCGGACCCGGGTGCGCTGCTGGCTCGTCGACTCGGCCTGCCCGACGTCCGACGGACGATCACCACGACGGTCGGCGGCAACAGCCCCCAGCTGCTCGTCAACACGCTCGTCCCCGAGATCGAGCGGGGCGCCGCGGACGTGATCCTCCTCGGCGGGGCTGAGTGCGTCCACACGCGCTGGCGGGCCCGGCGCGAGCCGAAGGCCTGGCTCGAGTGGAGCCAAAGCGACGACCCACCCTGCGCCGAGATCGTCGGTGAGGACCCGGCGCCGAGCAGCGACGAGGAGCTCGCGCACGGGGCGAACGCGCCGACGAGCGTCTATCCGCTCTTCGAGACCGCGCTGCGCTCGTCGGCCGGTCGGAGTGTCGACGAGCACCAGGTCGCGGTGAGCGAGCTGTGGGCACCGTTCAGCGCGGTGGCGGCGGCGAATCCCCACGCCTGGTCCCGCCGGGCGTTCGAGCCGGCCGAGGTGCGCACGCCGACGCCGGACAACCGGATCGTGACGTTCCCGTACGTGAAGCGCATGTGCGCCAACATCGACGTCGACCAGGCCGCCGCGCTGCTGCTCTGCTCGTACGAGGCGGCGCAGAGCGCCGGCGTGCCGGACGACCGTCTGGTGTTCCCGCGCGCCGGTGCCGACGGCCACGACCACTACTTCGTGTCGCGGCGGGACCGCCTCGACGCCTCGCCGGCGCTCGCGGCCGTCAGCCGCGGCGCGCTGCACGCGGCCGGCGCCGGGGTCGACGACGTGGCGCGCTTCGACCTGTACTCCTGCTTCCCGTCCGCGGTGCAGGTCGCGGCCGCCGCCCTCGGCCTTCCGAACCACGGGTCCCGCGACCGACGCCCGCTCACCGTGACCGGCGGGCTGGCGTTCGCGGGCGGCCCGGCCAACAACTATCCGACCCACGCCATCGCGGCGATGGTCGACGCCTGCCGCCGCGACCCGGGCTCGCTCGGCCTCGTCACCGCCGTCGGCTGGTACCTGACCAAGCACTCGGCCGGGTGCTACTCGACCACGCCGCCGGCCGGATCGTTCGGGCGGGTCGACCCGGCCGCGACGCAGCACGAGGTGGACCGCCAGCCGCCGCGGGAGTCCGCCGGCTCCTACGCGGGCCCGGCCACGGTCGAGGCGACGTCGGTGGTCTTCGAGCGGGCCGGCACGCCGTCGCTTGCCATCGTCATGGCCCGCACCCCCGACGGTCGGCGAGCCCTCGCCAACAGCCGCGACGCCGACGTCCTCGCCGACATGACGACCCGGGCCTGGGAGGGCGAGCCGGTCACCCTCCGGACCGACGGCACGACGAACGAGCTCGCGCCGTGAGCGCGGCCGCGGGCGGCGGCTGGACCCGGGCCCTCGCCCGCGGCGTGCGGGGCCGCTGTCCCCGTTGCGGTGCCGGCCGGCTGACCGAGCGCTGGTTCCGACTCCGAGCGACCTGTCCACGGTGCGGTCTGGCCCTGGCGCCGGAAGAGGGCTCGTGGACGGGGGCGGTGGTCGTGAACTTCGCGCTCACCGGCGCCGTGTTCGTGGTGACGCTCGTCGTTCTCGTGGCGCTGACCGCGCCCCAGGTGCCGGTGGGCACGCTGCTGGCCATCCTCGTGCCGGTGTCGGCGCTGGCCCCGCTCGCGTTCCTGCCGGTCTCGCGGACGATCTGGGTCGCGCTCGAGTTCGCGGCGCTCGGGCGGAGCTGACGGCTCAGCTCGTCGTACCCAGCTCGACGCGCAGGGTGAGGATCCCGTCGGTGAAGTCCCAGGACGCGTCGCCGATGATCGAGAAGTCCTGGTAGTCGAGCCGGGCCTGCTCGATGAAGCGGGCCCGCTCGGGACCCGCGACCGGCGGCATCCCGCGCTCTTGCACCGCCTGGGCCCGGTCCCGGAACCGGCCCAGCATCGCGTCGACGTCCAGGGTGTCGTCCGCCACCGTCATCCTCCTTGTCGGGCGACCAGGACCCGGTCCCGGCCGGCCAGGTCGCGCTCCGTGTGCACGTCGGCGAACCCCGCCCGCTGCGCGAGTGTGACCCCCGCGGCGGCCTGGTGCGGCGCCAGCTCGACGACGAGCGTGCCCGCCCCGGGCGCGAGGTAGTCGGGTGCGCCGGCCACCACCTGCTCGATCGCCTCGAGCCCGGTCGGGCCGCTGACCAGCGCCGCCTTCGGCTCGTGGCCCGCGACCTCGTCGGGGAGCTCCGCGAACTCGGCGGCCGCGACATAGGGCGGGTTGCTCACCACGAGCTGGAAGGAGCCGCGGTGCTCGTCGGGCAGCGCCTCGAACCAGTCGCCCTCGGCCAGCCGGACTCGGGTCGCGGCGCCGGCGGTGCCGGCCACGTTCGCGTGCGCGACCGCGAGCGCATCGGGGCTGGCCTCGGTCGCCCAGACCTCGGCGTCGGGGAGCTCGCGGGCGAGGGCCAGCGCGATCGCGCCCGAGCCGGTGCCGAGGTCGGCGACGAGCACGTCCCCGATCGCGCCGCCCCACGGGTCACGCGGGCCCCGTCGCAGACCCATGCGGGCCGCCTCGTCGAGGGCGACCTCGGCCGTCCGCTCCGTCTCCGGGCGCGGGATGAGCACCCGGTGGTCGACGAACAGGTCGATGCCGAGGAACGACCAGGAGCCGAGCACGTACTGGAGCGGCTCCCCGCGGGTGCGGCGGTCCACCATCTCCTGCGCGTGGCGGGCCGCCACGAGCGGCGCCTCCTGCTCGGCGACGAGGACCCAGGCCCCGTCCGTGCAGCCGGCCGCCTCCTCGACGATGCGACGGGCGTCGACGGCGGGGCTCGGGAGCGACGCGCGCTCGAGGACGCGCGTGGCGTCGTCGAGGACGGCGCGCCAGGTCGTCACTCGGACGCGCCGAGCTGCTCGGCCCGCTCGGCGGCCGCGAGGGCGTCGGTGAGCTGGTCGAGCGGCTCCCCGCCCGCCAGCACCTGGTCGAGGGCGTGCACGGTCACGCCGACGCGGTGGTCGGTGACGCGGTTCTCCTTGAAGTTGTAGGTCCGGACCTTCTCGGACCGTCCGCCGCCCTTCACCTGGCTCCGCCGCGTCGACGAGACCTCGGCCTCCTGGCGGTCGCGCTCGAGCTGCAGCAGCCGCGACCGCAGGATGCGGATCGCCTTGTCCTTGTTCTGCAGCTGGCTCTTCTCGTCCTGGCAGGTCACGACGACGCCGGTCGGCACATGCGTGATGCGCACCGCCGAGTCGGTCGTGTTGACCGACTGCCCGCCCGGGCCGCTGGAGCGGTAGACGTCGATCTCGAGGTCGTTGGGGTCGATCGCGACGTCGAGCTCCTCGGCCTCGGGCAGCACCACGACGGTGGCGGCGCTGGTGTGCACGCGGCCCTGGCTCTCGGTCGCCGGCACCCGCTGGACCCGGTGGGGCCCGGCCTCGTACTTGAGCCGGGCCCAGGCGTCCGGGCCCTTGACGGCCAGCGTCGTCTCCCGCTGGCCGCCCATCTCCGACGGCTGGGTGGCGAGGGTCTCGAATCGCCAGCCGTGCCGGCGGGCCAGCGCCTCGTACATGCGCGCGAGGTCGCCCGCCCATAGGTTGGCCTCCTCGCCGCCCTCGGCGCCGCGGATCTCGAGGATCACGTTGCGGCCGTCGTTCGGGTCACGAGGGACCAGCAGCTCCCGGAGCCGGGCGTCGAGGCGAGCCAGCTCGGCTTCCTGCTCGGCGACCTCGCCCCGCAGGTAGTCGCGCATCTCCCCGTCGCCACCCTCGGCCGCGAACAGCTCGCGCGCGTCCGCGAGCGCCGACTCGGCGTCGCGGTAGGCGCGGTACGCGTCGACGATGGGCTTCAGCTCGGCGTGGCGCCGACCCGCGTCGCGCGACGCGGCCTGGTCACCCGAGGCGTAGATCTCGGGCAGGCGCGACTCGAGCTTCTCGAGCTCGGTCTCGAGGTCGGCGAGGTGCTCGAACACCAGGCCAGGGTACCGACCGGACCCTCGTTCCTCAGGTGAGCGCGGGGACGGCGTCGAAGTGACCGCCGAGCGCGGCCGCGGTGTCCTGGACACCGAGCCACGACAGGCCGGTCGCGTACAGCGACCGGAAGTCGACGGTCGGCACGACGTTGCGCGTCGCGTCGAGGTTGGTGAGCGAGGGCGGCTCGCCGTAGCGGCCGCCCTTGACGCGCGGGCCGATCAGGAACTGCGTGTTGGCGGTGCCGTGGTCGGTGCCGCTGCCGTTCTCGGCCGGGCGGCGGCCGAACTCCGAGGTGGTCATGACGAGCACCCGGCCGGCCGCGTCGCCGAGGTCGGTGAAGAGCCCGTCGATCCCGTCGTCGAGCTCGGACAGCAGCGTCGGCTGGCGCGTCGCCTCTCCCTCGTGCACGTCGAAGTCGCCGACGCCGGTGACGTACACGACCCGCGGCGCCAGCGGGGAGCCGATGAGCCTCGCGGCCAGCGCCAGCGACTCCCCGACCGTGCCCTGGCCCGCCACGCCGCCCGCCGCGCGCGCCGGCGCGGCGGTGTCGCCGCCGAGCACCTGGCCGAGGCTGGTGCGGGCCCGGGCCGACAGGCCGACGGCCCGCTCGACCTGGCCCACGAGCTGGCGCGCGTCGACCCGGCTCGGCGCCAGGTGCGCCCACGAGGCGAGCAGCGCCTCGGGCGTCCCGGCCCAGGCCGGGAGCCGGGGCTGCAGGCCGGAGGCGTCGGTGATCGTGGTCGCGAACGAGCGCTGCCCGAGCAGCGCCGGCGCGGGCTGTCCTCCGACCGCGATGGCGGCCAGCGGGTCGTCGTAGCCGACCGTCCCGTCGAGGTACGTGCCGAGCCAACCGATCCCGGTGGACGGGTGGTCGGCGGTCCACCACACGGCGAGCGACGCGAAGTGCGAGAGGTTGGGTGGCGTGTACCCGAGGCCTTCGACGATCGCGACCTGCCCGGCGTGGTAGCGGGCCGCGAGCTTCGGGAGCTTGGGGTGGAGCCCGACCTGGCCGTCGAGGTCGATCGGGTCGGTGACGCCGAGCGTGGGGCGCGACGCGTGGTAGGCGGGATCGGCGTGCGGGACGACGGTGTTGAAGCCGTCGTTGCCGCCCGCGAGCTCGACGACGACCAGCGTCCGGCCCGGGCTCGGGTCGGCGAGCTCGCCGGGGCGGGGCGCCCCGGCCGACGCCGGCCCCGTCCACTCCCAGGTCGCGAGCAGGTAGCCACCGGCGACGGCGGCCGAGCCGGCCCCGAGCCGGCCGAGGAAGTCGCGGCGCGACAGCGGCTCGGTCATGCGACCGCGAACTCCGGCGCCATGGCCGCCAGCGCGAACCGCCGGGACCGGTCCGGCTCCCCGTCGAGCACCCGCTTGGTGGTGGACGTCACGTCGAAGACCCCGAAGCGCGCCAGCAGGTCGCTCACCGACCGGTAGCCGGGCGGCGGCGCGCCGAGCGCGTCGAGCAGGTCGAAGGCCGTGACGAGGTCGTGCGGGCCGAGGAGCAGCGTGCCGTCGGGGAACCCGCCGACGTTCGGCGGCAGGAACGGCAGGTAGTTGATGAGGCGGAGCGCGTTGGCCGCCGCCGTCGGGCGCGGCGCCACCGTGGTGGGCCCGGCCCGGGCCGCCTGGAGGAGGCCGACCAGCTTCTCGACCGGCGTGCGGACCCGGCTCCGCACCGCGTCGTCGGCGGTGAAGGCGGGGTCGGCGACGATGGCCTCGACGAGGTGGCGGACCTGGTAGTCGCGGGCGAACGTCGCGCCGAGCTTCTGCGCGGTGGGGTGGCTCGGGGTGCGGCCGACCAGCTGGCGGTACAGCTTCGACGCGATGAACGCCCCGGTGGCGGGCTGCTCGAGGATCACGTCGATCGCCTGGTCGAGGTCGAAGGCGCCGGTGCGGCCGAGCAGGTTCTTCACGCCGGCGTCGTGACGGCGGGGCACGAGCCTGGCCGTCCACGGCGCGATCCCGAGCGCGGCGAGCGCGGTGGCCGGCGTCACGTCGGGGAGGTTCACGACCCAGCCGCTGAAGGAGCGGGACGCCTCGACGACGTCGGTCTGGGTGTACCCGGCCTGGCGGCCCATCGTGAACAGCTCGAGGCATTCGCGACCGAAGTTCTCGTTGATCTTGCCGGCCGTGTTGGTGATGCCGTCGAGGAAGACCAGCATGGCGGGGTCCTTCGCTACCGCGTGGAGAAGGTCGGCGAAGCTGCCGGCGGCGTGCTGGCGGATCGTGACGTGCTGCTGCCGGAGCAGGTAGGGGGCGCGCACCTTCCGGAGGCTGGTCGCGAAGTGGTCGTGCCAGAACCACACCAGGCGCTCCTCGACGAGCCGGGACGGGGCCCGCATCTGGTCCAGCCACCAGCCGATGAGCAGCACGATCTCGTTCGGCGCCGCCGTCCGGTAGGAGGCGGGCGGCGCCATCGCGGGCGGGACGCGGGCCGGCCCGCTGAGGTCGAGGGCCCGCGCCACCGCCTGGTCGGTGTCGTCCAGGCCGCCGAGCAGGTCGGGGTGGGATCCCATCGACAGTCGCCGCACCACGTGGGCGACGCGCTCGCGGCTGGACACTCCCACCCGGCCAGCATCGGGCGGCCCCGTCAGCCGCGCGTAAAGCGCGAGCGAAGGGGTGGTCAGCGCTCCGGGCGGTCGACGGGGTGTCGACCTCGCGGTCACCCGAAGAGGGGGCGGAACTCCTCGGGGTGCTCCCCGGACGCGAGCCGGTCGGGCAGCTCGTCGAGCCAGCGGTGGAACTCGTCGCTGTCCTCCCGGTCGGCCATCCCGCGCGGGATGGCGGGGAACGCGTAGTCCGGCGTGGGAAGCGGCGGGTGGTCCGACGCCGGCTTGCGGGCGAGCGCGGCTTCGATCACGGGCTCGAGGCGGCGGGCCTTGGCCGCCCGGTACGCCTCGTCACGGTCCATGAACTCGGGCAGCACCTCGGTGCCGAACAGCTCGAGGCTCTCCATGATGTCCTCGTGGCGGTTCTTGCCGACTTGGGCGCAGAAGATGAGCTGGTCCACGCCGCACTCCTCGTACCGGCGCAGGTAGTCGCGCAGCTGGCCCGGCGTGCCGATGGCGCCCCGGATGCCGAACGAGCCCGACTGGACGACCTTGGCGCCGAGCCGGTCGCCGTGCGCGCCCGCCGCCGCGACCGCTTCGGGGTCGTAGCCGTGCTCGGCCCGGCGGGCCTGGTACTCGGCCCACACGTCGGTGGTCCCCGGGCGGTGCCGCCCGAACACGTAGTAGTGGGCGAGCGAGTAGCCGAAGAAGTTGCCGCCCTCCAGTCCCCGCGCCAGCGCCTCGTCCTCGTCGCGGTTGCACATGAACGGGGTGACGCAGGCGACGGTGGGGTTCACGGCGTCGCCGATCGGCACGCACTCGGCGGCGAGCGTGTGCTCGTAGTCGTCGAGCCAGTGCCGGGCCTCCTCGGGGTCGATGAACGCGAAGCTCAGGGCGCCGATGCCGTGCTGGGCCGCGAGGTGGATGGTCTCGCGGCGGCTGCACGCCACCCACAGCGGGGGGTGCGGCTTCTGGAGTGGCTTCGGCAGGACGTTGCGGGGCGGCATGGTCACGTACTCGCCCGCGTGCCCCGTGAACGGCGCCTCGGTCAGGCACCGCACCGCGACCCGCAGCCCCTCCTCCCACATGGCGCGCTTGGCCTCGGGGTCGATGAGGAAGCCGCCGAGCTCGGCCTCCGAGGATGACTCGCCGGTGCCGAAGTCGACCCGGCCGTCCGACACCAGGTCCAGCATCGCGATCCGCTCCGCGACCCGGGCCGGGTGGTTGAAGAGCGGCGGTGTCTGCACGATGCCGTGGCCGAGCCGCATCCGCTCGGTGCGCTGCGACACCGCGGCGAGGAACACCTCGGGCGCGCTCGAGTGCGAGTACTCCTCGAGGAAGTGGTGCTCGACCTCCCAGCAGTATTGGATGCCGAGCCGGTCCGCCAGCTCGCACTGCTCGAGGGCGTTCTTCAGCAGCTGGTGCTCGGACTCCGGGCCCCACGGCCGCGGGAGCTGGTGCTCGTAGAAGATGCCGAACTGCATCGGACGGCAGGCTAGGAGATTCGGCCGGGGGGCGATTCCGGCGTCAGGCGGTGCCGAACGCCGGGCGCGGCACGACGGCGGGGGCCGGGCGAGCGTCGACCTCCGCCAGCTGCTCGGCGGTGAGGACGGCCCGCAGGGACCGGATCGCGACCTCGAGCTGGTCGAGGCTCGGCTGACGGGTGGTGAGGCGCTGCAGCGTCAGCCCCGGCGTCATGAGCATCCGCACCCAAGGGCGGTCGATGCGCGGCGCCGCGAAGCGGATCACCTCGTAGGCGAGCCCGGCGACCACCGGCAGCAGCACGATCCGCGACGTGATGAGCCACGGGAGCGAGGGGCGACCCACGAACGCGTACACCAGGATCGTGACGACCATCACGGTGAGCAGGAAGTTGGTGCCGCAGCGGACGTGCTCGGTCGTGAACTGCTGGGCCGACTCGGGGGTGAGGTCGGCGCCCCGCTCGTAGGCGGCGATCGCCTTGTGCTCGGCCCCGTGGTACTGGAAGACCCGCTTGATGTCCGGCAGCAGGCCGATGAGGACCAGGTAGCCGAGGAAGATGGCGAGCCGGATCGCGCCCTCGGCGAGGTGGTAGGCGAAGCCGCTGACGCCGAGCGCGCCGGCCACGCCCTGGTTCACGAACGTCGGGAGCACGATGAAGAGGGCGGTGAAGAACACCAGCGCGGCACCGATCGTCCAGCCCATGGCCCGGGACGAGATCCGCTCCTCCTCCGGCAGCTGGCGCTCCGCCGACCACGAGAGGGCCCGGAAGCCGAGGGCGAGCGACTCCGCGAGCGCCATCACGCCCCGCAGGACCGGGATCTGGGACCAGCGGTCGGACCACCGCGGCGCGTCGTGCACCGCCGCCTCGAGCTGACCGTCCGGGCGGCGCACCGTGACGGCCCAGGACCGCTCGCCTCGCATCATGACGCCCTCGACGACGGCCTGGCCGCCCAGGTAGCGGGGCGTCGACATCGAGCGGGTTAGGCCTGCTTCGCCTTGGCGTAGCGACGCTGGAACCGCTCCACCCGCCCGCCGGTGTCCACGAGCTTCTGCTTCCCCGTATAGAAGGGATGGCACTCGGAGCACAGCTCGACCCGCAGCGACGGGACGGTCGACCGGGTCGTGAACTCGTTGCCGCACGAGCAGTGGACCGTGCAGGTGACGTAGTCGGGGTGGATGTCAGCTTTCATGAGGTGCTCAATCTACCGCCGGGATTCGGGGACCGGCACCGGCCCGGCGACGTCGGGGGCGAATGGGACTTACCCGGCGAGGGTCGGCGCCTTCGCCACCTCGGCGAGGAACTCGTCGTTGCTCTTGGTGGTGCGGAGCTTGTCGAGCAGCAGCTCGAGGCCCTTGCCGCCGGAGCTGTCCCCGTCGAGGGCGTTCAGGACCCGCCGCAGCTTCCAGACCTGGTTCAGCTGGTTGCGCTCGAAGAGGAGCTCCTCGTGCCGGGTGCTGGACTGCTCGACGTCGATGGCCGGGTAGATGCGGCGGTCGGCGATGCGCCGGTCGAGCCGCAGCTCCATGTTCCCGGTGCCCTTGAACTCCTCGAAGATGACCTCGTCCATGCGGCTGCCGGTGTCGATGAGCGCCGTCGCCATGATCGTGAGCGAGCCGCCCTCCTCGATGTTGCGGGCGGCACCGAAGAACCGCTTCGGCGGGTACAGGGCGGTGGAGTCGACGCCACCGGACAGGATGCGGCCCGACGCCGGCGCAGCCAGGTTGTAGGCCCGGGCCAGACGGGTGATGCCGTCGAGCACGACCACGACGTCGGTCCCGAGCTCGACCAGCCGCTTCGCCCGCTCGATGGCGAGCTCGGCGACCGTGGTGTGCTCGTCGGCCGGCCGGTCGAAGGTGCTGGACACCACCTCGCCGCGCACGACGTGGCGGCGCATGTCGGTGACCTCCTCCGGGCGCTCGTCGACGAGCAGCACGATGAGGTGCACCTCGGGGTTGTTGCGCTCGACCGCGTAGACGAGCTGCTTCAGGATCGTCGTCTTGCCGGCCTTCGGGGGCGACACGATGAGCCCGCGCTGGCCCTTCCCGACCGGTGAGACGAGGTCGACGATGCGGCCCGTCGTCTCGAGCGGGTTGTCGGACAGCTCGAGCCGCAGCTGCTCGTCGGGGAAGAGCGGCGTGAGGTCCTCGAACCGGGGCCGGTTGCGGGCGTCGTCGGGCGTCATGTTGTTGATGTGGTCGACGCGCAGCAGGGCCGGGTACTTCTCGTTCGACGCCTGCGGTCGTGAGAAGCCCTGGAGGAAGTCGCCCTTGCGGAGCGCGAAGCGACGCACCTGCGACGCCGAGACGTAGACGTCGCGCGGCCCGGCCAGGTAGCCGGTGGTGCGCAGGAACCCGTAGCCCTCGTCGCGGAGCTCGAGCAGCCCCTGGACCTCGACCGGCTCGCCGGCCGGCTCGGACCGGGGCTCCCCCTCGGGCCCGCCGCGTCCGCGCCGGCGGCGGCGGCGCCGCTGGTTGCCCTCCCCGTAGGAGGCGCGCTCGTCGTCGCCGTCCGGGGTCGGGTTCGAGTCGGAGCCGGTGGACGTGTCGGTCGTCGTCGCCGTCGACGCCGAGCCCGAGCTCGAAGCGTCTCGTTCGCCGTCGCCGCTGGGGGCCGGTCGGGGCCGGGGCGCGGGCTCCGCTTCGACCTCGTCGGCGGCGCCGAGGGACTCCTCCTCGGCGAGCAGCGAGGTCACCGGATCGGCCTCGAGCTCGGAGGCCCGGGCCGAGCGGACGGTCCGGCGGGCCGGCTCGCGGTCGGAGCTGGCGGCGGGGCCGTCGCCGTTGGCTTGGCCGTCGGCGGCGTCGAGGATGGCGTCGATCAGCTCGGCCTTGCGCATCCGGGTCGCGGCTTTGACGCCCATCGCGCCCGCGATGGCGTGCAGCTCCTCACGATCCTTGCCGTCGAGCATCGAACGGTCGAGCTCCTGCGTACTCATTCGCAGTCGTCTCCTTGGCGGTCGGGGGACCGGATTGAGATTGAGAGTCGGGCCGGCGCAGCGGAACTCGATGGAAATCCGGACCCGGCGGGGGGCCGGGGGCCCAGGGCGACCGCAGCGCAGTTCGGGGGCGCCTACCGGAAGCGATCCGCGTGGAGTCCGGCGGAGCGAGCCGGGGGCTGCCGCACCGAGCGGGGCGGCGGAACAACCTTCAATATACCGGCCGCCGGAGGGCGCGGCAACCAACCGCCCGGTCCGCCGCGGGCGGCGTCAGGCGACGAGCCGTCCCATGAGGTGGTGGGCGGGGATGGCGTCGAGGCCCCCGACCGCAGCCTCGGTGTAGCGGCCCCCCGGACCCGGCGCCGCGGAGTCGACGAGCAGGTAGGGGACGGGGTCGGCGGTGTGGGTGCGGAGCGCGCACGGCGTGGCGTGGTCGGGCAGCAAGAGGATGCGGTGCGGCTCGTCGGCAAGCGCGGCGGCGAGCGGGCCGATGACGTCGGCGTCCCACGCCTCCAGCGCGGCCACCTTCTCGCGGACGTCGCCTTGGTGGCCGGCCTCGTCGGTGGCCTCGACGTGCAGGAGGAAGTAGTCGCGGTCCTGGAGCGAGTCGAGGCACGCGGTCGTCTGGGCCCGGTAGTCGTTGTCGAAGCCCGCCGTCGCGCCAGCCACGTCGACGACCTCGAGGCCGGTGAGGACCCCGAGGCCCCGCACGAGGTCGACCGCGGAGCTGAGCCGGCCCGTCACGCCGAACCGATCCGCGAACTGCGGCAGGGCGGGCGCGACGCCTTGGCCCCAGAGCCAGATCTGGTTGGCGGGGCACCCCACCGCGTCGGCGGCGGCTCGCACCACCGGCCGGGAGGCGTCCATCAGCGCACGGATGGGCGCCGCCGCGGCGCCGGTCGGCAGCACGACCGGCTGCCCGGTCAGGTCGTGGGGCGGCACGCAGGTGGCGTCGGCCCAGGCCCCGGGGGTGACGCAGAGATGGCGGTACTCGACGCCGGCGTGGAAGCAGACCCCGTCGCGGCCGCCGCCGAGTTCGGCGTCGAGGGCGGCGACGATCGGGTGGCTCTGGGCGTCGCTGGGGTGCCCGCCGGCGAAGTCGACCATCGTGTCGTCCTCGACGGTGACGAGGTTGCAGCGGAACGCGACCTCGGCCGGCCCGAGCTCGACGCCCATCGCCGCCGCTTCGATCGGCGCCCGGCCGGTGTGGAACTCGGCCGGGTCGTAGCCGAGGATGGCCAAGTTGCCGACGTCGCTGCCCGGAGGTAGCCCGGGCGGGATGACGGCGGCCCGGCCGACCTCGCCGCGGGCGGCGAGGCGGGCGAGGTTGGGCATCGACGCCGCGTCGAGCGGGGTGCGGTCGTCGAGCTCGGCCAGCGGCTCGTCGGCGCACCCGTCGGGGACGAGCACGACGTACTTCACCGGCTCATCGTACGGGGCGACCCGCCGGTCGCAGGCCGGCGTTCACGACGCCGCGCCCTCGTCGGCGAGCCGGCGCCTGACGTCGTCGCGCAGCTCGCCCTTGGCCACCTTGCCGCCCGACGCACGCGGAAGTTCGTCGACGACCACGAGCCGCTCGGGCCACAGCTCCGGGCCGACCCCGTGCGCCTGGAGATGGTCCCGCAGGCCATCGAGGTCGGGCGGGTCGGCGCCGGGTCGGAGCTCGACATAGACGCACACGCGCTCGCCGAACACCGGATCGGGCATCGCGACCGCGGCCGCCAGCGCGACCGCGGGGTGGGCTCCCACGTCGGCTTCGACCTGGGCCGCGCTCACGTTCTTGCCGCCCCGGATGATGAAGTCCGACGCCCGGCCGGCCACCGTGAGGTAGCCGTCGGCGTCGATGGTGCAGCGGTCACCGGTGCGCATCCACCCGTCCGCCGTGTACAGCTCGGCGTTGGCCTCGGGGTCGCCGTAGTAGCCGAGGCAGCAGAGCGGCCCCCGGCAGGCGGCGACGCCGGGACCCCCGCCCGTGGTCACGTCGACCCCCTCGTCGTCGAGCAGGCGGACGTGCATCGACGGGATGACGCGTCCCGCGGTGCGGAAGCGACGCGCCGGCGGGTCGTCGATCGTGGTGCGGCTCAGCGCGCCGGTCTCGTTCGACCCGTAGAACTGGAGGACCCGGGCCCCGGTCTGGTCCTCGAACTCGCGAGCGCGCCGCTCCGGGACCATCTCCCCGCCGGTGAACAGGACCCGGAGGCTCGACAGGTCGTGGCGCGCCAGGTCGGGCGAGTTCAGGAGCATCACGAACTGCGTCGAAACGGCGGCGAGCATCGTCACCCGCTCCCGTTCGATGGCCTCGAGACAGGCGGCGGGTTCGAATCGGGGCAGCACCACGCACGGCACGCCGAGGAGGGTGGGGGTGACGTGCGCGGTCCAGATCCCGAACCCGAACGGGGCTGGCAGCGCGCTGAGGACGACATCCCGGTCGGACAGCGCGCCCGCCTCGACCGCGAGCTCGTGGAAGGCGAGCCAGCGCCGCTGGTCGTGCATGACGCACTTGGGGAGCCCGGTAGTACCGGAGGTCGAGTTCAGCAGCCACAGGTCCTCGACGCCACACGAGCGCGGGGGGCGACCCGCACCGACGGGCAGCTCCGCTTCGCTCACCGCGATTCGATGGACGTCCGCTGACACCGACGGGGCGTGGTCGCTGGGGGCGAGCAGCACCGACGCGCCGGTGATCGCCAGGAGGTGGTCCACCTCGCGGGGGCCGGCGCGGGCGCCGATGCCGACGATGACGCCGCCCGCCCGCTCGACGCCGAGGTAGCAGGCATGCACGGCCGGGCCGTCGGGGAGGAGCACCGCGACGCGGTCGCCGGCCTCGACGCCGCCGTCGACGAGCGCGGCCGCGATCCCGTCGGCCCGCTCGTCGTACTCGGCCCACCTCATGGTGTGGGGACCGGCGACGTAGGCGCGCTCGTCGCCGATGGCCGCCGCGTGGTCGGCGACGATCTGCCCGATCGTGCGCGTCGGCACCGGAGGCCGATCGGCCGGGCTCAGCTGCTGCGACGCTTGGCGAGCGCGGCGACGCGACGGGTGACGCCGGCCGGCAGCGAGCCGGAGAAGACGGCCGCCGCCGTGTTCAGCGGTCCCGGGGTGCAGACGGCGCGACCCCGGTCGTAGGCGCGCAGCGCCGCGTCGACGACCTCCGGCGGGGTCTGCCAGAGCACACTCGGCAGCTGGGAGACGTCGTCGCCCGAGACCTCGTGGAACTCGGTATGGGTGAACCCCGGCGCCAGCGTCAGCATCCGGATCCCGGTCCCGCGCAGCTCCTCATGGAGCGCGTTCGTGAAGCTCGACACGAACGCCTTCGTGGCGCCGTAGGTGGCGCCCCACGGGGTGGGTTGGTAGCCGGCGACGGACGACACGTTGATGACGCCGCCCCGCCCCCGCGGGATCATCGCCGCGACGGCGGCGTGGGTGAGGACGACGAGGGCCTCGACGTTGAGGCGGATCTCCTCCGCCTCCCGGTCGCGGTCGAGCTCCCAGAAGCGCCCGCTGGTCCCGAACCCGGCGTTGTTGACGAGCAGCTCGACCGGCGCCGAGTCGTCGGCCAGGCGGTTCGCGACGCTCGAGAGGCCGTCGGGCGTGCTGAGGTCGGCCACGATCACGTCGACGGACCGACCGTGCTGCTGTCGGATCACGTCGGCCAGCTCCTCGAGCCGGGGGCCGCGTCGCGCCACCAGGACGAGATCGTGACCCCGGGCGGCGAGCGCCTCGGCGAAGGCCCGTCCGATGCCCGCCGAGGCTCCGGTCACCAGCGCGGTTCCGCTCGTGTCCATGGGCGGTCGAGCCTACGCAAGCCGCCGTCGACGGCGGCCGAAGCCCTCGACGAGCGGTCAGATCCCGACCGCGGCCGCCACCGGCACCGGGTCGGCTTCGACCGCCGGCCCCACGTCCACCTCGGCGATGGCGCGTTGGGGGTCCTTGAGCCCGTGGCCGGTGACGGTGCAGACGACGACGTCGGAGCTCGCGACGAGCCCCTCGGTGGCGGCGCGGAGCAGGCCCGCGACCGACGCCGCCGATGCCGGCTCGACGAAGACCCCGACGCTGGCCGCGAGCAGCCGGTAGGCGTGGAGGATCTCGGCGTCGGACACCGCGCCGATGTGCCCGCCGGACTCGTCGCGAGCCGCGACCGCGGACCGCCACGAGGCCGGGTTCCCGATCTGGATCGCGGTCGCGATGGTCTCGGGGTGCAGAACGGGTTCGCCGAGCACGATCGGCGCCGCGCCCGCCGCCTGCCATCCGAGCATGCGAGGCCGGCGGGTCGCGTGACCGGCGTCGGCGTCCTCGCAGTAGCCGCGCCAGTACGCCGTGATGTTGCCGGCGTTGCCGACCGGCAGGCAGTGCACCGACGGCGCGTCGCCGAGCACGTCGACGACCTCGAACGCGGCCGTCTTCTGCCCTTCGATCCGGTCCTGGTTGGTCGAGTTCACGACCTCGACCCCGGGGCGCTCACCGAGCTCCCGCACGATCGCCAGCGCCTCGTCGAACGTTCCCCGCACCGGGACGACGCGGGCGCCGTGGATGAGCGCCTGGGCGAGCTTGCCGAGCGCGATCTGCCCCGCCGGCAGCACGACGCCGCCCAGCAGGCCGGCCCGGGCCGCGTACGCGGCCGCCGACGCCGACGTGTTGCCCGTCGAGGCGCAGATCACGGCCTTCGCGCCGCGCCCGAGCGCGTTCGACACCGCCACCGTCATGCCCCGGTCCTTGAACGACCCGGTCGGGTTGGCCCCTTCGATCTTCAGGTACGCCTCCGCCACCCCGGCCTGGGCCGCGAGGTTCGGCGCTTCGAGCAGAGGGGTGTTCCCCTCGAGGAGCGTCACGACCGGTGTGGCCGGCGTGACCGGGAGCCGGTCCCGGAACGCCTCGATGACGCCCCGCCACGGGGCGCTCAACCGACGTCCCCGAGCACGCGGATGACCGAACCGACGCGGTGCACCGGTTCGACACTGCGGAGTGCGTCGAGGGTGGCGCGCACGTCGGCCTCCCGCGACGAGTGGGTGATGAACACGAGCCGAGCGTCGGCGCCGAGCCCCCGCTGGTCCATCGACTGGATCGAGACCTCGTGGCGGCCGAACTCGGCCGCGATGGCGGCGAGCACGCCGGGCCGGTCAGCGACTTCGATGAGCAGGTAGAACTGGGACTCGAGCTCGCCGATGGGACGGATCGGCCGATCGACGAGGCCGCCGATGGTCGCCCCCTTCGCCCCCGCGACGAGGTTGCGCGCCGCGTCGACGAGGTCGCCGAGCACGGCCGACGCGGTCGGCCCGGGGCCGGCGCCGCGTCCGTAGAGCATGAGCTCGCCGACCGCCTCCCCTTCGATCAGCACCGCGTTGAACGAGTCCCGCACCGTGGCCAGCGGATGCTGCAGCGGCACCATCGCCGGGTGGACCCGCACCGCGATGTCACCGCCGACCTCCTCGGCGACGGCCAGCAGCTTGATCACGTAGCCGAGCATCCGGGCCGAGGCGATGTCGTCGTCGGTGATGTCGGAGATCCCCTCGGTGTGGACGTCGTCGGCGTGAACGCGGGCCCCGAACGCGATCGTGGCGATGATCGCGGCCTTGGCCGCGGCGTCCTGCCCCCCGATGTCGGCGCTCGGGTCGGGCTCGGCGAACCCTTGCCGCTGCGCGTCCGCCAGCGCGTCCGCGAACGAGGTGCCGAGCTCGGTCATGCGGGTGAGGATGTAGTTCGTCGTGCCGTTGACGATGCCCGTGACCCGCTCGATGCGGTCACCGGCCAGGGATTCCCGGAGCGGACGCATGAGCGGGATCCCGCCCGCCACCGACGCTTCGAAGAGCAGGTCGACACCGGCCCGGGCCGCGGTCTCGAACAGCTCCGGTCCCCGCTGCGCGATGAGCTCCTTGTTCGCGGTGACGACGGGCTTGCCCGCCTCGAGCGCGCGCCGGATGAGCGAGCCCGCCGGCTCGACCCCGCCGATGACCTCCACGATGATGTCGATGTCCGAGCCCTCGACGACGCTGGCGGCGTCGGTCGTGAACCGCTCGGGGGCGAGCTTGACGTCTCGGGCCCGCGTGACGTCGCGGACAACGACCCGGGTCACCTCGAGGTTGGCTCCGGCCCGGCCCGCGATGCGGTCGGCGTGCTCGTCGAGGAGGCGCACGATGGCAGAACCGACGTTGCCGCACCCGAGGAGGCCGACGCGCACGGGAGCTGCCATAGCGACGCTCAGTCTCCCACCAGGTCGAGACGAACGAGATCAGCGGGCGTCTCGCGCCGAACGACGAGACGCGGCGTTCCACCCCGCAGGAACACCACGGCCGGGCGCGGGACCTTGTTGTAGTTCGAGGCCATCGAGTAGCCGTACGCACCCGTCGTGGGCGTTGCCAGCAGGTCCCCTCGGCGCACCCCCTCCGGCAGGCAGGCGTTCGCCACAATGACGTCACCCTGCTCGCAGTGCTTCCCGACCACGCGGCACTGCAGCGGCCGCTCAGCCGCCATCCGGGCTGGCAGGTAGGCCTCGTAGCCGGCGCCGTACAGGGACGGGCGCGGGTTGTCGCTCATGCCGCCGTCGACCGCGACGAAGGTGCCGATTCCGGGTACCTCCTTCACCGTCCCGACCCGGTACAGCGTGATCGCACAGGGCGCGACGATCGACCGGCCGGGCTCGACGAGAAGCCGGGGCGGCTCGCCGATCTCCGCCCAGCTGTCGGCCACCGCCCGTCGAAGGGTGGCCGCGTACTCGGTGACGTCGAGCACCGGGTCCTCGGCGAGGTAGCGGGCGCCGAGCCCGCCGCCGACGTTCAGCTCGGGCACGGCGACGTCGAGGTCGGCCGCGACCCGGGCCAGCGCCGCGATGGCGAGGCCCCACGGATCGAGCCGCTCGATCTGCGAGCCGATGTGGCAGTGCAGTCCCCCGAAGCGCAGGACCGGGCTCGTGGTCACGCGGCGCGCGGCCGCGAGCGCGATCCCGGCCGCCACGGTGAACCCGAACTTCGAGTCCTCGGTCCCGGTCTCGATGTACTCGTGGGTGTGCGCCTCGACGCCGGGCGTGACCCGGACGAGCACGGTCGGGGGCTCGGCGGCGTCGCGCGCGAGGTGCTCGAGCCGGTCGAGCTCGTCGAACGAGTCGGCCACGATCCGGCCGACGCCGGCGTCGAGCCCGGCGCGCAGCTCGTCGTCGGACTTGTTGTTGCCGTGCTGCACGAGGCGCGCCGACGGGAAGCCGGCGGTCTGCGCGACGTGCAGCTCGCCGCCGGTGGCCACGTCGAGGTGCAGGCCCTCCTCGGCGACGAGCCGCGCCATCTCGGTGCAAAGGAACGCCTTCCCCGCGTACACGACACCGTCGTCACCGAACACCTCGCGGTACTGCGCGCAGCGCCGTCGGAGCTCGTCCTCGTCGTACACGAAGAGCGGGGTCTCGAACTGCTCCGCGAGCGGCTCGAGGTCGACGTCCACCAGCGCCGGCGGGACGAGGGACCGGTCGACCGGTGCCGGCGAGATCACGGCTCGACGCCGTCCACCTCGTCGATGCGAGCCATCTCGTCGGGCGCGCTCACGCCCAGCAGCGTGAGCGCGTTCGACAGGCCGACCCGGCACCCTTCCGCCAGCCAGAGGCGGGCCTGGGTGAGCGGCTCGTCGTCGGTGAGGACCCGGCAGTCCCGGTAGAAGCCGTGGAAGCGGGACGCGAAGTCGCGCACCCAGGTCGTCACGCGGTGCGGTGCCCGCAGGGCCGCCGCCTCGGCGACGACGCCCGGGAACCCGTCCAGGGCGCGGAGCAAGTCGAGCTCCCGCTCGTGCGTGAGGACGGCGAGGTCCGTGTCCAGGACGGGATGTCGCGTCACGCCCGCGACGGCGGCGCGTCGGCTGATCGAGACCGCCCGCGCGTGTGCGTACTGCACGTAGTAGACGGGGTTCTCCATCGACTGCGCGGTGACGACGTCGAGGTCGAAGGTCTGCGGCGTGTCGATGCCCTGGAGCAGGAAGGTCAGCCGGCACACGTCGGGGTCGACCTCGTCGAGGATGTCGGCGAGCGTCACGACGTCTCCCGCCCGCTTCGACAGCCGCACCGGCTGCCCGCCCCGCAGCAGCTTGACGAGCTGGCCGAGCAGCACCTCGGGCTCGCCCGCATGGCCTAGCGCCGCCAGCCCGGCCTGCAGCGACTTCACCTGACCGTGGTGGTCGGCGCCCCAGATGTCGACGAGACGCGGCCAGCCCCGGTTCAGCTTGTCGCGGTGGTAGGCGAGGTCGTTGCAGAGATACGTCGTCGACCCGTCGGACTTCACGAGCACGCGGTCGCGGTTGTCCCCGTAGTCGGTCGAGCGCAGCCACGTCGCGCCGTCCTGCTCGAACGTGACGCCCCGCTCGCGGAGGTCGGCCAGCACGGCCGGGACATCCCCGCGCTCGTGGAGCGTGCGCTCAGAGAACCAGGTGTCGAAATGGACGCCGATCCGGCCAAGATCCTCACGGAGCTGCCGAACGACGTCGCGGTAGCCCCACTCGCGCGCCTGCTCCTCGGACACGGCGTCCCCGAGTTCGGCCCGCATCCGGAGCGCCATGTCGACGAGGTACTCGCCCTGGTAGCCGTCCTCCGGTGGCTCCCGGTCCTGGTACCGGGCCATGAGCGAGGCGCCGAACGTGTCGAGCTGGTTCCCGGCGTCATTCAGGTAGTACTCGCGGTGGACGACCGCGCCCTCGGCCGCCAGCAGGTTGGCGAGGGCGTCGCCGACCGCGACCCAGCGCCCGCCGCCCGCGTGCAGCGGGCCGGTCGGGTTCGCGGACACGAACTCGAGGTTGATCCGCTCGTCGTGGAGGGCCGTCCCGTGGCCCCAGCGCTCTCCCGCCGCGATGACGGCCCGCAGCACCGCGTGCAGCCCGCTCGGCGCGACGCGGAAGTTCAGGAAGCCCGGCTTCGCCACCTCGATCGCTTCGAGGTGCGGCCACGGGGCTTCCTCGAGAGCGGCCTTGATGCGCGCCGCCGCCTCCATCGGCGCCACGCCGGCCGGCTTGGCGACGGCGAGCGCAGCGTTCGTCGACCAGTCACCGTGATCGCGCTGCTTCGGTGTCTCGAGCGCGACGCCGCCGGCCGGCTCGGGAAAGCCGGCTGCGGCCAGCGCGGCGCGCACAGCATCAAGAAGTTCTTTGCGGATCACAGGGCGCGGGCCCGGCACGGCGCACCGGGTACTGCATCGTACTGCCGGACCCCGACGAGCGACCTGGGCATTCGCGTAACGTCGCGCTAGTGATCGCGGTGCCTGAACCTCCGCATCTCCGGGCTGTCCCGTCCTCAGGCGGCGGTCCGCTCGAGGGTGAAGGGCTCGCGCTCGCCTACGCGGCGCTCGAGCGAGTGCGCACCGAGCGCGGCCTTCAGCGGCTGACCATCGCCGTCGACGATCCGCGCCTCGGTCGGCAGCGGTTCGCCGCCCCCCGCGGCGAACTGGCGGATCACATCGAGCCGGGCACCTCGTGGTCGACCGAGCCGTCCGGCGAGCCGGGAGCCGATCTCGAGCTGGCGGTCGCGCTCTGCGGGGTCGTCCTGCGCGCCAGCACCATCGAGCCGGGCGCGCTCGATCCGTTCGACGCGCTCGAGCTGGAGCTCCGGCGGTTGGATGGGGTCGAGGCAGTCGCCGGGGACGCCGGGCAGGACGTGGTGCGGATCCAGCTCGGCCCCGGCCACGCGGGGGGCGACGTGGCCCGAGCCGCCCTCGCCCTGGTCAAGGCAAGGATCGCGCGCAGCGTGGTCGTCGAGGTCGTGGGAGCACAGGGCGACGCTGGCGCCCGGCCCGACCTGGCGCCGATCTTCTGGGCGCCGACGCCGCCGCTCGAGCTGATCGCGGTGCGAGAGGACGCCGAGACCGGCGAGCTCGAGGTGCATCTGCGCGGTGGTGAGATCCGCACGATCGGACGGGCCCCGCGAGCCCACGGTCCGGCCGGCGCCGCCGAGGCCGCCCTGGCCGCGTGGCGTGACCGGCCGGGGACACCACCACGGGCGGTGGCGTGGGTGCGGGAGGTCGAGACGGCCGCCGATGGCCGCAGCGTCGTCGCGGTCGCGCTCGAGGGGCCCGGCCACGTCACGGTCGCGCACGGGATCGGCACCGCGTCGAACCCGCTCGAGGCGACCGTGCAAGCGACGATCGACGCCCTCTCGCGCTGAGTCGCGCGGTTTCGCCCACGCTCCCCGTGGGCATCAACGTGACGTGTCAGCCCGCCGCCTGGAGTCTCGGGCTGGCCTGACGCGTCGCGCTCCGCGGGCGCGTCCGCCGCACTCGAGCGTCGCGGCACCGAACCGTTATCGACGCCGTCCGTGAACGTTCTGCATCGTGATGGTGTCGTCCCGGGGGGAGAGCCGGACGAGGAGCCGCCACACCGGTCGGCGCTTCGCCTACGCGCCGGCGATGGACGGCCTGCGGGCCGTCGCCGTGCTGGTGGTCATCGTGTTCCACGCCGGCGCCAACTGGCTGCCGGGTGGCTTCCTCGGGGTCGACGTCTTCTTCGTCATCTCCGGGTTCCTCATCACGTCGCTGCTCGTCGCCGAGCATCGCGACCGGGGTGGGCTCGCCTTCGGTGCGTTCTGGTCCCGGCGGGCCCGACGACTACTCCCCGCGCTCTTCGTGCTGCTCGCAGTGGTGACCTTGTGGGCGCTGAGCTCGCTGCCCGACCCGGTCCAGTTGCGCGACTTCCCCGGCGACGCGCTCGCCTCCCTCTTCTACGTTGCGAACTGGCACTTCGCCGCCCATGGCGCGAGCTACTTCACCCAGTTCAGCGCCCCGAGCCCGCTGCAGCACCTCTGGAGCCTCGCGATCGAGGAGCAGTTCTACCTGGTGTGGCCGCTGGTGCTGGCGGCGTTCCTCGCCCTGCGGCGGGGCGGTCGCCAGCGGCTGCTGGCGGTCTCGCTCGGCGGTGCGGCCGCGTCCATCATCCTGATGGCAGTCCTCTACAACCCGTCGCACCCTTCCGCCGTGTACTTCCAGACCGACACCCACGCCTTCGGCCTGCTCCTGGGCGCCTCAGCCGCGCTGTGCGTCGCGGGCGGCGACCGGCTGGCGCGGCTGTGCTCGAAGGTCGCGCCCCTGGCGCTGGTCGGCGTCTTCGCGTGCTTCGCCGTCATCGACGGCCAGCGATCGTTCGCCTACCAGGGCGGCATCGCGCTGGCCGCGCTGCTCACGGTGCCGGTCGTCGTCGCGACGACACGCCCGGGCGCGGTCTCCAAGGTGCTGGCGCTTCGACCTCTGGTGTCGGTGGGACTCATCTCGTACGGGCTCTACCTGTGGCACTGGCCGATCTGGACCGTGCTGACCGACGCCCGGCTCGGACTCGACCCCGTGTCGGCGACGCTCGTGCGCATCGTCCTGCTGCTCACGGTGACGCTGGCCTCGTACCGCCTGGTCGAGATGCCGATCCGGCGCGGTGCGCTGCGGGGCTGGTCGGCGCGGGTGGTAACGCCGGTCGCGGCGTGCGGCGTCGCGGTCGCGATCCTCGCCGTCCCGCTGCCGCCGCCGGTGTTCACCCCGCCCGTCGTCGTCTCGGGCTCCGCCATCAGCCACACCGTGGCGGCTCGGGAGACCTCGCACGTGCCGCGCGTGCTGCTCGTCGGCGACTCCACCGCCGCGTCGGCCGCGCACGGGTTCGTCGCCGCCGCGCACGGCGACTACGAGCTCATCCCAGCCGGCATGCCACCCCACCCCGGCTCGTACTGCGCGATGGACGTGTGGGTGCAGGCGATCCGAGACGAGAACACCGGCGACGTGCACGTTCGGCCGCCGTCACCCGAGTGTGACTGGTACCAGCTGTTCCCGCCCCTCGTGCAGGTCTACGACCCCTCGGTCGTCGTCGTGATGTTCAGCCTGTGGGACACCCAGCCCCACCTGGTCGGCGGTCGCTGGTTGGACTCGGGCAGCCCGGGCTGGAACGCCGAGGAGCAGGCGGCCGCGGCCTGCGCGATCAGCGAGCTGAGCGCCAACGGCGCCCGCGTCGAGTTCGTGCTCGCGCCGGCCACGATCCAACAGCCGGGGAGCGGCACCGACAACCTCAACGCCGTGTTCGAGAGCATGGCCGCCCGAGACCCGGCGCGCGTCGGCATCATCGACGCCCGGCAGCCGGTGCGAGACGGCGGCACCGGATACCGATGGGACGGCATCCACTACACGCCGACCGGGTCGGAGGTGCTGGCCAACATCTCGCGGCCGACGCTGGCGGC
>Ga0102924_1001180_pt1 | contig 30742 bp, 35 predicted proteins | sample PaiPotPPM11metaG_FD_80116 | JGI IMG/M metagenome (GOLD analysis project Ga0102924, IMG submission 80116) | Iron sulfur acid spring bacterial and archeal communities from Banff, Canada, to study Microbial Dark Matter (Phase II) - Paint Pots PPM... ... | reverse complement strand
CGAGATGCGCGCGCATCTCGATGCCGGTTACACCATGGTGAAGATGAAGGTCGGCGGCTTGCCGCTCGCCGACGATCTGCGCCGCGTGGAGGCGGTGAAATCGATTTTGCCGCCGGGCGGAAAACTTGCGGTCGACGCCAATTCGAAGTTTTCCCGCGACGAGGCGTTCGCCTATGCGCGCGGGCTGAAAGCCTTCGCGCTGCGCTGGTTCGAGGAGCCGTGCGATCCACTCGACTTCGCGCTGCTTGCCGAGATCGCCGGCGTCTACGACGCGCCGCTCTCCACCGGCGAGAATTTGTTCTCGACGCAGGACGTGGAAAACCTGGTGCGCTTCGGCGGGCTCAAGGCAGCGCGCAACGACGTCATTCAGGTCGACCCGCCGCAAGCCTACGGCGTCGTGCAATATGCGCGCACGCTCGACATGCTGGCGCGCCATCAATGGCCGCGCAGCCTCCTGTTCCCGCACGGCGGCAATCAGATGTCGCTTAACATCGCCGCCGGCTTCGGGCTTGGCGGCGCGGAATCTTATCCGGGGGTCTTTGGCGATTTCGGCGGCTTCGCCGACGATGCCGAACTCGCCGGCGGCTATCTTACGCTGTCCGGCCGGCCCGGCATCGGCTTCGAGGGCCAGTCGCGGCTCTACCGCATCATGCGCGAGCTTGCCGCGTGAATACGCGGCGCGATCCGTAGGATTGCGTGCGCAGTCTCACGGATATGTACGTTAGCACCGCGGCAACGATGGCCGATCTAATGACATCCTCGTTAGACGATGGTTTGACGCGGGTGAGCGGCCCTGCAACTTCGCATAGCGCTCCTAGGTCGGCAGGGCCGCTCATTCCAATGCGCTCCGATTATTCGATCGTCACCTCGCCCGCGGCGGCGGCTGCGGCCATTGGCCGGCTTCGATCCGTCCGGCGGCGATGACCGCTTGCGTGCGGCTATCGACGCCGAGCTTTTGCAGGATCGCGGAGACGTGCGCCTTCACGGTCGCCTCCGATACGCCGATCTCGTAGGCGATCTGTTTGTTCAAAAGACCGCCGGACAGCAGCATCAGCACGCGCACCTGCTGCGGCGTCAGCGACGCAAGCCGCGCGATCATCGCCGCGCTCTCGGCGTCGGATTTGAGCGTAAGATCGACATCGGGCGGCGTCCACACTTCGCCCTCCAGCACGCGCGCGATGGCGCCCCGCAACTCGTCCGCGCCGAGCGTTTTTGGAAAAAATCCCGATGCGCCGAACTCCATGCAGCGGCGGATCACTGCGGGATCGTCGTTGGCCGAAACCACGACGATGGGCACGCCCGGATATTGCGCGCGCAGATACATGAGGCCGGAGAAGCCGCGCACGCCGGGCATGCGCAGATCGAGCAGGATCAGATCGACCTCGCCCCCGCCGCCGCGCTCGAGCAGGTCGGTCACCTCTTCGAACGTGCCGGCCTCGCCGATCTCGGCGCGGCCGAACGCGCCGGAAACCGCTTCGCGCAACGCGCCGCGGAACAGCGGATGATCGTCGGCGATCACCAGACGATGAAGCTCGGCCTCGCTCAAAGAGATATCCTAACCGGCCGCGCGCGGCGCGCAAACCCGCGAACCGCCGCCTCGCGGCCCAAACTGCCGCCCGATGTTACCGCCGACCGGAGCGCGCGGTCCACTGGCCGGGCGCCGCTTGCGACCCCAGGTTATTTGGCATCGCCGCACGTCGATCCCGTCATCGGCGCAATATCGGTTGCGGCATCGTCCTTCGCCGCGCACGGGGTCGGGTATTCCTTGCGCTTGCCGTCTTTCGTGCCGCAGGAAATGACTTGCGCGCAGATTCTTCCCGAACCCGCCTGGGCTAAGCGAATGCCTGCCGGCGCGGCACCGGCGTTCACCGAAACAAGCCCGATCGTCGGAAGGCCGACAATCAGCAGAGCAAATGCCACGATCGTTTTCATAGCTTCCCCCGTTCATTATTCAGCGCACGAACCGAGAAACTGTAGCACGACGTCGCGCCGATGCGGCGCTTGGCGATGTTCGGCTACGTAGATGCCTTGCCAAGTCCCGAGGCGCAAACGGCCGCCGCTCACCGGCACGTGCAGGCAGACGCCGTTGAGCATCGATTTGATATGGGCCGGCATGTCGTCGGGTCCCTCCGTCTCGTGCACCCATCCGGCATTCGCCGGCGCGATGCGCTTGAGCGCGGTAACGAGATCGGCGCGCACGTCCGGATCGGCGTTCTCCTCGATAACCAGCGAAGCCGAGGTGTGGCGCAGAAAGAGCAACAGCATGCCGTCGCGCGCACCGACCCGTTCGAGGAAGCGCGCAACGTCGCGCGTGATCTCAAAAAAACCTTCGCCGCTCGTCTCCACCGACAGCGCCGCGCTCGCTATCGTCTCCGCGCGCGCGATTTGGATGGGGGATAAAGGGCTCACGGCAAAATCGTTCGCTGCGGCCGGCGCCGCTCAGCTTCTATGCAGGACCTGGTTCTGCGCATTGGCGATAGCCTCGACGAGCCGATGCCAGATGTGGCCGACGAAGGCCATGACGCGATTCAAGTCGGCGTTGTTGGGCACTCGCAGCGTCAGCTCCTTGCCATTGCCGTTCGTGGGCGCCTCCGGCGTCGTACCGGGCGGCAGCGGCAGGCCGCGCGAGAGCAGATCCTGCTTGAGCGCGGCGTTTTCCTTGCGCAGCCGCGCGATCTCGTTCTCGATCACGGCACGATCCTCCGGTGCCGCCAGGCAGGCCCAACCCACGGGCTGGCGGCTGCACAGCGCGACCTCGCCGGTCTGCGTGTCGAGCCGCAAAAATCCGTCCGCCACTCTGTAGAAGCTATAGCGCGGCTGGGCGGTTTCCGGCGCCGCGGCGTCCTCGGCAAAAGCGGACGCGCTTACAAGCAAAACGGCGATGACGGCGGCAATGGCCTTGCTGGTCATGGTCATCTCCTGGCGCGGCGAACCGCCTCGGTCATGGCCCGCTCACGGCCGAGGCAAGTAGCAGCAATACCGGTGCGTTCCATGCGTGCCTATCAATACAGTAAATGGGGTTGCATTGAGAGGGCCGATAGCTCGCGCCGCAGGAGACTGCGGCGCGCCTGACGGCGGGGTGTCGCGACGGTGTCTTGCGAGGTCGCTCGGCGCGGCGAGACCGCTTCGAGAAGAAGCCATGGCAGGAAACAAAAATCGACCGGATCCGTTGTGGATTCAAAGGATTAGCATAGATGTCGCATTTCTTGACTTGGCATAGACCTCTCAGTATGGTCCGCGCGGCTTCAGCGGGCGGCCGTGCCGCGATCGCCGTAATACCGCGAGTGTCGGGAGCATGAGCGACGGCGCGTGCGATAACGGCGAGGGCGACAAAGCGCACACCGATGAGGCCGCTCTCTCCGCGAGACTACAGCGGCTCGGCGAAAGGCTTGCGCGCGATCGGGCGGCGCGGCCTTCCGATGGTCCGGTTGAGGATCGGGCGACGACTGCATCCGGCTACGCCAGAGGCTTACGGCTCTCGAGCGATGTTGTTGCAGGCGTGGTGGTCGGTGCCGGCCTCGGCCTCCTCATCGACCATTGGCTCGGGATTTCGCCCTGGGGGCTCATTATATTTTTGCTGCTCGGCTTCGCCGCGGGCGTGCTCAATGTGGCGCGATCCGCGGCGGCGAAAAACTAGGCTGCACTGCGACGCCCGACGGCGATAGGACCATGCAGATCGATCCGATCGAACAGTTCCAGATCAAGAATTTGATGCCGATGCTGAGCATGGGCGGCCACGAGATCGCTTTCACCAATTCGGCGGTGTACATGCTGATCATCGTCGTGGTCGTTTCGACGCTGCTGATCGGCGCCACCGCGCCACGCGCGGTCGTGCCCGGACGGCTGCAATCGGTCGCGGAAATTTCCTACGAATTCGTCGCCACAACGCTGCGCAATTCGACCGGCGCCGAGGGAATGAAATTTCTTCCCTTCGTGTTCACGCTGTTCATGTTCGTCCTGTTCGCCAATCTGATCGGGCTCATTCCGTATTCCTTCACGGTGACGAGCCAGCTGATCGTGACGGCGACCTTGGCGCTCGCCGTGTTCTTCGTCGTCGTCATTTACGGCTTCTGGAAAAACGGCCTGCACTTCCTCAAGCTGTTCGTCCCGTCCGGCGTGCCTTGGTTTTTCCTGCCGCTGATCGTACCGATCGAGCTGCTCTCGTTTCTCTCCCGCCCGGTCTCCCACAGCGTCCGGCTGTTTGCCAACATGCTGGCCGGGCACATCACGCTGCAAGTCTTCGCCGGCTTCATCATCATGCTGGCGGGCGCCGGCGTGCTCGGCTGGTTCGGCGCCGCGCTGCCGTTCATCATGGTGGTGATGCTGACCGCGCTTGAACTCCTGGTGGCGTGCCTGCAGGCCTACGTCTTCGCCATCCTCACCTGTATCTATCTCAACGATGCGATACACCCGGGCCACTGAAGGTCCCCCCCCCACCCCACCCTCCCCCGCAGGCGGGGGAGGTAAAGGGTGGGGGCTTCGAAAAGGAGCTTTCTCATGGACGCAAACGCCGCGAAATTGATCGGGGCCGGCATCGCCTGTATCGGCATGGGCGGCGCCGGCGTCGGTGTGGGCCTGATCTTCGGCAACTACCTGGCGGCGGCGCTGCGCAACCCCTCGGCAGCGCAGGGCCAGTTCGGCAATCTGATCTTCGGGTTTGCCATCACTGAGGCGCTCGGCATCTTTTCGCTGCTGATCGCGCTCCTGCTGCTGTATCAATTCTAAGCCCTCCCGATCATGGCCGCGCCGACCGCCAATACCGAAGCGCCCGCGGGGAAGGGCGGATTCCCGCCGTTCCAGACGCAAAACTTTCCGTCGCAGCTCGTTTGGCTGACGCTGACCTTCATCCTGCTCTATGTGCTGATGGCGAAGGTGGCGTTGCCGCGCATCGGCTCGATCCTTGCCGAGCGATCTAAGCGCATCGCCGACGACATTGCGGCGGCGCAGCGCTTCAAGGAACGATCGGATGCGGCGCACGCCGCCTACGAGAAGGCGCTGGCTGACGCGCGATCCCGCGCCCAGGGGATCGCCAACTCAACCCGCGAACGCCAGGCGGCCGCGGCCGGGGAAATCAACAAGCGCCTGGAAGCGGAGCTGCACGAGCGGCTCGCGGCGGCTGAGAAATCGATCGCCGCGACGCGAACGGCGGCGATGGGCAATGTCGGCACCATCGCGGCCGACACCGCGTCGGCGATCGTCGAGCGGCTGATCGGCAAAGCGCCGGCAGCGCATGAGGTCGCCGCCGCTTTGGGCGATGGCGGCAAAAGCTAAGGGATAGCGCATGATGCCTCCGCCCGAAGCCTGGGTTGCCATCGGATTTATCAGCTTTCTCGGCCTGCTCGCCTATCTCGGCGTGCATCGCAGGCTGATCGACGCGCTCGATCGGCGGCAATCGCGCATCAAAGCCGAGCTCGACGAGGCGACCCGGCTGCGCGAGGAGGCGCAAGCGCTGCTCGCCGAATTCGAGCGCAAGGGGCTTGCCGCCGGGAGCGAGGCGGAAGCCATCATCGTCAGCGCCAAAGCCGAAGCCGAACGTCTCGCCGCCGAGGCTAAGGTTCGAATGGAGGACTTCGTCGCCCGCCGCACCAAGATGGCGGAGGCGAAGATCGCCCAAGCCGAAGCGCAGGCGCTCGCCGACGTACGCTCCGCGGCGGCCGACGCCGCGGTCGCCGCCGCCGAGAAAATCCTCTCTGCCGCCGCCAAAGGCAAGGTTGCCGAAGAGCTGCTCGCGCGCGGCATCGAAGACGTTCGACAAAAATTCAATTGAGGCTTGGCCGGCGTGCCCGGCGCGAGCTCTGCTCCGTCCACAGACCAGCTCCAATTCCTGTGCATAATTCCGCTCCGTGGATACGCCGGTCTTTGAATACCGCCGCTGTTCGTTATCGTCATACCGGTGAGTCTTCGGGAAGCCTGAGAACGGCCCATCGCTTCGGCCGAAGCATCGGAGGGACCCTTGGTCATCTTCGATTGCAATGGCGTGCTTGTTGACAGTGAGTCGATCGCGAGCGCGGTGCTTGCCGAAGCATTCGCGGCTGTTGGGTTGACTATAACGGCAGAGGTCGTTGCGCGCCGATTTCACGGCCGCCGGCCAGCGGACATTTTCGCTGCCGTCGAAGCTGCCACCGGCAGAAAGCTTCCGCCCGGTTTCACCTCCAACGTTGCGGCTGAGACTCTACAGAGATTCCGTGCAGAACTGCGCCCCATTCCGCACGCCGCCCGTGCGTTGACCTGGGTGCGCGGACCAAAAGCCGTCGCCTCATCCTCCTCGTTCGATCGCATCCGCACCAGTCTGGAGGTCACGGGTCTATTGAATTTCTTCTCTGAGCGTCTGTTCTCGGCGAGCGACGTGCCCAAGGGCAAACCGGCTCCCGATCTTTTCCTCCAATTGACCGCCCGCCTGCAGGTCGATCCGGCGGATTGCATTGTGGTCGAGGATTCCGCCGCCGGCGTTACCGCGGCAGCGGCGGCGGGGATGACGCCGATCGGCTTCGCCGGCGGCAGCGAAGCGGCGGGCCGGCTTGCCCGCGAGCTCGAAGCCGCCGGCGCGCGCGCGGTGATCGCGGATATGCGAGCCCTGCACAGCACGATCATCGACCTGCGCGGCTGGTAGCCGCCATCAGCCCGTGCCGGGAGCCGGCTTCGGTTTTAGCTTGCGCTTGATTTTGGGCTTCGTCTTCCCATGCTTTTCGTGAGCTTCAGCCGCGAGCGGATCGAAGCCGATATAGACGATATAATTTTCCAACTCGGCCGATGACGGCAGCGGAAAGGTCAGGTTGTCCTCGACATGGGCGAAGGTCGGGTTGTCGTCGGCGGATTGCACTGTCACCGGGATGAGGATCAATTTGGTCACGATCGTTTTCGACGCTGACGGCGTTTCGTCCACCACGGCGATACGCAGTGGGACGGCGATCTGACCGGGTCCGCCCTGCGGACCGAGAATGATGCGTCCCTCTACGCCGACCTTCATGACCATTTGTCCGGCGACCACGGCGCATTGGCGCGCAGCGCGCACAAACGTGCCCTGGTATTTCAGGGCCATCGCCGCGTTGTTGCCGCCTGTACCGATAGTCAGCGTCGACGCGCCCTCGCGGATCTGGAGGTAGGGGCATTCCACGTCCGGCGTCGCGCCGGCAACCGGCTGCGGCGCCTTGTCGGACGATCCGGCGAAGAAGTTGGTGATGTCGTCCGGGATCCAGCCACCGCTGGGCGAGGCAGACGCCGGCGCTGGCGTCGGCGTCGAGGCAGCCGGTCCGCCAAATAAGCTGCCGCCGCCGCTGCAGCCCGGCGCGAGAAGCGTGAGCACAAACAAGGCCACGATCGAGGCTCGATCGCACCAGCGCATCGGATTAGCGTCCCCCGGCATTCCCCCAACTCATCGCCTAACTGCGCCGAAACCGCTGCAAACCGGGCGCAACCCCGCTCATCATAGCAAGCCAACCGTGGCCATCCCAAGGCGCATTGCGGCGCCTGGCTAAGCTTGGTTAAGGCCGATTAAGAGTTCGCAATGCCGCCCAATCGCGCATAGAGCAGATGATCCTGCCAGATGCCATTGATGCACAGGTATTCCCGCGCATAGCCCTCGCGCACGAAACCGGTGTTCTCCAGAAGCCGAATCGAAGCCGTATTGGTCGGAATGCAGGCGGCTTCCAGGCGATGCAGCCGCAGCGTCGCGAAGGCGAACGGAATAACGGCGCGCACCGCTGCGGTCATGTGGCCGCGGCGCACGAATGGCAATCCCATCCAATAGCCGAGACTGGCGGCCTGGGCGACGCCGCGGCGGATATTGGCCAGCGTCAATCCACCCACCAGTACGCCGTCGAGATTGCGAACGATCAGGAATGCGTAGCCCTGGTCGGTTCGCAAATCCTCGGCATAGCGCCTGATCCGGCGCCGGAATGCGCTGCGGGTGAGATCGTCGACCGGCCAAGTCGGCTCCCAGGGCTTGAGGAATTCACGGCTCGCCTCCCGCAGCGCCGACCATTCGCCGTAATCGGTCGGCTGCGGCGTACGCAGCGTGACGCCGTCGCCGGCGATCGAGGCGAGCGGCTCGGAAAAATTGATGGTGCGGAAGAACGCCATCGGCGGGACTATCGGCGCTTGGCCTTAGCGGCTATGCATCACAGCAAATATGATCCGTCATGCGGCGCGGCGCGTGAGACTCTCGGCAATCGCGGCGGCGCTTTCAAGCCCGGAGCCAAGTCCGAGCACAGCCGTCGCCAGCTTGCCGCGCCTGAGCAGCGCGCGCCCGGCCGTGCGTGCGCTCTCGACCGTCACCGCGTCCACCTTGGCGACCAGTTCGTCGATGGGAATTGGCCTGCCGTAGGTGATCAGCTGACGGGCGAGTTGCCCGACGCGTTCGCCTGAGCTTTCCAGCGCCATCAACAGCCCTACCTTCATCTGCGCCTTGGCGCGCGCGATCTCCGACTCGGAAAGCGTCTCGGCCGTGTTGGCGATCTCCTCGACGATGAGCCGCATCAATTCCGAGGTATCGGCCGCGTCGGTGCCGGCATAGAGACCGAACATGCCGACGTCCGAATAGGCCATGTGGAACGAATAGATCGAATAGCACAGTCCGCGCTTTTCGCGCGCTTCCTGAAACAGACGGGAGGACATTCCGCCGCCCAGCACATTGGTGAACGCCTGCAGCGAATGGAGCGCCGGATCGGTTTGCGGCACGCCGGCAAGCGCCAGCGCGATGTGCACCTGTTCGAGGTCGCGCTGTTCCACGTGGCTGCCGCCGCCGAAGCTCGCCGGCTCCGGCGGCGGACTGGCGGGGCCGTTGAAGCTCGAAAAACGCCGCTCGACCTCGGCGACCACCGCCTGATGGTCGACCGCGCCGGCCGCGGCCACCACCATGCCGGGAGCCCGATAGTTCCTGGCGAGATAGTCGCGCAGCCTGGCGCCGTCGAACGATCTGACGGTCTTGGCGGTGCCGAGAATCGAGCGGCCGAGCGGCTGGTCCGGGAAAGCGACGACCTGCAGGCGTTCGAAAATGAGATCGTCCGGCGTGTCGGCGACGGCGCCGATTTCCTGCACGATGACGTTCTGCTCGCGAGTGAGCTCTTCGCGGTCGAATGCCGGTTCGGAAAGGATGTCGGCCAGCACGTCGAGCGCGAGCGGCACGTCGGCCTTGAGCACGCGCGCATAGTAAGCGGTCGTCTCGGCGCCGGTCGCGGCATTGAGATCGCCGCCGACGGCCTCGATCTCCTCGGCGATTTGGCGCGCCGTGCGCCGCCGCGTGCCTTTGAACGCCATGTGTTCGAGAAAATGCGAGATGCCGTTCTCATCGCGGCGTTCGTCGCGGCTGCCGGCATTGACCCACACGCCGAGCGAGGCGGTCTCCAGATGCGCCATCGTCTCGGTCACCACATTCATGCCGGACTTCAACTTCGTCACCGCAACGCTCATGCTGCCGCTCCTTCCTGCGCGGCGCGGCTCGTCTTGAGGACGAAACGCTCGACCGCTGACTGGTCCACCGGCAGCACGGTGACGCGCTCCGGCCTTGCATCGAGATCGGAAAGCCATTCCGGCAACGAGGGACGAACGCCGCACGCCGCCTCGACCGCATCGGGGAATTTGGCCGCGTGCGCGGTGGAGAGCACCACCATCGGCACGGCGGGATCGCGCGGCTCCTTCTCGGCGACCGCGATGCCGACCGCGGTGTGCGGATCGACGAAATTGCCGGTCTCGCGCTTGAGCGTGCGGATGGTTGCTGCGACTTCGTCCTCGTCGGCGCGGTCGGCGGCAAACAGCGCCCTGATCTGCGACAGCGCGCGCGCCGACAGCGAGAAACGTCGCGATTGCGTCAGCGAACCCATCAGCGCCCGGATCGCATTGCCGTCGCGGTTATAGGCGTCGAACAACAGCCGCTCGAAGTTCGAGGAGATCTGGATGTCCATCGACGGCGACGTCGTCGGCACCACGGCGCGCAGTTCGTAAGTGCCGGTCGCCAGCGTCCGCGTCAGGATGTCGTTGACATTGGTGGCGATGACCAGCCGGTCGATCGGCAAGCCCATGCGCAGCGCCACGTATCCCGCATAGATGTCGCCGAAATTTCCGGTCGGAACGGTGAACGCCACCTTGCGGTAGGGCGCGCCGAGCGAGACCGCGGCGGTGAAATAATAAACCGCCTGCGCCGCGATGCGCGCCCAGTTGATCGAGTTGACGGCGGACAGCCGCACCTGCTCGCGAAAGTCGGCGTGATTGAACATCGCTTTCACCAGCGCCTGGCAATCGTCGAAGGTGCCCTCGATGGCGAGGGCGCTGACGTTGCCGGCCTGCGCCGTCGTCATCATGCGCCGTTGCACGTCGGAGATGCGGCCTTGCGGGAAGAGAACGATCAGGTCGACCCGGTCGCGCTCGCGGAACGCTTCGACGGCGGCGCCGCCGGTATCGCCCGATGTGGCCACCACGACGGTGCGGCGCTCGCCGCGCGCGGCCAGCACGTGATCCATCAGCCGCGCCAGGAGCTGCATCGCCACATCCTTGAAGGCGAGCGTGGGGCCGTGAAACAGCTCGAGCGCGAAAGTGTTGAAGTTGAGCTGCGTCAGCGGCACGACCGCGGGATGGCGAAAAGCGCCGTACGCCTCGCGCGCCATGCGGGCGAGGTCGGCTTCGCCGATGGAATCGTCGGCAAACCGCCGGATCACCTCGACGGCAACTTCCGCATAGGGACGGCCGGCGAAGGAAATTATCGTCTGCGGCTCGATCCGCGGCCAGGAGTGCGGCACATAAAGTCCGCCGTCGCGGGCGAGACCCGTGAGCATCGCCTCGGCGAAGCCAAGCGGCGGGGCCTCGCCCCGGGTTGAGAGGTAACGCACTGGTGTTTCCTGCGCGCCGATGAGGCCACCGGCGCGGATGCCTAAGCCTTTGATTGACCAACGTTTTGGCGTGCCGCGGACCCGCCGCCCAACGCCGCTGACGCCACACTAGTAGAAAAGCGGATGCCTTCACAAGGAAGCTGAAACGCCCTGCCGCGGCGGCGAGGGCTTGGCGCCACCCGCCTCGTCGCGGCTTTCCGAGCCGAAGGCCCAAGCGACGAACATGATGACCAGAACGATAGCCAGGCCGTACCAAGTCAGTGCGTATTGCAGATGGTTGTCGGGCAGCGTCACGACAAGCTTGCCCGGCTTCGGCAGTCCTTCCGGCGGCACCGGGCTTTCCTGCTCGACATAGAATGGCGCCACGGCGCCAATGCCCTTGGCGGCGGCGATTGCCTGCGGGTCGGCCGAGAACCAGAGGTTCTTTGCCGGCTCATCGTCCGGCGTGAACCAATGGCGGGTATCGGGCCAGCGCATCGAGCCCACGATCCCAATGGGTCCCGTTATCTGTCCTTGCGGGCGCGATTTCGGATCTTGCCGACCGTCCGGAACGAAGCCGCGATTGACCATCACGATTTTGCCGTCCGCAAGCCCAGCCGGCGCGAACACCCAATATCCGGGGCCCGATACGTCGCGGCGAAACGTCGAGGGCGGCGCAAAAACCAGCGCCTCCTTGGAATTATCGAATGCGGCGCTGAATGCGACGCGGCGGAATTCATCGCTTTTCCGATCAAGACGCGTCCACGTCGCAGGGGGCGGCAAGGCGATCGGCGGCGCGGCGAGCTGCGCATCCAGCGCGGCGATCAAGCCTTCTTTCCAGGCCTTGCGCTCAATCTGCCAGGTGCCGAGCCCGACGAGGACGACAAACGCGAGCAGGGCGGGAATCAGTAAACCGACCCAGGATCGCCGCGGCCGTGCAGCGACGCTCATGGCGCGCCGGTCCCGCCGAAGCGCGTCTCTTCTGCCTTGTGATAGTACTGCAGCGAAATCATCAGCCCCTTCATCGGCCGCAACGGCCCGAGCGTGACGATCAGGATCAACGGCAGCCACAACGCCGCGTGGACCCAATACGGCGGATGATAAACCGCTTCCGTCACCAACGCGGCGCCGACGACGATGAAGCCGGCCAGAAACATGATGAAGACGGCAGGGCCGTCGCCGGAATCGGCGAAGCCATAGTCGAGCCCGCAGACCTCGCAGCGCGGCCGCAAGGTCAGGAATCCCCGGAACAATTTTCCGTCGCCGCAGCGCGGGCAGCGGCACGACAACCCGGCGCGGATGGCGCCCGAAAGCGAGGCGATCGGTTTTTCAGTCATAATCGTCTTCCGTCGCCCCGATATGCTCGGCGCGCGGCGTCGATCCGGCGCTAGCCTGCGCTCGCGCCGCCGCCCCACACGTAAATGCAGGAGAACAGGAACAGCCACACCACGTCGACGAAGTGCCAGTACCAGGCGGCGAACTCGAAGCCGAGGTGCTGCGTCGGCTTAAACTGGCCGGCGAGCGCCCGGAACAGGCACACGATCAGGAAGATCGAGCCGATGATCACGTGCGCGCCGTGGAATCCCGTCGCCATGAAGAAGGTGGCGCCGTACACATTGCCGGAATAGTGGAACGCGGCGTGCGCGTATTCCCAGGCCTGCACGCAGGTGAAGGAGAGCCCAAGCGCGATGGTGCAAACCAGTCCCCAGACCAGACCCTTGCGGTCGTTCTCGAGCAGCGAATGATGCGCCCAGGTCACCGTGGTGCCCGAGGTAAGCAGGATCAGCGTGTTGAGCAGCGGGAAATGCCAGGGATCGAAAGTTTCGATGCCCTTGGGCGGCCAAACCCCGCCGGTAAACGCGATCCGTCCGACGTCCTTCAATTCGTCCGGAAACAACGCGGTGTTGAAATAGGCCCAGAACCAGGCAACGAAGAACATCACCTCCGAGGCGATGAACAGGATCATGCCGTAGCGGTGCGAAATCTGCACGACGCGGGTGTGATCGCCTTCGACCTCGGCTTCGTAGATGACATCGCGCCACCAGCCGATCATCGTGTAGGCGATGCCGATGAGGCCGGCGCCGAGAATGAGCGGCGCGAAGGAGACGATAGAGTGCATCCACAAGATCAAGCCGACCGCGGTGATGAACGCCGCTGTGGCGCCGACCGCGGGCCACGGACTGGGATTCACCAGATGATAATCGTGGTGCGGTTTGGCATGTGCAGCAGCGTCGGCCATCGTCCTCGTCTCCACTTTGGCGCGACCCGTTGCCGTCCGCGCCTTCGTTGCCTCTGGTTTTAGATACGGCCGGATTTTTCCGGAACCGCGCTCTCGTTCACCGGCCCCTCCGGCTCGCGCACCGGATAGAAGGTGTAGGAGAGCGTGATCGTGCTGACATTGTTCTGATCGGAATCCCCGGCGAGCTTGGGATCGACATAGAACACAACCGCCATGTCGCGCGTCGCGCCCGGCTTCATCGTCTGCGTCGTAAAGCAGAAGCAGTTGATCTTCTCGAAGTAGATGCCGACGGTGGGCGGATTGACGTTATACCCCGCTTGGCCGACGGTGACGCGGGCGGATTCGTTGATGACCTTGTAATAGATGGTCGCGACCTGCCCGAGCCGCACGTCAATGGTGCGGCGCTCGGGCGCGAACGACCAGGGCAGGCCGGCGGCCACGTTCGAATCGAAGCGCACCGTGATCGTGCGCGCGGATTCGCGGGTCGGCAGCGCCTTCGCCACCTGCGTGGTGCCGCCGAAGCCGGTAGTGCGGCAGAACCAGGAATAGAGCGGCACCGCCGCAAACGACACGCCGACCATCAGCGCGACGAAGCTGCCGCACAGGAAGGCGACCAGGAGATCGCGGCCTCTTGGCTTGCGGCGCTGCCGTCGATGGGTCGTTCCGTGCATGGTCGGTGCTTTGCCGGATCCCGCTATTTGGTCGTTTCCACGGGGCGCATGTAGTCGGGACCGGTGAGCACGCCGGAGCCGAGCCTGACGATGGTGACGGCGAAAATCACCAACACGAAGGCGCCGAGCGCCAGCGCGATCGCGATCGAACGCGCACGGCGCGCGCGCAGCTGCTCCGGCGTCAGCCTGACGCCGGTCCAGTCCGGTTTGCTGGCATCGTCCATGACCTCGCTCGCCGTCATCATGCCGCGAAATGGCCGAACGGCCCCCCCGACATGCGGTCGACCAACAGCATGGCGAACAGCAGGAATAGGTAGAGAATCGAGAAACCGAACAATTGCTTGGCGGCGCGGTAGCCTTCTCGCTCCTTGCGCACCCGCAGCGCCAGCGCGATCAGGATCGCGCCGAGTGCCGCGGCTGCGATCCCGTAGAGCGGCCCCGCATAGCCGAGCAGCCAAGGCGCAACGCCGAGCGGCGCCAGGATCAGCGTGTAGAGCAGGATCTGGCGACGCGTTTCCGCTTCGCCGGCGACCACCGGCAGCATCGGGATTCCGGCGCGCGCATAATCTTCGGTGCGGTAGAGCGACAGTGCCCAAAAATGCGGCGGCGTCCAGAAGAAGATGATGAGAAACAGCAAAACCGGCTCGATCGCCAGGCCGCCGCCCGCCGCCGCCCAACCGATCATCGGCGGCAGCGCTCCGGCGGCGCCGCCGATGACGATGTTCTGCGGGGTCGAACGCTTCAACCAGACCGTATAGATCGCGACATAAAAGAAGATCGTGAAGGCGAGCAGCGCCGCGGCCAGCAAATTGACCAGGAGGCCAAGCGCTACGACCGAGAACACCGCGAGCGTGAAGCCGAAGCCCGCCGCCTCGCCGGGCGTGATGCGGCCGCGCGGTATCGGCCGGCCGGCGGTGCGCGCCATGCGCGCGTCGATGTCGGCGTCGTACCACATGTTGAGCGCGCCGGCGGCGCCAGCGCCCACTGCGATGCACAACAGCGCGGTAAAACCGATCACCGGATGAATGTGGCCGGGCGCAACCACAAGCCCGACCAGCGCCGTGAACACCACGAGCGACATCACCCGCGGCTTCATCAGTTCTATGTAATCGCCGACGCCCGCGATCGAGGGCTCGACGCGCGCAAGGGTAACGCTCATCGGATTAGCGGCAGCGTCTCATATTGATGGAAGGGCGGGGGCGACGGAAGCGTCCATTCCAGCGTGGTCGCGCCGGCTCCCCAAGGATTGGCGGCAGCCCGTTCCTTGCGGACGAAGGCAAGCGCCATGCAGTAGAAGAACACCAGCATACCGATGCCGGAGATATACGAGCCGATCGAGGAGACAAAATTCCAGCCGGCGAACGCATCGGGATAATCGGCATAGCGGCGCGGCATGCCGGCGAGCCCGAGGGAGTGTTGCGGGAAGAATGTCAGATTGACGCCGATGAAGGTGATCCAGAAGTGCAGCTTGCCGAGCGTCTCGTTGTACATGTAGCCGGTCATCTTCGGGAACCAGTAATACCAGCCGCCGAAGATGGCGAACACGGCGCCGAGCGACAGCACGTAGTGGAAGTGGGCGACCACGTAGTAGGTGCCGTGCAGCTCGCGGTCGACGCCGGCATTGGCCAGCACCACGCCGGTCACGCCGCCGATGGTGAAAAGGAAAATGAACCCGATCGCCCACAGCATGGGCGTCTTAAATTCGATCGAGCCGCCCCACATCGTGGCGATCCAGGAAAAGATCTTCACGCCGGTCGGCACCGCGATCACCATCGTGGCGGCGATGAAATAGGCCTGCACGCTCGCCGACATGCCGACGTTGTACATGTGATGCGCCCAAACGACGAAGCCGATGCCGCCGATCGCCACCATCGCGTAGGCCATGCCGAGATAGCCGAACACCGGCTTCTTCGAAAACGTCGCCACGATCTGGCTGATCATGCCGAAGCCGGGCAAAATCAAGATGTAGACTTCGGGATGGCCGAAGAACCAGAACAGGTGCTGGAACAGGATCGGATCGCCGCCGCCCTGCGGGTTAAAGAAGGTGGTGCCGAAATTGCGGTCGGTGAGCAGCATGGTGATGGCGCCGGCCAGCACCGGGAGCGCCAGCAGCAGCAGGAATACGGTGACCAGGATCGACCACACGAACAGCGGCATTTTGTGCATGGTCATGCCGGGCGCGCGCATGTTGAAGATCGTGGTGATGAAGTTGATGGCGCCGAGGATCGACGAGGCTCCCGCGAAATGAATCGACAGGATGGCGAAATCCATCGCCGGGCCGGGGTTGCCGGATGTCGAGAGCGGCGCATACAGCGTCCATCCGACTCCGGCGCCGAGCGTGCCGGGTCCGCCCGGAACGAACATCGAAATCAAGAGCAGCGCGAAAGACGCCGGCAATAGCCAGAACGAAATGTTGTTCATGCGCGGAAACGCCATGTCCGGCGCGCCGATCATGAGCGGCACCATCCAATTGCCGAAGCCGCCGATCATCGCCGGCATGACCATGAAGAAGATCATGATCAGACCGTGCGCGGTGATGAACACGTTATAGAGATGGGTGTCGGGAATAACGAGCGACCCCGGATACATCAGGTTGGCCCGGATCGCGATCGACAAGGCGCTGCCGATCACCCCGGCCACCATCGCGAACACGAGATACATCGTGCCGATGTCCTTGTGGTTCGTCGAATAGACGTAGCGGCGCCAGCCGTGCGGGATGTCGTGCCCGCCTTCGTCGCCGTGTGCCGCGTGTACCATCGTGTCCATTTGCAGTTCCTTCATGAGCGGCCGCCCCCACCCTAATCCTCCCCCGCGTGCGGGAGAGCGAAGGAAGGGGGAAGTATCGTCACTGCGCCGGCGCGCCGGCCGCCGCGAATGTTGTCGGCGGCGTGGGTTCGTCGGCGGAGTATTGCTGCTTCGCCTTGGTGACCCATGCGTTGAAGTCGGCCTGGCTTACGACATGCACGGCGATCGGCATGTACGAATGATCCCTGCCGCACAACTCGGAACACTCGCCGTAGAAAACGCCTTCGATCGTCGCCTTGAACCAGGTGTCGTTGATGCGGCCCGGGATGGCATCGATCCTGATGCCGAAAGACGGTACATTGAATGAATGGATCACGTCGGCGCCGGTCACCAGCACGTGCACGACTTTGTTCACCGGCACGACCATTTCATTGTCCACGGTCAATAGGCGCGGCTGACCGGGCTTGAGGCCCTTGTCGGCGACCATCAGCGAATCGAATTGGAAATTGCCGTTGTCGGGATAGGCGTAGCTCCAAAACCACTGCTTGCCGGTCACCTTCACGGTGAGATCCGGCTTCGGCACATCGAGCTGCACGAACAACAGCCGGAACGAAGGCACCGCGATCAGCGCCAGGATGACGACCGGAACGATGGTCCACATCACTTCGAGAAGCGTGTTGTGAGTGGCGCGCGAGGGGGTCGGATTGGCGCGCGCGTTGAAGCGCACAATGATGATCAAGAGCAGAACGAGGACGAATCCCGCGATCGCGGCGATGACCCAGAGCAGGAAATCGTGAAACGAGGCGATGTCCTGCATGACCGGCGAGGCGGAGCCTTGCAGGCCGATTTCCCACGGCGTCGGCTGCCCGAGCCCGGCGAGCGCCACGCTTACGCTCGCGAGCAGCGCCCAGATTGTCACCGCAATGGCGGCCAAGCGTGAGAACACCTTCATCTGTCTCTCTGCTCCCTGTTTGAGCTCGGGCATGACCATCGAGGTAGAGCGCACGAGCGCATGCGGCGCAGACCGCGACAGTGTGACCCTGCCCGCTTTCGTCCCGCTCCTGCCTTCTTCCGCAAGCGGGCGGCCGAGGCGGAGCCTGTAGTTTGAGTGACTTGCAGGCGGCGGGACTTGAGGGAATCCCAATTCCTCAAACCACAAATCGAGGTCTGCTGCAATGCACTCATCGCTGCCGCCCGCAGGCCGCCGATCGGCGGCCGGGCCGACGAGCCCGCCGACCATTGCGTGGCCACAATGCCGTGATTTGGACGTTCTTGACACGTTCGGCTCAGCATGTACGCAGGCTCGCGCGGCGACCGGGCCGCGCAACCGATTCGGCTTGAGCGACCTGTCGGGGGCGGCTTCGGGGGCGGCTTCGGGGGCGGCTGCTGTGGGAAACGATATCATGGCGAGATGCGATCTCGGACGGCGCCTGCGGCGCATGGTCCGCCCCATGCTGCGCCCGAAGGTACGCCCGATGGCCTCGGCGCTCCCTGCCACAGCCATCCTGCTCGCGCTGATCGTGGCCGGAGCCGGCACGGCGTCGGCCCAGGGCGTGGTCCGCTCGGTCTATGGCGATTGGCAAATCCGCTGCGAGACGCCACCCGGCGCTCAGAGCGAACAATGCGCGCTGATGCAGAGCGTAACGGCGGAGGATCGGCCCAATGTCGGGCTGACGGTGATCGTGCTGAAAACGGCGGACCAGAAGAGCCGCCTGATGCGCGTCGTCGCCCCGCTCGGCATCTTGCTGCCTTCGGGGCTCGGTCTGAAGATCGACAATAAAGACGTCGGACGCGCGGGCTTCGTCAAATGCTTGCCCAACGGCTGCATCGCCGAAATCACCATGGACGACAATCTGATCAATGAAATGCGCAACGGCCAGACTTCGACTTTCATCATTTTTCAGTCGCCCGAGGAGGGCATCGGTTTTCCCATGAGTCTGAAGGGTTTTGGCGAGGGCTACGACCATCTGCCGTAATCGGTTGCTGCGGGCGGCGCTGCCGCCTGCGTGAAGTCGTCGCGGCAAGACGCGCCGGCGCCGATTGACGGCCCGGCCCGGATGCCTACGCTCGGCGGCCTACCCGAAGGGAAGCTCATGCGCGTGAAGCAAAAAATCGTGGCTAAAATCGCGGCCGGCACGGCCTTGCTGCTTGCCGCCATGCTGCTGACCGACATGGCGATGCCGGCCGGGGCGCAGACGGCAAGCAATTATCCTAGTCATCCGATAGTGCTGATCGTGCCCTACGGCGCCGGCGGCGTTGCCGATGTCGGTATGCGCATCCTCGGCGAAAAACTGTCGAGCCGCCTGAAACAGCAATTCGTCATCGAAAACCGCCCGGGCGCCGCCGGCATCGTCGCCGCGCAGGCCGGCGCTTCCGCCGCGCCCGACGGCTACACTTTGTTGATGACCGGCAACAACAACGCCATCGCCACGGCTTTGTTCAATAAGCTGCCGTACAACATCCTGACCGACTTCGCCTCGGTTTCGACGGCGGCCTTTTTCGATCTTTTGATCGTCACCCGCGCCGGATCGTCGCTGCACTCGGTGCAGGACGTCATCGCGGCGGCGAAGGCCAATCCCGGCAAGCTCAACATCGGCACCATCGTTCCGGGCAGCACGCAGAATCTCGCCGCCGAGCTGTTCGTCGGCACCGCCGGCATCAAAGCCACGATCGTGACGTTCCGCACCTCGCCCGACATGGCCAATGCGGTGATGCGCGGCGATGTCGATGTCGCGTTCGAGTTCTATGCGGCTCTCCATGGTCTTCTCGCGGATAAGAAAATCATAGCGCTGGCCTCGACCGGTGCCGAGCGGCCGGCCTATCTGCCCAATGTGCCGACGGTCATGGAGAGCGGGATCAAAAATTATGAGGTCGACAGCTGGAACGGAATTTCTGTACCGGCCGCCACTCCCAAAGCGATCGTCGCGACACTCAATACGGCGATGCGAGAAGTTATTCCCGACAGCGATATCCAGAGCAAAGCGGGGCAAATGGGCATGGCGATGCGGGCGAGCACGCCCGACGCGATGACCGCGCGCATGCAGGCCGACATCGCCAAATGGAGCGCGGTCATCGCGGCGGCCGGCATCCCCAAGCGCAATTGAGCGCGCGGCGCCGTAGCACGGATGAGCGACCCTCCTCCGCTCGCTGTGCGAGCTACGGAGGGTATGAGTCCACCGAAGCGCGGAGCGCGTAGGTGGAAGCGTAAGCAGGCTTTGCGAATGGCGAATGGCGTATCGAGACTGTTTGCATTCGGCACGCGTTCCTTCGCCGCTCGACACCGGCAAAACTCGGATGCGATCGCATCACGAGAACGGAATCCTATTTTCACCTCTCCCCGCGCGCGGGGAGAGGTCGAGCGAAGCGAGGGTGAGGGGGCCTCTCCGCGATTCTGAGCGTTGCGGGTCAAGCGTCGGGGTCGCCGACAGCGGCGCGAATCTCAGCCCAGCCGAGAGGCCCCTCGTCCCGACCTTCTCCCCGCACGCGGCGAGAAGGAGAGTAAGGGCCGCGAGAACGCTTTGGCGTGCCGCGTTCTTACCGTTTCCGTGGGGGAAAATGAATGGGCCGGCGCGGGTCGCGTGGACTTCGCCTGCTGCAAAGCGCGCCGGCATGGCTTATGTATCGACGTCGTCGCCGCCGAAGATGCCGGAGTTCCCTATGACGAATGCCCCCATGTCCCTCATCGACCGCGCCGGGCTGGACCGGCCGCGGCTCGCCAAGATCGTCGCGCGCGGCCTCGACGGCGCCGACGATGGCGAGCTTTACCTCGAATATCGCCAAGCCGAGGTTTTGGCGTTCGACAACGGCCGGCTAAAGCAGGCGACCTACGACACCTCCCAGGGTTTTGGGCTGCGCACCGTGAAGGACGAGGCGGTCGGCTATGCGCACGCCTCCGACGTATCGGAGGCGGCAATCGAGCGCGCCGCCGACGCCGTGCGCGCGGTCAAGGGCGGCTATTCGGGCCACTACGCCGCTCCGCCGGCGCGCACCAACGCCAAGCTTTATGGCGAGGAGAGTCCGCTCGGCAGCCCCGCTTTCGAGGCGAAGGCGCGACTGCTCGAAGCGATCGACGCCTACGCGCGCGCCAGAGATCCGCGCGTGCGCCAGGTTTCGGCGAGCCTCGCGGCGACTTGGCAGGCGGTGGAAATCTTGCGCCCCGACGGCGAGACCTATCGCGACGTGCGGCCGCTCGTTCGCATCGGCGTCTCGGTCGTGGTCGGCGAGGGCGACCGCCAGGAAACCGGCAGCGACGGTTATGGCGGCCGCGAGGGTTACGAGCGCTTTCTCGTCGCCGATACGTGGCAAGGCGCGGTCGACAATGCCGTGCGCCAGGCGCTGGTCAATCTGAATTCCGTGCCGGCGCCCGCGGGCGAGATGGACGTCGTGCTCGGGCCGGGCTGGCCCGGAGTCATGCTGCACGAGGCGGTCGGCCACGGGCTCGAAGGCGACTTCAACCGCAAGAAAACGTCGGCCTTTGCCGGCCTGATGGGGCAACGGGTCGCGGCCAAAGGCGTCACCGTCGTCGACGACGGCACCATGGCGCGCCGCCGCGGCTCGCTGTCGATCGACGACGAAGGCACGCCCACCGACCGCACCGTGCTGATCGACGACGGAATCCTCGTCGGCTACATGCAGGATCGGCAGAACGCACGGCTGATGGGCATGAAGCCGACCGGCAACGGCCGCCGCGAGAGTTTCGCCCACGTGCCGATGCCGCGCATGACCAACACCTACATGCTCGCCGGCGAACGCGACCCCGGCGAGATCATCGAAGCGGTGAAGGACGGCATTTACGCCACGTATTTCGGCGGCGGGCAGGTCGACATCACGTCGGGCAAATACGTGTTTCAGTGCACCGAGGCCTACCGCATCGAGAACGGCAAGCTCGGCGCGCCGATCAAGGGCGCCATGCTCATCGGCAACGGCCCGACCGACCTGCACCGCGTCTCCATGGTCGGCAACGACCTTAAGCTCGACAGCGGCATCGGCACCTGCGGCAAGAACGGCCAGGGCGTGCCGGTCGGCGTCGGCCAGCCGACGCTGCGCATCGACCGCATCACGGTCGGTGGGACGGGCTAATAGGATGTATCATCAGGTTAGATTCTGATAGTCTCCTGCCTGCAAAGCGGAGTACGCTCGATGGGCGAAGGTGTAACGATCGAACTCGACGCTGAATCCATTGCCGCGGCAAAAGCAGCCGGCATTGATCTGGCGCAATTGCTGGTCGAAGCATTGCGCCGCCGACTGCCAAACCTTCATGCCGCCGAGCGGGCGGAGCTTGCTCGACGATGGCAAGAAGAGAACCGTGAGGCCATCGACGCTTACAAGAAGATGATCGAAGAAGACGGATATGTATTTTCCGATGGCGTTCGGACGTTTTGACGTTGCCCCGTGCAGCAGTTTGACATAGTGGAAAACGTCAATCCGATTACTCGTTCACGTTACCCCTATGTCGTAGTTCTGCAGCACGACCGCATCCCGTCAACCGCAACAGTCATTGTGGCGCCGTTGGCCGAATCGAGCCCCGCGCTCGATTCCTCTAAACTCCACCCATCGATTCCCATTGGCGGTCGCCGATATTCACTGATGACCGAGGAGCTTGCGGCCGCGCACCGCCGTTCGCTTGGCCGCGTCATCGATTCTGCGGAACCGTTGCGCTACGTAATTATATCCGCAATCGACCTTTGCTTTACCGGAGTCCGACGACGGTGCAGTGCGCTACCGCACCACCCCCGAAATGCAGCAGGGGCGGCGGCGCGGCAGCTTGATAACGCTTTTGAGATAGCAGCGCGCGCCCGCCGTGCCGTAGCCGGGGCGCCGATAGGTCCAGGCCCGGCAGCGCGGTTCGGCCTGGCAAGCGTCGGCGCAGGGTTTGCCCTTGGGGTCGGGCTTGGTCTCGAAGCTGCGATAATCGCCGCCGACGCGATCGATCGAATATTCAAGCTCGCCTAGCCGCGGCTCGATGACGCCGGCGCCGCGCACGCCGGAGACGCAGCAGTTCGACGGTACGGGCGGCCGCACTTCGCGCTTGAGGAAGCACATGGCCGGCCCGCCCGAAGCCGGTGGATAGGAAAAACTCCAGGATCGGCAGTTTCTGTCGTGCTCGCACCGGTTCGCGCATACCGCCGGGTCGCCGTTGGCGACCGGGGCATGGGCGTAATCCCCGCCCGGCCGGTCGTAACCCGATTGCGCCGACACGCATCCGATGCCGGCCGCGACGGATACGACGACGGCAACACTCACGCTGAGTGCCCGCATCATGCGATGCGCTTTCCGTGCTCTGGTGTCGCTCCCGGAGAACTCATTCTATAGGAAAACGCTGTTTCGGACGAAATGCCACAACAATTTTGCGCCGCAATGCCTTCATCGGCCCGCGAGCGCGCCGAATTGTCTCATGCACGCGGATCATCGGCCGCCTTCCGGCAGGCTATGCTGCGCGGATGCCGCCTGCAATGCGCATTGCCACGCGGATCGGTTCGCCGATTATCGCAACGTCCGTGCTGCTGCTGCCGGCCTTATGGAATCGCTTTCCGCTCCTGGAATATGACACCGGCGGCTACTTGGCGCGCTGGTTCGAAGGCACGCTCGTGCCCAGCCGTTCGACCACGTACGGCCTCTTCCTTGCCGCCGCAGCCCCGCTCGATTTTTGGCCCGCCGTATTGCTGCAGGCCGCGGCCGCGGTTTGGGTCATTGGCGTGCTCCTACGCACGCACCGTTTCAACGTCTATCCATTCGGATTGCCGGCGATCGTTGCGGTGCTCGCCGCGACGACGGCGCTGCCTTGGCTGGCGAGCGTTCTGCTCACCGACGTTTTCGCCGGCCTTGCGTTGCTCGCGTTCCACACTCTGGTGTGCCACGCAGACCGCGTCTCGCCGCGCGAGCGCATCGCGCTCGTCGTGTTCATCGCCTTCGCGGTCTCGACCCACAGCGCCACCTATGCGGTGCTGCTGGCGCTCGGCATCGTGGCGCTCGCGGTTTCATGCTTCAACGTCAAACTCGTGCCGCGCGCCGGCCTCGCACAAGGCGTCGTCGCCATGGCGCTCGGCACCGCCATGCTGCTCGCCGGCAATTACATCGTGGCGAAAAAAATTGCCTGGACGCCGGGCGGCTACGGCCTTGCTTTCGGCCGCATGCTGCAGGACGGCATCGTGACCCGCTACCTGAACGATCATTGTCCCGACCCAACGCTCAAACTGTGCCCCTATCGCAATGAGCTACCCCGCGACGCCGACACCTTCCTGTGGGGCGATAGCGTATTCAATCGGCTTGGCCGTTTTGCCGGGCTCGGCGATGAAATGCGCCGCGTCGTTCTCGGCAGCCTGCGCGATTATCCGGCCATGCAAATCAGAACCGCCTTGGTTGCGACCGCGCGCCAGCTCGTTGCCGTCGGCACCGGCGAAGGCATCGTCACCACGATCTGGCACACCTACGGTATTATCGCGCGTTACACGCCGGCGATGGTGCCGGCCATGCGCGCGGCGCGCCAGCAGCGCGGCGAGCTCGATTTCAAGGCGATCAACGCCATTGACGAGCCCTTCGCCTGGGCTGCGATGGCGCTCTTGCCGGCATTGATCTTTCTCGGATGGCGGAGTCCGGCATTCGGAGAACTCGCGACGCTTAGCGCGACGATTGCGCTTGCAATCCTCGCCAATGCCGCCGTGTGCGGAGTGATCTCCAACCCGCACGACCGCTACGGCGCACGGATTGTGTGGATCGCCGCTTTTGCGGTCGCGCTAACGGCCTGGCGTGCCGCGGCGCTGGCGCGAAAGCGGCTGATTACCATACGTTCGGCCGCTTCGGCTGCGGAGCCGTAATACGGGCGATTCAAACCCGGAAGTGCTTGGACAGTTTGAGTCCCTGCGCCTGGTAATTCGAGCCGATGCCAGCGCCGTAGAGCCGGCCGGGACGCGCCAGCATTTTCTCGAAAACCAGCCGGCCGACGATCTGGCCGTGTTCGAGGATGAACGGCACTTCGCGCGAGCGTACTTCCAGCACCGCGCGCGCGCCGAGCCCGCCGGCGCCGGCGTAGCCGAAGCCGGGATCGAAGAAGCCCGCATAGTGCACGCGAAATTCGCCGACCAGCGGATCGAACGGCACCATCTCGGCGGCGTAATCCGGCGGCACCTGCACCGCCTCGGTGGAAGCGAGAATATAAAACTCGTCGGGGTCGAGGATCAGGCTCTTGTCGGGGCGCGCCGCGATCGGCTCCCAGAAATCCGCGACCTCATAAAAGGCGCGACGCTCCACGTCGATGACGGCGGTGTGGCGCTTGGCGCGATAGCCGACGATACCTTCTCCGTTTCCTTTGTGAACCGGCGAACGCACTGCGCCGCCGGAAAGATCGATGCTCACCGCGATGCCGTCGCCCATCACCGCCTCGGCGCGGTCGACCAGCCGTTCGCGCGAATGCAGCGCGCGCAGCGCCTGCGCGTCGAGCGCGGCATCGCCGCGGTGCAGGCGCATTTGCGACAGCCGCGTGCCTTCACGCACCAGCACCGGAAAGGTCTTTGGGCTGATCTCTGCGTAAAGCGGACCGCGATAGCCGCCGGCGACGCGATCGAAGCCGCGGGTCTCGTCGGCGATGACACGGGTGAAGACATCGAGCCGGCCCGTGGAGCTTTTCGGATTGGTGGCGGCCGCAATATCCGCAGGCAGCGCGAGCTTCTCGATCAACGGCACGATGTAGACGCAGCCGGTCTCCAGCACGGCGCCGCCGGCGAGCGCGAATTCGTGCAGCTTCAGTTCGGCGATACGCTGAGCGACAGCGATGCCGGGACCGGGCAAAAAACTCGCGCGAACCCGATAGGCCACGGCGCCGAGCCTCAAGTCGAGGCTCGCCGGCTGAATTTGATCTGCGGCGAACGGATAAGCGGCCGCAATCGCGCCATCCTCCGCCAGCGCCGCGATCATGCGGTCGGGCAGGATTCCCGCGTCCGAAGGTTTGAACGAGAGCGGCACAAGGTGCGATCTAACCCGATGCCGGTTTGACGCCAAGACGGCCGCGGCGTATAAGTGCGATTATCCCGTGGTCATTTGAGCCGGCCGGCTTGCAGCCACGTAAAATAAGTCGCTAAAAGGCCGGGGACGCGTGAGCCCGGCCCGAGGATTTTCCTCCCGGCCGGGTTTTGTTTTGGCCAGTGCTTGGCTGAAATTGGAGGGCCACATGTCCGCGTCCGCAAACAAAGTCTATCGCCCGGAAACGCGCCTGGTGCAGTCCGGCACGCTGCGCTCGCCGTTCGGCGAAACGTCCGAGGCGTTGTTTCTCACCCAGGGCTACGTTTACGACAGCGCCGCCCAGGCCGAGGCGCGCTTCAAAGGCGAGGACCCCGGCTACCAATATTCTCGCTTCGCCAATCCGACCGTCGACATGTTCGAGCGGCGCATGGCTGCATTCGAAGGCGCGGAAGCCGCGCGCGCGACCGCGACCGGCATGGCGGCGGTCACCGTCTCGCTGGTGGGCCAGCTCAAGGCCGGCGATCACGTCGTCGCCTCCAAGGCCATGTTTGGCTCCTGCCGCTACGTCGTCGAGGAATACCTGCCGCGCTTCGGCGTCGCCTCGACGCTGGTCGACGGCTGCAACCTCGACGCCTGGCGCAACGCGGTGCGGCCGAACACCAAGACGTTTTTTCTCGAAAGCCCGACCAATCCGGCACTCGACGTCATCGACATCGCCGAGGTGGCGAAGATCGCGCACGTGGCCGGCGCGACGTTGGTGGTCGACAATGTTTTCGCCACGCCGCTCTACCAGAGCCCGCTCGCGCTCGGCGCCGATTGCGTCGTCTATTCGGCGACCAAGCACATCGACGGACAAGGCCGCTGCCTCGGCGGCATCGTGCTCGGCTCGCAGAAATTCATCATGGAGAAAATCCATGTGCTCATCCGCCAGACCGGACCGTCGATGTCGCCGTTCAACGCGTGGGTACTGCTCAAGGGCCTGGAAACGCTCGCCGTGCGCGTGCGCCGGCAAACCGACAGCGCGGCGACGCTTGCCGTGGCGCTCGCCGAACATGCCAAGATCGCGCGGCTGATTTATCCCGGCCGGCCCGATCACCCGCAGGCGGCGATCGCGCAGAAGCAGATGCGCGGCGGTTCGACGCTGGTCGCCTTCGAGATCAAGGGCGGCAAAAAGGCCGCGTTCCGCTTCCAGGACGCGCTCAAACTCGTGCGCATCAGCAACAATCTGGGCGACGCCAAGAGCCTCATCACCCACCCGGCGACGACGACGCACCAGCGGCTCACGCCGGCGCAGCGCGCCGAACTCGGCATCGGCGACGGATTGGTGCGCGTCTCCGTCGGGCTCGAACATCCCGACGACATCGTGGAGGACGTGCTCGCCGCGCTGGAGGCGATCTGACGCTGTCGTCCTCGATTTGCAGGGCGGCCCCAACGCTTCGGCTTTCGGCCGGCCCGATGGCAGGCTCAGGGCCGAGCGTCGAAAGTACCGGCGGCGATTCAAGGCGCCGAATGCGCCGCAGCGGAGGCGATCGGCTGCGTCACCACGTCAGCGATGCTGGCCGCCAGCAGTTTCGCCCAGCAGGCGTAACCCCAGTCGTTCATATGCAGTCCATCCGCCGAAACGAATATGTTGAAGGAGTCTCGCTGAACTTCGTACCAACTACGCATGACCGCGAAGCGGCGGAACAGATCGACATTCTCGGCCTTGGCCGCGAGCGCAATCTGATCGACCATGCCCGGCGTTTCCGGTTTGGCGAGGACCTTTGGCGCGTATTGCGGATCGATCAGCACCAGGTCGGCGCCGGTTTGTTGCAGCTTCTCGATGCCTTCGCGCAGTTCCAGCGAATGCGGCTTGAGCGGATGATCGCGCAGCACGGAATTGGTACCGAGCTGCCAGAGCACGAGTTGCGGATGTTCGGCGATCACGGCCGTTCCGAACCGCGCCATCATATCGGGAGTCTCTTCGCCGTTGACGCCGCGGTTGAGCACTTTGATGTCGTGCCCGGGGAAAAGCTTTTTAAGCTCGATGGCAAGCCGGCTCGGATAGCTCGCCGCCGGCGAGCTTGCGCCCGCGCCGGCCGTCGAAGAGGAGCCGATCGCGACAATGGTGAGCAGCTTGCCGCCGGCGAGGCGTCGCGCGGTGCGCAAGAGCGGATGATCGAGATGCGCGAATTGCGGCGGGGCGCTGCACGCGGCCGGCGAGGGCCCGGGAGCAATTGCAGAGTGCAATGCGGCGGGCCTTGCCGGCTGTGCGGCTGCGGGATGCGCGCTCAGCGCAATGGGGGTCGGCATTGCCGCCGGTGCGGCCGCGGCCGAAGCCGGGATGGTGGCCGGCCTTTGCGAATGGGCGCCGGCGGGCACTTCCGCCCGCGCCGCAGCAAGCCCAGCAAGAATTATGACTGCCGCCCCAGCCCAGGTATGCCGGCCGAACGCAGTTTCCCGGTTGTTGGACATCTTCGTGTCGTTTGCACCCTCATGGCGTCAGACGAGCCGCATCGACGATCTGAGACGCCAGCGCCCTCCCAATGCAATCGTGTACGCGGCGAGCCATATCGGATTTCTTGGTGGCCGCATAGAGATCGAAAGCCCCTTCGTCGTTCCAATAACGCATGATCGCCAGCCGGTCGAACAAGAGCGTGCCGTGCTGCTGTGCTACCCAGCGCATCACATCTGCGTAGGCCGAGACGTTCAGAAGCGGCTCGGTGCGCGGACTGTACTGCATGTTCAACAGGTCGACGTCGGCTCCCGCGGCGACGATCTTGTCCACCCCCGCGTCGAGGCTGACGCTGAATTCGTCCGGCTCGATGCCGCTTACCGCGTCAAACGTACCGGCCTGCCAGATCACCAATGCCGGCTTGTCGGCGGAGAGAATCTTTTTCATTCCGGCGGTCATGTCGGCGGTGGTCTGCCGCGATTGAACATGTACGACGACTTTGATCTCGTCGCCCGGCAAAAGCTGCCGAAGCGCCTCCGTTAGCCGCGCCGGATAAGCAAAGCTTGCGCCGTCGGGGCCCGGCAGCGTCGACGATCCGGTGCCGACGACGCTGATATCCAACCGGTGCTTATTCTTGATTTCGCCGCTGACGCGCGGAAGGCCGGTGTCGCTCGATAGGAGCGATGGCGGCACCGCGCATTCCTCCGCCGCGATTGCGGAGCCATTCATCAAAGCAATAACGGCCGCGAAAGTCGTGAAGAATTTCATGCCCCGCCCCCCGCGAGGTTACCCGGAGAGGCTTTGGTGCATTGTTGGTGACTTCGCCCCTCCATGCTCCTATACCACGATGTCAGGCTTGCTGTCGCGATCATGATCAAAATGCCTAATAGGCTGATTGCCGTCTGCACCAACGGGCCGCCAGACCATTCGCTGATGATGAATTGTCCGGCAAATGCAAGAAAAACGCCGAGGCAGAATATTTCCAGGGAATGCTGACCGCAGCGGATGGCGGGCTGCAATATGGGCCATTTCAACCCGGGCCAGTCGCGCGAGACGAACTTGACCGTTACGGCGGCGAGCGCCAGGAAATGCGCAAACCGCAGCACGTCCAGGTTGGTCTTGTCGATCGGGTAGATCAAATCGCCGAGCCAATTCGGGACAAAATATTGCAGCGACTCGAAACGCCATGTCAGCGTGATGGCGAAAGCAAACAGCAGGTAGGCAACCGCGATCGCAAAAACGACGCGCGAGCGTAAGAGCCCGCTCAGCCGCTGCGCTCCACCCACTGCGCACCAGGCGCCGAACACGAACAGGAGTTGCCAGGCGAACGGATTGAACACCCAGACGCCGTTCGGATAGGCGGGAAGATTGATATCGAAGTGCAGCGCCAGGACGTAAACGATCGCCGCGCCGACAAGCGCGTAGGCCGGCTGCCACAGCAGCACACGGAGCACGGGCGGGAACAACAGCAGCAGCACGATGTAGAGCGGCAACACGTCCATGTTGACCGGCTTGAACTTCAACAGCAGCGCTTGAAAAATGGTGACGTCTGGCTGCTTCAGGAATCCGAGGATATTCATTTCCTCCGCGTAGAGCGGATTGCTGAAAGTCGCCGCCACATAGGCGATCTCGGCCATGAAAATCGTAAAAAGAAAAATATGCGCCACATAAATCTGCCACGCACGGCGCAGGATGCGGGCGCTGGAAACGATAAATCCCCGATCGTGCATGGCCCGGCCATAAACGAAGGCGGCCGTGTAGCCGGAAATGAAGATGAAGATTTCAGTCGCATCGGAAAAACCATAATTGCGTAGCGTAAAGTAGTTCACAATGTTATGGGGAATATGGTCGAGGAAGATGAGCCACAGCGCGATACCGCGGAATAGATCGAGCCGCAGATCGCGCCCCGGCGCGAGCGCTTGTGGCGGCGACGCCGTCGTCGAAGGGCTGGCGCCTGCGGAAGTTGCCGGCGCCAGGGGCGCAGCCTCGGCATTTGCAGCCCTTGGCAACCACCGCAGAAGCGTGGCGTAGCCCTGCGGGTTCGCAGCTATTGCCAGCCAACGCTGCAACGAGGCAAAGTTCAGTCCACGGAACAAGGATGCGGCCCGTCCATCTGATTCGTGAGGCGCCGCTTGAGAAAGCGCACGCCCACGGTTATTGCAACAATGTGGCCGAATCTATTCACTCACGCGTGGAATTTCATGAGGTTGCGTCCCAGGTCCGAAGTCAGGGCAGGAAAGCGCCAGGAATCGCATCATGTATCGTGCCGTCACTCGAGGGATTGAGGTCGTGGCGACCCCGCGCTTTGTCGCCGACCGGTCATCGCCGGAGAACAATTATTTCTTTTGGGCCTATACGATCTCGATCGCCAATCGGGGCACCGACACGGTGCAGCTCAAGACCCGCCACTGGCGCATTACTGATGCCAATGGCCGCCGCCAGGAAGTGCGCGGCGCCGGCGTGGTCGGCGAGGAGCCGGTGCTCAAGGCCGGCGAGGCGTACGAATATACCAGCGGCGTGCCGCTGCAGACGCCGTCAGGCTTCATGGTCGGCACTTACGGTATGGTGAGCGCGAGCGGCGAGCATTTCGATATCGAGATTCCCGCCTTCTCGCTCGATTCAGTCGAGACCAAGCGGACCCTCAATTGAGCTCGGGGCCTGAGGTTTTGGGGCTTTCGCTCCTCTCTGCTACCGACCGCTAGCGTGTTTGCAGACCGCCGCTGCATGGGCTCATCTGTTGAGCCGCCTGTTCATAAATCGAGAACCGGCTTGCAATTTATACCAGGCTTCAGAATGATTGACCGATGGTGGCCCAATCACGCGTGGCGATTGAAGTGATGCGTCCGACTTCGGCGAGGAGTTTGCGCCAGGCGTCCTGACAGGCGTCGAGGATAGCGGT
>Ga0102924_1001179_pt1 | contig 30753 bp, 23 predicted proteins | sample PaiPotPPM11metaG_FD_80116 | JGI IMG/M metagenome (GOLD analysis project Ga0102924, IMG submission 80116) | Iron sulfur acid spring bacterial and archeal communities from Banff, Canada, to study Microbial Dark Matter (Phase II) - Paint Pots PPM... ... | reverse complement strand
GTGCGTGCCTGGACACGCTGCTCCAGTTCATCGTGGGCCGCTCGCAGTTCTTTTTGCGCCCGCTGTTTTTCGCTGGCCTCGGTGGTCAAAGCGAGAACCGTCTCGTTCAAGCGCAATTGCTTACCGCGGTTTGCTTCGCCGAGCGCTATAAGAACGGTATTCACGAGGAAAAATCCGACAACCCCGTGCACTTCTGAAGCCGGAACGGGCCAAACGGAATGCCTTGGGTCAACGAACCAATAGAAGATCCCACAAAACCCGAGCAGCGCGCTCAGCATGGCCGGAGCGTAGCCGCAGACCATCGCACAGTAGGCCACGGCGATGAACACAGTCGCGTAAAAAGCGACATGACCTAGAACTGGATCGAGCAGCCACCGAAGGATAACGGCGAAGACGGCCGCGGCAATGGCAATGCAGAACCGCTTAAGCACGTTCTTAGTCGGGACGGGATTCAGAATTGAAAAGAGACTTCTGGGAAAAACTCCTGCCATACAACCTCGCTACAAAGCGGTGGGCCGACTGTCCACGGGATTCGCGGGCCGTCGCGGTTCTGAGTAGGTCGCAGGAAACACCAGCTTATATGGAGATGCGTGACTTTTCGAGAAAGTTGCAAGAATGCGGGCAGAAAAAAGTCCCACTCTCACGCCAGAAAAGCATGAGAGTGGAGAAGAATCCCTTCTACTTACTGCGAGCAGGTGGGGCTGAACGATGCCAAGGCATTGTTGGCAGCGGTAAGGATGCAGACCTGATTTACGCCGGTCGAATCCGTGTTGTTGTAGAGCTGGGAAGACGACTGGTTGGTATTGCCGATGATGTTGAAGCTGGAATCAAGAATCAGCGTGTCTTGGCTGGAGACGGCATTGGTGAGGAGGCCGACGTAAGTTTGGACGCTGCCTTGCTTTGTCGTGTTCTGCACATCGTAGGTTTGCCATGATTTCGATGTCTGATCGAGGTCGCCGTTGGATTCGAAAACCTGGAAGATATCGAAGGTCAGCGGGAATTGGAGTTTGCGGGTGTAGGTAATGGCCGGCTGACCAGCGGTTGCGACGGTTGTTGTCGAGTTGACGGTGCTGGTTTGCGTGATGTCCTGAACGAATTCCGTGCTAGTGATATTGAAGTTCTGGCTGTTCACGAAGTTGACGGTCTGGGAAAGCGTGGTGGTCACTTTTCCGTGGGAAGTGTTTACATAACCACTGAGCGTGAAGTTGCGGTTCGAGGCCACTTTTACGGTGCCTGTGATGTTGTTGCCCACCTTTAGGTTTTCCGTCACAACTGGGCTCGGCGCTGCGGTCAACGTGTTCTTCGTAAGAGCCCCAGTGACGGTGGTCGATTCTGAATCGAGATACAACAGCAGGGAAGCGGTCGCTGAGAAGTAGTTGTCGGAGTTGAAGACGCTCAGGGAGACGGTGTGCTGCTGCCCATTGCTAAGAGTTGCAGCGAAGGGCGTGAGGTCCACGCGATAGGGTTTGAAATTCAGAGTTTGCACACCGGGAATTGGAAACCAGAGGAACGGATCGATCCCTCCCGTAAAGATCCAGGGGAAGATAGGAGCAACGCCTGCGGGAGATCCGTCGATCGTGATCTCCGTTTCACGGAAGCCAGTGTTACCGCAGCTGAAGAGCTCGCCGGAGACATCGTTGGGAACGCACGTGTACCAGAATTCGTCGGTGTTTTGACTTTGGGCATAAACGTCGAGATATGCGTTCTGGATGTTGGTGGGCAGGGTGAATGTCCCCGACAGGGTGCTGGAGGTCGAGGCCAAAGAGACCGTGCCGCCGGTTGGTCCAGCCGAAAGAGAGTAGACCTGATTGGCAGCGATGGGCGCGGTCTGCCCCTTGGCTAATGGATAAAACTCAAGAGTTGACGTGGCGAAAATGATACCGGTGTATGTGCTGTTGACGAGGTTGCCGATATCGGCCGTGCCTTCCTGCGAAGTCATGAAGATGGGCGAGTAATCCGTGAGGTCGCTTTCCACGTGCCAGGAGGGGCCAAGCGTGGAAGAAGGCTCGGCGGTTGTACCGAAATAAATGTTTGTGGGGCCGAGCCAGAAGTTAGCGGTGCGGTCGTATTGGACCCCCGCGGTGACATTAATGTCGGCCGTAAAGACGACTTTGGCCCAGGGGCCAGGGCAGTCGGCAGGAGGAGTGAAGGGAAAGGAAACAGGATTGAAGTTGTCGAACTCCGCGTTGTTCAGGAGTTGCACGATGCAAGGGGTGGTGGAGGGCCGGGAAATCGTCGGATCGGCGGTAACCGTGTTGGAAGAGCCGATGGTGTAGGGCCCGGAGGCGAGAGCGGCGGTAACGAACGTCGAGACAAGCAGAAGAAGGAAGATTGTTCGGACGCAGACTAGAGTAAAGCGACTCGTACGAAACACGGGAAGACCTCCTGAGAGATGGTAGAAGCCGCGTCAGTCTTGGGTTTTGCGCGAGCGATGCGACTGCGCGGGTAGGAAGTTTGGCAGGGGGAGGGTGGGGGTGTCAAGGCGAGGCATTTATTCCGGGAGAGACACAGAATGTGCGAAATCGTGACAAGAGTCTGACAATCCGCGTCGATTCGCCACCTAGCATTCGGAATGGCTGGTCAGAGAAATTGTGAATTGTGTGCGAACGCTGCACCGGCACTCCCCTGCTCCTGACCTCGACATCGAAGGAGAAATCTTATGCAGCGTCGCTTAACCACTCTCGCAACCGCGCTGGGACTCATGTTGATGTTCACATCCAGTGCAGCTCTCGCCCAGTATCAACTTACAAATCTAGCCTCTAATCAGGTTGGGCAAACGAAGCACACGGATCCACTCTTGGTGAATGCATGGGGACTGGCGTATGGGCCGGGTTCGCCATTCTGGATCAGCGACAACGGTTCTGGTTGGTCGACACTCTACGATGGCGCGGGAAACAAGCAAGGGTTGCAGGTAGTAATTCCCTCGGCAACCGGAAAAGGGCCGGGATCTCCAACCGGAATCGTGTTCAACGGATCGCAAGACTTCCAGGTCCAAGGGTGGGCGGCGATCTTTTTATTCGCGACGCTAGATGGAACGATCAGCGGATGGGCTCCGCAATCGAATCCCAATGCCGCGATCATCGCAGTGAATAATCCGGGCGCAGTCTATACCGGGCTGGCCGCCACCAGTTATACGTCGGGCAATGTGCTATTCGCGGCGGATAATGCGAACAACAAAGTGGACATGTACGATGCGAATTTCAACCTGCTGAACTCGTTTACCGACCCCACAGTGCCTGCAGGATTTGCGCCTTTCGGTATTCAGGACATCGACGGGCTGGTGTTCGTCTCGTTCGCCAGCCAATCGGGAGGGTCGGGTGGTTATGTTGATATCTACAGCGAAGGCGGAGTATTCCTAAAGCGCGTGGCGCAAGGATGGCCACTGAACCAGCCCTGGGGTTTCGCCGCAGCGCCCAAGAATTTTGGATCGTTAAGCAACACGCTCCTCGTCTCGAACAATATCAACAAGAATGGGACCATCAACGGATTTAATGTGCTGACCGGACAGTTCGTGGGGACAGTGGCCGATGCGAGCGGAAAGAGTATCGACATCGATCAACTGTGGGGCATTGAATTTGGTGGTGGGTCGACGGCGGATGGGAACAAGAACGAATTGTTCTTCACTGCAGGCCCGAACAACAACCTGGCTGGGACGTTCGGGAAGATTACGGTCGCACCATAAGTTTAAGAGTTGCAAATCTGAAAGTTGAAAGTCCATTGGCCGCCACGAGGCGGCCTTTGTGTTTCTAGCTGGATTGCTTCAAAGCCGAGACGGTTTTGAATCTGTGTGAGGGTAGCGGGCATCCTGTTCTAAGGAGAAAAGACAAGAATCATGGCTCGCGTTTTTATCACGGGATCGGCCGACGGACTTGGGAAGATGGCTTCACAGTTACTCATCGAGAACGGGCACAGCGTAGTTCTTCACGCGCGGAACGAGTTGCGTGCAGAAGATGCCATGTCAGGTGTTCCCGGCGCGGAGACGGTTGTAATTGGTGATCTTTCGAGTATCAAAGAGATGCGCGGCGTGGCCGAGTAGGTGAATGCCCTCGGGGCATTTGATGCAGTGATTCACAATGCCGGGGTGGGATACCGCGAAGCGAGGCGCATCGAGACCGAAGACGGCTTGCCGCACGTGTTCGCCGTTAACACCATGGCCCCATACATCCTTACGGCATTGATTAACAGACCGCAGCGGCTGGTTTACTTGAGCTCGGGACTTCATCATCAAGGCGACCCGAGTCTTAAAGATCTGGTTTGGAGGGATCGCCCATGGCAAGGGCAACAGGCATATTCCGATACGAAATTTCATGATGTCCTGTTGGCATTCGCGATCGCAAAGCGATGGCCGGATATTTTGTCGAACGCTCTGGAGCCCGGTTGGGTGGCAACGAAAATGGGAGGCGCCGGCGCCTCGGATGATCTGGACCAGGGACACCGAACACAAGTCTGGCTTGCCGTGAGTGATGATCCAGCTGCGAAGGTGAACGGCGAATACTTCTATCATATGCGGCGGCGAACACCGAAAGCGGCAACTCGCGATGTAGCCGTGCAAGAGAAACTTCTTGAGGCGTGCAGGGAATTGTCGGGTGTGAACCTGCCGGACTGATTCGAACTTAGCGAGATCCCGCTTTTGTCAGTCCTACAGGGTTTTCCATAGTGGTTATGCATTCGACACCGTATTCCGAAAAGAATCCGAGCCTTTTGATAATCGCCGGTACGGAGTTCCAACGCAAATTTCCATGCGTCGATTGCGTTTCAGCTTCTAGCTAACCTATGGCGTTGTCATCGGGTAGATACCTTGCGGAAACAAATTCCTGTTCCCAACGAATCCGAAAAGTCTGAGGAGTCCGACCAGCCCCAGATCTCTTCTTGCCCGGACCAAATTCAACCTGGCAACAGCCGAGCCACCAATCCGCAGACGGCGGAGGCACAAGAAAAACACGTTACGGAATCTGTCAGTGAACTCGGTGTCTCGAGGCGCTCGTTCCTCAGTTGGAGCGTGGCGGGAGTTGCAGCTGTCAGCGGACCATGGTTGCGCAAGGCAAATGTTCAGCAAGGGTCCACCGCTCCTGGCGGATCTTCTTCGCAGACTGTGGATGCGGTTCCATTGGTGCTCAAAATCAATGGGCGGGAGTATCAGGTGCGCCTCGAGCCCCGCGTCACGTTGCTCGACGCTTTGCGCGAGAACCTGCACCTGTTTGGAACGAAGAAGGGCTGCGATCACGGGCAGTGCGGTGCCTGCACGGTGCATATCAATGGGCGGCGGGTGAATTCCTGCCTCACGTTCGCCATCATGCATCAGGGCGACGAGATTACTACGATCGAAGGATTGGGAAAGAACGGCGAACTGCATCCGGTGCAAGCGGCGTTTTTAGAGCACGACGGGTTTCAGTGCGGCTACTGCACGTCGGGGCAGATGATGTCGGCTGCTGCGCTGCTCAACGAACCATGTGGCCACGATGACGATGCTGTGCGAGAGTGCATGAGCGGAAATATATGCAGGTGCGGAGCCTACACCAACATCGTGGCAGCCGTGCAACAGGCGCGGCGGCGAACGTAAGACCTCGGACGCATTTCTCGTCTTCGTGGGGGTCCTGGAGAAAAGATTGTCATGCAAGCATTCCATTACGAAAACGTGGATCAAGTCGCGAGCGCTATAAATGCTGCGACGGAGGGCGTGAAGTTCATCGCCGGCGGGACGACGTTGGTCGATCTCATGAAGTTGAATGTGGAGCGGCCCACGGGCTTACTCGACATCAACCGCTTGCCGCTCGATCAGATCGAACGTACTGCGGACGGAGGTCTGAAGATCGGCGCCATGGTCCGTAATAGTGACCTCGCCCACAATGCGGACGTGCAGCAGCAATATTCTGTGTTGTCCCAGGCGCTTCTCTCAGGCGCGTCGCCCCAGCTTCGGAACATGGCTACTACTGGCGGCAATCTTCTCCAGAGAACCCGCTGCTTTTACTTTCGTGATACGAATTACGCATGCAACAAGCGGAACCCAGGTTCTGGCTGCGCAGCGATCGACGGATTTAACCGCATCCATGCGATTCTGGGAACGAGCGAGCACTGCGTTGCGACCCGTCCTTCAGACATGTGCGTTGCGATGATGGTGTTAGAGGCGATCATTCACATCCAGGGAAAGCAGGGGGAGCGAACAGTTCCTATCAATCAGTTTTACTTTGTGCCGGGAACGACACCGCATCGGGAGAATGTTCTGGCTCCCGGCGAACTGATCACTTCCGTGACTTTGCCGGCGCTGCCGAAGGGGACGCGATCCTATTACCTAAAGCGGCGAGACCGCGCTTCATACGAATTCGCGCTGGCCTCAGCTGCGGTAGTGGCGTCGGTGCAGGGGGGGCAGATCGAGCGGGTGCGCATTGCTCTCGGCGGAGTGGGAACGAAGCCCTGGCGTTGTTTGGAAGCTGAGCGAGTATTGGAGAAACGTTCCCCAGGCGAAAAGAATTTTCGGGAGGGAGCGGAAGCAGCGTTACGAGCACCAAAGCCACTGCATAACAATGCATTCAAGGTGGAATTGGCGAAGAGTACGTTGATCCGTGCTCTGACGGTGGCCACCAGTAACGCTTGATATTTATTGGAATGAGGCGATTTCAAAAATCGACAGAGAACGCTCATGAGTGAATCAGTGATTGGCCAGCCCGTAACGCGCATTGATGGCAGATTAAAAGTTACTGGCGGAGCTAAATATGGAGTTGACTACCATTTCGACGGTCTGGTGTACGGAGTCGGCGTCGCCAGCACGATCGGCAACGGCCGGATCCGACACATCGACGCGGCCGAATCAGAGAAGATGCCAGGTGTATTAGCGATTCTTGACCACGGCAACCTTGGCCCTCTGTATCGTCCCGCGAACCAGTTTGAAGAGCAGAGCCGGCCGGGGGAAAGCAGGCCTCCGTTAGAGGATGATCATGTCTATTATTACGGTCAATTCGTTGCACTGGTGATTGCAGAAACATTTGAGCAGGCGTTAGCAGCCGCTTCTGTCGTGCGTGTCGACTATGAAGCGCAGCCGCCACAAGTGCGGCTCGATAGCGCGGCTCGACCTGCTGGCAAGCCGGATGCAGAACAGGCTCGCGGCGATGCAGAGTCGGCGTTTCAGCAAGCGGCCGTGAAACTCGATGTTACTTACGTGACGCCAGTTGAGACCCATAACCCGATGGAGATGCATGCCACGATTGCGGTTTGGGAGAAGGAGAAACAAAAATTCACGCTCTATGAGACCTCGCAGGGAATCGTGAACCATCGCAACGTTGCTTCGCAAGTCCTTGGAGTTCCGCCGGAATCTGTGGAAGTAATTTCCCGCTTCATTGGATCAGGCTTCGGCTGCAAGCTGTTCCCCTGGCCGCATTCCTGGCTGGCCGCGGCAGCCGCGCGTCATGTAGGACGGCCGGTAAAAGTCAGCGTGCCTCGGTCGCAGATGTTTACGACGGTGGGGCATCGTCCAACCATCGAGCAACGCGTGCGCTTGGGCGCGACGTCGGATGGCAAGCTCCTGGCCAGCATCAACGAAGTGCGACAGAGCACTTCCTTCGTGGACGCTTTCCTGGAGGATTGCGTCGATCCGCTGTCGATGCTTTATAGCTGTCCGAACGTGAAAGGTGTTCAGCACGAAGTTCAGATGAATGTGGGCACTCCAACGCCAATGCGCGGCCCTGGAAGAACTCCGGCGTTGTTCGCAATTGAGTCGGCCATGGACGAGCTTGCAGTGAAATTGAACCTTGACCCTCTCGAAGTGCGCTTGCGCAATTATGCTGAGAAAGACGAGGGATCGGACAAGCCTTGGTCGAGCAAGCATCTGCGGGAAGCGTATCAGGTGGGCGCAGAGCGATTTGGATGGAAGCAGCGAAACCCGGCAGTCGGCTCGATGCGCAAGGGTGATGAAATTCTAGGCTGGGGCATGGCCACAATGACGTGGCCGGGGCATCGTCAGAATGCCGAGGTTCGCGTGCAATTGCTGGCCGATGGGACGGCGCGTGCGTCCTGCGCTACCCAAGACATCGGGACAGGCACGTACACAGTCTTTGCGGAAGTAGTCTCTGATCGGACCGGCATTCCCGTGGACAAAGTGGACGTCGTTCTGGGCGATACATCGCTACCTCCAGGCCCAACTTCAGGCGGCTCATTCACAACGGCTACCGTAATCCCTGCTATCTATCAGGCGACTGACAAAGCGGTTGCTGCAATGCTCAAAGCTGCGGCCAAGCATGAGGCGTTCTCAGGAGTCGATCCGAAGTCGCTGAAGATGACAGAGGGACGCGTGCACCAGAAGGATAAAAATCCGTCGAGTGGCGTGGCTTTTGAGGAAATTCTGCGATCGCAGAAACTGGTTGGGCTTGATGGTCAGGTAAAGACGATGGCCACCGACGAGATGAAGAAATATTCGATTCACTCTTTTGGCGCGCACTTTTGCGAAGTCGCGTGGGATCCGGAGATTCTTCGGTTGCGCGTCAGCCGCTGGCTGACCGTTGTGGATGGGGGCCGCATCATCAACGCCAAGACGGCGCGCAATCAGATACTCGGAGCAGTGGTCATGGGCATCGGCATGGGAATGTTTGAAGAGACTGTGTACGACACGCGAACGGGTCATCCGATCAACAATAATTTTGCTGACTATCTTGTCGCGACCAATGCGGACGTCCCGGACCTCGATTGCATTTTTCTGGATTATCCCGACCCCGTGCTGAACGAGTACGGAGCGCGCGGAATCGGAGAAATCGGCCTGACTGGATGCGCGTCGGCGCTCACGATGGCGACTTATCACGCGACCGGTGTGCGGGTCCGTGAATTGCCAATCCGAATCGAGAAGCTCGTGACCCTGCCGGAGAAACAGAGGGCGTAAGCAGCATTTCCTCGCGAGGCTGGTCGGATGCGGCGTTCCCCGTTTTACCTTGTTGCACGCAATTGTACTGTCTGGGATTGTGCCGGTTCGCGAGTCCTTCCAATAACTGCTGGGAGCTTTTCGAACAATATAACGTTACGAGGCCGCATTGCTGCGCAGCGAAGTTGTGCGTATTTCGTAACTGCTTTAGGATAAGGAAGGTAGGGCGCGTAGCTCAGTTGGCAGAGCAATGCCCTTTTAAGGCATGGGTCGCAGGTTCGAATCCTGCCGCGCTCACCAAGATCTCAAGGTCCGTGAAGTGCTAATGCTCGCTCTTGGGGCCCTCGGAGCCTTCGATGCTTGATTCTTTTTGCCCCTGGCGCTCAAAGTAAAAAGCAATAGCCAACGCGAGAATCAACGCCGCGATCCCCAGCAACGTCAGGGGCGGCACGTCGTTAGGCTCTTCGACGATGACCTTGCGAGCCATGGCGATAAGCGCAACCTCCAAGACGACGCGTACATGGATTACGTCCCTCTTCACATAGGCCTTCAGCGTCTCTAATAATTCCACCCCGATTAGCACCAGCAGGAAGTATCCAAAAATCTCAAGCAGGCCCGGCACTGGGATCAGGAAGCGAGGCGGCTTCCAGGCGTCTTCGGCGATCAGGGAACCCAGGTGCACGGTAGAAAGGATCACAACAACGACGAGCATTCCGGTAAGTGTCCAGACGACCAACTTCTGGATCTTCGTCAGTAGTGTTTCCAAAAGGATCACCTGATGCCATCCCCCGCGGAGTGCGAATACGTATGTTCTCACTTCTTCGGCTTGAAGGAATGAAGTTTTTTCATCTCACGGTCATGGCTTCTCCTCTGATTCGAAGAGGCTCGATACCTGGTAATAGACTGTGTACGCGTAGGAGCGCAGATCGTTGGTGATGAAAATCTCGCGCATCCCGGGCAAAATTAGCTTGCCGTTTCCTGATATTCTCAGCAATGATGAAAAAACATGCCCGCTGGTCAATCCTTATTATTGTCATCGCGTTTGCGATAAGCCTGGCGCAGGCTCAATCCTACAAATATTTTCGACTTGGCAATAAGGACGACGCCCAAACGAAGCCCAGCTTCGGCATTGCGATGATGGGCGGCGGCAGCGATCTGGATGAGGCTTTTCGCTGGCTGTGCAACAAGGGGAATGGCGGAGATTTTCTCATTCTCCGGGCGAGAGGTGACGACGATTACAACTCATATGTAAAAGGGCTGTGCAAGGCGAATTCCGTGGCCACTCTGATCATTCAGGACCGGACCGCGGCCGAGGATCCTGCGGTGGCGGAGATTATTCGGACTGCGGAGGTGATATTCATCGCGGGTGGAGATCAGGCGAATTACATTCGTGGCTGGAAGGGAACTCCGGTCGAGACGGCGATTAATGAAGGCGTTTCCGCCGGGAAGCCGATTGGCGGGACTAGCGCCGGCTTGGCCGTGCAGGGCGAGTTGGTGTATGGCGCGCTCGGAGATAAGCCCGACGATAAGGACCTGGCTTCGACGGACGTGTTACCGAATCCATATTTCGAACGGGTGACGCTGGTACGGGATTTGTTGAAAATTCCGTATCTCGAGAATCTGATCACAGATTCGCATTTCGCAAAGCGCGACCGCATGGGACGGACGTTGGGATTCCTGGCGCGGATCATGAAAGATGGCTGGAGCTCCAGCCCACGCGAAGTCGCGATTGACGAGAAATCTGCAGTGCTCGTCGAGGCGGACGGAAAAGCAACGGTAGTCGGCGCGGGCCAAGGAGCTTATTTCTTGCGCCCCACGAAGGCGCCCGAAATCTGTGAGAAGGGCGTGCCACTGACGTTTCGAGGGATCAGCGCATATCGCGTGCCAAGTGGTGGGCATTTTGATTTGACGTCGTGGACGGGAGACGCAGGAACCGCCTATTCGCTCTCTGTGATAAATGGAAAAATCGAGAGTACGCAGGTGGGTCAACGGATCTATTGAAGTTAGTCGGTTTGTATTTCCGCTGGGAGTGCGCCCGCTCTTAAAGTCGCTGCCGAGCACAACGAGCCGGTGAGGCGGTCGTTAGAGATTGGTTTCATCTGCCATAGGTCGAGAGACGTCAGTTCCGCATTTCCTTCTAGTTTCAGACGTAAAGAACTGGAATGATTTTTATAGATGCGCGCTGTTAGGGCCGTCGTTCCGTTCGCGAAGACTTCGAGAACTGATCCGTCCAAATACAAGTGGAGCTGCAGTGGCGAATCTTCGGTTCCGGATAGCGGAGCCGTAACGGCGTTGACGCGAAGTTGGCGACCGCTCGGCTGCGCCGCGTAGGAGATGAAAGCGAAATCTCCCGCGTCCGATTGGAGGCGCAGGGTGAAATCTCCGGCGGGACGCAGTTCGAGCTTTAGTTCCGCGGAGAGATCATGAATGCGGAGCTCGTCGAGTATCTTGCGACGAGAATTTGGGTTTTGGCTTGAAGTGATGGCGACGTGATTCGTTCGAAGAATGTCAGCTCTCCCGCTGACCTGCGTCTCAAGTTCTTTTCGGGCGTTCAAGGTCAGCACGCGCGGAAGCGACATTGCGCCCGCCCACCCCGCAGCGATCAGTTCCGCGTCGGGACGGGCTTCGCTGATCCATCCCCATAAAATGCGATTTCCGTCTGCATCGAGCATGGTTTTAGCGGCGTAGTAAAATCCCCAATCCACGACGCCTTCCTTTTCCGGCGTAAATCGCTGGTTCGCGTAAGTGCCGACTTTCCAGCGAACTTTACCCATGGTTGAGATCAGCAGCACGTGTTTGTTGCCGAGCGGGAAAAAGTCGGGACACTCCCACATATCGCCGGTATCAACCGGGTTCGTGGTAGCTATTCCGCTCGGGGCGCCTTCGGCGAGGGGATGAAGGTACGTCCATTGGCGAAGATCGGGAGACGAATAAAGAAGGATCGCGCCACCCCTGCCTTGGATGCCCGAGCCGAGGATGAGCATCCACTTGCCATCTTCGCGCCAGAGGGTTGGATCGCGAAAACCGGCGACCTGGAGTCCGGTGGGAGGAGCGGCGATTGCGGGCTCGGGAAGTTTTTTCCAAGTCCGCAGATTGTCGTCTTGAGCTACCGCGAGGCATTGGCTCTCGCGCCAGGTGTGTGCCCCATCGCGAAGGGTCGCGTCAGCAGCGGTGCCAGGTGGCGCGACCCCGGTATAGATCAAGGTGGGCTTGCCTTCGTCGAGAACTGCGCTTCCGCTGAATACACCGTCTTGATCCGGCCCGCCGGGCGTCGGCGAAAGTGCGATCGGCTCGTGATACCAATGAATCATGTCAGAACTGGTGGCATGAGCCCAATGCATGTTTCCCCAGATCGCGCCTTGCGGATTGTATTGATGAAACATGTGATAGCGGCCGCGAAAGAAAATGGGACCATTCGGATCGTTCATCCAGTTGTGGGCGGGGAGAAGATGATACTGCGGACGGAGAGGATCGGAGACCAGCTTACGGCAGAGCGCAGACAGCGCGGAAACGGTGCCTGCAGACAATCGGCGAGTCCACGCCGACATTGCTACCGCAGCACCGGCGGAGAGGTGCAGGAACGCTCGTCGAGAAACAGACATGAATGAGACTGAGAACGCGGTGGTCACCGCGAATCCCGTCGGCCTATGTGATATCACAGAGCGTGTGAGTTGTGGTTGGATATAATCAACGGAAACGCAGTCACACTCCCTCGTGCGCCGATCTTCTTTCAAACTAGCGCGTCTTCTCGTCACCGCGGCACTCCTGCCTGGCGTGGCAGCGGTCACGCAGACCGCAGCGAGACCGCCGGTTTCAAAACCCGCTGCGCAGTCCGCATTGCAGCGCGGCCAGGAGGCCCTTGCACACGGCGACCTCACTCGAGCGCGCGCAGAATTCGAGCAAGCCGTTCATACAGCTCCCAAGGATGCAGCCTCGCAGTCCGCACTGGGATGGCTGCTCGCACAGGAGGGAGAGGCGGATGCCGCGGTCTTGCATCTACGGACGGCGATTCAACTGAAACCCAACTTCGTGGAACCTCGACTAACTCTGGCGGGCGTTCTGGCGCAACAAGGGGATGCGTCGGAAGCGGAAGCGGAAGCACGCGCCGCGGCGAAAATAGCTCCAAAGAACGCCGAAGTGCATCGCACGTTGGCCCGGATTGTAAGCGCGAAACCAGGAGATGAGGCGGTCTCGGAGATGCGGCGCGCGATCGAATTAGCTCCCACCCGTGCGGACTTGTGTGACGAACTGGGCACGATCCTTGCGCAGAGGAATGAGTTTCCCGAGGCGGAGGTTGCTTTCCACGAGGCATTACGCTTGCAGCCGAATCTTGAGACGGCACACTTTCATTTGGGAGTTACAAAGCTGCAGGGAAAACGTCTCGATGAAGCGGCAGGCGAATTGCGCAAGGCTATCGAACTGAATCCCCAAGATGCGACGGACCACTAGTCTTTGGCAAAGGTACTTGCGGGTCAGGCGAAAGACGCAGACGCACTGATTGAATTGCGGAAGGCGGCTGCGTTGACGCCGGACCGGTTCGAATTGCAGGTTGAATTAGGAGTGGCCAGTCAGCGAGCCGGCGACTTTGATGGCGCGATAAGAGCACTCAGCGAGGCAGTAAGACTGCAACCCCAGGATGCCGAAGTTTATAACGATCTCGGATTGGTGCTGCTGCAAAAAGGGGATGCGGAAAACGCGATACCGAAATTCAAGACCGCGGTGCAGTTGAGTCCGCAAGACGGATCGTTGCGTGGAAACCTGGCGATCGCGTACATGCAGCTCACAAATTTTGACGCCGCGGCCGCCGAGTTGGAGACGGCGATTAAGATTGCGCCTGCGAATCCGTCTCTCCACTACAACCTTGGGCTGGCGTACAAGCTGAAAGATCAGCTGGATAAAGCCGCCGTCGAATTTCAGGAGGCGATTCATTTACAGCCGGATTTGGCAGATGCGCATTACACGCTGGGTGTTTTGCTTTGGCAGCGTGGGAATTTCGACGAGGCGAGCGCGGAGTTGCGAAAAGCGATCCAGAATCAGCCGAATTATGCCGAGGCGCACTACACGCTGGGAACGGTTTTTAAGCAGCAGGGAAAGTTCCAGGATTCGGCAGCGGAATTGCGGGAGGCGATTCGTTTACAACCGGACTTCGCGGGGGCACACACTACGCTGGCCGCCGTGCTGCGCCAGTTGGGCGACTCGCAGGGAGCAGCAGAGGAAGCGAAACAAGGAGCCAGAATCGCCGCGTCGGTTAATAATCTGCAAGCGGCGACGGTCTCAACAAACTCAGGAAAAAGGCTGCTGGCTGCGGGGGATCTGGATGGAGCAATTGCACAGTTTCGGTCGGCCATTCACTCGGAACCAAAATATGCGGCGGCGCACTACCAGCTTGGACTTGCTTTACAACAGAGCGGGGACAAAGAAGAGGCTAAGAAAGAATTTAGCAAGGCGGCCGAGTTGGATCCCAAGTTAAGTGTGCCGGGGAAGTAACGACCTCTAAAAATCAGACGACTCAGAAAGCGCTAGTCCTAACGGCTGCGGACTGAGACCAGATCCGTCATGACGGGTACTCCGTGTGCGATTTTCACGTGGAGTAGGGCTTCGAAGGGCTTCATGTCGGCGGCTTTCGATACCTTCAGCCGCTGCAGCAATTCCTTAATCGAATCCTCGCGGCAAACGTATTCCACGGCGGCTTGAGTGCCGAAGGTCGAGTTGCCCGCGAGAATGAGGATGGAGCGGGATGGATCCAGCCCAGGAAGCAGGCTGACGACGGCATAATCTTCGACGGTGGGCTGATTCGCTGGCGTGGCCAGGAATAACTTGGGTTCGCCGGCCAGAGGATGGACGTTCAGGACGGCTAGGTCTCCCTTGCGCGGGCCGGAGTCTAGCCGCTGGAAGACAAATTCGCGAGTTCCCGGAATATCGGTGAGCGTCAAATTTTCGGAAGGCGATCCGACGAAGATCAGATCATTGTTCTTGGCGTCATCGAGTGAGAACAGGGCTCCGCGTTTTACTCGCAAGGGCCGGTTCAGCGTGTCGAAGACCCTGTCCAGCTGGTGGATCGCCAGTACTTCGCCGACGCCCGTGTAGTGATCCAAAATAAATGCGCTGGAGTCGGACGCGGGGTTAAAGTATCGCATTCCAGTCTCGGGGCGCCCGACGAAGCTTCCATTGCTGAAGATCACCCAAGGCTGCTGTGGGCCAGTTACGAATCGATTCCAGAAAAGCTGGTAGGCGACGGGGACTGAAGTCGCGGCAGGGTTCTGATTCGCTTTGCGCTGCCATAGAAGGACTCCGCTGAGGACTAGCGAGGCGACGAGGAGAATCGAGAGAACTGTGATTACAATTGCCCCGGTCGGTCTGGCGGCAGCCGGCTCAACTTTTCTCTCCGCAGCCGGCATCAAGGCCGGGGCAACGATTGTTCCCAATTTTGGATCACGCAGGTGAAATGTCAGAGCATAGGAGCCTTTGGGAATCTCAACCAGGATCGGATCGCTGGCGCCCTCATGAGCGTAGTACTCGGCAAGTTTGACTCGTAGCCTTCCAGCTTGAACTCGAACAGTAGAGTCGCTTTGCGGATCGAATCCCGCCGGTCTGCCCAAAACCTCAGTCGCGATTTGATATTCCTTGAGGGCAACGCCTGGATGATCGAGGGAGTGTTCAGCCAGATAGCGAAGCAGACGGCAAAGGGATTCCGAGGAGTGAAGGCTATGACTTTTGGTAAGCCTCTCTATTTGTTGGAAGCATTGGTCCCTGCCGATCGCGAAACTATGTGTGACAGCCATATAACCCGAGAGTAACAGACCGATCTATCTTACTGTCCGGGCACGACTTCGCTCCGGTAACAGTATCAAACCTAGTGAAACTTAATCCAGCTAATTGTTTTGTATTACGACTGCACCCGGTCTCGTCAAGTCTCCTTCTGCATTTCTGGGGCAATCGTCGTCGTTTGCGTTTTGGTAAAAGTTTGAGGAGGAAGTCCATGAAAAGGTCTCTGTGGGTGCTGATAGCAGCGCTGAGTCTACTTTGTGTTCTTTGGGTGCCGGGAGCCGTGGGGCAAGCCGTCTACGGAAGCATCCTCGGCACGGTGACCGATCCCTCCGGGGCAGCGGTGAATGGGGCAAAGGTGTCAGTCACGAGCCAAACCAAGAACGTGACCACGCAAGAGACCACGAACGAGAGCGGGAACTATTCGGTCACGCACCTGATTCCCGACGTCTACACTGTGCGGATCGAAGGCACTGGTTTCAAGGTTTTGGAATTCAAAGACGTTCAAGTCTCCGCCGATACCGGAGTGCATCTCGACGGACAGTTTCAAGTCGGATCGGCGAGCGAGCAGGTGGAAGTAACCGCCGAAGCCCCGCAGTTGAAGACGGACCGAGCGGACGTTTCCATCGAGTTCAGTGCGCAGGCGGTCGAGAATGCGCCCATCCTGAACAGAAATTTCACTTCTTTCGAACTCCTGTCTCCCGGCACGCAAAAGTTGGTGGGATGGAGCCACGCTGCGACAGAAAATCCTCAGGGCGGCCAGCAGATTTTTGTGAATGGCCAGCACTTTAGCGGTACGGCATTTGAATTGGATGGAACGGATAACCAAGATCCAATTCTGGGAATTATCGTAGTCAACCCCAACCTGGATGCAATTCAGGAAGCCAAGGTCACGTTGGGCAACTATGACGCTGAGTTCGGCAAGGCAGTCGCTGGCGTTGTTACCGTGCAGACAAAATCTGGGAGCAATGATATCCACGGCAGCGGATTTTGGTTCCGCAGAACAGATGCCACTGCCGCCAGAGATCCTTTCACGCAATATGCTCCAAATCCAGTCACCGGACGTCTCATTCCGTCTTCTCGCTGGCAGCAGTTCGGCGGAACTATTGGTGGGCCGATCATCAAGAACAAACTCTTCTTTTTCGGTGACTACCAAACCACCCGACAGAAGAACGGAATTAGCAATCAGGAAACAATTCCGACTGCGCTGCTGAAGAGCAGCTGCGCTGGAGGAACCTACTGCAACTTCACCGACTACGGGCAGATCATGCAGAATAACGGCGCCCCTTACATCTACGTGCCGGCGGCAACGCCGAGCACTCCGGTCAGTGGGCTCGTTTTCTGCGGTTCCCATGGAGAAGTGCTACCGTCTGCCTGCCCCACTGACGGAAGCCAGTTCATGGTTCCTGTTAGCGCGATGTCGCCTGCGGCGCTGAAGATGCTAGCTGCTTTCCCGACCCCCACCAGTACTGGAACGTGTCCCCTGGGCGCGACGACGCTTGGATGTCTGAACAATTTCGTAGGTGCCGGTTCAGGACCTTACAACCAGAATAGTTTCGATACTCGAATCGATTTTTCAGCAAGCCAAAGCTTGAGCGTCTTCGGCCGTTTCAGTCTGAACCGCTTCACCCTCTCGGGTCCGCCCAGTTTGGGAGCGGTCGGCGGTATTGGATATGGCCCGGGTGGATTGGCTGGAAGTTCCAACGTACACAACTACAGCCTCGCTCTCGGTGCCACGAAGACTTTCAGCACGAATCTACTTGGCGACTTCCGGTTTGGCTTTTTCCAGTACAACCCGATGACGAACAAGCCGGACGCCGGCGTTACGGCGATGACCAACTTCGGCATCCCCAATGCCAACTTGACCGGATCGCAAGCCGCTTTCACCTCCGGGCTGGGCGAGTTCGATATGGATAACTCGAGTGGTAACAATACATCCACCAACTTGTCGAACTTCGGTGACGGCCTTGGCGTCGCGCGCTGTAACTGCCCCCTCATTGAGAAGGAGCGCCAGTACCAGTGGGTGGGCAATATCACCAAGCTCAAGGGGAACCACCAGTTCAAGTTCGGTGCGGATATCCGCTATGCACAGAACCTACGCGTTCCCAGCGACTCCAACCGAACGGGTGTTTACGCCTTCAGTAGCGGCGCGACTTCTGACGGTGGCAGCGGTGGACTTGACCTCGCAACGTTTCTTCTCGGCGATGTCACCAACCTGAGCCGCTACGTCAGTACCAGTACAACGGCTGCCGAGCGCCAGCACCGTATGTTCTATTACGGGCAAGACACGTGGCGCGTCACTCCAAAATTCACGCTGAACTACGGCTTGCGCTGGGAAGTGTACTTCCCCGAATACGTGAACGGAAAAGACCAGGGCGGATTCGCCAACATCGTCCAAGGAGTTGTCCGAGTTGCTGGCGAGGACGGGATCGGTCTCAATGGAAACATCAACAACAAGTGGAGCTACTTTGCGCCCCGCTTGGGATTTGCATATCAACTGAACCAGAAGACGGTCGTTCGCATGGGCTATGGCCGAAGCTACGACATGGGAGTGTTCGGCTCGAACTTCGGACACGCCGTTACGCAGAACCTGCCTGTCTTAGCGAGCCAGTTGGTGCAGCCATCTACGACCAATCTGGAGTACGCATTTACTCTTGATCAGGGGCCGCCAATCTTCAACTTCCCGCCAATTCCTTCAAACGGGTTGTTTCCGCTTGCTGGACCGAGTTGCTACCAGTCAGGAACGGTCGTGATTGGTGGGGTGACGCAGGTACAAAGTTGCACCCAGCCTCACATCCGTCCCACGTACCAGAGACTGCCAACGCTGGATGCTTGGAACGCTACCGTCCAACGGCAGTTGAATAACACTACGTCCTTGGAAGTGGCCTACATCGGCAACAAGGGAACCAACGGATTTGCAGGTGACGGAAACACCTACAACGTCAACCAACCGGCGATCAGTGCCGGTTCTGCGGTTGTAACAGCCGCCGGCACAGCGCCAAACTTCACCCCGGCTGTTCCGCAGGTTCAGCGCCGTCCCTTCTACAACGCCTTTACGTATAACAATTTCCCCGATCCGAGCAGTACGACTGGCTTCTTGATGTGTTGTTCGACGGATCAAGGAAACTACCTCGGCAACAATGCCAGTAGCATTTACAACGCACTTCAAGTCAAAGTGGATCACCGTTTCTCGCACGGCCTCCAGTTCCTCACACACTACACGTATGCTCACGCGAACAAGTATGACAGCAACTACTATGCCGATAACCATCCATACGCGTACGGCCCAGACGACCAGGTCCGTAATCATGTCTGGGTGACTGAGTTCGTCTACGAGCTGCCATTCGGCAAAGGCAAAGCGTTTGCCGGAAGCTCCGGCCGGCTCGAAGACACTATCATCGGTGGGTGGCAGATTACCGGCACGACCAACTGGAGTAGCGGTTTGCCGTGGACGCCAAGTTTCTCCAATTGCGGGCAGGTTAACGATCTGGGACTTTGTCGTCCCAACAAAGCACCCGGCTCATTCCACGTCGGGCCCGGCAGCTTCAATCCGCAGACTCACACCGTACCGTTCTTCACGCCAATCCCAACGATGTCGTACTCGGCGTCGGCTCTCGCCGTGGGGACTGACACTTGTGCCTTGGCACGTCCAGCCGGTCCAGGATTTTCGATGCCTGGTTGTGGCCAGCTCGGGAATATTGGATTCGACAGCTTCCACGGCCCCCGCGTATTCTTTGCGGACGCTGCGTTGATGAAAAACTTCTCGATCACTGAGCGGGTAAAGATGCAGTTCCGCATGGATGCATTCAACGTCTTCAACCATCCGGTTCTCGGATTCAGTGCAAACCAAACCGGCAGCGGCGCCTGCATCGACTGCTCAGGCAGCGGGAATATCACCGATATCGAAGCCGACTCTTCTCCGGGCTCTACCACGGGTATGCGTCAGCTCGAGTTCGCTCTGAAGTTGATGTTCTAGATTTTCGCGACACACTCACAGAGGGATTCCTTCGGGAGTCCCTCTTTTTACTTCAACCCTCGTAAACGTTTACGAACCATGCTTGGGGCAATCGGTATGAAGAAACGAGTCGTGGGGCTCGGCGAGGTGTTGTGGGATCTGTTGCCGCGAGGCGCTTGCCTGGGTGGCGCCCCGGCGAACTTTGCTTATATCACGACCCTCATGGGTGACCAGGGCATTGTAGCCAGTTGCGTTGGAGAGGATTCCCGAGGCATCGAGGCGCTGCGGCGGCTGGAGGAATTGGGGCTCGATATCGATCATGTGCAAACGGAGCGGGCACATCCCACAGGAACGGTGAAGGTGGAGCTCGACGGCAACGGGCAAGCACGATTTGAAATTGCACATCCAGTTGCGTGGGACTTCCTCCAATGGACGCTCGACTGGCAGCATTTGGCAGAGACGGCAGATGCAGTCTGCTTTGGATCGCTGGCGCAACGGTCGGAGCAGAGCCGCGCTACCATTCGTCAGTTTCTGGCGGCGACCAGGCCGAAGACGGTGAAGGTCTTCGACGTCAACCTGCGGCAGTCTTATTATTCACAAGAGATTTTGTCGGAATCAATGCGCTTGGTAGAGATTGTCAAATTGAACGAAGACGAACTGCCCAAGATCATGAGACTAATCGGCATTCCGCATAAAGATAACTTGTCGTCAGCGCGAAGGCTGCTTCGGGAGTTTGATCTGGAAATTGTCTGTGTCACGCGAGGCGGACAGGGAGGTTTGCTGGTGCGAGGCGAAGACGTAAGCGAGCATCCCGGTTTCAAAGTTCGCGTGGCTGACACCGTAGGATCGGGTGACGCGTTTACCGCCGGCCTGGTGCATGAATATCTTCACGGAGCGCCGCTTGGCTTGATGAACGAGGTGGCCAATCTGGTGGGCGCCTGGGTCGCCAGCGAGGTGGGTGCAATGCCCACTCCGAAGCGGGGAGCCTTAGAGCACTCGCTGGCGGAAATCCGCTAAGAGCGGTAGACTCTCATCTTGCGAAATAGTACGAAAGATTTCTTTTGCTTTCGCTATACTTGGAGCTTGCGAGAGGGGACTAATGAAACGCATTGTTGACCGGATCTGTTATGAGACGTCTTCCTGCATCCTGGGAATCACATTCATCGCTTTTGCAGCGGCGATCATGGTCAGCTGCAGCAAGCCGGCCGAGACCCCGAAGCCAGCACCGTCCCAACCCTCAGCCATCCATGTGGAAGTGCGCGACGGCGGACCCGCCATCATCACGACGGATACCGCAGAGTTCCGGATACTGCCGTCGGGTTTTCTGCAAGCGGCACTGATAAAAGGGGGAAAACGGCTCACGCTTGACGAGCCCGGAGTAGGCTCGACGGGTGGCAGCGATTCCATCGTGCACGAAGGCACAGAGTTTGATTTCGTGCCGGACTTCGGACAGGCGAAAGTCCTGGAGGCCAGCGGCAAGCTGGGGCGCGGAAAACGTCTGGAAATTCCGGCGCGTCCACTCGCTGCTTCGGGAGTGCCGATCGAGCGCATGTTGGTTCTCGAGGCGTATGACGATTTCCCGAATATTGCTCTTGTCAGCACCACATACAAAAACACAGGGACGAAAGATTTCCAGCTCGATCAGGTCTTAATGCAGGAGCATCGCCTCAGCGCGACGTTGATCGACGAAAAGGCAAAGCCCTACGACATGTGGGCATTTCAGGGATCGAGCTACGACTGGGGCGAGAACGACGTAGCGAAGCTGACCCGCGTTTCTGCGCAGCCAAATGCGATGGGTGAGAATGTCAAAGGCGGCTACGGAGGCGGAATTCCGGTGGTGGCTTTCTGGACGGCCTCGATGGGAGAGGCGATCGGGCATGTCGAAACCTTGCCCTGGACATTGTCGATCCCGGTGAAAGTGGACCGCGATGGACGTGTGAACGCGGAGATTTCCATACCAGTGAAGTCCGCGCTCAAAGCTGGTGACAGTTACTCGACGCCGCGAAGTTTTGTCTCCGTGTATTCCGGTGATTTTTACGAGCCGCTCCGGATGTGGTCGAGCGTGCTGCAAAAAGAAGGATGGGACATTCCGAAGCCCTCGAACGAGGCTTACAACGTAAGTTGGTGTGGATGGGGATATGAGTTCAACGTGACGCCCAAGCAGATGGTGGGCACGATTCCTAAGTTAAAAGAAATGGGAATCAAGTGGGCGACGCTCGACGATCGCTGGTTCGATACCTACGGAGATTGGAATCCGCGGAAAGATACATTTCCCGGCGACTCGATCAAACAGATGGTTGACGACTTTCACAAGCAGGGCATGCTGGCGCAATTGTGGTGGCTGCCACTGGGCGTGGAGGACGGTCAAGGGAAGTATGAGTCGCATAAGTATGCGATGTCGAAAGTGGTGCAGGAACACCCGGAGTGGTTGATCCTCGATAAGAACGGCAAGCATGCGCGGATGACGCGGGACCTGGCAACGCTTTGTCCCGCGGTCCCGGAGGTGCAGGCGTACCACAAGGCGCTCACGGAAAAGTTCATCCGCGAGTGGGGATTTGATGGGTCGAAGCTCGACAATATCTACAGTGTGCCCGCCTGCTACAACCCGGCGCATCACCACAAGTCGCCGCAAGATTCCGTGAATGCGATGGGGGAAGTGTACAAGACGATTTTTGAGACTACGCGCGCAATCAAACCTGAGAGTGTGACCCAGGCGTGTCCGTGCGGCACTCCCCCGTCGCTGGCGTGGCTACCATTTATCGATCAGGCGGTGACCGCTGATCCGGTCGGCGGGATACAAGTGCGGCGGCGAATCAAAATGTATAAAGCGCTACTCGGGCCCCAGGCCGCGGTGTATGGAGACCACGTCGAACTGTCTGCGATGTCTCGCGTGGGCGCCAACGGCTGGAGTGAACACGGAACCGATTTCGCTTCGACGCTCGGGACTGGCGGCGTGCCCGGTACAAAATTTGTTTGGCCGGATCCCGGACCGAAGTTTCAGCCGGTGGCACTGACCAGCGAGAAGGAAGAACACTGGAAGAAGTGGATCGGGCTGTACAACGAGAAGATGCTCTCGAAGGGGGACTTCCGCGATCTGTACGTTTACGGCTACGACGTTCCCGAGGCGTACGCAATTGAGAAGGACGGCAAAATGTACTATGCGTTTTTCGCCCCTGCAGAAAACTCGTCGTTTAACGGAGAACTCGAATTGCGCGGACTCAAGCCGGGAAATTACGAAGTCGTCGACTACGTAGATGGAAAAAATATGGGGACGGTGCAGGCTGCGGAAGGGAAGGCTCCTCGCCTGAAAACAGAATTCAAGGAACATTTGCTCCTTGAAGTTAGTGCGAAGTGAATTTGCAGAAGCTGCAATGAGGGACGCCGTATGGCGTCTCCGACCCAGCTCTAACGCTGCCTGAGGAACTGCTCCCGATGCGCGGCGTCGCGAAAGGCTTCGGTGCCTCCCGGGCGCGTGGTGGAGAGTGCGCCTGCCCGGTTGCCGCTTTCGAGACACACGTGCAGATCTGAACCCCGCACGTATTCGTGCAGAAAGCCTGCATCGAAGCTGTCGCCGGCGCCTACCGTGTCAACAGCAATCACTTCCCGAGACGGACTCATGACACGCTCGTCTCCGCGCTGCGCCAGCGCTCCTTTGCGACCGAGCTTTACGACGATTAAAGGTACAAGTGCCGAAAGTTTGTGAATCGCCGCTTCCAGATCCTCCGTCCCGGCCGCTTTGCACGCTTCCCGTTCGTTGGGCAAGAAGACATCCACGTGACGCAAGATCTCGTGCAGCCCGCCTTCCCAACGATCGTCGGGATCGTCGTTCGTGTCGAGTGAAATCGTGAGCCGCTTCGATTTCAGATACTGAAATAGCTCACTGACGCGCGGCAGCAACGCGCGCTGCAAATAGTACGACGAAAGATGAAAGTGACGGGAATCAGCGAGATAGGCGAGATCGAGATCGTCCCAACTCAATTCTGCGATCGTTCCCATATACGTGAGTATGTTGCGCCACGATCCGTGAGGCAGAATCACGGTGAGTCCAGTTGTGACGGGACCGGAAACGCGGCGCACGAGTGAAACGTCGACCCCGCCCCGCTCAAGGCGTTGGAGAGCGATTTGTCCCAGTTGATCGTCGCCGATCCGGGACTGAAATCCGACGCGGCTGCCCAGCGCGGCAAGGTTGTGGGCGACAATCGCGGACGAGGAGCCTAGCGTGAGCATCATCCGGTCGGCCAGCAGTTCGCGCTCCGGGAGAAGCTGCTCGGGCAGTCCGTAAAGGATCAGGTCGAGATTGAGTTCGCCTGCAATGGTTACGTCGAAACGGGGCATGTGTTTTCCGGTGAGCTCTCGCAGCGGTAAGACAGAGACGAGTTAAACCAGGGTCACTTCGATTCCAGCTTGCTTCAAAACGCGCACGTCAGACTTCGGAGCAGCGCGGTCCGTGATCACTTCCTTCAGTGCCGAGCTTGGAGAAATCAGCGACAAGCTGCGGCGGCCGAACTTGCTGGAGTCGCAAACGGCCACAGTTTTCTTTGCGATTTCCACCATCACCCGATTCACTTTCGCTTCCAGCAGGTTGGGTGTGCTCAGGCCGTAGTGAACGTCGAAGCCGTCGACGCCAAGAAATAAAATGTCGGCGCTCAAGCGGCGAAGAGTCTCCTCGGCGATGGGACCGACCAGCGAAAAAGAATTCTTGCGCAACGTGCCACCGGTAAGGATGACCTCGACCGCAGTGCCGGCAAGCTCGGCCGCTATGTTGACGGCGTTTGTGATGATCGTGAGATTCTGGAATTGCCGCAGGCTGCGGGCGATCGCGGTCGTCGTCGTGCCCGAGTCGAGAATCAGCACTTGTCCTTCTTTTACTTTCTGCACCGCGCAATCGGCGATCCGAAGCTTCTCCTGGTGGTGAAGCTTCTCTTTCTCGCGCAGCGTAGGATCTTCGAGTGCGCCCTCCCGTGACGGCAGTGCGCCGCCGTGCGTGCGGTGCACCAGGCCATGAGCGTGCAAGATTTCGAGATCCTTGCGAATCGTAACCTGGGAAGTTTCGAATTGGCGGGAGAGTTCGGTAACTAAGACTCGTCCCTGATGGTTGAGTAAAGCGAGAATAGCGCGACGACGTTCTTCGTTGAGCACGTGAGTTTTGCCGGCGCGATTCCGTCGCACGAGCGACGTTTGAAGCGCGCATTTCTTTTTATAGCGTTTTGTTTCGTTTGTCTAGAAGAAAGTACGCCCCTCGGCGTTGGCCGTCTCACGGGTTCAGTTGCTCTCGCCGCCCTCGAACCTGCCTCGCATCCGCCACGTGAAGTCAACGCACAACTCAGTATTTTCTGCGGTTTTGCGAACCAAGGGGGGTGATAACCAACTCGATCCCTTCCCCATAAGTCCGATTGCTATCACAGGGTGTACTTGCCGTAATCTCAATTTGGGACGAAAGCAGAAGGGTTTCGAAGCGTGACGTTTATTACGAAATCCGAAATCAGGAGTGATGACGTGGAAACTGTGGGACTCGAAGGAACGTTCGTACGGTCGCAGTCGGTAGTGGCGCGAGTGGTGGCAGGAGAGACTTTGATTGTTCCGATACGCGCCAAGGTGGGCGACCTGGCTTCCATCTACAGCTTCAACGGAACGGGCACGCTGATCTGGAAGCTGCTGGAGCGTCCGAAGACGGTAACCGAGTTGGCAACGGCCGTTGCGGAGGAATACGAAGTCGATCCCGCACAGGCCGAGCGCGACGTCACGGAATTTGTGGGTGAGATGAAGGCGGTTGGTCTGGTCGAGGTCCCTGCGCCGGTGGCGATGGCAGCGGACTGAAGCCAGTGGGGCAAGAGGAACTGTAAGCAGCGCGCGAACCGCACAACGAAAGACTGCGTCCGCTGGTTGCAGAATGGAGGGGGATTTGGAGCAGCTCAGTTACGGCGCGTTCAGCGCGGATCTGCACAAGCGCCAAGGTGGGGAGCGCGTACCGCTGCAAGTTTCCATTGAAGTAACGCGGCGCTGTCCGCTGGAGTGCCTCCATTGCTACAACAACCTGCCCATGGGCGATATGGACGCCAAGCAGCGGGAGATGACCAAGGAAGAGCACTTCAAAGTGCTCGATGAACTGGTCGAGATGGGATGCTTCTGGATTCTCTATACCGGCGGCGAAATCTTCGCCCGCAAAGACTTCCTCGAGATCTACACCTACGCCAAGAAAAAAGGATTCCTGATCACGCTGTTCACCAACGGCACGATCATCAACGAGCAGATTGCGGATTACCTGGTGGAGTGGCCTCCGTTTGCCATCGAGATCACGTTGTACGGGCGCACGCGCGAGACCTACGAGGCGCTGACGATGATTCCGGGGTCGTATGATCGCTGCCTGCGGGGAGTCAGGCTGTTGAAGGAGCGCGGTCTGCCGCTGAAGTTGAAGACGGTCGCGACCAGCATTAATAAGCACGAAGTGACCTCAATGCGCCGCTTTGCCGAGGAGGAGTTGGGTGTCGAATTTAAGTTCGACTCTCAAATTAACCCGCGGATTGACTGTTCCCAAAGCCCCTTGGCTGTAAGACTAACGCCAGAGGAGGTCGTGGCGCTGGACATGGCGGAACCGAAAGGCATGAGTGAGTATCGGAGTCTGGCCAAGCGTGAGCAGGAGCATAAGCGGGATCTGGCGTCCAGCGACGGTGTTTACTCCTGCGGCGGCGGAATGAATTCGTTCGCGATCAATGCATATGGACAGATGAGTATCTGTGTGATCTCGCAGCAGGAGGCGTTCGCAGTTCGCGATTCCGGTGTAAAGCAAGTTTGGGAGGGATCTCTTCTGCGGATACGCGAGCGCAAGCGCACGCAGATGACGAAGTGTGTCCATTGCCGGATTCGAACCCTGTGCGGGATGTGCCCAGCAAACGGTGAACTGGAAAACGGCGATGGTGAAAGCCCAGTCGAGTTTCTCTGCCATGTAGCGCATCTGAGAGCAGCGGCGCTTGGCGTTGCAGTTCCGCTGCATGGAGTTTGTGAATTCTGCGCTAGTCGGCGCGATGAGGTGCTGGAATCCGGGCGCAGGATTGCAGCCAAGGAGATTGACGTTGAGAGCTGGGTTGGCCCACAGCAGATGTTGCCGATTCTTGACAATGTCCTGATGCCGGGTGGATGCGGAGGCTGTGGATGTCACTAGAAGTACAGAGGGATGGCGCCTGCATGAGTCAACAAACGAAAGAAACTGGTGGCAGGAGAGTGTATGCACCGCCGCAGCTAATGACCATCAGCCTGCGCCCTGAGGAGGCCGTCCTGGGTGCCTGCAAGAGCCTCAATACCGGCGGACACATGGGCGGGTCATGCGTTTTCAACGTCGGCTGCTTAAACAGTAACGCTGGATCTTAGGCGGGGGTCCTACAGAGAGATCCTGCGCCGGGTAAAGAAGATGGATTCGAAATGCCCTCGGCTAATGAACATTCCGGTTCGCCATGTCGGCACCTCAGTATCGGAGGGGTGTCTTTACGAATCACCGCAGGTGACCGATCGGCTGTAGTGATTGATGCTCAGCACGAGCCCTTTGCTGTCGAGAGCGGTTGCGCGGACATAAACATCGAGGTGCAGCGGCTTCCATGCATTTCGCCCAGCAGCCAACGCGCCCTTTTTGACTCGGGAAGTACTTGGCGCTTGTGCGACTGTGGCCAAGATTTCCGCTTTGACTTCGGATACCCACTTGCTGGCCATGCGCCTGCCAAAAGGCTTTTCGTGGATCGCACCTATCGAAGCGCTACGCTCCAGTTGAATTGGCTTTTTCTGTCGAAGTTTGGAGATCGCATCCCCCCCCTTGCATACCCTGTCGACGAACTGCTCATCATGCATCGCCTCACGCAAGAGAAGGCGATTGAACTGCATGGGTCAGGCATTGTTCGCGCCGACGGGGTTGGGAATCTGTTTGTCGGGCATTCGGGCGCGGGGAAGAGTACTACAACCCGGCTCTGGACTATGACCGAGGACGTCGAAGTTTTGAGCGACGACCGCATTATTGTCAGGCGCGACACATCCAGCCCCACGCGTATCCGCATGTACGGCACGCCGTGGCACGGCGAAGGTATGTACGCGTCCCCAAACAGTGCGCCGTTGACGCGGATCTTTGTTCTCGAGCATGGGCACGGGAACGTCATCACGCGGCTTTCTCCCAGCCAGGCCGTGGCGGAGTTGTTTGCGCGGAGTTTTGTGCCGTTTCACCGGCACGAATATGTCGATTCAGCGCTGGAGTTCCTGCAGGAACTCGTGGATGCGGTCCCAGTGTATCGTTACGCATTCGAGCCCGACCAGCGTGCGGTAGATAAGATCATCCACTTCCATGATTGACGACGCGGCCGCCTCGCGGGTCGCTAACTCGAAGATCTTCGAAGAGTTTATTCGCCCATTGTTGGCGCAAGGCCTCAGTGTGCGCTTCCAGGCGCGCGGCGCGAGCATGTCCCCGGCAATACGTGACCAAGAGGTAGTCGAAGTTACTCCCGTAATCGTGGCGAAATTACGAAAGGACGATATCGTCTTAGCTAAATCTCATTGCGGCTTCCGGCTTCACCGGATTGTGCTGGCTGATCCCGCGAAAGACCTATTCATCACGCGCGGGGATTGCGGCCAGGAAAACGATCCGGCACTGAAGGGAGACCAGATTCTCGGCCTGGCTCGGGCCAAGGAAGTGCGGGTAGGACGGAATATCGTGCAGGCTAGGTTCAGAGGCGTGAGTGGGTGGATGCTGCGGTCCGCGGCGCGGGCGCAGTACGTGTCGGGCAAGCTGCTGCGGAAAGCCGCGATGCTGACGTCGCGGTCGGCGGAATCTTCAATCTGGCTGTTTGTCATCGGATGTCTTTTGCTGCTCGCCGCGACTGCGTTGCGAGCGCAGGTTGCGGTCGACGCGACTACCTCGGCGTCGAATGAGTTTACGGGTTCCGGGACGTTCGCACTCAATTTCACTCATACAACGACGGCCACTGCGAATCGCATTTTGATCGTTGGCGTCTCGATGAACATCACCAACGCTCCGAGCGCCGGCGTTGTTGGAATTACTTATGGCGGCACGCCGCTGAACTTCATCGGAGCGCACGATGACGCGGGGGACACTCGCCGGGTGGAGATGTGGTATTTGCTGAATCCGGCCTCAGGCACTAACGTCGCGATGAGTGTTTCGGTGAGTATCCCCACGGCTGGAGCGACGGTAGGCGTGGTTGCCGGCGCGACTACCTTGACTGATGTTGACCAGACCATTCCTTTAGGGACGTTCGTTTCGGCCGACGGCGCAGCCGCTGGGTACGGGCAACTGAATGCGACCAGCGTGGTCAACGGAATGATTCTCGACACGCTTGCAGTTGGGGGAAATGTAACAGCTACGCCCTACGGGCCGCAGGTACAGCAGTGGAATGCAAGTACGGCATCGGGAACCGATCCGCCAGGCGTGACCGCATTTGGCAGCAGCCGCACAGGCGCGCCGAGCGTGCCGCTCGCAGGAACCTTCAGCGGCAATTCGAACTGGTCGTACGGTGCAATTCCCATCAATCCGAGTACCGCTGATATCGCCGTCACCACGAGCGTCAGCGCCGTCGCCCTCACGCAGAATTCCACTTACAACATCACCATCACCAATAATGGCCCGTCAGCCGCGAACAATGTCACGCTGGCTGACACATACAACGCGACCAATCTCTCTCTGGTTTCGTATACACCGAGCGCCGGCACATCTTGCACAAACACGGCGACGACCATCAACTGCACGCTCCCGACGCCGTTTGCGAGTGGAGCGGTTGCCACGGTTGCGGTCGTAGTTTCCACCACGGCTGCGGGATTTTATCCCAATACAGCGACGATTACTGACTCTGGTAAGCCGCCCGATCCAAATACCGGCAACAATACATACGTTGCGCTCGCTCCAGTAGTCAGCGTTGTTTGTGGCACAAGTACGCTGACAGCAGGTGGAACGCTGTCGGGCACGATCAACACGTACTATCCAGGGACCGCGACTGTGGCAGCGGGGGCCACGTCGATACCAGTGGGCGCAGCCAATGGGACGGGCACAATCGCGAACGGGAGCTTGTTGCTCGTAATCCAGATGCAGGACGCCAGCATTAACACGTCCAACACGGTTGCATATGGAAATGGCAGCACGGGCGCGGGATTTACCACCATTAACAATGCGGGAAACTATGAATTCGTAACGGCGACCGGCGCAATCGCTGGCGGCTTTGTGCCGATCAAAGGAGCCGGCGCCGGCGGCGGCCTGGTATTCGGATACACCAGCGCGGCAGCATCAGCGACCAAGGGAATCAGCACATATCAAGTTGTACTGGTGCCGCAGTACACGTCGGCCACTCTGGGCGGACTCACCGCGACTCCATGGAACGGTGCGACCGGTGGCGTGATTGCTGTCGATGTGGCGGGTCAATTGAATTTGGGCACTGCGACCGTGCACGCGGACGGCGTCGGTTTCCGCGGCGGAGCCGGCATGCAATTGACGGGAAACGGCGCAGGCTCCAATACGGATTATCTCTTTCCGGGCCCGGCGAACTACACAGGAGCAATGGAAGCAGGTGTCGACGCGGCTAAAGGGGAAGGCGTCGCGGGCACTCCAAAATTTGTCGAGTCGGGCGGAAGTTATCTGCGGACGATCAACGGTGTTGGCTACCCGAGCGGAACTGCCGGTACGGATGGCAGTATGGCACGCGGGGCTCCGGGCAACGCTGGCGCAGGAGGCACCGACTCCGATCCAGCAGCGAATGATCAGAATGCCGGCGGTGGCGGAGGCGGCAACGGCGGTTCGGGAGGATTCGGCGGCGACTCCTGGAATACCAACCTTAGTTCGGGTGGAGAAGGCGGCGGAGCTTTCCCTGCCACCATCGACCGTATCGCCATGGGCGGCGGCGGCGGCGCCGGTACGCGAAACAATTCCGATGGCGACAATCAAGCGAGTAGTGGATCTGCCGGAGGCGGAATCATTTTCATTCGCGCCGACAGTTTTACTGGCACAGCCACTCTGACCGCGAATGGTGCCGCCGCATACAATGGAACCTCCAACGACGCCGGGGGCGGCGGCGGCGCCGGTGGAACGATCGTAATGCTTGCCGCCAATGGCGGTGAGAGCGGCCTTACGCTGCAGGCCAACGGTGGCAGCGGCGGCAATGCATGGGAAGCCCAAGGTTATAGTTTGGGGAATCGCCACGGTCCCGGCGGGGGC
>Ga0102924_1001178_pt1 | contig 30756 bp, 25 predicted proteins | sample PaiPotPPM11metaG_FD_80116 | JGI IMG/M metagenome (GOLD analysis project Ga0102924, IMG submission 80116) | Iron sulfur acid spring bacterial and archeal communities from Banff, Canada, to study Microbial Dark Matter (Phase II) - Paint Pots PPM... ... | reverse complement strand
CGGCCGCCACGGCGCCCCAGGTGCCGTCCGCCTGGGTGGCCGCCGCCGCGATCACCGCCGATAACCTGGTCATCGACACTGCGCTGGTCGCCCGGATGCTGGAACTGCCCGACGCCGACGCCGACCGCGAGGAACGGAACGCACGCTGGCACGGCTGGATCGACACCGCCGCGGGTGTCCGCTTCACGCACGGCAGCCACCGCGACGACGTGATCGCCCGGCTGGAAACCGATCCCGCGCTGCGCCGGTCGCTGCACCGGCGCGCCTTCCTGACGCTGACCGAACGGGTCCGCGCCGACGACCCGGACCCGAGCCTCCCCGTGCGCATCGCGGGGCACGCCCTCGGCGCGGACCGTGACCTGCCCGCCGGAGAGGCGGCCCGTGCCTTCCTCGCCGCCGCCCGCGCCGAACGGGCGAGCGGCGAGGCCGCCGAGGCGTGGGCCAGGGCCGGGATCGCGAAGGACCCGCCGGACCAGGGGACAAGGGCGAGCCTGCACCTGGCGCTCGGCGACGCGCTTGACCAGCGCGGCGCGGACACCGAAGCCGACCGCGAGTTCCAGCTGGCCTACGACATCGCCGCGGACGGGCCGCTCGAGCGGGCCGAGGCGCTGATCAGGCTCGCCCGCCGCTGGACCGACCCCGGCAAGATCGACTGGTACCTGCTCCGCGGCCTGCAGGAGGGCATCGCCGCCCTCGGCCAAGACGCGCACGGCGAAGACGCGCACGGCGAAGACGGCACGGGAACAGGCCGGGCGGCCGTCGCGCTCCGCCTCCAGCTCACCGCCCACCTGGCGCACAAGTCCACCCTGGCGGTCCCGGTCCTTGGCACCCAGGCCGACGAGATCAGGCGGGAGGGCGTGCGCCTCGCCCGGTCCGCGCTCACCCAGGCGGACGGCCTGCCGCCCGCCGCGGCCTGCGAGGTGCTCAACGAGTCCCGCTGGGCGCTGTTCGACTACGACCCGCCCGCCTCGACGATCCGGCTGTCCGAACGGCTCGAGCTGGAGAGCCTGCTCGCCCGCTCGCCGTATTTCCACAACACGGCGCTGATGACGCTCGCCATCGACCAGCTGCGGCTCGGCCGGGTGACCGACGCCCAGGGCACGCTGCTCGCCCACGAGCGGACCATGCCGGCCACCCAGGCGTCCCGGTGGCTGCAGCTCACCATGGAGACGGTCCTTGACCTGTGGCACGGCCGGTTCGGCGACGCGGAAACCAGGCTGTTCACCGTCGCGGCCCCCATCGTCGCCCGCGCGCACGCGGAGCGCGCCCGGGTCGCGGACACCCTGCAGCAGACCTGGCAGGGACAGGTGTTCTGGCTGCGCCGGGAGCAGGGCCGGCCGCTGCGGCGAAGCGACCCCGAGGTGTTCAGGCAGGTCGAAGGCCACGCCTTCTTCGCCATCTGGCGGGTCGGGCTCGCACTCGCGAACCTCGACGAAGACAACCTGCCCGGCGCGGCCCTGCACGTGCGCGCGCTCGACGAGGGCCACGACGGCTTCGCCGCGTTCCCGCCGCACGGCTGGACCGTGTCGGTCGTCGCGCTGCTCGCCGAGGCCTGCCTGGCGCTGAGTCCCGAGGGCCGCCGCCGGGCGGCCGGACGCGGACCTGCCGAATTTGGCTACTCGGACCACGACCCCTTGAACTACCGCACGGTGGAAGACCCGCTCGGCGGCCTTCTCCCCGACATCGCGGGGCGGCTCCGCGCGATCCTGTCCCGCTACGCGGGCGAGTTCGTCCTCGCCGGCTGGCCGTCGGTGCTACTCGGACCCGCGGAGCGCTTCTCCGGGCTGCTCGCCACGGCCACGGGCGAGTACGAGGAGGCGCTGCACCTGTTCGACGCGGCCGCCGGCAAGGTCGCGGGCGCGCCGCCGCAGGCGGCCCACCTGCGAGTCGACAAGGCCCGCGCCCTTATCCGCCTGGGCCCCGCGGGCAGGCCGGAGGCCGCCCGCCTGCTCTCCGAGGCCGGCGCGACGGCGGACCGCCTCGGCATGCGCGGGCTGGCCGGCGACGCCCGCGAACTGCTCGCCGAGTGCTGAGCGCGAAACCAGTCATCCCGAACGACTGCGGCTTACTCCCGCCGCTCCCTGACTCTGGCGGGCGGCGGGCGGGAGGGGCGGAGCACGAACCCGTTCCGGATCACTCTGTTTTGAATTTCCCTGGCCGGCCGGGCGGGCGCGGCGATGCGCCGGCGGGCCGCCGGGCGGGCTGGTGTAGGTTCTGGTTCCGTGCCGACGATTCTCATCACCGGGGCCGCGGGCCAGGTGGGTACCATGCTCCGCTCCCGGCTGGCCCGGCCCGGCCGGGTGCTGCGCCTGCTTGACGTCACGCCCCTCGCCGGGCCGCGGGGGCCGGGCGAGGAAGCGGTGACCGCGTCGGTCACGGACATGGCCGCGATGACCGCCGCCTGCGCCGGCGCGGACGCCGTCGTCCACCTGGGCGGCATCCCGACCGAGGACGCGTGGGCGCCGATCCTCGACGTCAACATCAACGGCACCTACACGGTCTTCGAGGCGGCTCGCCGGGCGGGCGTGCGGCGCGTGGTGTTCGCCTCGTCCAACCACGCGGTGGGGTTCACCCCGCGCGAGTCGTTCCCCGTGCCGGACACGGCCGCCCCGGTGCCCGACACCTACTACGGCGTCTCGAAGGCGGCGGGCGAGGCCCTCGCCGCCCTGTACGCGCGCCGCTACGACCTCGAGGCCATCAGCGTGCGCATCCTGTCCTGCTTCGACCGGCCGCGCGATCCGCGGATGCTCGCTACCTGGCTGTCACCCGACGACGCGGGCCGGCTGTTCGAGGCGTGCCTGACCGCGGCCGCGCCTGGGTTCCGCGTCATCTACGGCGTGTCGGCCAACACCCGCGGCGGGTGGGTGTCGCTCGACGGCGCGCGCGCACTCGGCTACGAGCCGCGCGACGACGCCGAGGCCTACGCCGCCGAGGTGCTTGCCGCGACGCACCGGCCGGCCGAGGCGCCGCCGCTTCCCGGGAACGACTGGCCCGACCCGGCCGACCCGGTCTTCCGCTATCTCGGCGGCGAATTCACCTTCCCGTCGCGCGACGCGCCGGTCCCGCCGGACGCCTAGTTCTTGCCGGTGATGCCCGAGTAGTCGGCGACGATGTGGGGCGAGCCGCGGCCGGCTGGCGGGTCGTAGGAGGCGAACTGCTCCAGGTAGCTGACCCCGGCCCTTGAGAGCGCCTGGCCGGGCGAGTAGAAGCCGGGGACGGTGAGGTGGAGGAGGGACCCGGCCGGCGGGGTGATCGTGACCTCGGCGGCGTCGGTGTAGAAGACGAGCGCGCCGCCGTCGGTGGTGCGCAGCGCGAACTCCTGCCCGTCGGCGCCGGCTGCCGCGGTGTGCGCGTCGGTGACCGTTCCGCCGGGCACCTTGCCCTGCCAGAGTTTCTGGTCGGCGCGGTCGGCCAGGTTGCCCGGGTTGGTGGTCCCGTCCAGGGAGGCGGCGGTCGCGGCGGGCAGCTGGCCCGGCGTGACGGCGACCGTGGCCGCGTCCGGGCTCACCGCGCTGGCCAGGCCGTCGGCCCCGACCGCGATCTGCGGCGCGCTCGTGCCGGCCAGCAGGTAGGGCTCGATCGCATTCAGCCAGGCGCCGCCGGCGGCCGACTGGGTGAACAGCAGGTACTCGTCGGATGTCACCGTCCCCGGGCTGGACTGGAACGCGTTGGCGACCTGGACGACGAACCATCTGGGGCCGCCGGCCGGCTCGCCGCCCGGGATGTAGTACGTCGCCTGCACCGGGCTGAATGCCGGGTAGGGCGCCGTACCCGACGCCTCCTGCTCCTGGTACAGGCCCGCGTCGATCGCGTCACTTGACCCGGTCTCGACGGCGGCGAGCGCCGCGTCGCTGCGCTGCGCGTTCGCGCTGTTGTTCGCCGTGGTGTACCCGGCGACCACCGCCTGGGCCTGCGCCTGGGTGAGCGGTGGGCCGGCCAGCGCGGACGGCGCCGGGGACTTGCTCACCCGCACCGCCATGCTGGGCGTCGCGGACGGCGAGGCCGCACCGCTCGCGCCCGTCGCGCTCGGATGGCCTCCGGTCACCAGCACGGCGACAGCACCCAGTCCGGCGGCCCCCGCCACGACCCCGGCGGGGATCAGCCAGCGACGGCCGGCCTGCTTGCGGTGGCTGCCAGGGGCCGGCGGGTCTCCTGGGTCCGGGGCGTTCCCGAGCCAGGCGGGGCGGGGCGCGGGCGGCCACGGGTGGTAAGCACCGGGCGGCCGCACGGCCGGCTGAGGCGCGGTGGCGGCGAACTGGTCGCGCTCGTCAGGGACCGGTTCCCTGGCCGCGTTATTCTCGGGCCGGCCGCCGACGGGCGGCCAGCCCCCGGCGGGAGTGGCGAAGCCCCGCGCGGGCCCGGTCTCGTCGTCGACCGCCTGAGCCAGCGGGTCGTCGTCGACCGCCTGAGCCAGCGGAAAGGGAAGCGGGTACGGGTAGGAGGTGCCGTCGGGCCATGAAGGCCGCGGCACCTGATACTGCTCGTCTGTCGGGCGGCCGTAGTCCCAGTCGCTCATCTTGTTCCCCATGCAATGGCCCGATATCGGAATGCCCGGACTGTCCTCCGGCGTGGATAACGCCGCCGGTCAGCCCAAGCCGTGCCATGCCACCCCGTGGAAACACTAACCACAGGAGTAAGGAGAGAACCATGGGCCAATCCCAGATGTAATAGAAACGCAAGAGATGGCGGGGAGAGCAGGCTCTGAGCGGCCGCTCCCGTCGCCCCGCCGCAGGAGTTCGCGCGCTAGTTGCTGCCGGTGATTCCTGAGTAGTCGGCGATGATGCGGGGCGACCCGCGGCCGGCCGGCGGGTCGTAGGAGGCGAACTGTTCCAAGTAGCTGATTCCGGCGGTCGAGAGTGCCTGGCTGGGTGAGTAGAAGCCGGGGACGGTGAGGTGGAGCGCGGATCCGTTCGGCGGGGTGATGGTGACCTCGGCGGCGTCGGTGTAGAAGACGAGCGCGCCGCCGTCGGTGGTGAGGAGGGCGAATTCCTGTCCGTCGGGGCCGGCGGCGGCGGTGTGGGCGTCGGTGACGGTTCCGCCGGGTACTTTGGCCTGCCAGAGTTTCTGGTTGGCGCGGTCGGTGAGGTTGCCGGGGTCGGCGATGCTGTTCTGGCCCTGGCTGGTTCCGTCGAGGGAGGCGGCGGTCGCGGCGGGCAACTGGCTCGGGGTGACGGCGACCGTGGCCGCGTCCGGGCTCACCGCGCTCGCCAGGCCGTCCGCCCCGACCTTGATCTGCGGGGCGTTCGCGTCCGCCAGGAGGTACGGCTCGATCGTGTCCTGCCAGGCGCCGCCGGCGGCCGACTGGGTGAACAGCAGGTACTCGTTCGAGGTCACCTTCTGCGGGTTCGCGGTGAAGGCGTTGGCGACCTGGACGACGAACCATTTGGGCCCGCCGGCCGGCTCGCCGCCCGGGATGTAGTACGTCGCCTGGGCCGGGCCGAACGCGGGGTAGGGCGCCGCACCCGACGCCTGCTGCTGCTGGTACAGGCCCGCGTCGATCGCGTCACTTGACCCGGTCTCGACGGCGGCGAGCGCCGCGTCGCTGCGCTGCGCGTTCGCGCTGTTGTTGGCCGTGGTGTAGCCGGCGAGCACGCTCTTGGCCTGGGTCATCGTCAGCGGTCCGGTGGCCGGCGTCGTCCCTCTGCTGGCTGGAGCGCTGCTGGCGCGCGTGCTCGGCGTGGCGGACGGGGCGACGAAGCCGCCGCCGCCCTGGCTGCTGCTGGCGGCCGGGCGGCCGCCGGTGAGCAGGACCGCGGCGGCGCCCGCCGCCGCGGCGGCCACCGCGACGCCGGCGGGGATGAGCCAGCGGCGGCCGGCGGTGTGGCCGGCGCCGCGCCCGCTTCCGGTCTCGCCAGTGAGCCAGTCCGCCGGGTCGTCTCCCGGCAGGCCGAGGTCCCGGCCCGTCCACGTGGCCCCCGCGCCGGCGTCCCGCCCGGTGTCCGCCCGCTCGCGCCAGTCGGCCGCGCGCGGTCCGCCGCGGGCCTGCTCATCGGCGTCGTCACGGGTCAGGACCTTCGTGTCCGCGTCACCCGGCGCGGGGTAGGGTGCGGGCGGCCACGGCGCCCAGGGCGGACGCGCCGCCTCGGCCGGCTCCGGGTCCGCGGTGGCGTAGTCGTCACGCTCGTAGGTGAGCGGATACGCCGTCATGGTCTCGTCGTCGTCCCAGCCGTCGCCGCTCCAGCCGCCGTCTTCCCCGCCGTCGGCGGCGGGCCACGACTCGCTGGCCGGCCAGCCTTCGCCGGCGGCCGGCGGATTCTGCGCCGGCCAGGGGCCCTGCGCGGGCCAGGGGTCTTGCGCGGGCCAGGGATCCTCCCGCGGTGGCGGGTCTTGCCACGGCCGCGCCTCCCGCGCCGTCCACCGGCCGTTCGCCGCGCCGCGCGGCCGGTCCGGGAGATCCTGCATGTCGGGAAGGTCTTGTCGGCGCGGGTGGTCTTGCCGGCGCGGCAGGTCCGGAGGGTAGGCTGCGCCAGCCGCCCGGGACGGTCGCGGGGCGTCATGCTCCGCGTCCGTCGGGCGGCCGAAGTCCCAGTGGCTCATCGTGCTCCCGAGGTAATGGCCCGATGCCCTGTATCACGGACCACCCGCCGGTCTGGTTCACGGGCGCCGGCCGTCGGCCGGGGAGGGAACGCGGCGCGAGCGTCCTACCGGGCGGCCGCGTAGCCGGCCGCGTGCGAGCTGGCCGCGTGCGCCCCGGCCTGCGCGGCCCCCGCCGTCCCGCTGCCCGCGGCCACGCCCGCGATCAGCGTGATCACCCCGACCGCCATGGCGATCCTGGTCGTCCAGCGAATCCGCATGCCCGTCCCCTTCGGTTAGCGCGCAGGCTTCCCCCCGGAAGCCCTCACCGGAGGGAATATTAGCCAGGAAACGGACGAAAGCCGCGCAGGCGCGCCGAAGGGCCGGCGCGGCCTAGTAGTAGCGCATCCCCATCGCGTCCCTGACCTCTTCCAGGGTGGCGGCGGCGACCGCCCTCGCCCTGACGCACCCGTCGCGCAGCACCTGCCTGGCGTAGCCCGGGTCGGCGGCCAGCTCCGCGCGGCGGGCGCGGACCGGCGCGAACCGTTCGTTGACCGCTTCGGTCACCACCCGCTTGAGCAGCGCCGCACCGCCGTCGCCGATCTCCGCGGCCACCGCCTCCGGGTCCCGGTCAAGCGAGAGCGCGGCGAGCAGCACAAGCGACGACACCTCGGGGCGGCCCGCCGGGTCGTAGCTGATGTGCCGTATGCCGTCGGTCTTCGCCCCCCTGATCAGCCGCGCGGTCTCGTCCGCGGTGGCGCGCAGCGCGATCGCGTTGCCGCGGGACTTGGACATCTTCCCGCCGTCGGTGCCGAGCAGCAGCGGCGCGTCCGACAGCAGCGCGTCCGGCTCGGGAAACACGGGGACGCCGCCGGCACCGGGGTAGCGCTCGTTGAACCGCCGCGCGACCAGCCTGGTCACCTCTACGTGCGGCAGCTGGTCCTGCCCGACCGGGACCAGGTTGCCCTTGACGGCCAGGATGTCGGCGGCCTGGTGCACCGGGTAGGTCAGCATGAGCCCGCTCACCGACGCCTGCCGCGAGTGCGCGATCTCGTCCTTGACGGTGGGGTTACGGCGCAGCTCGCCTTCCGTGACCAGGCTGAGGAACGGGAGCAGCAGCTGGTTCAGCTCGGGTACCGCGCTGTGCGCGAAGATCACCGACCGCGCCGGGTCAACGCCGATCGCCAGGTAGTCGAGCACCAGGCTCTGCACGTGCTCGCCGGTCGCGCCGGCGGCGTCCCGGTCGGTGAGCACCTGGAAGTCGGCGATCAGGACGAATAGCTCCACCCCGGCGTCCTGCAGCCGCACCCGGTTCAGCAGGGTGCCGAAGTAGTGCCCGAGGTGCAGGTCGCCGGTCGGCCGGTCGCCGGTGAGGATCCGGAACGACCGGGGACCTTCCCCGATCCGCCGCTCGATCTGCGCCGAGCGGCGTCGCGCGGCGGCGAGCGATCCTGAGGTGGTCACGGGGGCCTCGGTTTCCGCGGTGCCCCGGAGGTCGGCGTCGCTGCAGGGCGGCTCGGTGAGCATGCTTGTCATGGGTCAGTCTCCTTAGCTTGGCTGGGCAAGAGGGGGACGACCCGGTCGGCGGGAAAGGAAAAGGCCGTCCCCTGTCGGCGGACGGCCGTTCGTTCTCAGCGCGCAGCGTGGCGGCCGTCCCTAGGCGGGACGCCACCAGCCCTGAAGCATCAGAACGCGCACGGGTGAATGCTAACACGCCCGCCCCGTTTCTCCGGGGAGATAACAGCAACAGGTGGCCAGCACGCCGCGATCCGCGAGGGCGATTGTCCGACAAATCGGTGCCGTGAAAGGCTGGTGGCATGGAGTACACGCATCTGGGACGGTCGGGCGTCACCGTCAGCAGGCTCTGCCTCGGCACCATGAACTTCGGGTCGTTGACGCCCGCGGGCGACGCGCACGTGATCATGGACCGGGCGCACGAGCTCGGCATCAACTTCTTCGACACGGCCAACACCTACGGCAGGCGCCAGTCTCCGCCCGGCCAGGTCGCCAACAACGACGAGTCGCACGCCGGGTGGACCGAGGAGATCCTCGGCGACTGGTTCGCCAAGGGCGGCGGGCGGCGCGAGAAGACGGTCCTGGCGACCAAGCTCTACGGCGACATGGGCGACTGGCCGAACGAGGGGAAGCTGTCGGCGGTCAACATCCGGCGCGCCTGCGACGCGTCGCTGCGCCGGCTGCGGACCGACTACATCGACCTGTACCAGATGCACCACGTCGACCGGGACACCCCGTGGGACGAGATCTGGCAGGCGATGGAGGTACTCGTCGCGCAGGGCAAGATCCTGTACACGGGCTCCTCCAACTTCGCCGGCTGGCACATCGCCCAGGCCTGCGAGACCGCCCGGGCCCGCGGTTTCCTCGGCCTGGTAAGCGAGCAGTCGCTGTACAACCTGGCCACCCGGTGGATCGAGCTCGAGGTGCTGCCGGCGGCCCGCGCCTACGGGGTCGGCGTCATCCCCTGGTCGCCGCTCGAAGGCGGCCTGCTCGGCGGCGTGCTCGCCGCGGAGCGCGAGGGGCGCCGCCGCCTCGCCGGCCGGGCCAAGGTCATCGTCGAGACGCACCGGGAGCGCATCGAGGCGTGGGAGGAACTGTGCGGCAAGCTCGGTGAGGAGCCGGCGAACGTGGCCCTGGCCTGGCTGCTGCACCAGGACGGGGTGACCGCGCCGATCATCGGGCCGCGCACCCTCGGCCAGCTGGACGCGGCGCAGCGCGCCCTGGAGATCCGCCTCGACGCGGACGTCCTCGCGCGCCTCGACGAGATCTTCCCTGGCTACAAGACGGCGCCCGAGCACTACGCCTGGTGACGTGACGCCGCTGCCCCGCCCCGCACGGACTCCCGGTCCGTGCGGGGCGGGGCGCGCCATCTCCCCGGTCAGTTCAGTGCGATGGCGACGACGGCCAGCGCGCACAGGCCAAGGCCGGCCCGCTGCGCGGGGCCGAACCGCTCGTGCAGCAGGACCCGGGCCAGCAGGACCGTGACCCCGGGGTACAGGGAGACGAGCACGGCCGCGACGGCCAGCATGCTGAAGTGCGTGGCGTAGAAGTAGGAGGCGGCGGCCGCCATCCCGCTCGCGCCGGCGAGCACCGTCAGCCCCGACTCGCGGAACGGGATGAGCAGCGGCGCGCGGGACTTGAGCGCGATCGCCAGGGTGACCGCCAGCGTGCTGCTCTGCTCCATCGCGACCGGCCACAGGCCGGCGTTCTTCCCCGCCTGCGCGAGGCCGATGAACAGGACGCCGAAGAGCACCCCGGCCGCCATGCCCTCCACCAGGCCCGCGCTGAGCTTGCCGCGAACCGAACCGCTGCCCGCGACGAGCACGATGGCGGGCAGCGACACGCCCACGCCCGCCAGGGCCAGCAGGCCCGGGCGCTCGCCGAGCGCGATGCCCGCCACGACGGGAACCACGGCCGCTCCCACCGCGGACACCGGCCCGACCACGCTCATCTGACCGCGGGCGAGCCCCCGGTAGAGCACGAGGGTGCCGAGGTCGCCGGCCACGCCGCTGGCCAGGCCCCAGCCGACCGAACGGACGGTCGGCCCCGGGCTGCCGAACGCGAGCAGCAGGACCCAGACCCCCGCGGTGGCGACGACCGCGCCGACAAAGGTGACCCGGAGCGAGCCGAAACGCCGCGCGGCCGCTCCGCCGGCGAAGTCGGAACTGCCGTACAACAAGGCCGCGGCCAGGCCGAGCACGATACCCATCAGCGGATCACCCTTCTCTTACTTGGCCTTACAGCTCGACCCTGACAGGAATCGGACCTGATGATAAGGTCCAGTACGATGGCTGAAACCAGGACCAATTCCGAGCTGCTCGTCATGCTGCAGCGGGACGCCAGCGTCCCGCTGCACCGGCAGATCGAGACCTCGATCAGGGACGCGATCCGCACCGGGCGGCTGCCGCGCGGCGCGAGCCTGCCGCCTTCGCGAATGCTCGCCGCCGATCTCGGCGTCTCCCGCGGCGTCGTGGTCGAGGCATACCAGCAGCTCATGGCCGAGGGCTACCTGGCCAGCCGCGCGGGCGGATACACCCAGGTGGCGGCGGGACCGCCGCCCGCGCCGCCCGCACCACCCGCGGCGCGGGCGGCCGCGCCCGCCATCGACCTCAGCTACGGCCGGGCCGACGTGTCGAGCTTCCCGCGGGCGGCCTGGCTGCGGTCGATCCGCACGGCGCTCGCCGACGCGCCGAACGAGGTGTTCGGCTACCTGACCGGACGCGGCGTGCCGCAGCTGCGCGTCGCCATGGCCGACTACCTGAACCGGGTCCGCGGCACCGTGGCCGAGCCCGACCGCATGGTGATCTGCACGGGCTACGCGCAGGGCGTGGCGCTGCTCATCAGCGTGCTCGCCGCCGCCGGCGTGAGCCGGCTGGCGCTCGAAGACCCCTCATCCAGGGACGACGCGTGGATCGCGGCGCGGGCGGCCGGGATGGACGTGACCGGCGTCCCGGTCGACGACGAGGGCATCCGGGTGGACCTGCTACGGGAAAGCGGGGCGGGCGCGGTCATCCTGACCCCCGCGCACCAGTGGCCGACGGGCTCGGTCCTCTCGGCCAGGAACCGGGCCGCCGTGACCGAATGGGCGGCGGAACGCGGCGCGGTCGTCATCGAGGACGACTACGACGCCGAGTACCGCTACGACCGGACGCCGGTCGGCGCGCTCCAGGGCCTGGCGCCTGAGCACGTCGTTTACGCCGGGTCGGCGAGCAAGACCCTCGCGCCGGGGCTGCGGCTCGGCTGGCTCGTGCTGCCCGGACGGCTGACCGAGCCGATGACCGAGGCCAAGATCGCGGCCGACCGCGGCTCGCCCGCGCTCGAGCAGATGGCGCTCGCCGACTTCGTGGCGCGCGGCGAACTCGACCGGCACCTGCGGCGGATGCGCCCGGTTTACCGGCGGCGCCGCGACGCGCTGCTCACGGCGCTCAGCCGGCACCTGCCGGACCTTGAGCCGGCGGGCGTCTCCGCCGGGCTGCACCTGGTGACCTGGCTGCCGCCGCACCTGGACGAGGGAACGGTGGTGGCCGCGGCGAGGCGCGCGGGAGTGGGCCTGGACGCGGTCGGGCAGTACCGCATCACCAGTCAGGGACCCGGCGGCCTGATCTTCGGGTACGCGACGGTCAGCGAGCGCGCGATCGCGGAGGGCATTACCCGGCTGGCCGCGGTCATCGGCAGGCGCTGAGCGCGGTCACTCGTCCTCGTCGGTCTCCATGACGACCTGAACGGAGTCGTTGGCCAGCAGGAACGAGATGTCCTCAAGCGACTTGGCGATCGAGAACAGCAGGTAGGGCACCGCGGCCTGGGCGTCGCCGCCGAGCATGCCCTGCGCGACGCGCAGCTGCGGGCTGTAGTCGGAGCCGAGGTCTTCCTGCAGCTCGTCGAGCAGGCTGTCGTCGTCCATCGCTGCGCTCTCCCGCGATTGGTGGTGCTTGGTCCGGTCACGCCCCGTTTCGGGGTGGCTTGGGAATACTAGTCCAGTCTGGGCGGGCGTGCGCACCGGGTTCGCGGCCGGCGGGCACGGGTTTCCCGCGGTCCCCGCGGCGGGTCAGCGCGGGCACGAAAAAGGCCCCGTGGGCCGGACCCGGCGGGAGGTCGGGTCCGGCCCACGGGGCCGGCGCCGCGCTCAGCGCGGCGGGAAATTCAGGTTAGGACGCGAAGTCGAGCAGCGGCTGCGCCCGCGACGGGTGCCGCAGCTTGGACAGCGACTGCTTCTCGAGCTGGCGGATCCGCTCTCTGGTGAGGCCGAGCGCGCGGCCGATCTCGTCCAGGGTGTGCGGGTTGCCGTCGTACAGCCCGAACCGCATCGCCATGATCGTCGCCTCGCGCGGGGTGAGCGCGTCGAGCGCCGACCGCAGCTGCTCGGCCATGAGCTGCCGGTCGACGAGCTCGGAGGCCTCGGGTGCGTCGACGTCCTCGATGAGGTCGCCGATCGACGTCTCGCCGTCCTCGCCGATCGTGGAGTCCAGGCTGATCGGCTGCCGCGAGGTCCGCAGCAGCTCCTCGATCTGGTCCGGGGTCCGGTCCAGCTCGACGGCCAGTTCCTCCGGGGTGGGCTCGCGGCCGAGGCGCTGGTGCATGTCACGCTCGACGCGCGACAGCTTGGACAGCATCTCGAGCACGTGCACGGGCAGCCGGATCGTCCGCGCGGAGTCGGCGAAACCGCGCTGGATCGCCTGCCTGATCCACCACATCGCGTAGGTGGAGAACTTGTAGCCCTTGGTGTAGTCGAACTTCTCGACCGCACGGATCAGGCCCAGGTTCCCCTCCTGGACGACGTCGAGGAGGGAAAGCCCGCGGTCGCTGTACTTCTTCGCGACCGACACGACGAGGCGCAGGTTGGCCTCGAGCATGTGCGACTTGGCCCGCCGCCCGTCCTCCGCGACCAGCTCGAGGTCGCGGCGGAACTCCGGCGACAGCTCCAGGTCGGTGTCCAGCTTGTGCTCGGCGAACAGCCCCGCCTCGATCCGCTTGGCCAGGTCAACCTCCTGCTCGGCGGTGAGCAGGCTCGTGCGGCCGATCGACTTGAGGTACGTGTGCACCGAGTCGCCCATGGCGGGCGTCTGGTCGTCCAGGTCAACCCCGTCGGCGAACGCGGCGACATCCGCCTCGATGGACGCCACCTCGTCGTCGCCGAACTCCGGGTCCCCGTCCCCGTCGGCCTGCGCCTTAGCGGCGGGCGTGCCCGCCGCGGGAGTGGAGGCCTGCTGGTCGCCCTTCCTGGCGCGCGTCTTCTTCGCGGCGGTCTCCGTCGCGGCAGGCGCGGCGGCCTTGGCGGCCGGCGCCTTCGCGCCGCCCGCGGCCTTCGCCTTGCCGCGCGGCGCCTTGAGCTCCGTCTCCTCGTCGGCCAGCCGTACGCCGGCTTCGCTCAGCTCACGGAGAATGGATCGGGCCTCAGCAGGCGTCAGTCCAGCCTGCTCGAACGCCGTCCGCAGGTCCGAAAGGGACAGGTGGCCCTGGCTGCGACCGCGCTGGATCAGGTCGTCCACGCGAGACGAGCTCGCCTCCTCGTCAGCCGAGGGGGCTGTTGCGATCCGCGGCATGAGACACCTCCCTCCTTCTGTACACGTGCGCATCTGGTGCGCAGTTCAACACCAACACGACTTAAACGATCCCCGATGACAATAAGTAGGCCCCGCTCCGTGCTTCCGGCTTTCGCGAGGGCACTCTTAATTAACGCTCCGCGTCCGGGTTTGTTCCCGTCGGCGTCACGTTCTTGCCACCTTTGAGGGCTGCCAGGTCCGGTTTGCCGCTGGGAAGCACAGGTATAGCTTCCGTCAGCACGACCTCGCTTGGGCAAGCGTAACGCGGAAGCCGCGCCCTTACATGCTTACGTAGCAATTCTAGGCCAGGTGGTTCTTCCGGGTCAGCCGGCACCACCACCGCGGTGACCCGCTCGCCCCATACCGGGTCAGGCCGCCCGACCACCACGACCTCCCTGATCCCCGGGCAGTCCGACAGGGCCGCGGCCACCTCGCCGGGTACGACCTTGTGGCCGCCGGTGTTGATGACGTCGTCGGCGCGGCCCCTGACGACGACCCGGCCGTCCGCGACGTAACCGAGGTCGGACGTCACGAATTCCCAGATTTCTGGAAGTTCCGCGCCAGAGCCGGCGAGCCCGGAACTGACAAGCCCAGACCTGACCGGTTCAGACCTGACAAGCACGGTCGCCGTCAGGTCGGGCCTGCCGTGGTAGCGGCTCATGAGCACCGGACCCGAGATCCGCAGCCGTCCGTCCGCGCCCGCCCGGACCGTCACCCCGTCGAGCGGCACCCCGTCGTACACGCAGCCGCCGCACGTCTCGCTCATGCCGTAGGTGGTGACCGCGCGCACGCCGGCCTTCCTCGCCTCGCCGAGCACCGCCGCGCCCGCCGCCGCGCCGCCGACCAGCACGCACCGGTACCGGCCGAGGGCCGCGGCGCCGCCCGGCTCGCCGAGCAGCCGCACCAGCTGCGTCGGCACCAGCGACACGTGCGCGCAGCCGGCGTCCGCGGCCTCGTTCACGGCGCGCGCAGTCGCCGCCGCCGCGATGACGGGCTCGGTCCCGCCGGCGATGGACCGCACGAGGACCTGCAGGCCGGCCACGTGCGAGGCCGGCAGGCACGCCAGCCACCGCTCTCCCGGCCGGGCCCCGGCCCGGGTCAGGGACGCCCGCGCCGAGTGCGTGAGCGCGCTCGCGCTCAGCTCCACCCCCTTCGGCTCACCGGTGGACCCCGAGGTCCCGATGATGACGGCCGTCCCTGGATCCGTCCGCGGAGCCTCCGAACGGAATCGTGCTTCGCCGTCCGCTTCGATGACCGCGTCCGGCTGGAAGGCGTCGATGAGCCGCCTGATCCCGGCGGCGGGCAGCGACGCGTCGACGGGCAGCACGGCCGGACCGCTGCCGTCGAGTGCCCGCCTGAGCGGCTCGAGCAGCCGGGCGGCGCCGCCGGCGCCGTTCAGCAGGACGGCGTGCAGGGGGCGGCCCCCGTGGTGGTGGCGGAGGTGGTCGCGAGCCGGGGGCGAAGTCACGGTCGATAAGGTTAGACCCCGGACAACGGGAGGTTACGAGTGAGGGAGTGGCAGCCCCGGATCCCGGGCGCCGAGCCCGGGCTGCGCAAGCGCGTGCGGCATGAGTGACGTGCCCGGGCTGATCGCGACCCTGCGGGCGTTCGCGATCCCGATGCGGACGAAGTTCCGCGGGATCACCGTCAGGGAGGGCGCGCTCATCCACGGGCCGGCCGGGTGGGGTGAGTTCTCGCCGTTCGCCGAGTACGGCCCGGCTGAGTCCGCGCGCTGGCTCGCGAGCGCGGTCGAGTCGGCCACCGCCGGGTGGCCCGCCCCCGTGCGGGACTCCGTGCCGGTCAACGTCACCGTGCCCGCCGTCGGGCCCGAGCGCGCCTACGAGATCGTCGCCGCGTCGGGGTGCCGGACCGCCAAGGTCAAGGTGGCGGAGCACGGGCAGGCGCCGGGCGAGGACGTGGAGCGGGTCGCCGCGGTGCGCGACGCGCTCGACGCCTCGGGTCCTGGCGGCCGGATCCGGGTGGATGCCAACGGCGGCTGGCCGGTGGACGACGCGGCGCGGATGCTCCGCGCGCTGGGGAAGTACTCGCTCGAGTACGCCGAACAGCCCTGCGCCACCCTCGAGGAGCTCGCCGCGCTTCGTCGACTTATCGACATTCCGGTTGCCGCCGACGAGTCGATCCGCAAGGCCGAGGACCCGGCACGGGTCCGTGCGGCGGGCGCGGCCGACATCGTGGTGGTCAAGGTGCAGCCCCTCGGCGGCGTCCGCGCGGCCCTGCGCGTGGCCGAGGCCTGCGGGCTGCCGGCCGTGGTGTCGAGCGCGGTGGACACCTCGGTCGGGCTCGCCGCCGGGGTCGCGCTCGCCGCCGCGCTGCCCGAACTGCCGTACGCGTGCGGGCTCGCGACGATGTCCCTGCTGACGGGGGACGTCACCGCCGAGCCGCTGGCCGAGGCCGGCGGCGTGCTCCGGGTCCGCCGCCCGCCGGTCGACCAGGAGGCCCTCACGCGCTGGGAAACGGACCCGGAACCGTGGCGCCGCCGCGCCCTCGCCGCCGCGGGGCACCTGGCGGACGTCCCTGCCGGCGGAACGGACCTCCCGGGTTGATAACAGCAAGAAGCGCGGGAGCGCCGGTCATCGTGGAGCGGGCCGGGCGCCGGGCCCGGTCAGTCAGGATAACAGCAAGAAGCGTCCGCGGGCGCGCGGGGAGGACCCAGTGAACCCGTCGACGGCGTTCGCCGCCGTCCTCGCCGACGAGCTCGCGCGCTGCGGGCTGCGGGAGGTCGTCGTCGCGCCCGGGTCACGGTCGACGCCGCTCGCCATGGCGTTCTGGGCGCTTGAGCGGGCCGGGCGGGTGCGGCTGCACGTGCGGATCGACGAGCGGTCCGCGGGGTTCACCGCGCTCGGACTGGCCAAGGCGTCTGGCCGCCCGGCCGCGGTGCTGTGCACCTCGGGTACCGCGGCGGCGAACTTCCACCCGGCGGTCATCGAGGCGGACGAGTCCGCCGTCCCGCTGCTCGTGCTCACCGCGGACCGGCCGCCCGAGCTGCGCGACACGGGCGCCAGCCAGACGATCGACCAGGTCAAGCTCTACGGGGCGGCGGTGCGCGGGTACGCGGAGGCCGGCGTGCCCGAGCGCCGGCCCGGCATGGTCGGCTACTGGCGCTCCCTGGCCTGCCGGGCCTGGGCGAACGCCGCCGGCGCGGCCGGCGCGCGGCCGGGCCCGGTCCACCTGAACCTCCCCTTCCGCGACCCGCTCATCCCGGACGCCGCCCCGGTGGCCCTCGAACCGGATAACAGCAAGAAGCGCGCTAGCGCCGGTGCCATGCCCAGCGCCGGTGCCCCGGCCGGACGCGACGCGCTGGCCGGAGGACACGGCCCGGACGCAGGCGCGGGCGCGGGCGCCGACTGGCCGGAGTCGCTCGCCGGGCGGGCGGACGGCGGCCCCTGGACGCGGGTCGCCGCGGCCGCCGCGGTCGTCGAGCCCCTGAACCTGCCCTGGTCCGAGCGCGGCGTGATCGTCTGCGGCGACGGCGACTACGACACCGCCGCGCTCCTCGAGCTGGCCGAACGGGCAGGATGGCCGGTCCTCGCCGAGCCGTCGTCGGGCGCGCGGCGCGGCCCGAACGCGCTGACCGGCTACCAGTACCTGCTCGCCGCGCCCCGGTTCATGGCGGCGTGCCGTCCTGAGGTCATCGTCTCCGCCGGGCGGCCCGGCCTGACCAGGCCGCAGTCCGCGCTGCTCGCCATCGCGCGCGCCGGCGGGGCCCCGGTCAGGCACGTCGTCGTCGCCTCGGGCCCGGGGACGTGGGCCGACCCGCAGCGCGCCGCGACCGACGTCGCGACCGGGGTCCGCCTCGCCGGCGCGCCGGGCACGGTTCCCGCCGGGTGGCTCGACGCCTGGCGGCGGGCGGACGCCGCGGCGACCAGGGCGGCCGGCGCGGTGCTCAGTACCAACGACCACGGGCCCAACAACCACGGGCCCAACAACCACGGGGCCGCGGACGGGCCGGACGCGCTCGCCGAGCCGGAAGTCGCCAGAGAACTGGTCGCCGCGCTGCCGCGCGGCGCGGTGCTCTGGTGCGGTAACTCGCTGTCCGTGCGGGATGTCGATCTCCTGCTGCCGCCGCGGGCGGACGCCCGCGTGATGGCCAGCAGGGGCGCGAGCGGGATCGACGGCACGTTCTCCACGGCCGTCGGCGCGGCGCTCGCGCACGCCGCGGAACACCCTGGATCGGTCGCGTTCGCCCTGATCGGAGACCTGTCGCTGCTGCACGACGCGCCCGGACTCGCGATCGGGCCCGCCGAGCCGCGGCCGGACCTGTGCGTCGTCGTGGTGAACAACGACGGCGGCGGCATCTTCGAGGGCCTCGAGCCCGCCAGGTTCAAGGACGGGGGCCCGTCGGTGTTGGAGGACGGGGGCCCGTCGGTGTTCGAGCGGGTCTTCGGCACGTCGCACGGGGTGTCCGTCGAGCAGTTGGCCGCGGCGTTCCGCCTGCCGTACGCGCGCGTCGAGCGGCCCGGCGACCTGGCGAAGGCGCTCGCCCAGGCCATCCCGGGCACGGGGCCGCGGATCGTCGAGGCGCGGACCGGCCGGGCCGCGAGCGAGGACCTCCGGGCGCGGATGCGGGCCGCCGCGGTCGCCGCGGCGGAGGCCACTCTCTAGGGCCCCGTGTTTCTCAGGCCCCGTGTTTCTCAGGCCCGTGTTTCTGAGACCCTGCGGAATGGCCGCTGTGGGACGCTAGATCGCGTGATGGACGTAGCTGGCGCGGGCGGCAACGGCGCCGCCGAGCCTGTGACCGAGGGCGGAGGGGTCATCGCCGGCGGCGGGGTCGCGGAACTGGAGTTGCTGACGCGGGCCCTCGTCGGGATCACCCTGGAGAGCCTGGAGGTGCTGGGCACGGAGGTGAGCCTGCCGCAGTTCCGGCTGCTGCTCGCCGCCGCGGCGCTCGGGCGCGCGCCGTCGTCGCGGCTCGCCGGGGCCACGGGCGTCCCGGCGTCGTCGGTGACGCGCCTCGCCGACCGGCTCGAGGCGGCCGGCCTCCTGGCGCGCGGCGGCGACGCGCGGAGCCGCTCGATCGTGACGGTCGAGATCACCGCCGCGGGCCGAGACCTCGTCGCGCGGGTCGTCGCGCGCCGCCACGAGCTGATCGCCGCGGTGCTCGACCGGATGGCTCCCGGCGAACGGGCCGAGGTCGCCCGCGCGGCCGCGCTGTTCACCGCCCTGTCCGCGGACGCCGCGGACCGCGGCGGCGCCGGGCCGCTGCCGCTTTAGCGGGTCCCTGGCCCGCTAGCCGGCCTGGGCGGACGATGCGGAGGCACCGCTTCGCCCCGCGGCGCGTGGCCTGCGGGCCGCGTCACCCGCCGCCGGGTCCATGAGCAGCGCCTCGCCCGCGCAGCCGGCCGCGACCAGGGCGAGCAGGCAGAAGGCGACGGTGAACGCCGCCTGCCCGTGCCCGGCGGACGAGCCGCTGGTGACCGCGTCGCCGACCCGCAGCGCCACGGTGGCGCCGGCGATCGCCAGCCCCGCCCCGAGCTGCATAGAGGTGGCGGCGAGCGTGTTCGCCTCGCGCATGAGCCCGGGCACCATGTCCGCGAGCCCCACCGTGTTGTAGACGGTAAAACCGGTCGACCGGGTGATGCCGCTCGCCAGGGCGAGCGCGGCGATCACCGCGACCGGGGTCGACGCGGTGGTGAACCCGAGCGCGGCCACGAAGACGGCCGTGCCGAGCGCGGAGACGATCAGCAGCGGGCGGAAGCCGAACCGGTTGATCAGCGGCGTCGTGGCCGGCTTGACGCCGACGTTCCCCGCGAACACGAACGCGGTGACCGCCCCCGACTTCACCGGCGACCAGCCGAACTGGACCTGGAACATCAGCGGGAGCAGGAACGGCATCGCGCCGACGACGAAGAAGTACATCGTGCCGCCGAACTGGGACACCCGGAACGTCCGCACGGCCAGCGTCCGCAGGTTCAGCAGCGGATAGGGCGCCCGGCGCAGGTGGACCACCGCCCCGGCGAGCAGCGCCGCGGAGGCCGCCCCGAAGGCCGCCGTCTGCGCGGCCGGCGGGGCGGGAAGCGACACCAGGTGCGCCGTGTAGGTGAGGCCGCCGAGCCCCGCGCAGGTCAGCACCACCCCGCCCCAGTCAAGCGGCGGCGGGGCGGCGGCCGCCCCCGGGCCCGCGGTGACCAGCCGCCAGGCCACGGCGAACGCCGCCACGCCGAGTGGCACGTTGATGAGGAACATCCAGTGCCAGCTGGCGTACGTGGTGATCAGCCCGCCGGCCAGCGGCGCGACCACCGGCGCCAGCAGCCCCGGCCAGACCACGTAGGAGGTCAGCCGGAGAATGTCCCCTTTGGCGGCGGATGACAGCACCATGTTCCGCCCGACCGGGACCATCATCGCGCCGCCCGCGCCCTGCAGCACCCGCATCGCGACCAGCATGCCGAGGTTCACGCTCGCCGCGCAGCCGACCGAGGCGAGGGTGAACAGCGCGATCGCCGTCAGGAACACCCTCCGGTTGCCGTACCGCCTGGTCAGCCACCCGGACAGCGGGATGAGCACGGCCAGCGTCAGCAGGTACGCGGTGACCACCAGCCCGACCTCGGTGGCCGGCGCCCGGAGCGACCGCCCGATCTGCGGCGACGCGGTAGTGACGATCGTCCCGTCGAGCATCTCCATGAAGTAGCAGCCCGCGACCAGCAGTGCGATGTTGCGGTGCCGGGCGGTGATCACCTCACCGCCAACAACGCGTACCCGCCGGTTATATCCCGGTTCGGCGGTACCTATCCCAACGGCTTCGGGTTCCGGTCGGCTTGTTCCTCAGGTGGCCGGTCCTCCTTGTTTGATAACAGCAAGAAGCGTGTGGTGTCGCGCGGCGGCTCGTCGGCGGGCGGTGACAGGGCTCCGTGACCCGGATCGTGGAGGCGTGGCGCAGGGGCGGCCGCCGCCGCGCCGCCCTCACCCGCCGCCTCCAGGCCCTGGCTTGGCATGTCTGCATCGCAGTTGCCCGTGCGGGCGCGCTACGGTGGGACAGGCCCGATGTCGTTGAGCGCCCGGCCGGAGGATAGCGGTGGCAACCCCGACGAGGTGATCGACGGCCACGTGGTCAAGCGCGAGAGCCCGTCGCGGGTACACAACCGGGTCACGCTGAACCTGGCGATCGCGTTCAAGGCGGGGCCCAAGCCTGAGCTGTGCTGATGGTCGACACGGACATCGACGTCCGGATCACGGACGTGCCGCTGAACGTCCGGCAGCCGGATGTCGCCGTCTCCCGCGGCGTACCAGACAGCGAACGGCTCTATAGCCGTTCCACACCCGCCGGCTCACGATGGAAAACCCGATCCCACTCGACGTGCGGTTCGGTGAACTGAACCTGGCTTAGGATCACACCTACGCGATCACCCGCATCAGGCCGGTGGGGCCCCGAAGGCGCGCCGTCCAGGTTGCTGGCCGACCGCCTGTTTAGCGGCAATGAATGTCTCAATTCCGTTACGGGGTTGCTGGCGCCGTTGTGCGCCTTATGTCGCCTGGCCAGCGGAAGTCGTCGCTCTTGGCACCCAGGTAGGCGGGCGGCTGCCGTTACATCGCGCGTCAGCTGGGTGTCCTCGGTACCACGGGGAGCACGTGCTCAGCCAGGATCTGTCACTCGATTGAGGCCGGGAACGGATTCGGGCGTGGCGTCAATACTCATGTGTGGACGAGAAACCGAGGCCGGGTCCAATTGAGGAACCGACGGACTTTGAGGGCGCGTTCCGGGAGCACTTCGCGCCGGTTTACCGGTTCGTCGCCCGGCGCGTTGGCACTGATCTGGCCCAGGACCTGGCGGCCGAGGCGTTCGCCACCGCATACCGGCGGCGGGCTTCCTATGACCCCGATCGCGGGTCGCTGCGGTCCTGGTTCTTGGGGATCGCGACCAACGTTGTGCGCGAACACTGGAGGGCCGAGCGCCACCTGCTGGAGCTTGACGCACGGCTGGAATCCGCCGATAGCCGGTCTTTCGACGACGACGCCGACTCCCGAGTGGCCGCGACCGCGCTGGCACCGCGAATCGCGGGGGCGCTTGCGGCGCTGAACCGGGAGCAGCGCGACGTGCTGCTGCTGCACGCCTGGGCCGACCTCAGCCACGAGGAGATCTCGGCGGCCCTCGGAATCGCCAACGGAACCGCCCGGTCGCGGCTGTCACGCGCCCGCGCGGCGCTGCGTGCCCAGCTCGGTGAGTTTGATTTCACCCTGTGGACTTTCAAGGAGACCGATCATGCTTGATGAGATCGACCTGCTGCGGACGTTCCGGGCGGACACCCCGGGGCCGGACGACTCTGCCTGGGAGCGTGCCCGCTCAGCCGTGGCGCTGGCCGAGAGTGTGGCCGTGCCGGATTCCCGCAAGCGCCGATGGCGGCCACGGGCAATCCAGGGATTCCGGCGCGGCCGGGTTGCCCTCGCTGCCACCGTGGCCGCCGCAGTCGCGCTTACCGCCGGGGTGCTCACGACGGCCCTGCAAGGACAGCCGACCCTAACCACGGCGATGACGACCGTGTGGCAGCCGGCGCGGCCGCTGCCGGTCGACTCCGGGGGCATCACGGCGCCAGCCGGCACCTGGCGCCTGATGAGTCACCTGGTCGCCAAGGGCTGGGAGGAGAACACAGCGGGTCCGGAGCCCGGATTGCTCACCTGCTCGACAGCGGAGACCTGCTACGTCGAGGGCGACAGCTCGACGTCATCGAGTGGCCCGGCGGACGTGAACTCGTTGTACGTCTCCAGCGACGGCGCGCAGACCTGGAGCGTCCTGCCCGTGCCGGCTGGGGTCACGTTCACGTCGGCGCTCTCCTGCGCGTCTGTGTCGGACTGCGCGGCCGGAGGGCTGTACTACGGGCATCAGGCCGTCTACCTCACCACCGTCAACGGCGGGCATTCCTGGACCGTGCGACCGCTGCCAGCCGACGTGGGCCAGATCAGGACAATCGCCTGCTCCGCTGCGGCAACCTGCCGGGGGCTGGCATCGTCCTCCGGCACGCTGGCCCCGGGCTTCGACTCGTTCTTTCCAGGCATGCGGTTCTTCGTCACCTCTGATGCCGGCCGGGACTTCACCATAGCGTCGTTCCCGAAGGACACGGTGATCGCGAGCATGGCCTGCCCCACAGCGTCCCACTGCGTAGCGATCGGCGTGTACAGCGGCTTCGATCCCAATGCCGGTCCCGATCTCGACCACGGCGTGCTGCTGACCTCCGATGACGGCGGCATCACCTGGCAACGGGGCACCTGGCCGAAGGGCTACGGCCCCGGCCCCGGGCCCGAGGTCATCTGCGCCGACGCCAGCCACTGCGCGATGACCGGCTTCGTCGAGCACGACGGCATCGAGGGGGACCAAGTCGGCTATTCATCAGGGAAGGACGCCGTGCAGTACAACGTGATCGGGTTCTCCGCAGACGGCGGGAAGACCTGGCGGACCAGCACGTTCCCGAGCTCGATGCCCTATCCGTGGATCGACGCTCTGACCTGCCCCGTGGCGGCGACCTGCTACGCGGCCGGCGGCGAGATCATCGCGCAGCAGGTCGGCAAGGCGTACAACGCGGAGTCCTCGGTCGTCGCCGTCACCCACGACGCCGGCCGTACCTGGCAGCGAGTCACCTTCGCCGTCCCCGCGCGGGTGCCGGGCGGGATGCAGCCTGGCTCGTTTTCGCTCATCGGCCAGATCGAGTGCCCGCGGGCGGACGCGTGTGTCGCGATCGGGGTCTCCGGCCAGGGATCAACATCCACCCCCGTTTACACCAATCACGGCTAGTACACGCCTCCCCGCCGGATGCCGCGTTCCGACCATGGCTGACAATCTGACTGAGAATGGCACCCGGCGGGACGTGGCCGGCTTTACGCCGGACCAGTCGGTGCCGCACGACCGGATAGGCGAGGCGTCCTGTGCTGGAGCTACATGCGCGCCGCCGCGGTGACCGCCTCGGCGAAGCTGGGCGCGCTGTCGACGCAGGCGATCAGGCTGTCGCTGACCTTGACCACGATCGCGTCCAGGAGCACTACCGCGTAGGCCGCTTGAGCGGACGCGGGCCGCTTCACCGGCCGCTACGGGGAGCCGTCGGCGTTGTTGGCTGTCGACGAACCGGGCTACGATCCGGTTGCAGAGCCCTGACCTGCAATTACGTTTCATGAATCGATACTGTTTGTCCCGTCGAGCATCTCCATGAAGTAACAGCCCGCGACCAGCAGGGCGATGTTGCGGTGCCGGGCGGTGTACATAACCCGGACGTCCCTTGCCGCGCGGTGGCTGTAACCCGGAGGTCCGCTGGCCGCGCCGCAGCATTTTCCCTTCCCAAGGGTCTTCCTCCCACACGGGCAGCACCTCGAACGGTTCTCCGCCGGGACCCACCGGCCGGCCGGCCCCTGCCGCCGGGGGGCCTCCCGGTAGGCGGCGACGCGCCGCACCACTGTCCGAAGGATAGCGTTCAGCGCATTAGAGGGCAGAATGTCCCACTGGGCCAGCAGATCAGGGAGCAGCGCCGAGGTGTCCGCTGCCGACCCGGCGGCGGCTGCCGCCCGCGCCCGCTCAAGGTCGCCCAGGACCCGGGTGTGTTCCGCGCGGAGCGCCAGCGCCGATCATCCGTCAGACCGAGCCTCATGAGCTGATCCCGGCTTACCTGCAGCCCGGTGCGCCCCACGGGCGTGGTCCGCTGGATCTGGATTTATGGCGTCGGCGTCGGTGGTGGCCTCGAGCCGGATCGTCAGCGTCACCGTCCCGGTCGCTGGGTCGGGGATGGCAGCAGGCCTGGATGTCAGGCCGACCTAGCGGAGATGTCAACGGGCCAGCGCGGCACGGCAGGCGGCAGCAGGTAACCCAGTTGCGCCCCGACCCCGCTGACGGTATCTATGGTCACTGACCTTCGGCACCGCCGCCGACACCGCGGAGCCAGATCTCCGGGTGCCACCCCCGCAGGTCCCGGAACGGCGGGCCACGGCCGGATGCCGCTGGGTGCCGTTCAGCCTGTCCTGGAGGGAAGCGATGGAGTTCGTGCTAGACGACGAACTCTTGTCGGGCGTGCGCGATGCGGTGACAACGCTCCGCCCGCAGCGCGTCGTGCGGTACGTGGATGAGAAAGACGAGGCCACACTCGCGCGGATGATGACCTACCTGTGCCAGGTGTGGGGCGGGCAGGCGAACCCAATCATCCCTGTGTCAGACCGGAAGGTCCCTGGGGCCTACCTCAGGTGCCTTTCCGGCGAGCAGTACGACGTCGTCGACCGCCGGGACCGCAAGGAGCCTGGACTTGACCTGCCGACGCGTATTAAGCAGGAGCCGGCATGGGATCATCCGGCGGTTGTCGTCGCCGCTCATGTGCGGCGCGACCTCCTCCGGACTGTTGAGGTCGCCGAGCTTGAGCCTGGAGATCCCTGGGCGTCGATCTACGCTGCGACCCTGGGTGTCCTTCCCCGGGAGCTTGACGACGGGCTGCGGGTTTTCACCGGGCTCCGTGACGAACTGCCATTCACCGACATCATCCCTGTCGAGTACACGCAGGTCGCTGGGAGTCTGGATGACCTCGTCAGGCGCCTGGGCAAGACCGAGGTGCTGAGCCCCCGGCAGCTGGCGGCCGTGGCCCTCATGACCGGGCTTGAGCCCGACACCTCGTTCATGGACGGCGCGCCGCTGCTGCCGTCACCAGGTCACCAGCGGCGCGCCGCCGGGCCGAACATCATCGTGGTCGTCGGCGAGGGCAGCGTCGCCGACCTGGCACTCCTGTGGAATCTGCGCGGCGCCCACGGCGACCGGCGGGTCTTGCCGATCGGGCTGCCAGTCGGCCAGGCGACTCCTGCCACCGTGGCTGTCCTGCAGCAGCCTGGTATCGCGGTGATGTTCGGGTTCGGAGGGGGCAGGTGTCGGCTGACCAGCACATCCGTGCCAGCTGGCGAGCTCGCGCGCCTGGCGTTGGGGATACCAGCGGTGGTGGTTCCGTACGAGGAACTCCTCACCTTCGGCCCGGCGCCGGGAAGGACGCATAGCCAGCCTGCGGTCTTTGACAAGGGGTCCGCCTACCTTGAGGCAGTGACCGAGTCCGATCTAGAGGTCCTCTCTGTGTCAAGGCAGGTAATGCGTCGCCCACGGCTGGTGTTGGACGTGAGGGTCGTCGGCTCGCCGTTGCCCGCAGATCTGACCATGCGGGGCGGCGCTTTCGGGCCCTCCTTCCAGGCGGGCGCCGCCCAGGTGCCCGTTGACCTCGGCCAGTTCAGCAGCGCCCAGGTCCGGTGGCCGACGTCGTGGACCGCCCTGGAGGCGGTAGCGCGGACACGGGGCCTGCACGTCCGCCAGTCCGTCCCCGGCCAGGCGGCCGCCACGCTGATAGGCGCGCTAGGGTCACCTGGCGCCATCCGCTGGCTGGCGCACGGGCCGCTGATCGACCTCCTATACCGGCTAGCCGAGCGGTCAGGCATGTCCTGGCAGAAGAGCCAGCTGAACAGGCTGCGGGCCAGGCTCGCCGAGCAAGACCGTCCCACCGACGTCCTTGACGAGACGGACGCCGTCCTGTCTGCCCCAGAGAACATGGTTACCCCTGCCAGCGAGGGCCGGGCCTTGGGCTTCAAAGACTTCCGCAAGGTGCTCGAGAGCGATAAGGCGGCAGTGCGATGGGTTACCTGGGCGGAACGGCATCACCTGCTGGTCCGCGGGGTGGACATCGTGTGCCCGCATTGCAAGGCCCCCTCATGGCTCCCGCTGGCGTCGATGCCCCCGCCCGTAGGCTGTCCTGGCTGTGGCCGCGCCCTTGACACTCCGTACGAGCCACGGCAGGTCCCGTTCTCGTACCGGATGGGCGAGCCCTTGCGCCGCGTGCTAGAGACCGACAGCCTCGGCCATGTGCTTGCCCTGCACTGGTTCACGCGGCTGTTGGGCGAGCGAGGCGGGCTAATCGGATCCCATCCGGGTGCTGAGTTCACCTCTGGCGATGGCAAAGAGCAATTCACGGTCGGCGAGGCTGACGTGCTGCTGCTCTTCGCTGACGGGAGCGCCGTGCCGATCGAAGTCAAGCGCACTGCCGCAGGCGTAGATGTCCGGACCCTGGCCCTGATGGACCGTCTCACGTCTGCACTGGAGGCGCCGTATGACGGCGTCATCGTCAGCCAGCCCGCTCGTGAGTGCCCTAGCCTTCCCAGCTCCGTCAACTCTCCGGGTGGCCGAACGCGCCTTCTGCTCACCTACGACCAGCTTCTTGACCGTAATCCTGTCTGGACACTGGGTTCGGACCCGTTCGCGTGGGTTCCGCGTTCTGCGGCAGACGACCTTGCGCGCGCCGCTGAGTTCAGGGCAGAGCTGGAAGCATCCGATCCGGACCAGCCCTGGGACCTGGTTCGCGACACACTGCTGGAAGACCCGTGACGCATGCTCCCGGTCTGCGCGCGTCACATGCGAACGCGATGCTTATAGAGCCTGCTTGCAGGACACCCGACGCCGACAGGTTCGTTGACTTACTGGTGACAGCAACCGCGCCTCGCGCATACCGGCCTCACTGCTCGACGACACCTCGCAGTGATAACTAACCTGCCTGGCGGAGCCGCCGGTCCTGCTAGGTGTCCGGTCTCAGGTAAGTCGGCCCTGTCTCACTTAAATCGGCCCATTATGCCCGGGTCTCATTTAAGGCGGCCCATGAGTACGGCGATGATGAGTCACCGAGAGTGTCTGTGTGAGCACGATGGGCGAGGGAAGCGGCGACGATCGTCTTGGCCCAGTGGGAGCCGACATGAAGTCGCCGACGCTCAATGCGTGTCGGCAGTCGAGCGGCTAAACTGGCGGTGCAGCTTATGAAAGCTCCACCGGATGAGTGGCCCACCCTTCACGGTCTGGGCCAGCTGGCCGGACCGCCGGGCCGGCCACTTAGCAGTTCCGGCGCAGGAGTTGTCATGAGCACGCACGGTTCGATCTGGAGCCTCATCGAGCGGATCTTGGACATCATCGAGAAGGTGATCGAAATCCTCCGCCAGCTGAGGATTCTGTAGAGAACCCAAGGGCCTCCTACCGCGACGTTTCGCGACCGAGCGGGTAGGAGGCCCTTGTCTTGACTCCAGTTTAGCAAGTTGCGGGCCGATTGGGGGCTGACGCATGAACAGGTTGCCGCGGCGCTGGAGTGGTCGGCGTCAAAGTTAAGCCGGCTGGAGACAGGCTGGAGCTTTCTTTTATCGGGCCGAGACGTAACCAGCCGTCCGCCTTCAACGCTGTTCCGCTGCCATCGGCCGCTCTCCTGCCTGGTCTGGGCGTACTTGGTGTGGCCCGGTGAGACGCCGGGCCCGGATGTAGTCCCTGATCGTGGTGTATGAGGCGTCGAAGTAGTGTTCGTCGGTCACCATTGTCCAGATCTCCCAGGTGGTGCGGGGCTCGTCGGCCAATGCGTCCAGGACGTCCCGGATGGCTCCGGTGATCGTGCTGGCCGGGCCGGCTTCTTGCGCGGCGGCGGCCTGTCAGGTGAGGCGAATGCCTGGCGGACCATGGGGCGGTGAATGGCTATGACGGTTCCGTTCGGGATCTGGCCCTAATTTCGTGAAGGGCCTGGCCCCGATCATCGCTGGGCGGTGAGCAGGACGCGCTTGCGGAGCAGGGGCAGGCCGGCTCGGCCGAACATCTGGCGCTTGATCATCTTGATGTGGTTGACGCGTCCTTCGACGGGGCCGGAGCTCCAGTTCATGGTCAGGCCGTTGGTGACGGCGTCGAGGTCCTGCTCCAGGCCCTTGGCGAACGACGCGATGCCGGGCAGGCCGGCCTCGCGGGCGGCGGCTATCCACTGCGGGAGGTTCTCGCCGCTGAGCTCGGCGATCATGACGGCGAACGCGCGGACCAGGGCGGATGCGGCCTGCAGTTCGGGGCAGCGGTCCAGGATGGCCTTGAGCAGGGGCTTCTCGTCCTTGGTCAGGGTGTCCGGATGCCGGGTCAGCCAGTTCGTGACGTCCCGGACGGTCGGCGGGGCTGGCGGCAGCGGTGCCCTGGCGGGGCTCCGCCCGGAGAGGTAGTCGCGGACGACGGAGTAGCTGCCGTCGTGCCCAGTTCCCTGACCTGGTTGAACAGGCGGGTGAAGCTGCCGTGGCTCCCGTCGGCGCGCTGGTCGAGGTAGGGCTTGAACGGGTCGAGCCTGCTGGGCCGGGGTGCCGTCCACCGGCCGCCGGTGAGTTCCTGCCAGGTGGCGGCGCGGTCGTAGCGCTGGACGGTGTGCTGTCCCCAGCCCAGGTGGCGGGCGGTTTCCCGGATGCCGCGCCCTTCGGCGCGCAGGCCGTGGACGGTGGCGTGGTTGCGCTTCGCGCGCTCGGCGAACTTCCCTGAGGGCTCCGGCGCCGTCTCGGCCGCGGGCTGCGCTGGCGGCAGCGGGTCTTCAGCTGCTTCCGCGGCCGGCTCCGCCAGGCAGGAGCGGTGCGCAGCGACGCACTTCTCGACCGCTTTCGCGAGGTTCTGCCACAGGTGGAACCGGTCGGCGACCTGGATCGCGCCGGGTGCCCCGGTGCGGGCTCCGTCCGCGTAGGCGCCGGCGCGGTCCCTGCAGATGACCTCGACGCCGGGGTGGCCGGCGAGCCACTCGGCCAGGGGCCGGGCGTCGCGGCCTTCGAGGAGGCCGGGCGGGGCGCCGGTCTCGATGTCGATGAGCAGCGTGCCGTAGTGCTGGCCGCGCCTGATCGCGAAGTCGTCGACCCCGAGCACCCGGACCTCGCCCGCTGCGGGGTCCGGGGCGGCCATGACCAGCCGCAGCAGGACCTGCCGGGACGCCGGGGCGCCCAGCCCGGCGGCCAGCCGCGACCCGGCCCGCCCGGCCAGCGCGACCGCGATCCGCGCGAGCATCCCGGCTAGCAGCGGCGTCTTGCGCGCGTAGCGGCTGGTCAGGCCGTCGACCTGCTCGGCGAACGTCTTACGCAGGCACCCGGGAGCCGGGCAGAGGAACCGCCGGACCGTCAGCGCGATCGCCGCCGGGCGGCCGCCGACGGCGGCGTCGGCCAGCGTCCGGCGGTAGCGGCTGTGGACCCGGTCCGACACCGTCCCGCACCCCGGGCAGGCTGCCTCGGGGGCACGCGCCCTGGCCGTCACGAGCAGCAGCCCGGCCGCCGCCGTGACCGCCTCGACAATGACCCCGGCCAGGTGCGGCAGCAGAACATCCAGGTCAACGAAACCAGGGCATGACAAGCACACGCCGCCTTGCGACAATGACACCACGGACTCCTGGAAGAACAGCAGGCTTAGACAACCGCTGGACTACCAGGAGTCCCTTCTCACCGGGCCGCTTACGGCGCACGGTGACGCAATGTCATCCCTTCCGTGACCGTGCGGTAGTAGCAGACAGGCCGGGACGAGCCCGACGGCCCCAGGGTGTGGCACGCCCCTCCGGTGGTGCGGCGGACAAGGTAGAGCAGGGAGTTCTGCTCGCAGTTCACCCGGACCTCGGCCAGCTCGAGCACGTCGCCGGAAGTGGCGCCCTTGCGCCACAGTTCGTTTCGCGACGTGGACCACAGCACCGCGATCCTCTCCCGCAGGGATGCCTGCAGGGCCTCCTCGTTCGCGTAGCCGATGAACAGCACATCGCCGCTGCCGGCATCTTGCAGGACGACGGGCACGACCATGGCGCCGGACGCCGCGACAGCAGCGATCTTGCCGTAATCCAGGGCGAGCCCGGTACCTTCCTCAAGTTCACTCACCCGCCCATCCTGCACAACTTCCGGCCAACCAGCCCCTCAATAAAGCTGCGACCGCAGCGCCGGACCGCCCCCATGTCCGTGTTCATCACGAAATTAGGGCCAGATCCCAGATCCCAACTCAAGCCGTCCTAACCATGCTAGGGCTCGCCCTCGTCCAACCAAGCGGTCCGCTCTGTCGGGTTGCTGACGCGAATCCGCATGGTCCCCTCTTCGGTCAGTGTGATCGACATGGAACGCCGATGGCGAGCAGCCGACTCACGTCCTCGTGGTGCTCGGACCGGACATACCCGACGACCTAGCCGCTGCGGAACACGGCCAGCCGCGGCGGCTCCTCCTCCGCCTCGTGGACCTGGATTTCCCCGGCATCAGGCGTGCCGTCGAGCACGAGGGGCACGTCGACGATCTCGCCCACGAGCACGCGGCTGGTGATCCGGGCGTCCCATGACCTGTTGGACACCAGTAGGTCACCGATCTCGCTCGGGCTGGCATCGAACCGCAGCCGCCAGCTCCGGATGTCCGTCTCCGTAAGCCACGCCCGGACCGGCAGATCGCTCGAGGCCGCGCGGCCTCG
>Ga0102924_1001176_pt1 | contig 30776 bp, 21 predicted proteins | sample PaiPotPPM11metaG_FD_80116 | JGI IMG/M metagenome (GOLD analysis project Ga0102924, IMG submission 80116) | Iron sulfur acid spring bacterial and archeal communities from Banff, Canada, to study Microbial Dark Matter (Phase II) - Paint Pots PPM... ... | reverse complement strand
CTAGGCCGCCAGCGAGTTCCTCGTTTGAGCACTTTTCTGTCGGCCCGCCTCCGAACCACGCATGAGTGTTTCCATCTCACGTGGCTCTCCGGTGACCAGTCCTTGAGAACTGTCGTGTTGACCCTCCATTGCTTGCGTTTCCCGTCCTCCTCTGTGTTGAACTCTACCTTACTAAATTCCGAAAATCCTGTCAATCAAGGTGCGGAATGTGGGTGGTATCATCGGGAGAACAACAGGCGGTGAACGTTTTGCCTCTACGCTTCCCGCCTGGCTGACCAGCCTGCTTATATGCATGGATGAAAGGCATGTCCATAAAAAGCGAAAGGGTATTAAGAACTGCCCCCAGGGTATGATAGGAACAAAAGTACCATAAATCCCAGGAAATTTTTAAATGTACCTTCTGAATTCCTAGAATAAAAATTGACAAAATTCAGCCTATAGCTTAGAATACTTTCTATCAATTCTATTGAACTCCAATTTGATTTATTTGTGCACTTCAATAGAAGAGGTGTTGGCAGGAGTTGTTACCTCCTTGCTCATCCCCTGGCAGCGCATAAGAGTACCTGGATCATTCGTGTCTGAAAATAGAAAGGGAAATGGCATGCGCATGATCCCTCCTCTGGTCGCAGAAAGCACCAGAAGCGATGCAGAGCGACGCCTTTTTAATTTCTTGAGTCGTATAGACCTGCCTGATACTGTCTGTCTGCATTCTGTAGGTTTGTCAGAGCATTTGTACAAAATATGTGGAGAACTTGATTTTGTTATTATTGGGCCGCAAGGACTTTTTGTTATTGAAGTTAAGGGCGGTGGCATCTCTATGCATAACGGTATCTGGTCCTATACCTCCAGGACAGGGGATGCGTTTACCAGCAGGGAGGGGCCTTTCAAGCAAGCGCGGTCAGGAATGTTTTCTTTGCGCGCGCGTCTGCAACAAATGTTTACAGCAGGGGAATTGTCGCAGATTATTATGGGATATGGGGTGGCTTTCCCGGACTGTGATTTTAATATTAGCAGTCCAGAATGGTCCGATAAAGAGATTCTGGATGCCAGAAAGTTAAATTCAGGAAATTTGGCAACCTATCTGAAAGATCTGGCTGCCTACTGGCACGCAAAATTCCCCTATGTGCCGAATACAGCTCCAGGCGATTTGCTCAAACGACTTGTTCAGGCAATCAGACCAGATTTTGAGCAGGTACCTTCACTCCACACCATGGTAGACGAAGTCGAGGGGCGAATGTGCAGATTGACAGAAGAGCAGTACGACAAGCTGGACTTGCTGGAAAGCACTCAGCGTCTACTGGTCGAGGGAGGGGCCGGTACCGGAAAAACTTTTTTGGCAGTCGAGATGGCTCGCCGGGAAGCCTTACGGGGGCAGCGGGTACTCTTTGTTTGTTTCAGTCCTGTGCTGGCTGCTTTTCTGGCAACAAAGATGACGCTCTCTGGCGTATCCCTTATCTCAGTACACCAATTTATGCTGGATGTGGTCAGACGTTATGGAAAGCTTCCTGATGGATATATGCCTGACATGCCTCTGACAGACCCATGGTATCTACAGCAACTGGCACCAGCTTTCTTTCTGGCTGCACCAGCCTTTCGTCAGGAACAGCAGTATGATGTTCTGATCATCGACGAGGCTCAGGATATCCTCAATCTGGATTATTTGAGTGTTTTAGGGAGCGCCATCCCTGGAGGCATCCAACATGGTCGCTGGAGGATATTCTACGATCGTTTTAATCAGGGAGCTATATTTGGGGCTATGGACCCCTCAGTCGTTGAATTAATTGAGGAGTTTCGGACGGCGGGAGGTTCACTGTCTGTTAACTGTCGAAACACATATGAGATAGTTGTACAGACAAAGCTGGCGACCGGAGCCGATCTGGGCAACCGCAGTATAGTTCATGGGCCAGAGGTAATATTCCGATCATATCGCAATGAAGCAGATGCTGCGCTTTTGCTTGAGAATTACCTCCGAGAGCTTCGCAGGCGGAGGATTGATGAGCGAACGGTTACAATAGTTTCTCCGCTTTCTTACGAGGAATCCAGTGTTCGTTTGATAAATGCGAGGTGGCGTCGCAATATTACTATTACAAGCAGCGCCAACCCTATCACTCCTCCCTATCCTGGCCTTACATTTGCTACAGTGGCTGATTTTAAAGGATTGGAAAACAGCTACATTGCCTTTATAGATATTAATGATCTTTCAAAATCCCAGATGGCTCTGGCGAACGTTTATGTTGGCATGAGCCGTGCCAGAGCTTCACTCTGGATAGCAATGCACGAAAATCTACAGCCGCAGCAACAAGACATTGCAAAACGTTATCTTCCACGAATAATAGAGGGGCTTCGATAATATGGATGATATGGTCATTCTGCGCCAGCGTGTTGTTGAATATCTCCAGCAGAAACTGGTTGGCCCAGAGCAGGGGGAACGAGAGGTTTTGCTGGAAGAACCCCATAAGCGGTATACCAGCGGTGTTCTTTACCCCCGCGAAAGTGCAATAGACCCTGTTATTGAAGAGGATGAAGAAGATAGTATTGGAGGGATTGGAGGAGACGAGGATAATGACCTGATTGATGATCCGCTGGTTCTGGCCAATCAGTTTCTCCCCAGCTCTATGGGGATGAGTTTTTATATGCGAGACGAATCAGATCTCAATGTTCGGATTGAAGCTGCTCGTTATCTACAGATCGAAGATCCGGCAAATCATACAGCATCTGGCCCGCAGAGAAGCGGGAAGAAACGCTGGCAACGCCTGCCAATCAGCGAACCTGCCGCCCCAGATACGTTTCTCTCTCTTGATCTGCCAGGAAACAGGGGAACTCTCAAAAAAGAAATTTTGAGTGGCATGGCTCTCCTGAATGTAATGTGGCGCATTTGTGGAAAGGGCCGACTCGTTACTGTTACGGTTATTAACAATAATGCCGGTCGAGCAAAAGCGCCTCCTCCCGTTGAAACCTGTCTTTATCAAGTCAAAGTGCGATGCCAGGCCAGTAAACCTGGGAGCATTGCCGCCTATCCGAGAACCAGATTATTGACAGAGGATAAAGAGGAACACATACTGGATCTGTTGTATCGCAATCAGGTTGCTTATGGCGCAGGACATGGCTGTTCTGTTGTCTGGGATGAACCAATAAATCAGAGTATCCGTGAAATACAGACTGAGTGGGTGCCAGTCTGTGAAGTGCCTCCTGTCTCCTATGAGCTGGAGGGGTTTAAGCATGTCCTCGATTTACATTTTCTTGCTTTTCACGATGAGCAAACAAAAAATGAGTTGATTAGCGAATTAACACGCTTTGTTCAAGGATATCAGACATGGATAAACAATCTGACCAGAGAACACACAGATATCGCTGAAAACCTGATTGATGCCAGAAATGAGCTACTGGAGCGTTTATGCATTGTTCATCAGCGGATGGAGGAAGGAGTACGTCTGCTGGAAAAAGATGCAGTCGTTCGTAAAGCTTTTTGTATGGCAAATCTTGCCATGCTGCAGCAAAGGCTTCACACAGAGCCAGCATATGCTGGTAATCGACACAGGTTGGGAGAAAGCGGATATCAAGAGCCAGAGGATGCTCCTCCTGGAAAATATTCCTGGAGACCATTCCAGCTTGCGTTTCAACTTCTGACTATTGCCTCCGTTGCATTCCCTGATGACGCCTATCGTAATACTGTTGATCTGATCTGGTTCCCAACGGGGGGAGGCAAGACGGAAGCATACCTCGTTATAACTGCTTTTTTGATTTTCTATCGCCGTATGAGTTATGGGACAGTCGCAGATGGCACGGCAGTACTGATGCGTTATACATTGCGTTTGCTTACAACTCAGCAATTTAGAAGAGCGGCCACATTGATCTGTGCCTGTGAGCAGTTACGCAGACAGCACCCGGAGGATCTCGGCCATCAAGAAATCTCGATAGGACTCTGGGTAGGGCAGGGTACAACGCCCAACACTTTTCAAGATGCGGTCAAAGAATGCGACGAACTTTTCCAGGCTGAAGAGCCGAAAAGTCGATTTCAAATCGATCGTTGCCCGTGGTGTGGGATTGCGCTTTTTCCGCAACGTCGGCATGAAGAAAAAGGGAGATACGGTGTCAAAGCGACCAATCAGTCTTTTGAAATGTTTTGCCCGGAACATCACTGCCCTTTTCACACACACCTTCCCATTGGGATGGTCGATGATCAGCTCTATGCACAGCCTCCAACGCTCCTGTTGGGAACTGTCGACAAATTCGCCAGAATGCCCTGGGAAAGCAGGGTGATAGAGTTTTTTGGGGGAAATAGTCGTCGCCCACCAGAATTGATCATTCAAGATGAATTACATCTTATTTCTGGTCCTCTGGGCACGATGGTTGGAATGTATGAGGTAGCTATAGATGCACTGGCTTCCTGGGAGGGGGTGGCACCAAAAATCATTGCTTCTACGGCAACCATTCGCCGGGCAGATGAGCAATCTATGAGTTTATACGCGCGCAATGTTTCCCTTTTTCCTCCAAGTGGTCTGGATGCCAGCGACTCATATTTTGCCCGTTATGATTACACGAGGCCTGGGCGATTGTATCTGGGAATCCTGGGGGCCTCTCATACAGCCTCAACCACAATGATTCGCACCTCTGCTGCGTTACTTCAGGCTCCAGTGGATCTTGAATTGGAAGGTGAACAACTGGATGCTTACTGGACCCTGGTAGCCTATCATAATAGTCTGCGCGAATTAGGGAAAAGTCGTACCTTTGGTTTTGATGACATTCCTGCACGTATTAAAGTAATTGCTAAAGATCAGCAAAGATTGAGAAAACTCAACGACGATAATGTTCAGGAATTAACCAGCAACCTGAATGCTGCGAGACTGGGAGAAATGCTTGGCCGTCTGGATAGAGAAGCTGGCGAGGATGAGGAAGTTTCTTTTCTGCTCTGTACCAATATGCTTTCTGTGGGAGTCGATGTCCAGCGGCTGGGGATAATGCTGGTCAATGGTCAGCCAAAATCTACCTCAGAATACATTCAGGCCACCAGCCGTGTTGGCCGTGGGAGAGTACCAGGACTGGTCATTTGTGTCTATTCACCATCCAAACCGCGCGATCGTTCTCATTATGAACGATTTGTTGGATATCATAGTACACTCTACCGTCAGGTAGAACCAACAAGTGTTACCACATTTGCTCCTCCAGTGCGGGTGCGAGCGTTGCATGCAGTGCTGGTGACGTTGGTGCGATATAAAGCAGGGCTGGCAGAGCAAAAAGACGCCAGCAATTTTTCCAGAACTCTGCCGGGAGTAGCTGAAATTGTAGAATTGCTCAAAAAGCGTGTAGAGATAATTGATCCGCAAGAAGCTGAAGCGACTGCCAGACAGCTTGCCAGCCTCCTTAAGGATTGGGAAGAATGGGCCAGCACGTACGACAACCTGGAGTACAGTGCTCAACATAAAGCGAAAAAGACGCTGTTATACTCAGCAGGTATGACTGAGCGTGAGGTGGGATGGGAAACATTGAATTCTATGCGCAATGTGGATCGTAGTTGCCTCATCAACATCATGGGGGAATGAGATGGATAAAAAACAGGTTCGTCGGGCGCAAACAATCACTCCATTTGGGGTGGGAGCAATTATTGATATTGAAGGCGAATCATTGGTGGCAGCAGATATTACTCGCTGGAAGGATCAAGGCGAAGATATTCGTGAGCCACGCCTGGAAAGAGTGCTAAGAGTTGATAAATTTAAAATGGGACCGGCAGCTCCTGAGCATTATTGGAGCAATTCTGACCAATCGACTGGTATACCGTATTTTCGTTTCCCACAGTGGCTTTTTTGCCCACGCTGCCGCAAAATGGACCGATGGTCAATGAAACGAGAGAGAGGCCTTCCCCCAGAGTGCCTGACTTGTAGTCGGTCACGGCTGGTTCCCATGCGCTTTGTTATGGCCTGTCCCAGAGGACATCTTTCTGACGTTCCCTGGTCTTTCTGGGCGCATTCACGTTCAAAAAACAAATGTGAAGGAGACTCTGAACTGGAATTTCGTACACTTCCAGGAGGGAGTGGGCTTGAATATCTCCAGATTCGCTGCAATACTTGTGGAGCTTTTCGATCACTGGAAGGTATTGCAGCACCCGATAGCCTGAAGGAATTAAAAGTAAAATGCTCAGGTGGTCAGCCCTGGCAGATGCCTTCTCAACGTAGTAACTGTGACGCTGTGCCTCAGATTTTACAGCGGGGCGCAACAAATCTAACCTTTGCATTAACAATTTCATGTATTGATATTCCTCCTTACTCAAACTGGGCTACTTTTAGTGAACCGCGCCTGGCAGTGACAAGTACACCTGAATATATCCTTATAAAAAGTTCGCCGAGCAGTCCACTTGTACAGATGCTGGTGGACCAACTGGCCAGTAAACTTTCGATGAGCTCGTCTGATATCTGGAATATCATCAATGCGGAACGGCGCGAACAGAAGATTGACCCAGATGGTACCGACGATCATTCAGAGGAAGAAGAATTATTTCGAGAAGAATTCAAAGCTTTTCTGGCTGCCGATGTTGAGGCAGATCCTCGTGATCATTTTATCCGACGCCGTGTATCCTTAGGTCATTATTCTAGCAGGCAACAGGATGGGCAATATAATGAGGTTGCCTCCAGACTCGTCAGTTATCTTGATACATTGATGCAAATTACAAGATTGAGAGAAGTACGTGTCTTGAGAGGTTTCAGTCGTCTGGCCCCGGCCTCAGCTATTGATGAAGAAGAGGGTACAGGTACTTTTTCTATCTATAATAACGAGCAAAAGATGCCTCCTCTTATGGTTGCTGCTGATCTTAATAGGTTGAAAAATACATCACGCTGGCTTCCTGCAATCGAGGTTTTTGGCGAGGGCATATTTTTTAACCTCAATGAGTTGAAGTTACAACAATGGGAAGCCAGACCAGATATACTTGCTCGTACGCGCATTTTGCAAGAACGTCACAGGCAATCTCTGGGCAGGTTTCTCCCTAATCCGACACCTCGTTTTCTGCTTTTACACACACTGGCCCATTTACTCATTCGCCAGTTAAGCTTTGAATGTGGCTACACCCTGGCTTCATTGAGAGAGCGTATTTATGCAGCAGAGCAATCCACCGGTTTCCCAATGGCAGGAATTTTAATTTATACTGCCGCAGGAGATGCCGAGGGAACATTAGGGGGACTGGTACGGGAGGGTGAAGCCAACCGGATGCTCTCAACTATTATCAAGGCCCTACAAACCTCAGATTGGTGTTCATCTGACCCTTTGTGTCGGGAAAGTCACGGACAGGGAATGGATGCGATGAATCTCGCCGCCTGCCATATCTGCGCTCTATTACCAGAGACGAGCTGCTCTATATCTAACCGACTGCTGGACAGAGCCGCACTGATTGGAAGTACAGATAAACCAGAGTTAGGCTTTTTCTCAGAACTGATGGAACAAATATTGCAGACAATGAGTATAGGTTAATAGAGGAAGTGCGATGTTAAAGCTTCCTTCTTATCAGGAACTGTCGCGAGAGCAGGATGCAGTGAATAATCTCTCCCTGGACAGTTCTCATTTGATTGTTGGACCGCCAGGCACAGGTAAAACAATCCTGGCACTCTATCGTGCAGCACGATTGAAAGCTGCTGGTAAACATGTGCTGTTTCTTACGTTCAATCGAACATTGATGCAATACATAGAGCAAGCAGCAAAGGAAATAGAAATGGAGGATTGCGTAACTACTTTCCATTCGTGGTTTTATTCCTGGTACAGAACAACTTTTAGCAAACACCCGCCACAAATCGAGCCATTTGTCTTTGATTGGATGAAAATTTACCAACATATGGTCGCCAGCAATCCACAGGTAAAGCAATATGATCACCTTATCATTGATGAAGCCCAGGACCTTCCCTCTCAACTTTACGTTGTGCTGCGAGCAATTGCAGAAAATATTACTGTTTTTGCAGATGAAAATCAAAGAATTACCGAGTATCATTCAACCATTGAGCAAATACAAACCTGCATGGGTCTTTCTCACTATCATAAATTGACAAGGAACTATCGTAATAGCCGAAATATAGCTGAGTTTGCAGGAGCCTTTTATGCCGGTTTACAATCTGGTATTCCTGATTTGCCTGAACGCAAAGGTCCATTACCGCGTGCGATCTCAACCAGGAATCTGGAAGAGCAAATAGCTTTTATTGCTCGCTATGAGCGTAATAATTCTGATAAAGATGTCGCGGTTTTTGTCGCTACTAGCAAGCAACAATATGCTATCATGAAAATGCTACAAAGGTATCAGATGAAAAATAAGGTACAGATGTATATAAGTAAAAACTATAATTATCAAGGTTTGAATTTTCACGGAAGAGGAATAAAGATACTGGCCTACCCCAGTTCAAAAGGACTCGATTTTGATGCTGTCTTTCTTCCTGACCTGGATTGCCGTCAGCCCAGTCCTGGCTCAGATTATGAAAAAATGCGCTTTTATGTCATGACATCCAGAGCCAGAGAGGAGTTGTTTCTCATGTATAGTGGTGTGCTGCTACCTCCTCTTCTACAACAAGTTTCGCAGCATCTGTTTGAAAAAGAAAGTTTAATCTAGAGAGGAATTCCATGCCAGAAAAAAGCGTAAAATCGAGATCACGGAAAAAAGAACAACAACCTGTCTCTCAAGCAGAGTTGCCTTTGAGATCGCAGCTTGAAAGCGAGGAAAATACGGATAGCCATCGCTATTTATTCCTGACAAATCGTAACAATTTGTTAGACATTCTCTCCTCAGGGTGGATAAGACCTGCCACAAAATATAAAAAATACTATGATGACCCTGGAAGTTTGTGTCCCCAAGCTATACCTCTTCTGATCGCTGATCCTTCACCAGACTTTATACAGGCTCTTTTGCCATCTGACCCGGATATTTTCCCTGTGTTGCTCGATTTAGACCTTCAAGGTATGTCAGGAGAGATCCAGATAATACTCAATACATATCAGGTAGAACAGGGAGTACTCCCTTTACAAACAAAAGCCATCGGTATTGTAGTGCGAGGCATCATACCAGTCAGCTGTATCAGGTGTATTTATTTCAAATCGGCCGCAGAGCGAGAAGAACATAAAAGCACAAGGTATAAAAATGTTCGTACAGGCAGCTACCCTCTGTATGTAGCCCCTGACCGATTTCAGGGTGCTTCACTTGATATTGAGTTGCTTCGACAGGCCCTTCATCAGGCTCAGCAGCAGGCAATGCGTCTGGATGTAAATCTTTTTCCTGGTGTAGAGGCTCTCGGTGGCGCGCTGGTTTTGCTTGGCAGTTTAGCAACCCGCGATCCTCGTTTCCCTTTGCAGGCGTTGCACGCTCTTTTAATGACAGTGTGGCATTATAATTCTGGTCAGGATGCCGCACAGGAAATCAGTAATATGCAACCAAACCTCGTACAGTACCTGGATTCACTTCCACGCCTGCTCTTGAATGATGCTGAACATGGTCAAATCATTGAAGCAGAAACGGGATTTTTTTCAGCAGATATTGCTCAGTATATAAATCAGAGCAACTCTCCTGCAGATCTTCTTCTTTTTTGCCTTACAGTGAAAATTCTCGCGTATACAGGTATTGAAGATTATCTCAATGAAGAAATACTGTATCGTGTAAAAAATGCCTGGGAGCATCTGCAACCAGAGATTTTGTCGGAAGAAACACAGGGCATATATCTCGAACTGCTTGACTCTATACATGCAGTTCTACGTAGCAGAATAAATCTGACTGATTTTCCTGCAACACAATCCCTGGCTGCTACATCTCTTTTGTTTTTCCTCTTGAGAAGCCGTCCGGAACAGACATTATCATGGATAGAAGAAAGACCTTCTTCTCCATCTGATGTGCTGGCTTTGGCTGTTACTCTGGCAGGTGTTCTCTCTGGAAAAAGCCTGATTCCAGTGAGTGACCAGGCAAATGAGGCATTTGAAAAGTATATTGATGAAATTCTGGCATGGAAATTAAATACTGTACATTATGGCCTACTGACCTCTATTCTACCTGCACAAACTACCATTGAAATAAGCGGTGATAGGGAAATACTCAAAAGCGCTGAACAGATTTTAATCCAGTCTACAATACAGGGGGATTGGATGAATCCTTTTGAAGAGTCATATTCTTCATCTCAGATCACAGGGGCACCAGAACAGGCTTTATCAGAGCAACGTCCACCAATCCAATCAGAAGATCCTCTTTTGTTGCGTTTGCTGGAAGAGGATCTAAGCGAAAAACATGTAAGAGATGCTGCTCTTTATCTGTGTGAGATTCTCAACTGGGAAGAGTGTATTACAACGGTTATTTCACTTGAAAAACGAAGATTCGTTCTCAATCACAGACCTGAACTACGTATTGGGGGATTCCTGCGAGATCCATTTGAAATTATTATCCATGTGGACAGGTTTCGCCGACGATTGACCAATGAAGCCTGGTATAATCTTCCTGATGCCATGAAAGAACAGGTAAAGGCATTGCTCGAAAATACCTTATAAATATTGGTCACTCCTTACTCGTATAGATCTGAAGCTACAGGCATCAGACATAGGTAGCCTTTTTACCTGTATTGCTATCTTAAAAATCTTTTTTTGGAAAATGCTATTAAACACAAAAGTTGATATAGTATCATCTTCTGCCAATAAACTTGTTCTACGATGTTTTACTCTCTCCGGTGCAGTCCGCTATAACCATCCGCAAAAGAGAAACGACCTCTTCATCTGTTATGCCAGGTTGCATAGTAACAGCTCCAAAACGAAAATTGCTACGGTACTCAGGATGAAAGAGTCGAGCAGGCATTTTCAGATTCTTCCAATCTGCATTTATGGCGGGTAGATCAGGCGTTACAAGATAAGCTCCTGTGACAATTTTCTTGATGTTGGAATATTCATCCCCTTCCATTTGAACCAGTGCGTCCTTATACATATGGATAGAAGAAAGAGCCTCATTCAACCCGGCCTCTACCCGATACTTAGCATCCAATATGATCAAAACTTTTGGACCATCGTTGACTAACTCATTGGCTACTTCCAAAGCAAAATCTGGCCTCATGTATCGACTGTATGTTCCTTTACCATCTGCCTCAAGCCAGAATTCTTTGTACGTCCTCTGAAAACAAAGCCGTAATCGACCCCCAAAATTGAAACAGGTGGCACCGGGAGAAACAGTAATAGTACGCCCATCTGCTGCAAACAGAACATCCGGATTAAAATCCGTGTCAGGGAAAAGAATTGTAGCAGCCTGGGCGAGTCGAAGGAATGTCCAAACTTCATAAAGGTCGTAAGTTCTTGCGAGCGGAACCTGAAGGAAATCCCCTACAATGTTTGCAATACCTTGCTGAAAATTGTTGTATATGGTCAGGAACTGGCCGTATAGAGGCATACGTTGATAGATTTGTGTTGAGTAGACAGGTTGCCTGGAATCTTGAACTTCATTGAAAAGGGAGAGCTTTAACAGCGCACTGAGCCTTCTGGACATCAGACGACAGCGCAAGGTCCATTTTCGCTGTTGCATGGATTGCTCTCTATCTTCTGATTGTGCTGTAGCCAATCTATCTGCAATGAGAGAAAGCCATGAAGACCAGAACTTCAAAGCAGCTTTGATGTCTCTATGTTCGCGAATATCGAGGCCGAGAGTTTTTCTCGCTTTGTATATTTTCTCTGGAATCCGTCCTTCGAGCGCTTTGGGTAATCGATCTTTCATTGCCGATGAGCGAATAATTTTTCCTCGTGTAAGGGACTTGATTAGCTCTGAAGCGGTAAATTGATGAGATTTTTGAAAAGGTATGGAATCCATGGTAGAGCGTAACACCCGCACAGGATTCCGGTCGATGGCGCGAACAACAGCATCTAACTTGTCTATTTGGGATCGCAAAAATTCTAAGCGAGCGATAGATGGCGCTTGAGAAGTATCTCCTCGACTGATGCTAAATTTGAAGCTGGACAGAGAAAGCAACGCAAAAGTATCTCTTAATATTTGCTGAACCATTGTATCAAACTGTTCACGAGTAAGTTTTCTACGGTCAGGGTCCGTAATCACGACCTTGCGCAAAGGTTTTCGAGGAGAATCCATCTGGAGCATTATCTCGATTTCTCCAGCATAAAATTCAACGTTCCATTCCCATTGAATTCTAACAGGGTTATCCAGAATATCGCGCTTTAATCTCTGGTCATCTACAAACAAATGAACTTTGAGTGGGTCGGGCGGATTCCTGAATTCAAAAATGTATGTTTTGCTTTCCTCGATTGATCCTGGGGGGCATACGCTTTCTTCTGGCCAGATAGTACAGATTTCACGCATAGAACCCATTGGATCAAGAAGAACCAGTTGTGATTCGTTCATCATCTTATCTCAGATTCTGGAATGAGCCGTACTCTTCTAGCTGGTTTTGCAAACTGTTCACAATTTTCAAACTGTCAGGATATGTGTTCAGAATCCGCGTTAACTGCTCTAGAAGCTTTCTTTGGGTCTCACTGCCCTTTAGCTTTATAAGTATTTTTTGCGCAATTTGGCTATCAAGAGCAGCTTCATCTTCCATTATCCCTGTTTTTTGAACGAATGCTACATAGCGTACAAATTCCTCCATGACTCGATATCCAAAACCGAGTCCATGAGGCAGTAAAGCGCTGTCCAGTTGTATGAGCAGGTTGGCACAGGCACTTATTGAAGAGGCTAACTCTGGATAACGCGTACCTCTGTCTGTTAAAAAGCCATTGACATCGACCTGTGACATATCAATGGTATTGGCTCTATCCAGGATTTTATCGCTCAGTGGCTGAGTAGACTCATCAACATTAATTGTGCCAGTTATAAATAAATTAGGTGGTAAAGCAATGCTATCTGGTACAGGTTCGCCTCTACTTCCTTCCAGGGGTACTGAGTTAGAATGGAGGTGCAAAGGTACCCTGGATTCCATGGCACTCAGCACATCAGCAAAGTAAAATTCAGCGCGAGCTATGTTCATTTCGTCAATGCAGACAAAAACAGGGGTATTTTTATGGGCAGTAGCTATCAGTATTGCCTCTAAAAAAGGTGTTACGATATATTTGTTGGTTACTATATCATAGTAACCAATTAATCCAGTTGGATCTGTCCAGTCAGGTCTTACAGGGCATATAAAAAAGAAAGGATCTTTTGCTTCAGGATTTTCTATTCCGTGGACAGCGAGCGAATAAAACTTGGCGAGGCTTGTTTTTCCGGTCCCAGAAAGACCTGTAAGGATTACAAAATGCTTGTGCTCCAGGTGGTTTAATGCAACATGGTAACGCTCAAGCAGCCTGCCAGTAAAATAGCCTCCCAGCCTTTGCATGCGCCCTGCTATTTCTCTCAGGGAAAGGTTGGACGGCATGCGCCTCATAGCAGGTGAAATCTTTATATCCCCTGGCCATGGCTGAATTTCTTCGACCTTATCTCTCCCCACTAAACCGACAAAATATCCAATGAATTCCTGAACAAGAAGATTTCTCGTTACGGATGGTTCTGGCGGATAAACGGCGAATAAAAATTTGTCTACCTCCACAGCAGGGTCAAGTCCGGTTTTATCAGAGGGAAAACTATCCCAGAAACCTTTATTTCTCAGATAAATCTTTCCATCGTCTGCCAGATAAAGTGCTACCGTATTATTTCGATTTCTGTATATAATGTTATTGCCGTTCTCACTGCCAGATGCTTCCTCTTCTGCCAGATTATTATCTTCGTCACTGTCGAGCAAATCACTTAAAAGAGTTTCTTGAGCAGCGCTATTCGTTGAGGTTGTCTTTATTCGCATATTCTGTCTATTCACTGGCCTGGACTCTTCTTGTTCGCCTTGTATACTCCCCAAGTCCTTCATTTTCCGAAGACGCTGGAAGAATTTATCACGATCGTTTTTTATTACCAGTGCGAAATATAGCTCATCAGAAGGAGGAAAACGGATTACGCTAGCCAGAACAATTCCTTCTGGTACTTCAGACCAGCTATCAAAATTACCTGTACCAACTTGCATGGCATTTTCGACGAGAAGTACCCTGTTAGATACGCCGAAAGATCCTGTGAATTTCCAGGGACCATTTCTCGTAAATCTTCCAATGCCCACTTTCTCTGCCACCCGATCTGCGAAAGCTTTCTGCCTTTGTTCAAAATCCATTTCTTGCCTCTTTCTGAATTAGTGTTCTTACTAACTTTATCTTCATAGATTATGTGCATTCGCTTTTGTGCCATACAAACAATACTTTTGTACAGGGCATGATTCGCAAGAGGGGCGTTGTGCCTTGGTACAGACCCCAGAAGCAAGATCCAGCAAAGCAAAATTATACGCGCGAAATTGTTCTAAATCAAGTAAGTTGGTTATCAGTTTCCGAAATGAGGGATTCCTCCGTGAGGAGTCTTTTATTTCCAAACCGAATATACGACCCGCCACCCGAACTGTGTTAGTATCTATAATGGCGTCGGGAAGATTGTAAGCAAAGCATCGTACCGCACTGGCAATGTATTCGCTAATTCCGGGTAAAGAAAGTAAATCCGTTTTCTCTTGTGGAATCTGACCTGCAAAATCTTTATTAACCTGCCTCACCATATCCATAATCAGGTCCACGCGCCAGCGCAACCCTAAAGAGTAGAGAATACTATGTACTTCTTCTTTTGAGGCACTGGAAAGCGATGGAATGTCAGGATAGCTGGCGATAAATCGCTCATAGATTGGTGCTACCTGTGATGCCTGGGTACGATGCAGCATTATTTCTGCCATCAAGATGTGGTAGGGGTTTGTGGTGAATCGCCAGGGAAAAGAGCGAAAGTGCTCTTTCCCCCAATCTTCTAAATCTTTATGGAAAGCTGCCAGGTCAATGTTATGCTCTACATCTATTGTTGCTTTCATCCAGCCATCAGCTCCTGCCATCGAAATTGCCAGACAAGGGTAACTTACGGTCTTATTCTGGCTCAGCAACTTGAAAAAGGTTAAGGTGACCTCTTACTCTCCCCTGATGTCTTTTATCATCTTTTTAGCAATAGAGAGAGCAAGCAGTGGTGGTACAGCGTTTCCAATTTGTCGGAACGCCGGGTTCATGGTTCCACAAAACTGAAAGCCATCCGGGAATGACTGGAGCCGGGCTGCTTCTCGCACTGATATTGTTCTGGCTTGAGTGCTGTCATAATGAATATGAGAATAGCCATCCTTACCGAGATGGGCCATTAATGTTCTCGCTGGTTTATCGGGTTCCATTTTACGCCACTTGTTGGGAAACTTACTTGCATCGTAAGGAGGAACTATTTGTTTCTTTAGTTCTTCATACTCGGCGGTCCCTTTTTGTATGACAGTTCCTTCTTGTGCAAGCTGAGCTATTCTCTCTTCCAGTAAGTTCAGGGCATGTTGATACGCTTCAGGGTACTGATCACCTGGATTCATACGGCGAAAAATGGCATAGTCTCTTGGTAAAAAACGTATTACGTGGTCTGAAATGCCATCATGATTTTCAAATCCAGGCCAGTTTCTCATCATCTCCCCATAGGGGGGTACCTGCACATTTTCAGGATAGGGAATGCACTCGTTAAAGCGCCTTGCCCCTCGTTTTAGTTGACCTTCAAGGTGAAACGTAATCCGTGGTAAATCTCCCAGGGCTTCTTGTGCGGAAATGGCCGCAGGCAATTCAGGGGAAGCTTCTGGTGAAGGGGTATAATATGCGTCAACCCAAAGACCCTGTAATGCTTTTAATGCAACCTGACGTGACCCTTCATAACCTCGGGGTAGATCAACCCAATGAGTCGGTAAGGGAAACTCTACTTTCTCGATCCCTAATTCGTTTGCGTAAGCAATGAGAAACATCCGTTCCCTCATTTCGGGAACTCCATAGTATGCTGCATTAAGCAAAGTGTATCTGCAAATATACCCCATCTCGGAGAGGACTTCACAAATCTCGTGAGCTATATTATGCCCGCCAAAATTCAAAATATCAGGAACATTTTCCATAACTAAAACTATTGGTTTGAACTGCCTTATATATTCGAGGTATCGTAAATAGAGGTTTGCTCTGGCATCCTGGCGAAATGCTTCTGGATGAGTCGCTACTTCACGAAGTTTTGCTCTCCCCACCCTGGCGAATGCCTGGCAGGGTGGTCCTCCTACTATCACATCAACGCTTTCAGCTACATTAGTAGTTATTTGTAGTTCAGCAAGCAATTGCTCTGGTTCTATCCTGGTAATATCGTGGGCCTTTGCATGTATTGCCTGCAAAGCTTCCTCGCCACTGTGGAAGTTTAATGCATGGGATTTAGCAGCAAGCTCGTCGAATTCCAGTGCTCCCACAATATCGAAACCAGCAGTTTTGAAGCCAAGAGAGATACCACCACACCCGGCAAATAAGTCAAGTACACGAGGAATACCACCGCACCGTCTGATTCTGTTTATTTTCTCTCTCCAGAGAAGCCGAGTGCTTGTAATTGTATCTTGGTCTCTTTCTTCCTGCCTTGCTTGCTGTGTACTAATCATGTTTTTCGCCTTACTAAAATAAAATAACGTTCCTGCAGTATACAGGGCGGCTTCAAAGCCTTCTTCCGTTAAGAATACCATAAAGTAGCTCGTTTTTTAACATTTTTTTTTCAATTTTAGGAACATCAGTGCCACATTGAAAGATATTGCTTGTTCTGTCTGCCGCGCGAAGTTTTGACAGCAAAATACCCTGGAATTTTGCTTACTTTAAAAAGCCAGGCGGCGCAGAGGCATTCTCTCCCTCTAGCTCCGAAGCCACAACGAGGAAGAAGTTTGGAGTACTCATTGCCCGACGAAATTGAGAACCCTCAAGCGTTATATAAGCGGGTTCCACGCCAGCGTAGACCTTCAACTCAAAGAATCGGTCGCGCCCATCAATGGCATCTGCTTCCCCAGATGATCGTGGCTGCGAGAATGGGTAGTCCACCCCTTGATCGAAAAGAAATCGCCTGATTTATCGATCATAGACCTCCTCGCGATGTCTTGTGCTGGCCATGTACTCCATCAGTGCTCTTTTGATTAACCAACTCCATGAAATCGGGCCGTGGTTGGCTTTGCAAATAAGTCAATATTTTTCAATTATCATGGGAGAGCGCAGAAGCTATCCGGCACATTGGCTCTTTTATGATACAAGAGCTCTACTTGATAGTTGAACTGTACCCACTGAAACTTATTAGTTGATTGACAATTTCGTACAATCTGCGATACTAGCACCACTACTATTTGTTCAGGTACATATTTGTTCAGATGCATAGAGGAAGAACGAGCATATGGGTAAAATCGTCGCTGCATCAAAATTTGCCGAGTGGAAGGGCTTAGACCGCATCCAGGCAGCCGTGCATGACATGCACTGTATCTTCCGTGAATTAACGAAAGATGATTTTGGTATTGATGGAGAAATAGAAGTAGTCGTTCCCAAAGAAGATAGAGAAAGCTATGAAGTCACTGGTGGCATTATAAAACTGCAATCAAAATCGGGAGACAGCTATATTAAACAGGATAGTGAGACAACATTCTCTATATATGTCAGAAAACAAGACCTTGAATTATGGAATGCTTCTACGTATCCGGTTGTACTTGTGGTCTACCACCCAGGCGATGATCAGCTTTATTGGAAAGATGTCAAAACCTACATTAAAACAACTCCTCTTGTCTTCCAGCCACCTTTACGGATTACATTCCACAAAGCACAAGATATTTTTGATGATCGTTGTTATGAACCCCTTTGCATGTTAGCAAATACAAGCCCACCCCCTATTTCTTTCCAACAGCAGGAACTTCTCTATTCTAATCTTCTCCCCATCAAACGAGCACCGAAGCTTGTAACGCGAGCAAATACACCGTATCAGCGGCACGGGCAAATTCGTCTCCAATTGGAAGATATTGCTCCTCCTTTTACTGTACGAGAAGGCGCGCTTTATACCCTGGCAGACTTACGCGACCCGAGTTGTGTCCTTCGCCCTTTTTGCGATCTCGCAACGCTTCGTGACGTTCCAATCCAGGAATGGATTGCTGATGAACAAGCTCAGAATGACTATATCTTTTTACTCAACCAATTACTTACGCATCATTTGCACCAATGTGGATTGCGCTACAACAAGAAATACCATCGTTCTTACTTTCCCCGCGAGAACAACCATCAGTTTGAGTTTAAGCGGAGTTGGTTTAATGTACGAACAAACAAATCTGCTCCACCCAGAATAGTAGCAAAGCGCTATCGTTATGGCAAAGAGACCTATTGGCGACATCTGGCTGCTCAATTCACATTTCAGTGCTTGGGGAATAGCTTGTATTTACAGATTCTTCCTCAATATCTTTTTACCATAGATGGTAGCACCCCATGCGATCCTGAAAAAGTAGGTGCTTATACCACAAAGATCAAAGCCAGGGAACGAAATATCCATGTTCTGAACCACATCCTCTTTTGGGTTGATGTTCTTTCTCAGCGTACCCGCAGTATTGAGCTTCAATTTGCCTCGAAAACAGTGCTTGCCATAGATAAAACTCCCTTTTCAGGAGTCGCTCCTTTTGCCATACTCAATGACCCGGCTGTTTATGACGAAACAGAAGAATATCAACAATCATCTATGTTTGATTTTGCTGAGGGAGAAGAGACTGATGACTTTTATTTGTGAACATTTAGCCGAACCCACGTTACAATTTGGGCAATATTTTGAGCATCAAGATCTGAAAACGGGACTGGCCGAGTTTGGCCCTTTTGGATTAAATATTGCTGGCCTTCATCCGTCAGAAATTAAAGTGGGTTTCATCGGAACGAGCGAAACAATTGCTGCGGCCAAAGAGTGGATTGAAGAATGCAGCCATCCTATTGAGAGTGAAAATATCCGCATCATTGGAAATGCGTCTCGGGTTTCTCCGCAGCTGTTTCATGACTTGTCGGATCAAAGCTTTGCCCGTATCTATAAAATTCTCAATCGAGACTTTGTTGGTTTTAATGCGGAATCCCCCTTCCAATGCCGTTTTCAAATGAATGAGCGGTGGGAGCGCGTGCTTCATCCACGAATGCTCGAACGGATTTTGCAAATACCAGAGAAACTCCAAAGAATTGAAGAGCTTGTATCGTATATTTGCAGCGAGATTCAAAGTTTAGCGACGACAAGTCCCCTTCCTACCATTATTATGCTTGCCCTGACGAATGAAATGGCGGAACAAGCAGATACAGTCTCTCTTGCGAAAGGTTCGACGTTCAATTTTCGGAGGGCAATCAAAGCAAAGGCTATGCAATGGCATATTCCTCTACAATTGATACACCACAACACCGCTCTGGGAAAAGGGGCTGATCTGCAAGAGAAGACACTGCGAGCCTGGAATTTTTGCACAGCGCAATATTACAAAGCGGATGGAGTTCTTTGTAAACCGGTTACTATTGCACCAGATACCTGTTTCATTGGCATTAGCTTCTATATTGTAAGATCGATAAATGAAGAAAGAACAATACGGGCAAGTGTTGCTCAGGCGTTCGATTATCGTGGACAAGGACTGGTCCTGAGAGGAGATCCTTTTCTCTGGAATAAAGAACAACAAGGAGCAAGCCCACACTTGACTCGGGAGGCTGCGTCAGCTCTGATGCAAAAAACATTAGCTGCCTATTTACAAGCACAAGGAACGCCACCAAGGCGTGTTGTTGTGCATAAAACGTCCTCCTTTTGGGGAAAAGAGCATGGGCAACATAATGAACGTGAAGGTTTTTATGAAGGAATTGAGTCTGTTTTTCAGCAGTGCCAGGTAGACTTAGTGACCCTTCGTCAAACGGGTCTCCACCTTTTCCGAGAGGGAATGTATCCTCCGTTGAGAGGAACCTATTTCACTATTGGGGAGAAACATCACTATCTTTACACGATGGGTTTTATTCCCTACTTCAATACCTACCCTGGTTCCTATGTTCCCGAACCATGGTATCTGGCCGATCGCCATGGTGGAACTTCGCCGAAAGATCTCTTTCGAGAGCTTCTTGTGTTAACGAAAATGAACGTGAATAATTGTAATTTTGCAGATGGCACTCCTATTACGTTATTATTCTCCAGACAAATTGGGGAAATTATGAAGTATATTCCAGACGATGGGTTGGTCCAACCCATGTACAAATTCTATATGTGATCCTCAGAGACGATTGCGTGCATTCCGCTTCTCATAAGTATTGTGTATTATGGGTATCCAGAATATTGTGTTGTTGTCCCGCTTTGAGTGACCCCTCGAAGTGTAAGATCAACTGTTTACTAATTCAAACTGAACCGGACTGAGATAGCCCAGCGTTGAATGCTTGCGTGCCCGGTTTAGTACACCTCAATGTATTCGAAGAGGGCTGAGCGGGCCTCCTCATGGGTCGCAAAACGAGCTGAGCGTCTGTACATTCTCTCTTCAGCGTCCCGAAGAATCGCTCCATGACCGCGTTACCTCAACAATTGCCTTTCCGACTCATACTCACCCGAATTCCATGATCCGGTGCCGAAAAGCCTGATAGGCATGGCTGGAGTACTGGCATCCCCGATCGGAATGGTGGAGTAAACCGGCTTCTGGCTTGCGGTGCGTCACCGCCATGGCCAGGGCTTGCCAGAAAGGGGTTTCGTCTTGTCTGCCAGCCATAGCCCACCCCACGATGCGGCGAGAATACAGGTCCATGACCGTGGCAAGGTACATCCAGCCACATCCTGTGGCAAGGTATGTCACATCCGCAACCCATTTTTCGTTTGGGCGTTCCGCTTGAAAAGCACGGTCGAGGATATTCTTGGCGTGAGTGGCAGTTGGATCGGCATGGGTTTCTGATTGAGAGTACAATATGTTTAACATGAATACACATTATGTGAGAGTATACACATCCTTTAAGGAATTTTCAATCAAATTGCCGCTTTCAGGCCACGTCAGATGCTGGCAAATCAGATGTGCTTTCAGGCAAGGAATCATGCAATACGACGAAATCTACTCTCTTTTCATTTGAAAGAGCTGCTGAAGATTCGATGAATATCCCATCAATAAGCTGGCTCAGTACAGCTTTGTCCAGAGCATCAAAAGAAACCAGAGGGAGCAAACGGCGCAGGCGCTTCATTGCATCGCGCAGCAGGTCAGAAGTATTTGAACTTTTGCTATTAGCCCTGCACGCTATAAATGAGTAACAGATCTGTTTTGCCAGGACAGGACTCGCAGCAATTCCCGGTCTTTCCATAATCTGCACCAGATCATCTTCCCCAAGCTGACCAAGCAACTCATAGGGATCTTCCATCTCCTGTTGATATAGAGTATGCGCGCGCCACCACACTCTGCCAAATGTATTGCGTATCGCTCTGCTTTTTCCTTGAAAGCGCTCTTTGCTGGTTATATTTGCTTCTCCTGGGAAACGCCAACGCACAATATCAGGCAAGAGTACACAGGAGATAAAATTCCACATACCCGCTCTGGACGCCTCTGAAGGCGTAATATACATCTCTTGATGTATGATCCTGCTGGAAACGACATCAAAATCACGCCTTTGCCTTGCTCCGGGCAAATCGGGGTATCCGTACTCTTGAGCTGTGTCACGTATCATCTTTTGCAACCGCGTCAGTGCTTTAGGGTCAGCACGATTGCCTCCAGTAGCGGCGTAAGTAGCAGCGGGATGCCAGATGCCGCTCTCCTGACGCGCCTCATCGAGAGGAAGTGAGGCAATCCGATCAATCAAACCATCCGCAACTGGTCCGGGAAGCTCAGGATAAAGCAACATAGAGATTATCCTTCTTCAAACAACTGAAAACATTCCTGTAAAGCACACTCGAAGCGCGCAGGTGAATTATGATATAACCCGGCCAGCCCCTCGATGGCCTGAGTCGGGAAATAGGTGTAGAGCATGTTGCGAATAGTAGCTCCAACCGACCCATCATCGTAATGCTGGTAGCTTTCAACAAAACTGTCACTGGAAAGCGCCGCCACGATCATAGTTTTCCCGATATCAAAACGGATCATTCCCTGAATTAAAGAATCTTCTTTTGAATGACCTTCAACTGATCTGGCGATAGTTTTGTTATCTTCATTCAAGAATAAACGAACGTTCCCCATAAACGATTCCTCAAGAGCTTCCGGATGCCACTCAAGATACCACCCGGCATTGGCTGGCAGAGGGTTTGATGGAGCTGCGAAGTGAAGAAACTCTGTTGGGAAACGCTGCCCCTGCCCTTCCAACACCAATGTGCGCTCCTCCTGCCAGAGGATACTCCCGGGAATACGTGGGGCCAACTTGGACAAACTTTGCCCGGCTCCTGCCAGAGCCAGATGGATGAGAAATTTAACCTGGCCAGCAAGTTGTGTCCCTTCGATGCGCCCACTCATTTCAACAGTATCAACTGGATAGCCCTGTTGTATGGTTATTGCGCTTCCGCTGCTACGCAAACCGGTCCCGGCAGAATCCCAGAGCAGTACAAGTCGAAGATGATCGGTTTCAGAGAGCTGACATTCCTGCCAGATCTGTGCGATATTCAGACGTACTGTAGCACTAACTGCCACAGATGTACCCGGGTCCCAGTGCGGGAGATGATCGGGTAAAGGAATATCCGTCCCATCGTCCATGATCTGCTGCCATTGTATCACCTCAATGTGATGATGGGATGGGCGAAGATAAGGAAACGACTGAACTTTCACCATAATCAAAAGACTCCGCTGGCGGTGAGATTAACCTGAATCATTGCATCTTCGGGCACACTAACCGCAACTTTCCAGACACACGTATCTGTAGACGGAATGCGTATCATGTCACTCCCTGAAAGCTCCTTACCATCAGGGGTAATCCAGAACAACACTTCTGGTTGCATTTTATCGATTGGAGGTTCTGATTCATTGCCTTTATCCAGCACAACAGAAGCCTGAACCTCGACATGTGAAGCCTGTGAATTTGAAGCATGTTCCACCCGAAACGAAGTCATTAAAACAGGCATATCCCCCAGGAGTTCCAGGCGACCCTCGTCTTGCAGAGAGATTTTTGCTGGCCCATGTGGCCTGGAAGAAGAAGCGCCTTTTTTCTGCTCATCTCTTAAACTTATATCGGGTTGATCAGATGAAGCAGCTATGGACATATCCTCGTTCTCTCCATCACCTTTTCTAGGGCCAAACAGATCCTCTGGTACGTCATCAGGAGAGGACGTTTTTGATTCTCCATTATTGTTTATGTTTGTCACATCTTGTTGGAGCGGATCGGCGGGCATACCGGCCTGGCCGCTGCCATTGCCAGAAGCAATTGGAGATCTGGCCGGAGAAGGCCCGGGTTCTGGATGCGCTGGGATGTGACCAGCAGTGCCATGTACCCCGATCATAAAGCTAGCAAGCCGATCAGCGAAACTTCCAAGGGGAACAACTCTTCCGCCTGCTGAGGCAATAGGAAGTGGCGCAATAAAATCGGTAACTATCTTTTTCATATCGCGCAACGCCACATTCACATACGTTTTTTCGTGTCGCTCCGTAATTGTTTGAGGGTTCCAATCGTCATGGGTAGGTGGTTCTGCTTTTGCAAATGCAGCATCGATTTCGCGCTCGGCGACAAAAACACCTGCATATTCAAAACGGCTTCCTGGCAACGTTCCACATTCCAGATATTTAACAACCAGATCAGTATTTCGCATTAAGGCCACATGATGAGAAGTACCAGCAATAGGGAAAATCCCACCTGATATTTCATCTAATAGCTGCGAATCCAGCTTCTCTCGTTCTTGAAATAAAAAACGCAGCAAGGCTAGCTGACCAAGCTTTTGTTTTGGTCGCTGTGAGGCAATCGTAGTCACCTGCCACATGTAGTCCTGCGCGTCCTGTTGATTTTCCTGCATAAGATGCATAGCATCTACAAAACCACTCAATGGGGGATAAGTAGAAGGATCGGGTATTGGAATTTCTTGCCCCTCATACAATACAGCAAATCGCATCGTGGGTGTGTTATCGAAGTGGGCGATCATAGCTGGCCAGGCATACCAGAGCAAATTGCGCGAAATACGCAGCATGGCTTTTTCAAGAGGAAGGCCATTGAGATTGGGACAAAGGAGCATACAGCTTGTACCCTGCTCGTCTCCACTAAAAGGAGGTAAACCTAGCTCGCGCGCAATTTCATCGGCTTCCTGACCGATCACCGGCTCAAGAACGTTATCACCGCTATTCAGGCGACCCCACCAGTGACGGCCAGTGTACTGTCGATAGCCTGCCTGCTTTTCTTCATCATGTGAATCAAGAGCCGCAGCCATGAAGCGGCTTTCGAGTACACCATTTACCTGACAACGAGTATAGACACAGATGGTATGAACCTCACTGACACGATATAGGATGGATTTTCCATATCCATATGTACCCCCGCTGAATTGCTTGCCTTTCGACTGACCGGTGTTGAAGAAAAAATTGACGAAGTTCCGCGAACGAGATTGATCGTCCAGAATATTTGCTCTGATCGGGCCGTTCAGGCCGGTGGTGCCACGATCTGATACTATTAAAACCTGCATGGTATCAATCAAATTTTCTGGAGAAAGCGCCTCTTGAAGCTTCAAATTATCAGGCGGGGTTACCAGTACCATAGTACGAAGAAAAGCCTGTTGCTGAGCTATCAGATTACGCCCCTCAACTGTAAAACGCGCTGTTTCTTTTTCACTTAATCGAGCATCTCGACTGTTCTGAACAGTTTCGCGGACCAGCAGAGCCAATAAATCCAGGCCTGGACGCCCCAGTTGATTCAATATCCCCTCAGCAGCAACATTTCCATGAGGAGTATATTCCTCCGAGAAGAGCGACAATGGTTGTCTCACTTGCGACCTCTACGAGATAATTTCCACTCACTTTTTTACGTTCCGAGTACCATCACCCAAAACGGTAATATAGACAGCGTACTGGCCAGGAAAATTTCCAGCATCGTCAGGTACGCACGCAAATATCTCAGCTTTCATCATTCTCATCTGGTAGTTCTTCTTCTACTTCGTATGATGCTACCGAAGAGTTAGTCATATAGGACTGAGGTGTTGCCTGATCTGTTGGAGGGAACACAAACGCTACACCCAGCAGGTGTTCTGCCGCATTGAGATCAATACGAATGTTGCGACTGGACTTTTTCTTTTCCTGTCTGGCATCAGAGTCCTTATCAATGGGATAAAGTAATAGCAGGCCAACCTCTTTCGGGCGCATTGCCCGTAAATTTGGTGCAGGCTTTTTTAATTCTTCCTCGGCCAGACCCAGATCGGCCACAATATCACCAGGGCCATTGGCAATCACTCCGAGGCTGGCATAATCTATGGCACTATCTGTTTGCAGACGTGAGCGATTAAGCAGCGGAATTGGCTCATCCAGACCCAGATCTACCAGTTTCTCTGGCCCATCCTTCAGCGTTTGTTTGCGAGTAACAATAACCACGTTCCATTTTAGCAGAGTACCAAGACGGTTCTGAGCATCAATAAACTGCGTAATCAGCTCTGATGAGAATGCTTTGTTTAACTCATGGAACTGATACTGCTGTAGAAAATTCCTGATAAACTGAACAGGGGCGCCGCGAAATAACACATTCTGTTCGCGTCCACCAGAAGCAGGCGAAATGTCTGATTGTCGTATGTTTCTGATCAGTACTCGGCCAGCCTCAAGATTTCTCGCCAGCCAGGCACTATCAGTATGGCGGAAAAGGATAGTTTGATGGAAGGAGTCGGCAAAAGAGACTTTGCACTCAACTGCTGTCTGCATTTTGAGTCGAGAAGTGATTTCCAGGCTGGGATGTGAGCGCACACGCAACGCAAACTCGCGAGGAGTTACTCCCTCCAGCTCATACAGCTTGATATCTTCACGAATCTCCTGTTCAACTGTCGCCATGTCATAAAAGAAGCGTCGCAGTTCATCAGTCATCCAGATACGTGACAAATCCTCATATCCGCGTCGATAGCCAAACCAGCGCCCCATTTGTAATAGTGTATCATAGGCATTTGCCGCACGAATAAAGAAACTGACGATCAGCCCTTCCAGCGTCAAACCACGAGAAAGAATATTTCCACCCACCACGATAACTGTTCTCGGATTTCCATCTTCATATTCCAACCGCGATAGACTCCGGCTGTTTTCGATGCAGATATCAGTATCATCGACAATATTAAGTAGTACAGACAGAAGCGTATCGAAAGTCACTGAAGAAAGGCCAAAATCAGAGGATGGAACAGCCTGGTGTTCTTCGTTCCACTGCGTACGCAGCCGATCTAACAGCTTCTGGTCTCTATTACGCAGACGTAGCCTGAAATTGTCACGATATCCCAAGAGAAGGGGCCTGAAACGGTCCTGCATATCTGCATACAGGGTGGTATGAATCAACATGGTTGAATGGTCTTTTTTGCCACTACGTACCTGGCGAGCAGCCGTAGCCATCCAGAAATAGTGCAGTGCATTCTCCATCTCTGCCGTAATTGCGGGTTGAAAATCGTCACGATCTTTTAATCTGGCAGGTTTGAGATCCTCTATTTCTTCGACAGGAATAATGCGTATGACATCAAGGCCCTCAAATTGTTGATCGTCTCCATCCACTGTAAGCAAATCACGGCCAAAAATGCGTTCGGCTCCGAAATAATCAGGTAGCCTGGGAAGATCAATAATAAAATCGGCTGGATAGAGATTATTGTCAGCGAGATCAACGAAGACATTCGCAAATGGAGTAGCTGTATAACCGACATATGCTGTTTTGGGCATAGCCTGAAGGATTTCCAGGATAAGCCTGTTAATCGCTGTGCGTTTCTCTTTAGAACTGCTGGCGTTTACACTGGCCTGGTCAGCTTCGTCGTCAATGATCAAAACCGGGCAGGAACTTCTTACCTCTTTCAATCCATTCCGCAGCCAGTTACGCAAACGACGCAGAATCGCGGCATTCTTTTTCACAACTGCCAGCAGTCGTAAATTCGGATTGGGTAAAAGAGTACTGGCACTACCTGCTGGAGTAACAAAATCCGCCCCGGCGTTGGTCAACGTAAACCAGTTTGTCCGATTATAATCATTCAGTTCGGTGATTTCTTGAGCCAGACGACGCTGGGTCTGGTTACGAAGCTGGTCAGTCAGACCGGAGAGAACGATGAATAATCGATATCCCGCATCAGCTGCTTTGGCTATAACGGCGCTGTAGTTGGCTGTCTTACCGCTCTGTACATATCCGACAACCAGACCACGAGTGCTGATAGACTTGCCGCCAGGAGCTTCCAGGAAAGATACGATTTTCGTTGATGCGTAATCAAGCTGCTCGATTGTCTCTGATTTCCACCCTTTCTGGATCAGTGCCTGCTTGAGTGCTGGCCAGTAATGATCGTCTTCCTGTGGGCCATCGTACCATCGATTATTTTTGAGATGTGCATCTTGCAGTGTTGCAGACTGATCAAGTTTTCTGATCTGGAGTGGCAATTGTTCATACTCTGCCCAGACAGCCCTTATCTTATCTTCTGGAATCCATTCGCAGAGATCCTTGAGCATTTGCTCAATTGTCTGGCCATTGCGTTTGTATTGCCTGACAGTACCTATCAGACTATCCATGCCTGAGCTAATCTCCTTCAACCTGTGCGAAATAGAGAATGAGAGCAATGGTAGAAAATATGTTTTGACTACAATTGGACGAAAAAAACAGAGCGATTTGCACCGCAAGTATAGCACGCAGACGCAAAAATTGCCAGAACGGAGTTTTTCATAATAGATACCAGCTCGTGTAATCTCGTATACATTGATAAGAACTGGCTGGCGATTTCCTGACTTTAGCAGGCAATGACCAGGCCTTTCTATGATGTGAGAAATCTGTTGGATTCAGGGCTGAAGCCATTGAATAGAGACCAATAGTTCGGGTATAATCAGAACGCAGCTTTGCAAAAAGTTAGAAATAGTCTTCTATTTTCAGCCTGTTTTATGCCCCTGGTAGGAAATGTCTGGAAAAATCTGGCTCAAGGAGTGATAAAATGCCCGGACGTGGTCGTTACAGCCCAGACAACCTGGTCCGTAGTGAAGATCTTCCAACCCTCAGAGGTACATGTGTACAATTGCCTGCTTGCCTGGAAGCTTCTGAAGAAAACCAGCAATGGCACCAGCGCCTGCAAGACCCCTCTGTTCCGAAAATTATCGATCTCTTTGCGGGAGCAGGGGGAATGAGTGAAGGTTTTGTCAGAGCGGGCTTTACTGTAGCAGTGGCACTGGACCATGATAAATATGCATGTGAGACCTTTGCTGCCAATCTTCCATCCAGAGTTATCTGTACCGATATTGCGGCTATTGAGAATCCGGCCACAATTATGGATGGGCTTCATTATAGTTCCATCGATGTGATCGTGGGTGGTCCTCCCTGTCAGGGATTTTCTACTGTTGGTCGGGCGCGTATTCTCAGCCTGGAAGAGCAGCAACGATATGTCTTGCTGGCTCGCAATGAATTATATCAGCAATATTTTCGCTTTATTGAACATTTCCGCCCGGCATTTTTTGTTATGGAAAATGTACCGACCCTGATTAACTTCGATAATGGGGCCTATTTTAAGGGCATCCAGGAAGAGTGCAACAGGTTGGGATACTCCTGGGAAAAAGCGATTATTAATATGGCGGATTATGGCGTACCGCAAATGCGAAGACGCCTGTTTATCATTGGTAGTCGTGTGGGTAATTTATTTCGCTGGCCCCGTGCGACGCATAAACACCAGATGGTAACGCTGTCAGATGCCATTGACGACCTCCCCCCGGTACAGGCTCCTTCAATAGAGGAGTGTTTGCCTTATGAACCCGAGAAAGTGCGATCGGTATATCAGCAACTGATGCGGAGTCGTGTTCTTCCAAAGGATAGAGAAAAGATCTACGATCATCTGGTACGGCCTGTACGAGAAGACGACAAACACATTTTTACTCTGATGAAACCTGGAGATCGCTATATTGATATTCCAGAAGAATATCGCCGTTATAATTCAAAATCTTTTAAAGACAAATATTATAAACTGATTCCTGATCAGCCTGGTGTAACGATCACCGCTCACATGTCCAGAGATGGATACAGGTACATTCACTGGGACAGCGATCAGTGTCGGACGCTCTCTGTACGAGAAGCTGCGAGAGTCCAGAGTTTTGGCGATCATTATCGCTTTGCAGGCTTCCGTTCATCGCGTTTCCGGCAAATTGGGAACGCCGTCCCCCCACTGATGGCAGAAGCAATCGCCAAACATGTCTTGCGAGCCTGGAGAATAGACCGGGGATCTCCCGAAGGCCTCTTGCAACTTGGCCTGCCAGGCTATGAACAGGCTATTACCCTGTTAGGGGGGACATCCAATGACTGAGCACGATACTATTTCTATTGACCCCGATGCCGCTTTTTTGCTCGCCAACAATTACTCACATGGTTTCAGACCTCTGCAAGATCGTTTCCCTGGCGCTATGATTCAAATCCGTATCATGTGCTGATGGCAGAGATGATGTTACGCCGCACTTAAGCCCGGCAGGTTGTTGCAGTTTACCACAAATTTCTCCAGGCATATTCAGACGTGGAGAGTCTGGACAGGGCTCCCGCAGAGGGCGTGGCAACCATCCTTTATCGCCCTGGCCTTGAATGGCGCGCGGAAAACTTCAAAATACTAGCCAGCGAGCTTGTTAGCCGTTATAATGGCAAAGTACCTTCAGATCGTCGGGATTTGATGGAATTGACAGGAGTGGGTCCATATGTGGCAGAGGCCATCAAATGTTTCGCGTTTGGTGAACCGGCTGTAATTATGGATACAAATGCGGTCCGTGTGGCGGCTCGTTATTTTGGTTTCTCTTACACACCAGAGTCGCGGCGTAGAAAAAAGGTCATTCAGGCTGTTTCGCATCTGGTCAGTATACAGCACCCGGCTAACTCTAACTATGCGCTGCTTGATTTCGCGGCTACGGTTTGCCTGGCGCAGAAACCAGATCATGGAAACTGCCCACTTGCCTCACATTGTGCGTATTTCAGGGGAATACAGCACAATCAGGATCAGAAGGTTTCTCCCTCGAAAACATCCTGATAGCAATTAAATGGAAGAGTGAGAGTATTTATCCATGAAGGATACCATTGCTTTTCAGCAGAGCGGGCTTGTCTCATTTCGTCCGCATGCCCGGTTGATCAGATTACTTGGGGATGAGCTGATCAGTGACGAAATCATGGCTGTGGTGGAGCTGGTCAAGAACGGATATGACGCTGATGCCTCACAGGTTCTGGTCGATCTGAACCATGTTACCGATCCATCTGCAGGCTGCATCAGCATTCGGGATAATGGGGATGGTATGGACCTGTTTACTCTTCTGCATGTCTGGATGGAGCCTGCAACCGCACATAAACGGAAACGTCATCGGAACAAAGAACGCACATCACAGGGAAGAGTTCTATTAGGAGAAAAAGGAGTCGGGCGGTTCGCTGCGGATAAGCTGGGGACAGAGTTGGAATTGGTGACACGAAGCAAATCGTCAAATCGGGAAATTGTGTTACAGGTATTCTGGCATCATTTTGATGATGAAGACAGATACCTGGAAGACGTGAAAAGCGCCTGGCGTGAGCAGGAACCGGTCGTGTTCCCGGGCGAGGAACATGGAACCCTGCTAACCATTCGGTCACCGCGTGTAGTCTGGACACAGGATATGGTAAGCCGACTATACACGGGTCTGTCCCGTCTGGTTTCTCCTTTTGCGAAAAAGACCGATTTTGTCATTGAAATCAATTGTCCTGAGTTCCCTCAGATACAGGGAAAAGTGGTCAATCGTCTGCTGGAAACCTCTCCATATCATTTATCCGGACACATTGACGTCAATGGTCGTTTTGTTTCCGATAGCCCGGATGAACAGCCCATCGATTTGCGTGAACTTTGTAGCGGGCATTTTACTCTT
>Ga0102924_1001174_pt1 | contig 30817 bp, 22 predicted proteins | sample PaiPotPPM11metaG_FD_80116 | JGI IMG/M metagenome (GOLD analysis project Ga0102924, IMG submission 80116) | Iron sulfur acid spring bacterial and archeal communities from Banff, Canada, to study Microbial Dark Matter (Phase II) - Paint Pots PPM... ... | reverse complement strand
TATTTTCATGGCATTGTAAGTGGCACGCTAATCCTAACTGGCATCATAATTCTAGTTATTATTTTACAAATGCTCCTTCTAAATGAATACAATCTTGTTTTGTTGAAGGTTCAAACGTATCTTAGTCATCTTTCAGCGTTGGTGTTTCTTTCGTTCCTAGTTTTTTTGTTTGGAGGCTGGTTAACTTCAAAAAGAAGTTATCCAATCATACTCTATACCATATCCTTATCGTTAGTCTCTGTCAACCTTGTGGTGTCGCTACTTTATCTTGAATCTGTCTCCAGTACGCCGTTACCTATCGTAACACCGTATCCAATAGTTTCGTATGTAACAAATGGCCATTTTGGCGAGTTAGTTAGTGAAACATTATCCATGGTATTTGATGCTCTTTCAGTGTCTTCATTCATACTAATGTGGATAGCAACAGCGATATTGCTTAGTCAGTATCGACATAGAATGGGTAGAATAAAATACTTTTCACTTATGAGCATACCCTTGCTATATTATGTCTTCCCATTCCAAAGTTATTTTGGGGATGTATTCTTCTCCCTAATGCCGTCCTCTCCAGTCTCTTTTAGCATAATATATGTTCTAATTTTTAGTGCTGGAAAGCAAATTGGGGCCCTGTTATTCAGTCTAGCATTTTGGACTGCCTCATCACTGATTCACGATGAGCGAATTCGCAAATCCCTTCTTATGACTTCCATTGGCATAGCGATCCTATTTGGTTCCATCGAAATAGCACCATTGCAATATCATGTCTATCCTCCGTATGGTCTTGTGACAGAGGCGTTTATACCGATAGGTGTATACCTCCTTTTTGTTGGGATTTTTATCTCAGCCAAAAGTATCTCCAGAGATGCCGAAGTTAGGAAAGAGTTTTACAAAAATGCAGAGAGCCAGTTGGCACTTCTTAAGAGTATTGGAGTGTCACAGATGGAAAAAGAACTCGAAAGCCAAGTAGAATCTGTCCAGAAACGTGCCAAATTATTAGAAAGAACAGAAGAGCCGGTTTTGGAAGAAGAGGATATAAAAGATATCTTACACGATGTACTGAATGAACTTTATTACTCAAAGGGTAAGAAAGAGATCCAGAAATCCTAGATGTCAAGATCCTTTCTAAAATTTAATTAGATAGGTATTATGATTGGTTTCTTGACCCTTTGTCATGGATACGAAGAAATAAGTCCTTGCTACTCGATTTAGATCCATAAACTTTGAAGGCCGAGTTAAGAAGTGTTTATAAAGTCCAAATTAGTGTGCAGTGAGTGTGAAAAATAATGTGGATGAAAATAAATTCATATTTCAGATGATAACGACGACAATCAAAATGGTTGTTGTATTATGACCACGGGTAGTAGCAATAATCTGATAGTATTTTCTCTAGATTCTGATCCGTATGGGGTGAGTTATGCAGAATGGACTGCTAAATGGTGGCAATGGGTATTATCATTACCTGTCGAAAATAACCCAGTCAACGATACCACGGGTAAAAATTGTGCTATAAACCAAAGCGGCCCTGTCTGGTTTTTAGCTGGGACTGTAGGTGGGGTAGTCAACAGGAATTGCGCTATACCTGCAGAGAAATCAATTCTGTTCCCAATCTTAAACCACGGAGGCACACTCGCAGATTCACCAACTATCAAGTCAGAGGAAGAATTACTTTCACACGCTACTGCAGAGATGGACATAATTTCAAACCTAGAAGTTATGGTTGATAGTGTTAAATTAAGCGATTTACAGAGATATCGCGTACGATCGCCAGTCTTTGAAGTGGTGCTTCCGGAGAAGAACTTATTTGGTGGAACGCCTGGTCCAACAAGAGGAGTATCTGATGGTTATTGGCTCTTTCTTGAACCCTTACCTAAAGGCAAGCACAGGATTCACAGTTTTGGATCTTGTTTGTCTGGCAAAGTCAGGATAGGAGTAGATTATGATATCACAATGATCTAATAACATTCAAAAGGAATTCTTGGAGTAGATAATTCGGAATCCCGAATAACTTTATCCGCTATGGTAATATTTCTATTTAGAGAAACCTTAAGAATCACAAAGTATAAGCCTTTGCCCACACCTTCGTCCAATCTATCCCGCTGAACCACAGAAAGAAGTTTTCGATTATACAAATAGACTTACAAGACTGGCCCCTCAGTAGCCGAGAACCTCAGTAATGAAGTTGAGTACACCAAATTCTTCCTGAAAATAAGAATATAAAATATGAAGTTAAAGCAATATGGTGTCTGCAGTGTATGCTCAAGACATAGAGAAAGAGTGGCTGTTCTTAACATTATATTTTTGGCTACAGCTTTTCTTTAAAGCTCGTCATTCAGACGGTCACCGACCCAAAAAAGGTAACGGCTACGCCAAACCATGTTTCTCTACAAGATGTCGTCACATTTAGTATTACACAAAGCGAATTACTCCAGAATAAAAAAGATCCGCAAGGTATACCGCCATTCGAACTTGAGCTACGGCGTAAACTGGAAAAATCTAAGATTATATTATATCTTTTCCACTAAATCAGGAAAAATGGTAAAACAATAAGGAACAATCATTTCATATATTGACGCAATCCATCACTAGCTGACACCTGGAGGAAGGCGTTGAAAATAGAAACAGTTTTTCCAGGCTGTGAAGGTGATCATGTTCATGTGCGGTTGTTTATAAGGAAGTGTAGATATTATCAACTCGTAATGGAAGGTCTCTTTATAGGTGGGGAAAACCTGCAAAAAGAAAAAGAACCTGTTCTCTCTGATGGGGAAGGAGCATATAAGATAGTGAATCCGCGCCACATTTATCTTGGAAAGTCTTACAGCGACTGGATAACTGACTGGTTCAACTGGTTTCTTTCAGCAGAGGCAGATAGTCGTAATTCAGGGCCAGTTGTATTCCTGCGATCACATGGATTACCAAATAGCATTACTGGTGCTAATATTTCAGATGTATCACGTCCGGTAGATACTTCACCAGACTCTCAAAGTGCAAATTTAGACGAGTATCAAGCAAGATATGTTAACGATCCCAACATTAGGATTGGTAGTGATAGATTGCAGATTTTCCAGGATCAAGCAGTATTTGTCCCAATAATTGTGGCGTATGCATTATCATCACCAACCCAGCTATACAAAGATTGGGGGCGGATGATGGATTTCACCGGATTAACAATAGATTATGGCGATAATCCTCCAGGACCAAACCAACTTACGATTAACAATCGAAATATTGAACTACAAGACATGGGAATAGAGCAATTTAGGATCGCTACCACAATTTTCACGGCAGTTGTTCCTGATGCGCCTCCAGGATCATCGATAAAGGATTTCTTGGAAGATTCCCCCATGACACCTGGTATCTATGCTGCAAGAGTTGAAGGCTATTTTGTTATGCTCGAATTTGCTGCCGGAAGCTATTGGGTACATTCTTGGGCAAGCGCCCCGAGAGAGAGAGCTCGGCCATATTTTTCAGAATTATTATATCAAGTAGAGGTAAGCAAAAGACCTGGTAAAGCTCACAAAGGTCTTGCTCGTCCTTCGCTAAACGAACGTGTGTTTAATAGAACACTTTACGAAAAGTCAAAAATTGGAGATTTGACACAATCTGAAATCAATCGTTTCAAAAAGTTTTTGAGACAAGAGCAGCAAGACCAGTCGAATAAGAGCGAAAAGAGCGGAGGGAAAGAAAAATAGGAGTAGCAAAAAGAAAAAGAGGCACAGTAAGTTATAAGAAATTTAAACAGAATGGGGCCGCTCTCGATCCTTGATGGAAGTCGGGAGCATGATCCACTCTAGCCGTAGACAAGAGCTTGGCCTACTCTGTAAGCAGGTCACTTCTATATCAGTTTCTTGCTTATTAGGTCAGGATTCCAGGCGGACCGATCACGTTCACAAAGATACTTGACAAACTTTACAAGCTTTACTCCCTTGGGTGAGAATAGGTAAAAGAGTCCAGAAATAGCGTCAAAAGAATCTTTATTGTTGGCGATACTTCATGAAGAAATCAACAAGTGGTTTAATGTTTGGTTGCATATTGATATGATTGCATTCTACAGAATGTTATCGATCTGGGCCGCAGTAAGTTAGATGACGCCTTTTAAGACCATCAGCGTGTCACAGATGGAAAAGAACTTTTCATGGAGACATGCTCTACATTATTAGAAATAAAGGATGAGTAATATTTATGATAAGAGAATATGAACGAAATCGAATTTGCCATTCACTACATGATCAAACCTTTTATAATACAAAAATACCTAAAAGATTGACCGGTGTTGACATCCTATTCATTATTTGATCATGATCGTCGTAATAAAAGACTGCAACAGCTTCACAATGAGAAACGCAGACAGAGTGGCATAGAATTTCCAAAGCCGGGGAATCAACAACATCTACTTGTAATCAGGTTGGATCTGGCTTCTCCTCCTCCTGCAACTCCACGTTCCGTACCTTCCTCACACTTTTCTGCCGCTCACTCTTCCTTAGGTAAGACCAAGGACGCTTTACGAAGTGAAGTACAAAGAGGTTTGAAGCGACTCTGTACACTCTTTGAACAGATCGACATTGGAAAAAAGAAGATAGATAAATTAGATAAAGATGGAAAACTCATTCGAGTACCATTAAGCGATTTTGAATTTTCTGCGACTATAGGATTTGGAATTGGTTTTTTTGACAAGCTTTCTGTTCCAGATGATAAACGACCCAAAAAGATAAAGTCAATACCGGACCATTTTGGACTAGGCGATGTTACGCCCTATAGTCTTGCGCAAACTGATCTTATAATCCAGTTAGGATCAAGTAGTGATATTGTAAATAGATGGGTATTTGAAAATAAGCTCGAATCACAAAAAGAAAAACACGATGACGATAGAAGCAAACTGAATAAAAACAAGGACAAACAAGAAGGAGTAGATTCACCCGACATAGTAACTGCCATTGGGGGTTGGGCCACGATAACCGATATTCATACAGGCTTTCAACGCATCGACGGAAGAAACCTAATGGGTTTTAACGATGGACTCTCTAATCCAAGGCCAGGCTCAGGATATAAGTTTGATAACGTTGTATGGACCACAGACAAAGATGAAGGTCCAATTCTTAAAGACGGTACTTATTTGGTATTCCAAAAAATAGAGCATGATTTAGATCAATGGCGAGGATTATCCTCAGAAGAACAAGAAGAATGGGTTGGCAGAAACAAAGTAACAGGCTTGCTGCTTGGTACACCAGAAAATGAGGACAAGAAATTTATTGAAGCATTGAAAAATGATGATCAAAAAGCTAAAGAGAAATTAAGAAAACTACTCAATGACCAGAGCGATCCGGAAAGGCCATTTTATGATTCTGAAGAATTTAAGAATAATGTCCCAGCATGGTCTCATGTACGAAAAGCTAATCCTAGACAGGAAAAGCTGCCTAATGGAAAACGAATAGAGAAGAAACTTATCTTTAGAAGAGGATACATTTTCTCAGAAACAAGTTTAAATAATAGGGCTATTTCTGGCCTTCTTTTTGTCTCATTTCAGCGAGATATTGAAAATAGCTTTGAATTTATAAAGAAAAATTGGCTTAATAACAAGAATTTTCCTGCTGAAGAACAAAGACCATTTACCAAACATGAGCTAAGTGAACGACATTCACAAGGACGTTTTTCTCTAAGGGAATTAGCACAAATAAGATTCGATTTATCAAAGAAACAGCTTTTAGGTTTAGATGATGAGTATGTCTTAATGGATAAGTTAGAGGAAATAAAAGATCGCGATACACAAAACACTGGAAAAGAAGGATTGGCAGGTCCATCAGAGCTTGGAGTCATACCAACGGGCGAATTTTTGACTATTGTACCATTTGGTGGTGGATATTATTTTATACCACCTATTCCAAACCGAAGCATTGCAAATATAGGTCAACAGTTCTTTGAGAAATAAGCTACGCTTTCTGATTTCTGAAGCTAAAACCGCAATCATCCAAGATTGGGATCAACTATTTTGAGGATATGTGTTTGTCGGTTTTCCAATACTTTTCTTTCGTCTGCAGATAACGATATACCATTCATCTCTTTAAACTACATTGCATTGACCAGGACCTTCCCGCCGTAATGATTGTTGAAGTAAACACGGAGAAGCTTTGTGTGGTCTCTTGATTTAGTTTCGTGTCCCATGGCTTCAATTCTTGTTCAGAATACAGATAATTATAGCAATAGTTACCCCTGGTATTTTGTCCATGAAATAGCAAAAATGAATGATCTGCCCTGATTGTAACTTCAGATAGATATTGGAGATTTTCTTGCTGTGGAGAATCAGTCATTACAGCTGCAATATTATAGTGCTTGAGCATTTTCCAAAGACAGGCCTTGTCAATAGCTTTCGAAAGGAAAATACCAGATTAACACCTGGGTTTACCCGCGCATCGAACCAACGATAGCTATTATCAAACACATGATTCCGAATAAGCCAATTGCCACTTTGATTGATAGCGGTACTTTCCATCTTTTTCCTTTACTTGTCACTTGTTTTTCACACCCTGAGGTCTCTTTGATGATGCTTCCGTTCTTGAACAGGCCGTTGTTCAGCTCAGCCTCTTCTTGATCCAAAAATCAGTCCAGGCATAAATCCGAAAGCAGCTGCTATTGGTGATCCTATTGTTGAAGGATGGGCTTGGAAATGCTATGATGTATTGATAACGTGGATTGCTTGAATTGTGATATCTGTCAGAGTACTTCTTGCTTGCGGTATTTTCTATTGGAATCCATTTTACATCTAACCACCCTTTGTAAGACAAATACGCAAGTGCAACTACAAACAATCCCACGACTATGGCTGCTAGTTTCATCAGCTTCTTTGATGCATACCCAGCGACTGCTCCAAATAGAAATCCTCCACCGAAAAAATAATATTCTTACGTTGGGGAACTCTAATTTCCCCGTGAGACGAGTATATGATGCCTCAGATTGTTGTTCAGCTGCTGAATTCTTTAGATTATAAGAATATGTCTCTGTTTTCTAGTGCATCCGAATAGCGTAGTTGTGCTTCACAATAAGCATTGAAAGCATCTAATGAGGTCATCTCTTCTGTTACTTCACTGATGAGCAGCGAATTCATTGGAATAGGTAACCAGATTTCAGGTAAACATAGTAAAATGCATAAGGTTTCTTGTTTTCTACCATATCTAAAAACCTCTGAAAAGTATTGACTATATGGAGAGTCACTAGCCTTAAATAAAACGCTCAACAACACTCTAGTTGTGCCAACAAAAATATTCGTCTCTGATGAGACGTTGGCACAGGTTTTCATAGACACGGTACCAGAGTTGGAATTTCAAGTGCAGCTGGAAAAGATAGGATTTGTTGCTCCGGAAAGAAAAGTGATAGACTTATGGGACCAATTTAAAGGGGACTTTGGCAAGGCCTTTAAAACCAGGTCCATCGCAATCCTTTCTGCTTCAGCAGCCAACCTTTTAGCAGCATCAAAAACTACGTATAATCGATTGTGGGATTGGTTTAAAAAAGAATTTAGACCCGCGTTAGACAAGCTTTCCACTTTAGCGAAGAAAATAATGGACGAAGCAAAACAGCTCGGAATTGCTGTATCGGAATTTTTGGCCAGAATGAGAAGGCGTTTGTTCATATGGATTCTAAGGAACTCGGCTGTGGAGCAGTTTGATGTCGGGAATGTTGCCAAAACCAAAATAACTTTCATACCTAAGACGATAACTACTAAAGGTACTCTTGAATTTGGAAGACTGGCCACCGACTTAGGAGTTATTGCTGGTATAATCGGATTTCTAAAGATACTGCCCAGTATCACAGTTGAGATCGACGTGGAATATGACAAGCTCTAGTCTAGCAATGCGGTGACCGGTCTGGTGTCGATACTTTTGCAGATGAAGCGGAGATGGTATTCCATACGAAGAAAACTTCTGTTCTACAAAAATTGACAAATAGCCGCTGAGCTACAAGTGTAATCATGGTTATGTGGCTTATTATTCCACGCGGGACAGAGGTTGTGACAACTTCGCGATGCGATAAGACAGCAGCACTTTGTGTTAGATTTAGAGGAGACGAGGCAACAAAACTATGAGCGGTTTATACATTGCCTATATCAGCATGTGCTAATGTGGCATTGCTTAAATTAAACCTCTCTCGTCTCTTGATATTTAGGAATGGTTGTGGGCAAAAACAGTTGCTTCCATGTACTCCAAAGGTGGTACAAGGCATTAAATGAAGAATGAGAACATTTTATGAGCAGTGCATCGTACATTCATCTCCACGCCAGACCAATAGAAAGCTCCTGGATGCCGGCCGCAATGAAGTTTTATCAAATAGGAGAGACAATATCGGGAAGACTACGAAAAATCAAACGCTGAGAATACCATTCACGACACGTGGGAAGAAATAGCATACGAGTGGAAACAGGTATTCGCATGAAGCGAATTGTTCAAGAAATCTTTTTTGCATGAGGAACTAGCCCGAGTTGGGCCAAAAAACCATGCCAAATTTGTGTCAAATCCGACCCGACTACCTGAGGGCGAACATGTGTCAAATGTCCTAAGAAATATTTTCTAGATTATTTTTGATTGTTCGTTGCAACGGAATTACTCATGAAAATCTTTTAACCCGCTACCCCCCCAAATTATGCTAAGAATGAATGAAACGTGGAATGCACACGTGCAATTGCGTAGAATCAGTAAGATAGAGGAGGTATTAGTATATGATAGACACAACAAGCTACAAGTATACATTATTGCCGGAACGGATTGACTCTTCATGGGAGTGGAAGAATAACAGCTGATACCGTAGCAAAGAAAATATCATGTGAGCTAGATATCGTAATTGCACGAAAGCTTACCGACCCAGGTAACAAAGAACACGTTATTGGAACAGTAATGGAAGATGGAACCACTTGCTTAGATGAAGAACTTGCAAATGAATTGTATATCGCCAAAGACTTAAGCCTATTAGAAGGATTAGGACACACATGAAATCACTTGCTGGCAAGGAGAGAGAGATAGCAATTATTTCTATAATGTTCATTATCATTCTTTCAAATGGTCTGTTATTTTATTTTCAAAATCTTACAGAAAATGAGATCAGAAACAACTTATTTGAACAGGAAAAGGAGCGCCAGCTACAGGCAACAAGGGAAATCACGCAACATGTTGGCTCAGATATAAGTCTGGTTATGGGTATGCTCGATGGGCTGGGAAACTCTATCTACTTGCAGCAAGGGCAGCTCTCAAGTGATAACGCAAGAAAGCTATTGCAAGAAAAATATGTTCAATTCAACAGAACACTAGATAGGCTGTTTATCTTGAATAAAGACAATATCATGACTCTTAGTTTAGCGCCAACCGGTTCAGATACTTTTCTTAATTCTGATTTCTCTTTCCGAGATTGGGTAATAGAAACTAGAAGCATGTTACACCCAGTGTTTTCTGGGGGTTTTGAGAGCGTAGGCGTATATAGGGAGTTCATAACAATTCCGATCATCAACAGAGAGACCCACCAATATATTGGAATAGCGGGGGCATCTATACGCACCGAAAACTTTTTTGCACATTACGGAAACATTAATGATATCAACTCACAATTCTTGGTAGCATATGACAAAGATGGTATTATGTTGGCTAATGGAGCAAACAGAAATCTCGTAGGACAGAACTTCTTTGAAGATACTACACAGCATTTTATCAGACATAACCAAATCTTGAACAATTTAACAAGGAACCTCCTAGCCGGCAATCCTGGCGCAGCAGTCTACGATTACGGCAACGGTGAAAGGCTAACTACTCAATATCCCATATTAGTAGATGGCAAGTCCACATACTACCTCCAGATAGTTACACCAACCTCACAAATCTACTCTGTAGTTAATAATGTTCTATCTATGCAGAACTTAAAAATGTTTTCTGTGTTTGGAGGAGCTAGTACGATTGCCATTGTTGTTTTAGCTGTATTACTTAGACAATGGAATGTGATTCTGAAAAGGGCTGTAAAAAGGAGAACCATGGAATTAGAAGAGTCATTCGAAGAGATGAAACGTTATTTGGAGCAGGTTTTGAAGGAAGTAAAAAAGTAACCAGTATGAGGGTATTAGTAGTACGTGCAAGACTATGATTGAATGACAAGCAAATTAATTGTGACTAATCGGTAACTCGACAAGATAATAACGAAAGCGGCTGTAAGTCATCTCTGAATCTAAGAGATTATTTCTCCTGATTTACCGTAGAGATTTAGATGGTAGAATACCGTACTTGTGTTACATATTCGACTGGTAGGTACGATGAGTATGGTACCTACATGTTCTTACTACCATCCCAAAGTCTTTGCAGAATGTGCAGCAGCATCTTGCAATGCTTGGTTAGGATCTTTTGAACCAGAGTAAACCGCATTTAAGGCTTGTCGAATATCTTCAGCAATTGCTGGATATTCTGCAATACTAGGCCTCGCTCGGCCTTGAGGAATCATTGAAATCATCTGATCATAAAAGGGGATAGATTTTCTAAGCTGGTCAGCATAAGGCCCAGGGCCTTCGCCAATGCTTATCTGTGTTGGAAGATATCCTTGCACGGCAATCCAAGGAGTTAGTATTCCTGGTTCTAACATAATTTGAATGAGCTCCCATGCTAGGTCCTTGTGAGAAGAGGTCTTTGGAATGGCAAATTCCCATCCCCCTATCAGCGTAGTAGTCTTAGTCTTGTTATCAGGTGTTGGAAATGCTGGTATAAATCCTACATCACTAAGTTTCTGTTTTGGTATGTTAGACGGCATCCATGAACCTTCGATCATTGCTGAAAAATTTCTCTGCCCAAATTCTTGGCCGAAAGAAACGTTCTTTTGTGCCCTTATGCCTGCATCAACCTGTGCTTTGATAAAGCTCATGGCTCTAACTCCTTCAGAGCCATTATAGGCGGGGAACCAGTATGTGCCCTTGGTAGGATGACCAGATTTTAGTTTAACTATATTTCCTCCAAGCATCCAAAGGTATGGGTACCAAACGTCCGGAGAATAATTAGCTCCGTTAAGGTGGACTCCCTCTATTCCTTCAGGTCGCAGAACAGTATTTAATTTTCTCGCAGATTCTATATATCCGTTCCATGTCATCAAGGAGTTAGGATCAACTCCAGCTTTGTTCAATAAATCCTTCCAGTACCATAATCCTCTAACATCAGTCCATGCCCATATGCCATACACCGATTTATTGTATATCATCCCATCTAAATTTGACTGGTACCAATCAGAGAGCCTACCCCATTTTTTCGTATAATTTGTGAGATCCGTTAACAAACCTTTTTGTGCAAATTCGCCAAGCCATATTTGATCCACACTTATAACATCAACAGAAGTACCGTTAGCAAAGGCCTTTAGCATCTGATCTCGGGCAATGGGATACGTAGTTTCAATATATTTTACATTAATCTTAAGGTCAGGATGATTAGATCTCAGTTTATTAATAGCACTATCTAGTAGATATATTCCCTGGTGCTTGTTAAATTCGTTAAAGATGATTGTAAGTGTTACATTCTTCGTTGGCTGCGGGGACGCTAGGACAGACGATGTGTTTCTTATCAACTGGACTGAAAAGCCTGCCACTACCGTTGCAGTTACTAGCACAATGGCCAGAGCGCAGCAGATAACTTTTTTCAATACCTAAAACCATCTATATTTATTGTACTATATAAGGTGGTAGCATAGCCTAGGGCATCAGCTGAAATGTATTATGACACTTTTAGAAAACACGCAAGAGATGTAGGATATATTGCCAGACGAGCAAAGAAAAAAAGAGTTAGTTAAATAAAATGGGGAGATTTGTAATGAAGCGAGAAAGCATGTCTATTAACTTGGGCCTTGGAAAAAATCGTATCACAACAAAAGTACATGCTTCCTGGGAATTTACGGTAGCTGCCGACTCAAAAAGAAGGGCTCGGCTATCATCCGACCAACTCTGCTGTGAATTGATATTTAGTTGGATGACTTAACACAGTATATTGTGAACGAACAAAGAACAAATCTGCAATAGTTCTGGTTTTTGAGTATCGGCATATGAACTCTTGTATACGTCACTGCTCAAAAACGATATTCCCAAATTGCCAAAATTATTTTATCTACTAGCCTAATTAATATGTGCACTATCTTTTGTCTCCAACTCCGTCCTTCTTTGAAGATAACACGCGCTCGTATAACTCAGAATGCTGTATTGCAATCAGATCCCACTTCAGATTTTCTCTAAAATGGTTGACTTCTTCTAAATATGAGCCATAATCTTTATCAAGAGTTATCAGTCCGTTAGCGAAGGCAGCTGGTTCTCTCTTGACAGTTATGCCAAGTCCCTTGGATGAAAATTCCTTAAAGAAAGGCAAGTCAGATGCAACGAAGGGCAATCCATGGGCCAGACCATCAAACATCACCCCTGAGCCTGAACTAAGTTTGTACGGAAGTAATACCGCATCAGCCGCAAAGAGTAGGAGAGAGAATTCTTCATCACTAAGGAAACCCTTTTGCAAAGAAATGAAATCGCCGGTTTTCTTTTGCAATCTTAGACTAATTTTTTCGTCGTCCAAGCCATACTCATTTTTTGAAGAGTTTGCTGCGATAGCCCATCCACTCGGAATTTGCATTTTTTCTAGAATGTCCCAACCCTTAACTACTGATCTAAAACCAACAGCGAGCGCAATTCGACCCTCTTCTGGTAGAGAAAAAATCGTTCTTGCTGCCTGCTTTGTTGGCACATTCGGTACAGCCGGCTCAGCACCGTGATAAATTAGGTTACCTCCACCAACCATTCTTGCCATATAATGCGAGAAAACTACACCTGCCTGACTCTGGTTTAATTTCAGCTTATCTAGTGCGTGAAGTGAGTTGTAATTCAATATATACTTCCAATATTCCATAATAATACCCAAATTTCCTGTTTGACCGGCTGTCTTTACCGCTTCTACTCGACTGATCCATTGCTTAAAATTGTAAGTAGAATGAAATGTTGTGACTACCGGGATCTTGCAACATTCATAAAATAAATCAATATTCGTACTGATCTTACTTGGATTAAGAGGATCCAATTTCAATCCATAGGATCCATGTTCATACTGTACATGCACTATATCCGGATGTAATTTGTCTATTATTTTTAAGAGGACATCTGAATTATGGACATTTGTCGGGGAAAGCCCAAAAAATTGGCCATGGCCCTTTTCATTGCATGCTACGTATACTTCAAAACGTAGCTTCCTCAGATTCTTGACCAAATTATGTGTATAACGGCCTAGACCTCCTATTATGGGAGGATACTCTACGGAGACCATCAAAACGCGTGTTCTTTTTTCCTTTGTTTCGATCAAGTTCTATCATTGCTCCTGGATGATTTTTAGGTGCTATATACAGAACTTGCTCTAACTTTGCAATATATTCATCGATTTAGAGGCTGTTAACTAGGTAAGAAAATTCAGTGAGGAGGCCAACGTATGTCGTTTCTTGATTAGTTTCACATGGAGTACTCTCACAAAGAAGATCAATTTTGTTATACATCCAAGTGTATCAATATATACAGACTTACCCGCCAAGTGCATTTCCAGAGAAAGGTATCGAGGCTGAAGGTATAGATGAACTGCCATAGTTAGGCGTAATCAGACTTACTGCAACCCGCAGACCGGGACCAATTGCGAAGTTTTCTGGTTCTAGATAAGTAGAATTGACTATCGAAGAGTTGCTTATCCCCAACTTGTGAAGTACGATGATGATAGGTGTATGATGATAAAGGCGTTTGAATCAAATTATGTCAATGAATATTTTGGCGTAAACGTTATTGATAATGTTACCTATTAGCCTACCAAAGCTAGTCTGTTACCTATTCCAGATCTTCGGAACTTGAGCCTTAAAATAGATCTAGTTCGGTTATTTTTAAAAACACAAAATCCTAAAGTAACTGCTGTCCTGTAGTGGTTCCGACCCGGCTTATATTGATAACGACGCTTAAGTGCGGCCCACACTACAATGAGGGCACAGCGAGAATAATTTGCCAATAATCACAGCACGGAAGTAGAAGTCCATGACCCATTGTCAGTGTTCTTGTATGCACTAAAAGCACCCGAAAGTAGAAGGCAGTATCCAAGACAGTTAAAAATGTTCTCGCGTTTCTGTAAGCTGCCGGCAGGTGTGCGATACTTTTCTTATCTTTGGTTGATATGGTCCTGTCATATCTATCCCTAATTTTTTTTAATAATTCAGAATCTAATCCAGGCTTGAAATATTCTTTAAACATACCTTCCTTTTGTTTTAGAATATTCTTTACACTTTCTTCTTGTGTTACCTTTTTCTTTGCCATTTTATTTCTTGCACAATGATGATATGTCTGCCTTCACCAACTGTGGTATCGTCGCAGTTGTTAGTAATGTCATGCTAGAGAAGAGGACTCCAAGCATGATCGTTGTGTTGTTCTTATTCATTTTTTTGCTATTCGCCTTCATTATTTACGCCTCCAAATAATTTGTCCTAATGGGCTTAGCTCTGGATGACCAGAAATTATAGCACCACCCAGCTACTATTATTTTGCATAGTGTATCGTTGTGTGGACTACTAGTACTACCGCCGCTACCCTGACATGATGGATCAGCAGGGTTTGCGCTACAATCTAGTTGGGAATGCAGGTTTGTTGTTTGTTGTCGATGTCGAACCAATGGTTAATATTGCAACGGTTGCAACTACTACCTTGCTGCCGACATTGATATTGGTGCAAGCATCAGTTTGAATTAATTTAGCGATATTTCAGTTACCATCGAATTGGACGTTTCGGAGATAGTAGACCTTTCAAAAAGCGGATAGCAAAAGCAGATACCAAAAAAAGATAGGTTTTTCCAGGCTTTATTGCTGTAGCAATTAGTTAAGAAATATAGTGGAGGTCAGGTTGGTTAGTTAGTCATGGTTCTGTTACTTGTGATTAGCTATTGTCGTTATTGTTGTTGTTATTCGTCATTGCTCTTCCTCAAGGGCTCGCCTCTTTCATCTTACTCAAAGGTATACTAAATGTAAAGGTAGCTCCTTTCTTTCCATCATAATCAGTATTATTCTGAGCCCATATCTTGCCCCCATGAGCTTCCACAATGCTTTTAGAAATGAACAAGCCCAAGCCCGTACCTGTTTCAGATTTAGCAGCAAATTTCAAAAACAGCCTTGGAGATATTTCAGGATCTATGCCTCGACCCGTGTCCATTACTGTAACTAAAGCCATGTCGTCCTTCACTTCTTCTGTAACTCTTATGATACCTTCCTTGGTAAACTTAATGGCATTACTCAATAAATTAGAAATAACTTGACTCAAACGATTCTTATCTGCATCTATCTCAATAATCTGATCTTGTCGTTCGTGCACTAACCTGATATCCTTGTTAGTTTTTTTAATTTCATTTTTTTGGTCTTCGATAATATCTGATATTAAGTCGTTGAGATTGACTCTCTCTACATTCAGTTTAAGTGATTGCGTTTCAATCCTGGTGACGTCTAGTATATCGTTAGTAAGTCTTTGAAGCCTAGTAGCATTTCGGACTATGGCCTCAATCATCACTTCCCTTCTTTCGGGATGTCGCTGTATCAATTTAGAATATCCTAGAATAGCTTGAGTAGGAGTCCTAATTTCATGACTTGCTATATTGATAAACTCTTGCTGCATTTTATCATGGATTTTTAGATCTTCGTTTAATTTACGCTCTTTCCATAGCAGTTCAAATACAGATCTCAGTGAATCAACTCCAACTTTGCTATTCGAATAGACAGTAAAGCCAATTGCTTCTGAAAACTTTTCGGCTTTAGGATCTTTGAGTTCTGCTCTTAAGAACTTTTTACTATCGATTATGTACACACCATACAAGCAATTATCTCCGTTTAGAATTGTGACAGCTGGTGCCTGCTCAGAGATTTTCTTGAGAATTTCCAAGTTCTCGTCAGACAAAGGACAGATTATCTTTACGGTTGCGCCCTTTTGTGATGCCTCAATGATATAACCAATAAATCCCAGGCGGTCGACCCTCACCATTGCCCTGGCATTAGGAAGAAGGATTAGAGCTTCCTCCCTTACAGATTTTGCTAACTCGAGAAGCACTTCACGATCCCGATCTGTTAAGACTTCAAAATATTCCGGTGTTGTACCTTCTTCAAATTGTCTAATCTTCTCTTCCGCTGAAGTTGACTTTTTCCATAGGGTTTCAAAAAGATATTGTTGTTGTTCTACTACGTCCTTTACGTTGCTATAGATAACTTCTGGTACTGGTTGTGCCTCCCTCAAAGTCGATGTAGCTACATATTCAGTTTCACTTACCGCGAAGTTAGCTTTAACTCCGTCTAAATGACGAAGCTCATCTATATTTTTTACTTGCTCTTTACAATAACGAGCATTTTCCTTAGTAATCTCGGTAATCTGTCTTACTTTGACACCTCTATTTTTCAGGTCTACTAGAGCTCTCTCGTATTCGGCCCCCATGATAACAGGTAGGGTCGGATAAGACGAACACGCACTAATCCCGCTTCTTGCGTTGCATAGGAACTGGAATATGGTATTAGTCGTATTCTCAACACCATCTAAGACTTCTGTCTTCTCGGTATGCTTAATCGGTGAGGATGGTGCCGTAGTTACCAATGACAAAATGTCAAACCACTGCTATATAAGAAATTTCCAAAAGTTAGGACGTTGTTCACTATACTTCCTAAGCCACGCGAAGAGAGCCTTCGCCGTAGAGAAAGTATTACGGAAGGGCTTTTTGGATAGAGAAAGACTCTCTATAGCTGCTAGATTGGAAAGGTCTAACGCATAGCAAAAAGAACAATTCTAGTGACAGGTGCAACTGGAACGGTTGGCAGCGAAGTAGTATAGCAGCTCACATCAATATTCTCATCATCAGAGTTAACACATCCAATGCATAAATAAAAATCTTTTAATTTTATGATATATGAAAACCCTTAAGATAGGTATTAACTACGCTTAAATAAGCTAGCAGACAAATATGTTTTCTGAGCTCACCCCAATCGTTAGTTGTTGCATTGGGAGGAAATGCATTATTGCGAGGTGGACAAAGTGGAAGCTTTGAAGAACAGCATGCAAATTTTCAACCTGCTGCAAATAAAATAGCAGATTTAGTCCAACAACACTACAAGGTAGTAGTAACTCATGGAAATGGACCACAAATAGGATATATTCTTTTGAAAAACGAGATCGCCAAGAAGTATGCTCCCCCCTTTCCGATTGATGCATGTGGAGCGCAAACCCAAGGTTGGATAGGCTATATGATTCAACAATCGTTAAAAAATATATTGAATGCAAGAGGGTTGGAAAAGGAAGTCATTACGTTGATAACTAGAGTTAAGGTTGATAAGAATGATCCCGCCTTTCAAAATCCAACAAAGCCTATTGGTCCATTTTTCAATAAAGATCAAGTTGCCTCGATAATGCATGAACAACCTGATTGGATTATAAAGGAATACGAGGGTAAAGGATTCAGGCGAGTAGTGCCATCTCCGATGCCCCTTCAGATCATTGAATCGAAGGCAATTCGTACAATGGTCGATGCTGGATTCCTAGTCATCGCATGTGGTGGTGGGGGTATACCAGTCATAGAGAAGAATGGAGCTTCAACTGGGATAGATGCAGTAATAGATAAGGACCTAGCAAGTGAAAGATTAGCAACACTTATTGGTGCAACAAAATTAATTCTTTTAACAGATGTAGATGGTCTGTACGACAACTATGGTAAGAGTAATCAACAGCTTGTTTCAAAGATAAGACTCAATGAAATCAATAAACTTAAGATAGCAGATTTAGCAGAGGGTGATATGGGTCCAAAAGTTCGGGCCTCTTTAACATTTATAGAAAATGGCGGGAAAGAGGCTGTAATTGGAAATTTGAAAAGACTTTCCGAGTCATTGGACGGTACTGCTGGAACTCACATTGTACCATAACTATTCGTTACGCTATAGCTTCTTCGTACTTCTTTATACTTTCAAGAGCAAGACCCTTGTTCCCACAACCATCCAAATAGATAGGATGTATCTCTCTCGCTTTATCATGGCATGCAATAGCCTCTTCGTAATTAACTGAGATAAATACTTCAATCATTCATTTTTTTCGTCAGAGAATCTACCAAGAATTTTCGAGGATAATTCTCCACCTTCGTACTTGGGTTGCTTTTTCTCAAAAGCATTGCTTAGACTTTGATTGTTTATATTTTGTTATAGACTCAATTCATATGTGAACAATAAGATACTCGTTTCAATAGCAATGCCCAATGAGAAGGATCTGGAAGTTATGAAAGAATCTGTAAGGACACTCCGAACGTTCAGAGTATGCTGTGAGGTAGTGGTGATTTCTGCTCACAGATCCCCAGAACAAATGATCGAATACGCAAAGAGTGCGAGAAAAAGAGGCATAGAAGTTATTATAGCAACAGCTAGCGGTGCTGCACATTTACCAGGAATGATTGCTGCATTTACAACATTACCTGTTATTGCTGTACCTTTAAGGTCATCTTTTCTTGATGGATTAGATTCTGTTCTTTCTATACTACAGATGCCTATAGGAGTTCCTGTTGCAACAGTGTCAGTTAACGGTGCCAGAAACGCGGCTATTCTCGCCTGTCAAATGCTAAGTTTGCACAATGAAAATGTCAGACACCAACTCGATAAGTTAAAAACAAGTTTGGCTGAGCGAGTTGAACAAGAAGCAACGAATGTTAGATCAAAGTCCTCCATCACATAACATCTTTTACAACGCTTTTATCGCCTTCTATGCTAGTGAATATCTCCCCAAGTAGAACTGTGTGTTAGCGTTAATTAGCATAACTTGTTTTGTCCTCGATGCTTACTTTGCTAATTGCTATCTTCCTATTTATACACGATTCGCATTTCCCACAGTGCATACGATTTTTACCTTTGTCCTTCACGCCGTCAGAATAGCAGCTCCATGTATCGAAGATCTTATCACCTAAAATCCTATAGCCTTTGCTCAACAATTCTGACTTATCTATACCATTAACTGCAGGAGACCAAACAGTTATCTTTCGCCTGAGTCCTAATCTTATCCCGTCTGCTTCCGCTAGATTGAGCGTCTTAGTGATTGATTTTATGAAAGTTGGACGACAATCAGGATACTGTTTGTCGCCAATATGTGCACCATATGCTACAAGCTGTGCACCAATGCTCATGGCCCATGCAGTTGCAATTGTAATAAATACAGCATTCCTCAGGGGGACAACTATACTATAATCAAAATGTTCGGGTAAATTTTGTGTGGTGTCTGTCAGGGCATTTGTTCTTCCATAAATCTCCTTCATAAACGCAATATCAATAATTCTATGATCATTAGTTTTCAAAATCCTTGCGAACTGTTTTGCCGCCTGAACTTCATGCCTTGCGCGCTGTCCATACACAAAAGTAAGCATGTAAATAGTGTAACCTTCTTCTTTCAAATGGGCCGCCGTACAAATAGAATCAAGCCCGCCGCTTACTATGCAGACTGCTGATTTTCTTGTCCTTGAAGGGGGAGCGTCAGTGTTGTATGGCAACTAGGTTATTAATGTAATACTTTATTATCTAAATGTGCCTGTATTGGAATAATACTAATCTAGTAAGCGACCCCATAGTAACCATATGCACAGCTTTGATATGGACCGCTTCAACATAGCCTTATCCAGGCAAAAGGCATCAAAAAAATCATATATGAATATTGTTATTCGTGATTATGAATGACATGCTGTTCGGATTTTATGATATATGAAATTACACAAGTTTTTTAATTTATAATGATATTTTATTAATATGACTATAAAATTTATTACTTGCGATGAATAAAAAACATGAGGCGAAAGAATTAACCACTGTAACAACTATTCAGCAATTATCTAATAGAATTCAGAACGGAGAATTGTCGCCGTCGGAATTAGTTGGAGTTTGCTTAGATAAAATCAAGAAATTTGACTCATCCCTGAATGCTTTCATCACTGTTCTTGAGGATCATGCACGTCAAGAGGCAGCGAACGCTGAAAAACAAATTAAACAAGGAATCTATCTCGGTCCCTTGCATGGTATTCCATTTTCAATTAAAGATGTCATCTATGCAAAAGGAGTTAGATGTACCGCAGGATCAAAAATAATGTCTGACTATATTTCAAAAATTGATGCAACTTCTGTTGTAAAAATGAAGAAAGCAGGTGCAATTCTAATTGGTACAAATAATACACATGAATTTGCATGTGGAATAACAAATGTAAATCCACATTATGGTTCATCTAGGAATCCGTGGAACACTTCCAAATTATCAGGAGGTTCAAGTGGAGGTTCTGGAGTTGCAGTCGCAGCATGTATGGTACCGGTATCTTTAGGAACAGACACTAGCGGCTCTATCAGAGTTCCATCTTCACTTTGTGGTGTTGTGGGCTTAAAGCCTACATATGGTAGAGTTAGCAAATATGGGATTGTTGACTTGGCCCCATCGCTAGATCATGTCGGATGTATAACTAGAAGTGTATGGGATGCAGCTGCTGTATTGCAGACTATTGCAGGACGCGATCCGCTCGATCCAACTACTGAAGACAAAGAAGTACCTGAGTATACAAAAATTATTGAAGAATCCAATAGCGATAAAGTGTCAATCGGAATACCTAAAGAATATTTCTTCGACTACTTACAACCAGAAGTAGAAGACGTCTTCCATGATTTCATTGACGCTATCAGGTCAATGGGCATTACAGTTTCTGATGTAAACATACCAGAAAGAGATAAAATTTACGAATCTTGGAGGTCCATAAGGCTTGGAGAATCAGCAGAAATACACTCAAAATGGTTGCAGACAAGACCAGAAGATTACGGCGAAGATGTACGAAAAATGTTAATACAGGGAACGGAAGTCTCTGCGGTCAATTACATACGAGCTCATAAGTTTAGAAAGGAAGTAAGATGTGCCTTTATGAAAGTATTGAAGAACTTTGATGTTGTCATCGTGCCAACAACTAATCTTACTGCTCCTAGTTTTGATGAACCAACAGTTTCTATTCGCGGCAAGACACTTGAAGTCTATCAAGCTCTGAGTAGAAATACTATTGCGTTTAATAGTACTGGGCTACCCGCAATCACTATTCCAGCTGGATTAAGTAAGGGCAATATGCCAGTTGGAGCACAAATAGTAGGGGCGCCGTTTGAGGAAGTAAAAATTCTTTCATTAGCATATGCATTTGAACGCGTAAATAATTACCCTTTCAAATTGTCTCCCTTTTGTACTGAGTCATCTCTAAGGACGGAGCCGAAATGAATAGATGGAGTCATAATCTGATTTAACGCACATGGCTGAATCTGAAAACAGAAAGATAAACTGAGTCCATATTAATACACCGAATTTTTAACACGCTTATTTATATCTAGCTATGATCATATCAATTTTACAAATGGTTGAGGTAAGAGAAGGATATACTGGGCGGCTAGTTCCAGAACAACTGAAACTAAGCCCGCTCTACAAACCGAGTTTTTGGCATCATACTGGTTCAATACATCACCTACAGGAGCATAATAATAAGCAATGAATCGCATAAAAGATGTTCAGTCCAGAACGCCTAATAAAGACTTTATTTCTGCAACGAGAGACGAGATACTAAATAAAGTAGAGAAGGATTACGAAGAATTCAAAAAAACACATACTTTCGCGTTTCCAACTTGGCTATATGGTCCCCCAAAGGGCAAACTCTTCAAAGTACAAGTTGAGGACTGCCCGCGTTTTGGTGATAAGGCTTATATCGAATTTGATTCAGCCAGGACAGCATTCATGAGCATAGATATGCAAGTTGATTTTTGCGGTCCAAAGGGCTATGTAGATATTATGGGCTACGATCTTGGTTTAACTTCGGCACCTATAAAGACAGTCCGATATGTACTGGAGACTATACGGAATGGAACTGATATTAAAGTGATTCATACGAGGGAAGGACATCTACCTGACCTTTCAGACGCACCGTACAATAAACTCCTTAGGAGTAAACTTATCGGGAACGGTGTTGGAATTGGTAACATTCCGAAGGGTGGACTAGGACGGTTGCTAGTAAGAGGCGAAGAGAATTGGGACATAATCGATGATTTATATCCAGTTGAGGGAGAATATGTAGTCGATAAAGCCGGTAAAGGTGCATTTGGTCAGAGTAATTTACCGTTAATTTTAAGGAATTTGGGAATAACACACTTAGTAATTACTGGAATTACGACAGATGTATGCGTTCATACGATAATGAGAGAGGCAAACGATAATGGGTACTGGTGTACCATGCTCAAAGACGGTACAGGCGCTACTGATTATGATAACTATCAGGCTGCCATAAAGCAAATTAAAATGCAGGGAGGAGTATTTGGATGGGTGTCTGATTGCAACAAATTTGTTCAAGGTATTAGATCTGCTTTTTTTAATGATAAAGCGAAAACAACTTGAGCGGAATAACGACCAGTTTTTTAATATAACAACCATAGTCAAACGTCAGAAACGACCGCGGTTCAAGAGAAGATTCTCAGAAAACCTCTGTTTGTTGTTTTGAAGATAGACTAACTAAAAATAATTTGTATTATTGAAGCAGCTTAGCAGCGGTACCAAGTTACAAAGTCTAAACCAAACACGATCGTACTATTATTATCTCTCTCCTCTTTGGTACGATATAGCCAGCGCAGCAGGCGCGGCGCTTCGCTTATACAGTCCTGCCATGATGGCTATAGGCAATAGATATGGCAGCATCAATAGGAATTCTGAGGGTACGGCCGTTCCTATAGCTTGCAGTCCTAACTGGAATGCGTCTACCATTCCAAAAATTAAGGCTCCGCATATTATCCAGAAAGGTTTCCAACGACCAAATATTACTACAGCAAGCGCAATCCAACCTTGTCCGGCAGTGATGTTCTCAAGGAAATTCCCAGTGGTTACTAGGGCCAAATACGAGCCTCCTATTCCAGCCAGCGCTCCTCCAATGATGACTGCGAGATAGCGTATTCTGTATACATCTACACCCAATGCATCTGCCTGTTTAGGATTTTCTCCAACAGTCCTTATCTTCAAACCGAGGTTGGTTTTGAAAATAAAAATTTGACTCAGTGGAACCAACAAGAATGCCAGATAGACCAAAGGATCGTACTGGAAAAGAATAGGACCGAGCACTGGAATATGGCTTAGAATGGGGATATCAATTGGAGGTATCTCCCTTATCTTGGGAGCTATTGTTACTACTCCGAATATTAATCTGTATAAAAGTGATGTAAGTCCAACGCCCAAAAGCCAGATAGCCAGTCCCGCTACGAGTTGATTGGTTCGTAGGGTGACACTCATAAAAGCCATCAAAGCGGCCATTAATGCAGGGCCACTCATTGCCAGTGCTAATCCAATAAATATATTTCCAGTAAAGTACGTTCCAATGAAACCAGTAAAGGCACCCATCAGCATCATTCCTTCTACGCCTAAGTTCAGCACACCGGAGCGCTCAGCGATCTGCTCTCCGAGAGCTGCAAAAAGAATGGGTATGCTCAAACGTACACCTGACGCGACAATACCCATCGCAAATACAGCAGTTTCTATCATTTCACAGGAATTGCGGTACTCCCGCTCTCTTTGATTGTTTTCGTTTTGATTTTCCAGCGCGTGAATAACTCCCCTATAAGCACGAAGATAAGTACCAGCGCTTGAAGTGTATCAGCAAATGCACTAGGAATCCCCAAAGTCCTATACATCACCTGAGATCCTGACATAAGGGCAGCAAAGAAAAATGCTACTACTGCAACACCAACAGGATGCTGTCTGCCAAGCAATGCTATGATCACTCCTATGAAACCATATCCAGGAGAAATCCCCTCTAACAACTGTCGTTGAACACCGGACACCAGGATTGCACCTGCAACTCCAGCAAGTCCCCCGCTAACTCCCATTACTACAAAAGTACTCTTGGCCACATTCATACCTGCGTACCGAGCCGCTTTGATGTTTGCTCCAACGCTCCTGATCTCAAAGCCGATTTTAGTTTTCCATAAAAGGATATAGACTGCAATCGCAGCTACGGCTGCGATAATGATCCCTGCATGTAGACGAGTATGAGGTAATATAATGGGCAGCTGCGATGCAGGGAAAATCTCAGGGGTATATGGATTGAAGCCAGGCGCTTTTATTGGTCCATGCAGTAAATACGAAATGAAAAGAAGGACAACAAAATTGAGCAGCACAGTAACAATTATCTCGTTAACTCCAAATTTGACCTTAAGTGCTGCTGGTATCAAACCAAAGGAACCTCCAAATGCAAATCCAACAGCGATCACAGCTACTAATGCCAAGCCTGGTATTGCTCCGATTGCTGTGATACCGATCAGTGCTGCGCCAAGTGCACCCATGTACAACTGTCCTTCTGCACCAATGTTCCAAATTCTGCACTTAAACGCCACTGCCACTGCCAGTCCCACTAGAAGCAATGAGGTGGTTTTTACCAGGGTATCGCCTATTCCACGTATGCTCCCAAATGCTCCCTTCAGCATGATTTGATACGCATTAATCGGGTCTACTCCGGCGGCATAAAGTATAATCGCACCTACGACAAAGGCAAGACCAGCGGAAAGGAAAGGCATAGACGATCTAAAGTTAATTGACCTCCGCTGAATTGTGATGACTTTCATTTTTTTTCTACGATACCAGAAGTTTCTTGAAAACCAGATTTGCCCACATTTCCGCCCATCAAAAGCCCGATAGTGTGGACATCCGCATTTTCTTTATCAGTAACCGCCATGATTTTTCCTTCATAGATTACTGCTATTCTGTCACTAATTGTCATCACCTCGTCTAAATCCAGCGATAACAATAAGACTCCAACTCCGGAGTCTCTCTGCTTTATCAGCTGTTTGTGAATGTATTCAGTTGCACCAATATCTAGTCCTCTGGTAGGATTGTGTGCGATCAGCACTTTGGGGTTGCGAGAAAGCTCCCTGCCTAAAACAACTTTTTGTAGATTGCCACCCGACATGGATCTAACTTGGGCCTCTAATCCTGTTGTACGTACGTCGAAATCTGCAATCACTTTTTCTGCGAAATTTCTCATTTCCTGCTCGTTCAAGAACAATTTGCCAGAATAAGGTGCCTTGTACCACCTGTCAAGGATTAGATTTTGAGCGATAGTGTACTCCAAAATTAGTCCTGTGTTTAGACGGTCTTCGGGTATGTACGCCAAACCCCATTCCCTGATTTTCCTGGGAGACAGATTCGTGGTAGCTCTCCCATCCATAATAATTTGCCCCCCTTGTATCTTTCTTAGACCTGCTATAACTTCTGCAAGCTCGCTCTGACCGTTGCCATCAACACCAGCTATCCCTAAGATCTCGCCTTTTCGCAATTCTAAAGTAAGATCCTTAAGAAATAGTATTTTGGAATTATTAAGGGCACTAACATTTTTTATCTCAAGTACCGGTTGACTTTTTTTTGCTTGGGCCGAAACTACTTCTGATCCTGTTCCTACTCCTCCCCGCTGTCCACTAATTTGTTGAACGACGGATCGTCCCACCATCATTCGCGCTAAGTCTGATTCGTTGGTATCAGAAGTTTTGACAGTTCCCATTAGTTTGCCGTTTTTTAGGACTGTGACCCTGCTACTTACCGCCATGACCTCACGCAATTTATGAGTTATAAAAATTATGGATAACCCTTGATCTACCATTGACTGGAGCGCGGCAAATAGTGATTCTTCTTCCTGTGGAGTAAGCATTGAAGTCGGTTCGTCAAGAATTAGTATGTCAATGTCCCTATAAAGGCCCTTTATTATCTCTACACGCTGCTGTTCACCTACTGATAGATTACCCACGACAGCACTGGGATCTACCTTGAGACCATATTTTTTTGATAATTCCACAATCTTCTTTTCTGCGTTAGATGTATCTAAGAAAATTCTTTTGCTAGATTTTAATCCGACAATTATATTCTCCGTAACCGTGTGAGGAGGGGTCAACAAGAAATGTTGATGAACCATAGCAATGCCATAGGTCATTGCGTCCAATGGTGACTTGATGTTAGCACGTTCTCCCCTAACATATATCTCCCCAGTCTCCGGCAGATATAATCCATACAGTATGCTCATCAATGTTGTTTTACCAGCTCCATTTTCGCCAAGCAAAGCATGTATCTCTCCTCTAGTCAGATCAAAATCGACATTTTGATTTGCTATCAAATTACCGAATCTGCAGGTTATTGATTTCATTTGGACGAGTGGTTCCCCGTCTTTGATATCATACCTCTGTCTTCCTAGTTTAAGAGCGTCAGTGTTAGTGGTCACATCAGCAGAGCCTTTTTCTTGTTTGTTTTTGAAAATGTCATGTTATTACTAGACTAGAAAGCCCCAAAAAATTCACTGATTTTTTTTAAATACGTTCACTTTTAGCCAAACCACCGGCATCAAAGAAATTAAGCGGTAGGAGTGGTTCTCTCCGGTACTTGAATCTTGCCAGAAATTACGTCTTGGGTTAACTGGGCTAGCTTTGCCTTTACATTTGCAGGTACTTTGGTGTCCAGACTGTGGAACGGCGCTAAATACACAATGCCATCTCCTGGACCTCCTTGACCTGTTTCAATTCCCGGTTTAGTCAGTTTGCCAACGAAGGTACCGTCTTTAACGCTTTTATACGCCTGGTCGTATGCCTTACCCATATCTATGACGAAAGAGGTAAGGACTGTGTTTGGTGCCAATGCGTTCTGGTCAGCGACCGCTCCAAATGCATATACACCTTTCTCTGCAGCCGCCTCAATAACACCATGACCAGATGTATCTGCTACGTGAAGCAAAAAGTCGGCCCCAGAATTAATTTGTGCTAATGCAGCTTCTTTTCCTTTAGCAGGATTATTAAAGTCATGCAAGTATGTACTAACTACCTTCATGTTGGGGTTGATCAGCTTTGCGCCTTGCTTATATCCTTCAGCAATATTGATAATGTTTGGATATGTTTCTCCACCCACAAAACCAATTGTCCCAGTTTTAGACATCATGGCCGCAAGTGCTCCGAGCAGAAATGACCCCTGCTGCTGCATGGGGTAGATTGAAGCTACATTTGATGCGTTAACAAGGCCAGTCATGACCACAAATTTAGTATCCGGATAAGTCGGCGCCACCTTCACAACCGGATCGCCCCATTGAAATCCTTGTGCGATTATAAGGTTAGCGCCTGCGTCGGCGTAACCCGTTAGTGTAGACTCTATATCTGGAATTGCAATACTATCTGCTGACGTAAGGGCAACACCGAATTTACTTTTCATTGCTTGTGTTGCATTGTATCCGACGGCTCCCCACCCTCCGTCATTAAACTTCGCATCGGTTACAAAAACTACTTTAAATGGAGTTGCTGGCTGTGCATATGAGTAATAAGGTTGAATTGGATGACCAACTCCTGCTCCTACTATCAAGACCACTGCTACTGCCGCCACGATTCCTAGGCATGTAATAGCTTTCTCCTTTCCTATGATAGTCATAGCGTCTTATATTGCGTTCTTGATATTATAGTTTTGTAGAAATATGCTTGCCAGTTAGAATATATCATAAAAAACAAAATTAAAGATATATGAGGTTTTTCAAATATTCCTATATTTAAATTTAAATACGCTTCAATGCATTTCACAATTGCCGAATGAGGTTGTGTATTTAATAAATATGTCATCAGCGAGTCTCTTTGATGTCTTGATTAAAGAGAATTACAACAAAGACTCTCTTCAGCTCCTAAAAATATCTGATAATATAAAACAAAATGACGGAATACTAGACGCAGCTATAGTAATGGGAACTAAGACAAACAAAGAGATTCTTAACAGATTGGGTTTCAATCTTCCTAAAGTTAACCAAGCTAAGGACACTGATGTAATTATAGCTATTATAGCACGTGACAAAAAATCTTTAGATTTAATTTTATCGAAAGCGGATGCATTGCTGGAAGGCAAGCAGCCTGGTGACAAGGAGAGCGCCGGAGGGAGTATCGGTACTATCACTACTATTGCTGGCCTGGCTGACAGATTCCTAGATTTAGATTCAGCCGTAGCATTTATGCCTGATGCAAACCTGGCGCTTATCTCTATCCCTGGTGAATATGTGAAGGATATCTCCTTCAAATTAATTGATGCTGGAATACACCAGCAGCTATTCAGTGATCATGTCCCGATAGAAGACGAATTGCAAATAAAGAAATATGCTAGAGAGAATGATATATTGATTCTAGGCCCGGGAGCTGGCACGTCTATAATTAACGGCAAGGGGATAGGATTTTCTAACGCGGTCAAAATCGGCCCAGTTGGTATAGTTGCTGCGGCAGGAACCGGATTACAGGAGGTTTGTATTCTACTAGATCATTGCGAGGTTGGCATTAAGCATGCTCTTGGAGTAGGTGGAAACGACCCCAAAGCAGAGATAGGAGGTATCATGATGTTAGAATCCATAAGGATATTGGATAAATGCGACGACGACGAAATCAAAGTAATAGGTATAATCTCAAAGCCTCCCTCAGCTTCGGTCGAGAAGAAAATCGTAGATTACGTTGTAGATTCTGGCACAAGAAAAAAGTACGTAATTTGTTTTATTGGAGGGTCAGGGTCCGCAGAACTCGTAAACCCAACTCAAAAAGGAAGAGTTGTTCAGGCTAATACTTTAGCATCTTCTGCTCTGGCTATCGCAAAACAGATAGGAGATAAACAATTCAAGACAGCATTAAAGGAAATCATCATCCCGCCAAAAATTTTGCATGGTATAGTCCAAAAAGAGTGGGAGAAATTGCAGAAGGATCAGAAATACATCAGAGCTCTTTATACAGGTGGTACCTTTGCATATGAAACCCAGGTTGTATTGACGGGAATCATAGGTGGCGGTGGTGCTGGCGATGTCTACTCAAACGCACCCATTGCAGGCGCAATGCTGTTGCCTGACCCATTTAAGAGTCTCGGTCATTCGATCGTGGATCTCGGTGAAGAGGAATTTACCAAGGGACGGGCACATCCCATGATTGACCCAACTATAAGAAAAATAAGGCTAATCGAAGAGGCAGCAGATCCCGGTGTAGGAGTACTACTCCTTGACTATGTATTAGGTTTCGGCTCTCATCCGGATCCAATTGGAGCAATTCTCAACCAGTTGAGTGAAGCCAAAAAAATAGCTGAGAGGGGCGGCAGATATCTAGCTATCGTAACTCACGTATGTGGAACAGCTCAAGATCCACAAGGATACGAACAAAGTATACAAAGATTGAGAGACACGGGTGCATTAATCATGCCCACTAATGCTCTAGCGGCTATTGCATCCGCAACCGTAGCTTTGAGAGGGAATATAGACCTGGATAAAGTCTATTCAAAGTATTTGACAGGAGATGGGAGTGGGGCAAGAAGAGGAGGACAGGTGACTTCATCATAACTAAAGAGGCAAGAAAAAGAAGAAATTTGTTGGACACAGATTTAAGAGTTGTTAATTTGGGTATCGACATTTTCTACAATGCATTGAAGCTCCAGGATGTCAAGGTGGTTCAGGTTGATTGGAAACCCAGCCAGAAATTGGACAAGGAATCGGAAGACATACTCTCAAAAATCTTGTAAGAAATAAAAAATATAATACTCACATGCATCTAAATCGAGTATCAGACCGGAATCAAACCCAGAATTTCGCCCACAAAGCAAACGGTAAACACTCATTTAATTGCCAATGGGTGGGCGATTTACATGCTAGACGAATACTTTCAGAACGATATGGTTTGTACGGTGATGTGATCAGCGTTTTCGATACTACACTGAATGTGAAGACAAACAATGATGATCTTTTGGTTGTTACTATTAGTAAAGTCCGTTCCCCAATAAACATGAATGTCCTGCCCATCTTCAATGAAAAAGAACGAAGAGGAGGAAGACAAGGATTTAGAGGCATTATAAATTTTGGGGCCGAAGTAAATATCCAAAAGAATGAGATGTCAATTGGGAATGTAATTTTTTGGCTAGGTAAATGTCGAGTTTTCCAAAGTACTTTAGATAGGCTTCCGACTGCAAACCATCTATCAGAATTTATGAACAAATCTGATGAAATTTTTAAGATTCTAAAAACATACTCCAGGAAAGGCTGTCTTCTGAGCCCTGATCTTACAACTAAAGGCTTATTATCAAAATTCCTCAAGAATGTACATAGTCGTCAATGCGGTTATAGCAATGCATTTACCGCTACTGCCAATGCTATTATGTCTCAAGCATTACTGGATTTATGTGGAAAAGGTCCAGGATATACTCCTTCTGGAGATGACTTCGTTGCAGGGTACCTGGGAGTCATTAACTGGATTTCGAAATCTTTAAACTTTAACGCTATAAATTTCCCGAGCGAGAAATTTGCACCTCTTACATCCTGGATGAGCTCGAAGTTGATAGATTATAGTAAAAGAAATTTATGTGATGAAGAAATCCAGGCCATGATTAACTCTATAGCTGCCGGAGATTTAAGCCAGTACCTATCATCTATAGCTAAGATCAGCCGTAGAGGACATACATCAGGCATTGATATTGTGACTGGAATGACAGTTGCATTGTATACAGTTATCGATGACACATTTGAAACTAATCTTATAGGAAGATTCTGCTCTTTGCTGGATTCCGATTGATTGAATTTTTTCCGTCACACAATATACTATACGCGGCATATGCTTTGTTATTCCTATCCCGGATATGAAAACCGAATAAACTTTTTGAGTAGCATGTTTGCTATCTAAGAGCGGAAACTGCTTAGATGTTCTAAACGAAATTCAGCAATGATTATTATTGTCATACTTATTATTGTCATACTTATTATTGTCATACTTATTA